>Ga0268386_10000211_pt1 | contig 35278 bp, 26 predicted proteins | sample RVTome_15_FD_200260 | JGI IMG/M metagenome (GOLD analysis project Ga0268386, IMG submission 200260) | Soil microbial communities from uranium-contaminated site in the Upper Colorado River Basin, Wyoming, United States - RVT150D86... ... | reverse complement strand
GGGGCAGTAAGTGCCGGCCGGAGCCCCGATGGCCCGGAGGTACTATTGGGCGGTTGGTGACGGACCGATAGGGTTCGGAGCCGTCGGGTGCGAGCGCCCGGCCGCAGTCCTATTCGCAACGAGAACCCGCATGCCGTCCCCGCGCTTCCTTCGCGCACCGCTCTTCGCGGTCCTGGTCGCCTCCCTCGTCCTCGCACCGGCGCCCGCCGCCGGCGCCGAGCCGACGCTCGGCGACGCGGTAACGCTGCCCGACGGCAGCGTGCTGCCCGAGATGCCTGCCGAGCTGGTCCGTCCATCGGTCCAGTCGGAGCAGCTCGCCGAGCACGCCGGGATGACGGCCGCCGGGACCGACGGCGAGCTGACGATGGAGCCGCTGGCGAATGCCGGCGCGGTCGCACAGGTCGTGGAGCCATTGGTCGCGACCGCCGGCGCCATCGGTCCGGGCGGGGCGCTCCCCAACGGGCTGCGCCGCGAGGTGCTCGGCTTCCTCCCGTACTGGAAGCTCGACACGACCACCCGCGCGTCGCTGCGGCTCGACCGGCTGTCGACCGTCGCGTACTTCAGCATCGGGGTCCAGGCCAACGGCTACCTCGCCCGCGGCACCGCATCCGTGCCGACGGTCGGTTGGAGCGGCTGGACCTCCCCGGCCATGACGGAGCTGATCAACGCGGCCCATGCGCGCGGCGTCCGCGTGGTGCCGACGATCACGATGATGGCCTGGGACTACGACTACACCGACATGACCGCGCTCCTGACCAGCCCCACGACCCGCGCGCGGCTGGTCGCCGACGTGGTGAGCATGGTCCGCGCCCGGAGCGCGGACGGCGTGAACATCGACTTCGAGCCGGTCCCCTCCAGCCTGCGTTCGGCGTTCACGACCCTCGTCCGGGCGATCAAGGCCGGGCTGGTCAACGCGAAGGTCGGTTCGTTCGTTACCGTCGACACGATGGCCGGCGCGGCCACCTGGTCGACCGGCTACGACGTGGTCGGCCTGACCGCGAGCGGTGCGGCCGACGCGCTGATGGTGATGGCCTACGACTTCCACTACGCGGGCTCCTCGCGGGCAGGCGGTGTCGCCCCGATCGAGAGCGATCACATCTTCGCCGCCGGCGACGCGATGCGCGATCACCTCGCCAAGGTCTCGCCGAGCAAGCTCATCTGGGGCGTGCCCTACTACGGCCGCGCCTGGAACACGACGACCGCCGCCGTGAACTCCCCGGTGCGCTCGCCGGCGCAGAGCGTCGCCTTCAGCTACTACTGGAGCGATGGCGGGACGCCGGCCGGCGGGAAGGTGCTCGGTCAGCGGTATGGCCGCAAATGGGACGCCACGGGCCAGGTCCCATGGTTCGTCTTCACCGACGCCGGGAGCGGTGGCTACCGCCAGGGCTACTACGAGGACCCGACCTCGCTCCGCGTGAAGTACGACCTCGTGAACGCTCGCGACCTCGCCGGGATCGGGATCTGGAGCCTCGGCATGGACACCGGCGTGAACGACCTGTGGAACGTCATCGAGGACCGCTTCGTGAAGGTCCAGATCCGGGTGGCCGGGGCTAACCGCTACGACACCGCGGCCGCCCTGAGCCGATCCGCCTTCAGCCCGGGCGTGCCGGTCGCCTACGTGGCCACCGGCACCTCGTTCCCCGATGCGCTGGCCGGCGGTCCCGCGGCTGCCCGAACCGGCGGACCGATGCTCCTCACCTTGCCGAACGAGCTGCCGGGGGCCACCGCCACCGAGCTCGCGCGGCTCCGGCCGGCGAAGATCGTCGTGCTGGGCGGCACGAGCGCCGTCAGTGCCGCCGTCGCCAACCGCCTGGCCGGCTATGCCACCACCGGCGTCGTTCAGCGCCTCTCGGGCGCCGATCGCTATGCGACGGCGGCGCGGGTGAGCGCCGCCACGTTCGCCGCCGGCGTGCCGGTCGCCTACGTGGCCACCGGTGCCTCGTTCCCCGATGCGCTTGCCGGCGGGGTCGCCGCGGGGCGCCAGGGTGGCCCGGTGCTCCTGGTCGCCCGGACCAGCGTGCCAGCGGCCACGGCGGGCGAGCTCGGCCGACTCAAGGCGAAGAAGATCGTCGTGCTCGGCGGCATCGGCGCCGTCAGCGATGGCGTGCTCGCCACCCTCCGCTCGTACACCACCGGCAGCGTGACGCGCCTCTCCGGCGCCGACCGCTATGCCACGGCCGTCGCGGTTTCCCGGGCTTCGACCGGGGCCGATGCGCCTCGCACCGTTTATATCGCCACCGGCGCCTCCTTCCCCGACGGGCTGGCCGCCACGCCGATCGCCGCACGCGGCGGCGGACCGCTGCTCATCGTGCCGTCAGGTGGCCTCACCGACGCGATCCGCGCCGAGCTGCGGCGGCTCAACCCGCCTCGCGTCGTCATCGTCGGGGGCACCGGCGTCGTCTCGGCGGCGGTGGCGAACCAGATCGCGGCCCTCTGGGACTGATTGGCCGGCTGGCCCGGTACTCCGGGTAGCGGTCACCTCGACCGGTCGTCAACGCCATCGACGCAGCCCTGCCCTGACGGTCGCGGCTGCGGCGTAGAATCGGCAGCCACATGACCACCTCAACCACGACCGGACCTGGGCGCCGCAACGATGGCCGCGTCCCCAACCAACTCCGGCCGGTCAAGATCGTTCCGGACTACCTGAAGTTCGCCGAGGGATCGGTCCTCATCCGCGTCGGTGACACTCGGGTGATCTGCGCCGTGACGATCGAGGACCGCGTGCCGGGATGGATGCGCGGCAAGGGTCGCGGCTGGGTCACCGCCGAGTACAGCATGCTGCCGCGGGCCGGAACGGAGCGCAGCCAGCGCGAGGCGACGCGCGGCTCGATCGGCGGCCGCACGCACGAGATCCAGCGGCTCATCGGCCGCAGCCTGCGCGGCGTGGTCGACATGGCCAAGCTCGGCGAGCGGACGATCACCGTCGACTGCGACGTCATCCAGGCCGATGGCGGCACCCGCACCGCGAGCATCACCGGCGCCTACGTCGCGCTGGCGCGCGCGCTCACCACCTACGGGATGGGGCATCTCCTCACCGGGCAGGTGGCCGCGGTCAGTGTCGGCCTCGTCAAGGGCCAGGCGTTCCTCGACCTCGACTACAGCGAGGACTCGACCGCCGACGTCGACTTCAACGTGGTGATGGTCGACGACGATCGCCTGATCGAGATCCAGGGCACGGCCGAGCAGGGCGCATTTTCCCGGCAGCAGATGGACGCGATGATCGACCTTGCCGCCGCGGGCATCCGGCAGCTGTTCGGCCTCCAGCGCCAGGCCATCGACGCGCCGAAGAGCGAGTGAGCCAACTGCTCATCGCCACCGCCAATCCCGGCAAGCAGCGGGAGTTCCGCCGCCTGCTGGCCGGAATCTCGGCCGAGCTGGTGACGCCGGACGAGATCGGGCTCGACCTCGACGTCGACGAGCCCCACGACACGTACGAGGAGAATGCCGTCGCGAAGGCGGAGGCCTATGCCGCGGCCTCTGGCCTGCCGAGCCTGGCCGACGACTCGGGGATCGAGATCGCGGCGCTCGACTGGGGCCCGGGCGTGCGGAGCGCGCGCTGGGGCGGCGGCCGCAACGCCGAGCGGGTGCTCGAGGCGCTCGGCGACGAGCCGGACCGGCGCGCCCGCATGGTGTGCGTCGTCGCCGTGGCACGTCCCACCGGCGACGCCCTCGAGGTGCACGCGTTCCGTGGGGTGGTGGAGGGGACCGTCGCCACCGAGATGCGGGGCGGCGGAGGCTTCGGGTACGACCCGATCTTCCTCCTGCCGGAGGGGCGCACCACGGCGGAGCTGCCCGAGGCCGACAAGGATCGGCTCAGCCATCGCGGCCGCGCGGTGGCCGCGGCGACGCCGATGCTGCTGGAGCTGCTGGCCGCCGACTAGCCCATCGGTCCCGGGTGGATGGGGAGACCATGGTCCGGTCGTGCGTTGCGGTGGGGAGCCGTAGGGTTGCCACTGGTCACGGGGGCTGCCGCGAGCGAATGCCCCCACCGCATCGCACCGCACCGGAGTCCCCACAGCGTGTCCCGAGCCCTCTCCACCGTCCTCGCCCTCCTGCTCCTCCTTGCCGCCGCGCTCCCGGTGGCGGCCGATGAGGCCAAGGCCGCCCCGCCCTCCGAGGCCGATGCGCCACTTGTGGTGCACGAGACCGGTGAGGTGGTGCCCGGCGAGGTGCTCGTGAAGTTCCGCGACGAGGCATCGGCGGGTGAGGTCGCCCGCACGCACGGTATCGAGATCGCGGCGTCGGCCGGGGCCAAGGGTCAGGGTCTCCCTGCCGTCGCGTCCACGCGCGGCCGGCCGGTCGACGAGGTGCTCGCCGAGCTGCGCGCGGATCCGGAGGTCGAGTACGCCGAGCCGAGCTACCGCGTGCAGATCCTCGACGACGGCGCGGTCGCCGCGGTGAGCGTCAACGATCCGAAGACCGCCGGCCAGTATTCGCTGGACCGCATGCGCGTGCGAGACGCGTGGTCGCTGTCGAAGGGCGGGTCGGGAATCGTCGCGGTGCTCGACACGGGCGTCCAGCCCGACCACCCCGACCTGTCGGGACGGGTTCTTCCCGGTCGCGACCTCGTCAACAACGACTCGAACGCTGCCGACGACAACGGCCACGGCACCTGGGTGGCCGGCATCATCGCCGCCAAGCCGAACGACGGATACGGGATGGCCGGCATCAGCTGGTCCGACAAGATCCTGCCGGTGAAGATCATGAACAGCTCGGGCACCGGCTCCACGTCGGCCCTCGTCAGCGGGATCATCTGGGCCGCCGATCACGGCGCCACCGTGATCAATATGAGCGTCGGCGGGTTCCCGTACAGCCAGGCGGTGCAGGACGCCGCCACGTATGCCTGGAACAAGGGCGCCGTGCTGGTCGGCGCCGCGGGCAACAACAACCGGGAGGAGAAGTTCTACCCGGCGAGCATGAACCACGTCATCAGCGTTAGCGCCACCCAGCCCCAGGACGAGTTCAGCCACTGGTCGAGCTACGGTCCGGCCGTCGACGTCAGCGCGCCAGGCTCATCGGTCCTGACGACGAACTGCACCGCGAGCATCTGTCCGCACCCTGAGTGGGGCTCGCATACCTACATCAGCGGCACCTCGTTCGCGACGCCCAACGTCGCTGGCGTCGTCGCCCTCATTCGCGCAAAGAATCCGACCTGGACCCCGCAGCAGGTCGTCGATCGGCTGTACGCCACCGTTGACGACCTCGGCTACGCCGGCTGGGACAAGCGCTACGGGCGCGGCCGGGTGAACGCCTACCGCGCCCTGGGCGCCAGCGTGGCGGCCTCGCCGCGTCCCGGTGGCGACGCCCTCGAGACGAACAACACCCTCGGGGCCGCGCGACTGATTCCGCTCGGGACGGCGACCCGGCCCTCGATCTACCCCGCAGGCGACGTTGACGTGTTCGCGGTCGACGTGCCGCGGGCTGGGCGCCTGGACGTGCGGGTGACCGGCGTCGTCGACGCCCGCGATTGGACGTGGCGCGGAAGCGCTCTACCGGTCGATCCGATCGTCGAGCTCTACACCACCGCCGGGACGTTGCTGAAGCGCGTCGACGCGGTCTGGCAGGACGGCACCGAGCTCGCCCAGACGACCGTCGCCGGCCCGACGCGGATCCTCGTGCGCATCACCAACTACTTCGCGAACGGCAACCGAACGGCCTACTCGATCACGCCGACCTACGTGGACACGGCTGCGCCCGCGGTCTCTGGACGCTCGCCCGCCGCCGGCGCCGTGGGCGTGACCTACGAGGCCCCCGCGGTCGTCGCCACCTTCAACGAGCCGGTGACCGGGGTGAGCGCGTCGACGTTCGTGCTCAAGAACGCCTCCGGCTCGGCCGTCGCCGCGAGCGTGACCTACGCCGCCTCGACGCGGCGCGCGACCCTGAAGCCGTCGTTCCACCTCGCCGGTGAGGCGAAGTACACCGCCACGCTGACCTCCGGCATCAAGGATCCGAGCGGCAACGCCCTCGCCAGCACGAGCTGGACGTTCACCACCGGAAAGACCGCGCCGCGCATCTGGGGAGCCGACCGGTATGCGACGGCCGCGGCGCTCAGCACCTCGACGTTCAAGGCCGGCGTGCCGGTCGTCTACATCGCGACCGGAGGCACCTTCCCCGACGCACTGGCCGGTGGCCCGGCGGCGCGGATGAAGGGCGGCCCGATCCTCCTGTCCCTCTCGACCTCGATTCCCGACGCCACCAAGGCCGAGCTCAGCCGGCTGAAGCCGGCCCAGATCGTCGTGCTCGGCGGGCCGGGCGCGATCGCCGATCGTGTGGTCACCGACCTGAAGGCGTACACGGCCGGCACCGTGAGCCGCGTCTGGGGCGCCGATCGCTACGCGACCGCGGCGGCCATCAGCGCCTCGACCTTCGTTTCGGCTTCGGTGGTCTACGTCGCGACCGGTGAGGACTTCCCCGATGCGCTCGGCGCAGGGGCGGTGGCGGCCGCCGCGAAGGCGCCCCTGCTCCTCGTCCGCGCGGGGAGCATCCCGGCCGGGACCGCCGCCGAGCTGACGCGGCTCAATCCCTCGCGCATCGTGATCATCGGCAGTACCGGCGCCGTGAGTGCAGGGGTCGCCGCTGCCCTCGCGGCCCACGGCACGGTGACCCGGATCTCCGGTTCCGACCGCTACGCCTCTGCCGCGGCGCTCAGCGCGGCCTCCTTCCCGGCGAACGGGCCGAGCACGGTGTACGTGGCCACCGGCAAGGTCTTCCCCGACGGCCTGACCGCGGGCCCGATCGCCGGGCTGCGCAACGGTCCGCTCCTGCTCGTGCCGGGCACCTCGCTGCCGAGCTCGGTCGCCGCGGAGCTGAAGCGGCTCGACCCGACGAATGTCGTCATCGTCGGCGGCCCGGGGGCGATCACGGACAGCGTCCGCAACCAGATCCGGGCGCTCTGGCCCTGAGCCGGCCCTGGGCTGGCGCGCGGGGCGGCCGTCCAGCGGGTAGGATGCGAGCCGTCGGCCCGCGCGTGACGCGTCGGGGCGTGGCGCAGCCTGGCAGCGCGCCTGCTTTGGGAGCAGGAGGCCGCCGGTTCGAATCCGGCCGCCCCGACCATACCCTCCGGAGGGGTAAGATCAGCCACCGATGCTGATCGCCCTCACCTTCGCCGCAGCCCTGGTGGTGGGCCTGATCGTCACGCCGATCGTCCGCGAGTTCGCCCACCGTCGCCAACTCCTGGACCAGCCCGGCGGACGCAAGGTGCACCAGGTGCCGATCCCGCGGCTCGGCGGCGTGGCGATGGCGATCGCGTTCGGCTTCGCGATCGCCGGGGCGACGATCGCCGATCCCGACCTCGGCTCCACGCTCGGCCTGCGGCCGAACCGTGCGCCCGCCATCCTCGTGGGCGTGGGGCTGCTTCTCCTCGTCGGAATCATCGACGACACGCGCGGCATGAAGGCCATGGCGAAGCTCAGCTTCCAGGTGGTGATCGCCGGCCTGGCCTGGTGGGCCGGCCTGAGTATCGAGCAGCTCCACTTCCCGTGGGGGATCGTGGAGCTCGGCCCGTTGTCGCTGCCGATCACGGTGGCCTGGATCGTCGGCGTGATCAACGCGGTCAACCTGATCGACGGGCTCGACGGGCTTGCCGCCGGCGTCGTGCTCACCGTCCTGGGTGGCTTCGGGCTGCTCGCTGCCCCTGATGGCGTCGACCCGACCCTTTACATCATCGCTGCCACCATGGGCGCCGCAGTCGGCTTTCTCGCCTACAACCTCCACCCGGCCACGATCATCATGGGCGACACCGGCTCGATGGTCCTCGGCTTCGTCGTGGCCGCCGTCGCCATCTCCCTCACCCAGGACGGCGTCTACCCGCACGCCCCGTGGGTGCCGATCGTGGCGCTGGGCGTGCCCCTGCTCGATACCGCCTGGGCGGTGGTGCGGCGGACGGCGCGCGGAGAGGCAGTCTTCGTCGCCGACCGCGGGCACATTCACCACCAGCTGCTGCGCCTCGGGTTCAGCCAGCGCGACGCCATGCTGAGCCTGACCGCGGTCTCGGCGGGCCTGGCGGTCGTCGCCGTCCTGATCGGCCGTCTCGACTAGCTGGCGGGGGAAGCGCCCCTCTCCGCCTCCCGGTCGTCCGCGACGGGGCCGGCGGCCACCACCAGCGCGCCGAGGCCCAGGAGGAGCCAGAACGCGAACCCGATGCTGTTCGCCTCGAGCAGCATGGTCGTTCCCGAGCTCACCGCCAGTCCGGCCGTCGCGGCCGCGATCCCCCCGAGCGCGACGCGTCGCCAGCCGATCGCCCGCTGCGCCCCGCGCAGGATGCGGATTCCGGGGATGAACGCTGCGGCGAGAAAGGCCGCGACCCCCAGGATGCCGGTCTCGACGAGCAGGTGGAGCCAGAAGTTGTCGACCGTCCGCTGTGTCGGTCTCCAGAAGAGAGGCTCCGTGTCGTACTCCGTGTACACAGGGGTTCCAAAGTTGCTGGCGACGGCTCCGCCATATCGCCCGGGTCCCACACCGATGAGCGGGTGGTCGCGGACAATCGGAATTGCGTTCAGCACGAAGAGCGTGCGCAGGTCACCACCGATGCCGATGGCGCCCACCCGGTCGATGGTCGAGTCGACGATGTTCGGTCGTGGCCGGTCGGGGACCATCAGATTACGCGGCATGTAGACCGCCGTCCCGAAGCTGAGGACCGCGGCCAGCGTGCCGAGGACCAGCGCCCGCCGATCGACGACGGCGAGCATCACGCCGACGCCGAGCACCAGCGCGATCCAGGAGCCCCGCGAGAAGCTGAGCCACAGGGCGAGCAGGAGCACGAAGCCGATGCCGCCGGCGAGCCAGCGTAGGCGCCGGTCCGGCAGCCGAGCCGCGGCGATGAGCGCGAACGGGATCGCGAAGATGAGGAAGGCGCCTAAGACGTTCGGGTCGCCGAAGATCGAGGCGAGGCGCAGCTCCTCGCCGAACCGTCCCCGCACCGGGACCATCCCGAACAGGCGTGGCATCAACAGGGCCTGCCCGATGGCGAGGACGGCCGCCGCGACCACAATGCCGCCGATGACCCCGAGCGCGACGAGCGCCTGGCGCAGACTGAAGCCCACCAGCAGCGGTAGGAAGAAGAGCGCCGCCGCGTCGATCGTGAAGACGACGCCGAAGAGCGCGACGTGCGCTGGCACGCCGTTCAGCACCGCCGAGATGGCCGCGATCGCGGTGAACGCGATCAGCGCGACGATCACCGGGTGGTGGAACACCGCGACCAACCGGCCATCGGACCAGGCGCGCACGGCGAGGATCATGGCCACGGTGAGCAGGAGCGCCTCCGAGAGGAAGTGGCTCGCGGCGGCGATGTCATCGGGCAGCAGGTCGGCAACGATGTAGCGGTCGACGATCGGGCTCAACGCGACCATTACGACGGCGGTCCGCGGCCAGCGCACAGCGGCGATGGCTGCCAAGAGAACGAGTGCCGCGCCGCACGCCACGAGTGCCGCGGGGGACGTCTGCGCCGCAAGCGCTGCGCCGACGAGGAGCAGCATCGCCGAGCCGGCCACGGCGAGGGGTCCCGCTATGCTGCGGCTGGAGGGCATGACCGCCAAATCGTCGGTCGTCACGGCAATCCCATGGTCGGCAAGAGCGTGCGGGCCTCGGAACCTGTGCTGTGAATGGTGCGCCTAGGGTACGCCAAAGCGCGTGGACGTGGCCGCGGTCGAAGGCCCGGGCGGCCCGCCTAGGGGGTCACCGCCGAGGGCCCAGACGCCGGTCCGTCGGCCGTGGTTCCGAGGTACCAGCCCTCGAGCTCGTCCTCCCCGAACGTGTCGGCCATCTCGTCGCGGATCGCGTCACGCCGCGGGACCAGGAGGTAGTTGACGTCGGGCTCGAGCGGCAGGTCGACGTAGTCGGGGTAGTCGAGCACCAGCCGATCGATGTCCGGCCCGGTGATCAGCGGCAGCAGGCTCGCCAGCTCTCCGGCGCGGTCGCGTGGGAAGTCGGTGCTCACCGTGCGGGCGATCGCGGCCAGCACGCCCGGCAGCTCGATCAGGGTGTCCGCCTCGGCGAGCTCCCTGCGAAGGGCGAGGAGGACCTGCTGCTGGCGGTCGCTGCGGGTGAAGTCGCTCTGCGGGACGCGTTCGCCATCGGGCATCTCGATCCACCCCTTCCGGCTGCGCGAATAGGCGAGCGCGTCGAGCCCGTCGTACAGGTGGCAGCCGGCCGGCAGCACGAGCGGCTCGGTGACCACCTCGTTCCCGAGGCTGCCGTCGAACTCCGGATCGACGAGGCGGCCCGGCAAGCAGAGCTCGAGGCCGCCCAGCGCGTCGATCAGGTCCGCGAAGCCCGCCATGTCGACGAGCGCGTAGTGGTGGATCTCGACGCCGAGGTAGAGGCCGACGGACGCCTCGACGGTCCGGAGGCCGCATCGCTCCGGGTCGTCCGCGAGATCGGGGCACCACGCCTGCGGATCCTCGGCCGCGGTCGCCATGAGGCCGTTCACCTTGTCGGGGAACAGCGCGTCGGCGTACACCGATCGATCGTCGAGCGGGACGAAACCGGTGTCTCGCGGCACCGACACCATGACCGCGGTCTCGTCAACCGGATCGATGCTCACGAGCAGGATCACGTCGGTGAGGACCGCCTCGCGTCCGGGCGCAGCATCGGTCCCGAGCAGGAGGACGTTGAGCCGCTCGGTCCCGTCCCAACGGGGGAAGGGGGTGGTCTCGGGCTGGCCTGCCTGCTGCGAGGGCGCCGGCGCGCTGGGGTCCGGGTTACGGCCGGGATCGGTTCCGCCGAACACCTCGGTCAAGGTTCCCTCGAGCTGGACGACCACCACGCCGACCCATGCGTGCATCGCCACGGTCGCCACCAGCAGGGCGCAGACCGCGCCGATGGTCCGTCGCCGCCGTCGCTGCCCGGGAGGGCCGATGACCAGCCCGGCATGAGCGATCGCCCCGGACCGCCAGGCGAAGACGAGCAGGTTGAGCACCGACACGGCAATCAGGAACCGCGTTGAAAGGATCGCGTTGCGAGGAAGCTCCAGTGGACCGACCAGGACCAGCGCCACGAGGCCGACGAGGACGGCGATCGGCAGGGCGAAGATTGCAGCCGCTCGGCGCTGCCCGGCGTATGCCTGGCCTGCCCCGGGGAACAGAAACGACAGGGCGGCGGCCAGCCACGGCCGGTGTGGTCGAGGATGGTCCGGTTCGGTGCTCGTCTCGTCGCCCATCGTGGCCGCCGAGTGTAGAGCACGACCCTTGATCCGGTCTTCCGGTGCGTCCTGTCCACGCCGGAGTCGTTCTATCCACCCCCGGAGTAGTACGGGTGGGTTAGTACGTTTGCGCCATGCGTCACGGCGCCCCCATACTGACCACGCTGGCGCCGAGCCCGCCACGCCGTACCGTGAGAAGGTCGTTCCGTGCCCCTCGAGCTGACGATCATCGCTGCCACCACCCTCCTTGCCGGCCTGCTGCTGGTGGGGATCATGCTCACGGGACGTGGCGGCAGGTCGTCGACGCTGGCGCGGAGCCCGGCACTGGGTCACGTGTGGCCGAACGGCGTCGTCCGCGAGGGCGAGGCCCCGGACGCGGATCAGACCCTCCGCGTGGCGTGGTGGCTGACGATCATGATCGTGGTCCTCGGCGTCGGCATCAGCGGCTCGTTCGGATCGGAGCGGACGCCGATCTTCGTGCTCGGCGGGGTTGGGGTGCTGGCCGTCGTCATCTTCCACGAGCTGACGGTCGCCAACCGCCGTAGCCTTCTGCTCCGTCTCGGCGAGCTCGTTGCCGCCATCGCCCTCGTCGCCGGCCTGCTGAGCCTGACCGGCTTCGCATCGTCGCCGTTCGCGATGCTGTTCGCCCTGGTAGCGGTTGCCGCCGCACTCGGGTTCGGCCCCCGCGCCGGGCTCACCGCCGCCGCCCTGGCCACGGTGGCCTTCGCGCTGATCCTGCTCGCGGACCCCGCGCTCGAGAGCTACGGCGCCGGTGACGTCCTTCGCCTCTCGTTCGGCCTCGGGGCGACCTGGCTGCTCGCCTTCGTCTCGATCGCGCACGCCGGCCGCCAGCGGCGTGCGATGCAGCGGGCGATGGACCTGGCGCGCACGGATCCGCTGACCGGGCTCTTCAACCGCGCCCAGCTGTACTTGACGCTCGAGCAGGAGGTGAGCCGAACGCGACGCAGCGACCGGGGCTTCTGCGTCCTGATGATCGACCTCGACGGTCTCAAGGCCGTGAACGACACCGGCGGCCACCTGCGCGGCGACCAGGTGCTGCGCGGGCTCGGCTCGGTCATCGGCGGGTCGATCCGCACGGTCGACAGCGCCTACCGCTTCGGTGGCGACGAGTTCGTGGTGCTGTTGCCCGAGACCGACATCGTCGGAGCGTTCGTGGTCGCCGAGAAGATCCGCCTCGGCGCGGAGGACCTCGAGCTGTCGATCGGGTCGCAGACGAGCGTCAGTATCGGCCTGGTCTCGCACCCGGAGGACGGGCTGAACGCCGAAGAGCTGATGCTCGCCGCCGACCGGGCGATGTACCAGGCGAAGTCGTTGGGCAAGAACCAGATCAGCGGCAACCCCCGGCCTCGCCCGGCACTCCTCGGTCGCCGATCGACGCTGGGGCCCTCGGCAGCCCCCGACGAGGCGGAATCGCCGGGCGAGGAGGAGCCGCCAACGACGGTCGAACCGCCGAAGGCCGTCGACTCGACTCCGCCGCCGCGTGGGCCGGCCGCGAGCCGGGCGGTGGCGATGCCGCTTGGCCCGATCGCCCTGTCCGATGCCAAGGGGTCAACGGAGGTCGACGACGCCGAGCCGGACCCCCAGGAGGTGCGCCGCCGCATCGCGACGGCGAGCCGATCGTTCGACCCGGATCACCAGGTGCGCCGCGCCATGGACGCCTTCTTCTCGCCACCGCTTCCACCGGTCCCGGATCCGGAGCCGACCGGGACGACGCCGGAGCACTGAGCCTGGGTCTCAGCCCTCGATGATGGCGCTCCCGATCGGCACGATCTCCCACCAGGTCTTCCCGGCCGGCAGCACGACGGGATCGCCCGTGTCGGCGTAGGTCCAGGTCGTGATGTCATCGGAAGTGGGACGGGACCAGCGCAGGTCGTGGCCTCGCCCGCCGACGTAGAGCACTCCGTCGCCCTCACCGACGAGGAATAGCTGGCTGCGCGGGAAGCCGCCCGGATCGAGCTCGCCGGAGAGGATCTGGGTGTGGACGCTCTGCACGAGCACCGTTCGCGCCGAGATCCGCTCACCGGTGGCCGCGTCGAAGTTGGCAGTCCCCGCGTCCAGCCGGAGCCACCGTTCGGCATCTGCGTCCCACTGCCAGCCGAAGTTCCAGAAGCTGGCGGTCTGGAGGTAGATCGAGTCGACGGCGCGTCCGTCCGGCAGCTCCGGGTCGGCGTCGAAGACGAGCGGGGCACGGACCTCGCCCGCAAGCTCGGCGACGGTGGCAAGCGCGCCGCCCTCCTCCATCGCGGCGCGGGCGCCGTCGACGTCGAAGAAGACGTTGTGCGGCGCGCCCCACGGGCCGGCGCGATAGTAGAACGCGTACTGGCCGGTGATGCCGTTCACGTACGGCATACCGTTGTCGATCATGCGGTTGAGGACGCGACCGGCTCCGCCGAAGACGAAGGTCAGCGCGCGCGTCTGCTGCCAGTGGTCGAGATTGAAGTAGCGCATCGAGCGGATCGGGCCGACAGCCGCGTCGACCTCCTCGTCGCACATGAAGAAGGCGCTGAAGCGCGTGGTGTTGCCCTCCACCGGTGCCTCGATGACGAGGTCGGCGAGATTGAGCCCGGACGGCGGTCGCGCGATCGGGTTGTTCTCGATCTGCGCCAAGATCGGGGTCCGCTCGGCGAGCTCGGGATCCTGGAGCTCGGTCCCGTCGAGCGGGCACACCGCGGCCGGCGTCGGCGTCGGGGTTGGGGTTGGGGTGGGGGTCGGCGACGGGGACGGGGTCGGCGAGGGGCTGGGCGTCGGGCTCGGCGACGGCGTGGGCGATGGTGTGGGGGTGGGCTCGGGGGTCCCCGGGCGGAGGGCGACGGCCGCGCCGAGGCCGATCGCCACGATCAGGAGCGCGCCCAGCGCGAGCAGCGCGGGGCGAGAGCGGAGGCGGTGCATGGAGGACCCATGCTACCGGCTGGGCCGGCGGCGCGCGAACGCGCTGCTAGACTCAGCGACCATGCCGGGCTTCTCGACGCGCGCGATCCGAGCCGCCAGCCGCGTGCCCGCGGCGCCGCAGCCACCGCTCAATGTCCCCATCTACGCCACCAGCACCTTCGAGGTGGCCGATGCGACCGAGCTCGCCGAGCTGCTCGAGTTTGCCCGACCCGGCCACTCGTACTCGCGCTACTCGAACCCGACGCACGCCGCGCTCGAGGAGGCGTTGGCCGAGCTCGAGGGCGCGGAGGCCGCGATCTCGACCGCCTCGGGAATGGCCGCGGTCCACGGCGCGCTGCTCTCGGTCCTCCGCTCCGGGGACGAGGTGATCGTGCCGAAGGCCGTCTACGGCGGCATCGTGGGCATCGTCTCCGCCGTGCTCGAGCGATCCGGGATCTCGGCTCGCGCCGTCGATACCACCGACTTCGCCGCCGTCGAGGCGGCCATGCGTCCGACGACGCGCCTGCTGTGGCTCGAGACGATCAGCAATCCGACCACCGCCGTGGCCGACGTGGCCGCCCTGGCGGAACTCGCCCACGCCCGCGACGTCGTGGTGGCCGTGGACAACACGTTCGCCTCGCCGGCCCTCGCCACGCCCCTCGCGCTCGGCGCGGACCTGGTGGTGCACTCGACGACGAAGTACATCGGCGGGCACTCCGACATCATCGGCGGCGTGATCCTCGGCTCCGCGGAGCGGGTCGCTGCCGCACGGAAGATCGTCATCAACGCGGGCGGCAACGGGTCGCCCTGGGAGGCGTTCCTCGCGCTCCGCGGGCTGAAGACGCTGGCGCTGCGGATGGAGCGCCACTCAGTCAACGCGCTCGCCGTGGCCCGTGTCCTCGAGGGCGCGCCCGGCATCGACGCCGTCCGCTACCCGGGGCTCGCCTCCCACCCGCAGCACGAGCTGGCGGGCCGCATCCTGCGCGACGGCATGGCCGGCGGGATGCTTGCGGTCGAGCTCGCCGGCGGGCGGGCGGCCGGCGAGCGCTTCCTGGGCCGGATGCGGGTCGCCGTGCACGCCACCAGCCTCGGCGGTGTCGAGACGCTGGTCAGCCATCCGGCGAGCTCGTCGCATCGTCAGCTCGACGAGACCGGGCTCGCGGAGGCGGGCATGGGCCCGGGGACGCTGCGCGTCTCGATCGGCCTCGAGGATGCGGAGGATCTCGTCGCCGACCTGCTGGCCGCCGCCGCGCCGGGCTGATGGCCGCGACCCACGCCAGCGCCGTGTCGCCGACGGCGACAGACCGGCTGTCGCGAGCCGCGGAGCGCCTGCTGCGCTTCCTCGGCGACGGTCGGGTGGGCATCGGGCTGCTGCTCGCCACCGGCGTGGCGAACGTCGTCGCCGCCCTCCTGCCCGACGGGCCGGCCCTGCTCGACGCCTGGCCCTACGCGCTGCTGCTCGGGGTCCTGGCGCTGAGCGCGGTGGCCGCCGCGGCCGTCCGCGCCCCGGCAACGTGGCGCGAGTGGCGGCGCCCCGGTCCCATCCGCGCCGGGCCCGGCGCCCTGGAGTCGCGTCTCGACCCGGCGCCCGAGCCCGATGCCGTCGAGCGGGCCCTGCGCCGTGCCGGCTATCGCACCCGGCGCGAGCGCACCCGCGGCGGCTGGGCGATCCACGCGGTGCGCCGGGGCTGGTCGCGCTTCGCCGGCCAGGCCAGCCATCTGGCCCTGGTGGTCGTCGTCATCGGCGCGGCGATCGGTGCGGCCTTCGGGTCAGAGACGACCTTCTCGCTGCTGCCCGGCGACCAGGCGCTGCTCGACGCCCCGCGCGCCGGGCTCTCGTCGGCCGTGCGCCTGGAGTCGCTCGACGCGGAGTTCGGGCCCGACGGCCGGCCGCGTCGCCTCGACACGGCGGTCACGTTCCTGCGGGACGGCGAGCCCGTGGAGGGCATCACGCTGCGCGTGAACGAGCCGGGAGCCTTCGATGGCTACCTCGTCCATCCCTGGACGTACGGGCCCGCGGCACGCGTCCGGGTCACGACCCTCGGCGGCGGCGCGCTGCTGGATGCGGCGATCCCACTCGGCGCCGAGGGCGGCGAGGCGCCTGTCGGCGCCGCCGAGCTGCCGACCGCGGGCGTCACCCTCGGCCTCGCCCTGGCCGATGCCGCCGCCAACGAGCTCGGCGTCAGCGCCGTCGGCGCCGGCGGGCTGGTGGATACGGCGCGGCTGCGGCCGGGGGAGGAGGCGCGGCTCGGCGACGTGGTGGTGCGCTTCGAGGGCTTCGACGCGTGGGTCACCTTCCTCTCTCGCCGTGACCCCGGGCTGGCGGTGGTGTTTGCCGGTGCCGCGCTCCTGTGCACGTCGCTGGCGGTGACCTTCTGGCTGCCGCGACGGCGCCTCACGGTGCGCCCGGACGCCGGCGGCGCCCGCGTCGTGCTCCGCGGCGAGCGCTTCGACCGCCCGGCGACCGAGCTGGGGCGGCTGGTGGAGCGGCTGGGAGCGGGCGCGTGACCAGCGTCATCGATGCCTGGCGGGCCATCGACCCCGAGGCGCGGCTCGTCTCCGGCGCGGTCGAGCAGCTGGCGCGCCCCCTGCGCGGCGTCGGCCGGACGCGGGCCGTGCCGCCCCACCTGCCCGAGCTCGCCGCCGGCCAGCTGCTGGTGGCCGAGGCCGGCGTCGTCTCGGATCGGCTGGACGACCTGGTCGCCGCCCTGGCCGAGGCCGGCCTCGAGCCGGCGGCGGTCTGGGTGGTCGGGGAGCGCCCGCCCCGGCTCGAGCGCGCCGGCGCGGATCTGCCGGTGATCGCCGGTCAGGGCTCCGCTGCCCGGCTGGCCGACCTGGTGGCCGACCATCTCGAGGGGGAGCGGCAGCAGCTGGCGGCCGTGTCGGCCGAGATCCGGCTCGCCGCGGCGGAGGCCGCCCTGGCCGACCCGCAGCCGGGCGCCCCGGCGGGCGTGGTGGCGGGCCGGCTGCGCCGCGGTGTGGCGGTGACGATCGGGTCGGCGCTCGGGGCTCTCAACCCGCGACCGGCAGGCACCGCGCTCGCCACCCGCTTCGCCGCCACCCACGCCCGCCTGCTCGAGACGCGGGCCTCGCGCCCTCAGGTGGCGCGGCGGACCCGCGACGGGCTGTGGATCCTCGAGCGGCCGGTCGGCCCGCACGCCTCGGCCTGGCTCTTCGATGACCTGCCGTTCGCCGCCATCGACGAGGTCGCGCTCGAGGCGCTGGCGACGACGCTGCGGGCGCTGCTCCGCCGGCCGGCGCCCGCCCCGGTCGGCCCGCGTGCCGGGCCGCGGCTGCCGCCGTCGACCGGCGACCCGATGCGCGACACGCTGCTGGCGGTTGCGCGGGCGAACGGGCGGGTCGCGCCCGCCGCCCGCAGCCTCGGCGTCCATCGGAACACCGTGCTCTACCGCCTGAGACGGGCATCCACGGAGCTGGGCATCGATCCGCGCCGCCCGGAGGACGCCATCCGCCTGCTCGAAGAGTCCGGACTCGAGGGCTGACCCACCGTTGTGCAGCCTGCACAACGCTTCGGCGGCCATCGCGGCCGCCGCATCGGTCCAGCCAGCAGGTTCGCCGGCTACGCTGGGATCCCCGCCCACTCCGGCCCGCAGACCCGCACGAGGAACCCGAATGGCCACCAACAAGCTCGCCGCCGCCCTGAAGCTCGCCGAGGATCGCAACCTGCGGTTCGTGAGCCTCCAGTTCACCGACATCGTCGGCCAGGTGAAGTCGGTCCAGGTGCCGATGCACCAGCTGGAGGAGGCGGTCGAGCACGGCAAGTGGTTCGACGGATCGAGCATCGAGGGTTTCGCCCGCATCGCCGAGTCGGACATGTTCCTCGTCCCGGACCTCGACACGTTCGCGCCGATCCCCTGGGAGCCGGGCCTCGGGCCGGACGGCAAGGAGAAGCTCCACACCGGCAGCGCCCGGGTGATCTGCGATGTGTTCACCCCCAACGGCGACCCGTTTCCCGGCGACCCGCGCTGGGTCCTTCGGCGGCAGATCGATCGAGCCAAGCAGCTCGGCTTCGTCCTCAACACCGGGCCGGAGCTGGAGTTCTTCCTCCTGCGGCGATCGAATGGCACCGTCGAGCCGCTGCCGCACGACGCGGCCGGCTACTTCGACCTCTCGGAGGACCTCGGCACCGAGGTCCGCAAGGAGATGATGAACTCGCTCGAGGAGTTCGGGATCAAGGTCGAGACGGCGCACCACGAGGTCGCCACCGGTCAGCATGAGATCGACTTCGAGTACGCCGATGCGCTGCGCACCGCCGACAACGCGGTGACCTTCAAGACCACGCTCAAGGCGGTCGCCGCGTCGAAGGGCCTCTACGCGACCTTCATGCCGAAGCCGTTCTTCGGCATCAACGGCTCCGGGATGCACACCCACCAGTCGCTGTGGGACGTGAAGAAGGGAAAGAACGCGTTCAGCGATCCGAAGGATCCGTACGGGTTGAGCGAGACGGCACGGCAGTACATTGCCGGGACGCTCGAGCACGCGCGCGGCATGATCGCCGTCCTCGCGCCGCTGGTGAACTCGTACAAGCGGCTCGTGCCGGGCTACGAGGCGCCGGTCTACGTCGGATGGGCACGCATCAACCGCTCAGCGCTCATCCGCATCCCGCAGAGCAGCAAGGGCCAGTACAACTCGGTGCGCATCGAGCTCCGGTGCCCCGATCCCTCGTCGAACCCGTACCTCGCCTTCAGCGCGATGCTGGCGGCCGGCCTGGACGGCATCGAGCGCAAGCTCACCCCGCCCGACCCGGTCGAGGAAAACCTCTACCACTTCGACGCCGCCAAGCTCGAGTCGCGCAAGATCAAGCAGCTGCCCGGCACGCTCCGCGAGGCGATCGACGAGCTGGAGAAGGACAGCGTGATCCGCGAGGCCCTCGGGGAGCACGTCTTCGAGCGCTTCGTCGAGGCGAAGACCGAGGAGTGGGACGAGTATCGGATGCAGGTCTCCGGGTGGGAGGTCGACCGCTACCTCGAGGCGTTCTAGTCCGCCATCGGGTCGCGGCGCATCTACCGATCCGTCGCGACCCGGCCAGCGCTCGCTAGAATCGCGGGACCAAGCACCGTGCCGAGGTCCACTCCCTGAACGCCACCCGCCCGCGGGTCCTGCTGCTCTCCATGTACCCGCTCGACCGCGGGATGTGGGGGCCGACGGTTCGGATCAAGCACCTGCGCGATGAGCTCGCGACGCTCGCGGATCTCGACGTCGTGGCGGCATACCGCGGACCGCGTCGCATGGGGCTCCTTCGGTATGCCTTCTCGGGCCGGCTCCGCGGGCTCGGCGGCATCTACGTGGAGAGCTCGAGCTTCCTGGCGTCCGAGACGGATCTCGCCTTCCTCGCCTTGGCTCGCGCCCTCGGCATTCCTGTCCTGACGTATGTCCGCGACGCGTATCAGCTCTTTCCCGACTACTACGCCGCCGATTCGGCGCGGCGCTGGCTGGGTGCGAAGGCGTTCCTCCCCATGCTGCGGGCCATGCGGTCCGTCTCGAGCCGCCTCGCCTTTCCGACCACGGGCCTTGCGGAAGCCGTGGGCGTGGCTGTGGACGACGCCGTCATCCTGCCGCCCGGCGCTCCGCCCCCCGTGCAGGTGGATCGCACGCCGTTGGCGAATCGTCTCCTCTTCGTCGGCGACGCGAGGCATGCCGCCCAGGGTGTCGATCGGCTGATCTCCGCAGTCGCGATCGCTCGCGAGCGCGGCGTCGACGTAGAGCTCACCGTGGTCTGCCGGCCGGGCCAGGAACCCCCCGGCGGCCACCCGGCGTGGATGCGCCTCGAGCGGGCCGAGGGCGCGGCGATCCACGCCCTCCTTCCCGATGTCGTGGCGACGGTGATTCCGCGACCGCGCTCCGCGTACAACGACCTCGCGTTGCCGATCAAGCTGATGGAGTACCTGTCCTACGGACGTCCACTCATCGTCACCGACTGCACTGAGCAGGCGCGTATCGTGCGAGAAGCCGACGCCGGCGTCATCACCGCCGACACCGCCGACTCCCTGGCCGAGGGGATCCTGCGCGTCATCACCGCGCCACCGGGGGAGCGTGGCGCATGGTCCCGCAACGCTGCGGCGGCGGCACGAGCGGCCGCATGGCCGGAGCGGGCTCGGACCATCCTCGGTTTGCTCCTGCCGAGATGACCGAAATCACACGGCCGAGCGCTGTCTCGGAGGTGGTCGCCCCGGCGACGGTGCTCGCGGCCACTGTCGCCGTGCTGGGCCTGGTGCTCGTGGGGCCATCGTCGGCCACGGCGTTCATCGTCCTCGCGGTCGCTCTGCTCGCACTGACTGCCTTCGCGGCATCGCGGTGGCCGAGGGCGACCCTCGTGGTCGCGGCCCTGACCACCCTCCTCGACCCGGTGGTGGCCCCTCGCCTGGCGCCGCCGGGCATGACGCTCGACGTCATCGGCATCAGTGAACCGTTGCTTGCGGCCGCCGGCATCGTCGTGTTCGTCCGCACCGCGCGCCGCGGTGGCCTGCGGCGCGCTCTTGGCGATCCCACCGCACCGCTCGTGGTGGCGTTCGTGGGGCTCGCCGCCATCTCCGCCGCCCTGAACGGAACGCCGCCCGGGGTGGCAGCCTTTGGCGTCCTGATGACGATCGACGCGATCGCGGCCTACTTCCTCTGGCGCATGCTGCCGCAATCACTCGGATCGTCCGGACTGGCGGCCGCCGGCATCGTCGCCGGCGCGGTCGTGGTGTCCCTCGTCGGAATCGGACAGGTGTTGTTAGATCCGACCCTGCTCGGGTTCGTCTCGCAGCAGGCGTACGAGGACATCCGGCCGATCACGTCCATCCTAGGGAACCCGAACATGGTGGCCATGGTCCTGGCCTTTGCAGCCCCATTCCCGATCTTCGGGGCCGTTCGCCTCAAGACGCGGCGACATCGGTGGCTCGCCGCCGCCGCCGCGTTCATCATCCTTCTGGGCCTGGCACTGACGTTCTCGCGCGGAGGGTGGGTAGCCGCCGCCGCTGGGCTGGGCATCGGGACGCTTCTCCTGGACCGTCGAGCGTTGCTCCTGGCGGTGGCACTGAGCGCCCTGGCATGGGGAACGGTGCTCCTCATGCCGGTCGGGTTGCTCATCGCCGAATCTCAACCCCTCGCTCCCGCGGCATCCCCGGCACCGGCCGCCGATGCCCCATCCCCCTCGCCGCAGCCGGATCCCTCCCCGAGCGACGACCCAACGGTCGATGCATTCAAGGGCATGAGCAGCAACGAGGTCCGCCTGCTCCTGCTGCGGGACGGCCTGCGCATCATCGACGACCACCGGCTCTTCGGTGTCGGACCCGGCCGGTATGGCGGCGCCGCAGCAGCGATCTTTCCGAGCCCGGTGTACGCGGACTACGACACGACCCTCGGGCACCTGCGCACCGTCCACAACTTCTGGCTCCATCTCACCGGCGAGGTGGGTGCACTCGGAGTGGCCGTCTTCCTTGGCATCGTTGTCGCTCTCGCGATCCGCTTCGTGCTCTCGGCCCGGACGGCCACCGGCCCTCGCTTCGTGATGCTGGCAGGCTGCGCCACCGCCGTGATCGTGGTTGTCGTCCACAACTTCACCGAGATGAGCCTGGAGGGAAACGTGCCGGGCATCCTCATCTGGCTGACGCTGGGCATCGGCTCAACGTTTGCCCACGCGAGCCTCCGGCCAGTGCAGCATCGCCGGGTCGATGACTGAGGGTCCGATCCTGCTCTTGACGCGCATCTGGCCGACCGCGGATCGCCCGAGTCGCGGGACGTACGTGCGCGACCGGGCCAAGGGCGTCGAGTACCTGCGAGTCATCCGACCGGGACGCATGACGATGCCGTGGCCGATCCTGTACGTCGTGCTCTTCATCGACGCGCTGCGAAGCCGCGGCCCGATTCGTGGCGTCGAGGCTCACATGGTCGTGCCGACCGGCCTGGTCGGCTTGGCGGTGGCACGACTGCGCCGCGTCCCGCTCGTCATCTATGCGCACGGTGGCGACGTGCGCGACTGGGAGCGCAAGGCCCTCCCCGTCCGCTGGCTCACACGCTTCACGGCCCGCCGCGCGGACCGAGTCGTCACGAACTCGGAGGACACCGCTGTCCACATCCGGCGTATGGGTGTCCAGCCCATCGTCGCGCCCCCGGGCGTCGACCTCGGGCGATTTGCTGTGGCGCCCCTTCCCTCCACCCCGCGCGTCCTGTACCTCGGCGGGCGGAACCCCCGAAAGGGCTACGACATCGCCGTGGAGCTCGCGGACACTCTCGTCGGGCCGTGGCTCCGCGACATCAGCCCTCGGGACGTCCCGGCGCTCATGGCGGAGCATTCGGTCGTCCTGGTGCCCTCGATCGCGGAGCCGTTCGGGCTCGTGGCCGTCGAGGCCCTGGCATCCGGACGCTGGGTGGTCGCCAGCGCGGTTGGCGGCCTGCGAGAGATCATCATCGACGGCGTCAACGGGACGCTGGTCCACGACGGCGATTTCGCGCGGGCGCTGGCGACCGTGCCGGATTACGACCCCCACGCCCTGGCCACGACCGCCGAGCGCTATAGCCTCGAGCGCTGGCAGGCCGCGCTCGAGGCCATCTGGCAGGGCGTCATCGGCCCCTATACTCCGACCAACCCCGGGCAATCCAAACGGCAGGAGCGTGCATGAGAGTCACCGTCATTGGCGCCGGGTACGTCGGCCTCGTCACGGGTGTGAGCCTCGTGTCCACCGGCAGACACGACGTCACCTTCGTGGAGAAGAACCCGCAGCGCCTGGACGAGTTGCGCCGCGGGATCATGCCCATCGAGGAACCGGGCCTCGCCGACACCTTCTCCGCCAACCTGGAGCGCATCCGGATCGTTGACGACCTCGCCGAGGCGGACGCCTCCGACATCCTCTTCGTGTGCGTCGCGACCCCGATAGGGGAAGGCGGGGAATCGGATCTGACGCAGATCTCGTCGGCGCTCGATGACCTGCGCCCGCAGCCTGACCTGGACGTCTCCGTCAGAAGCACGCTGCCGCCGGGTTTCTCCGAGCGTCTGCCGGCGCTCCTCGGCCGGCCGAACGGCGAGCGGGTCTCGACGAACCCGGAGTTCCTTCGCCAGGGCGCCGCGATGAGCGACTTCGCCAAGCCATCGCGCATCGTCATCGGCCGGTTCCCGGAGACCTCGGACGCGCACCTCGGGCTCATGCACGATGTCTATGCACACCTCGACGCGCCCCGCCTGGAGGTGAGCGTGTCGGCGGCCGAGTTGATCAAGAACTCGGCCAATGCCTTCCTCGCACTGAAGCTGAGCTTCGTGAACGAGGTAGCCGCGCTCAGCGAGAGCTACGGCGTCGAGGTCGATGAGGTGCTCCAGGGCATCTCGCTCGACCCTCGGATCGGGTCGGCGTACATGCGGCCCGGCCTCGGGTTTGGCGGGTCGTGCCTGCCAAAGGAGCTCCAGGTCATCGACGTCGCCGGCCGTCGCCAGGGCCTGGCGATGCACGTCGCACGCGCTGCGGCCCAGGTCAACCTCGAACAGCAGGACCGATTTGCGCACCGCGTCCTGGCCGAGCTGCCATCGGAGGCGCGCGTCGGGATGCTCGGGCTCAGCTTCAAGGCCGATACGGACGACCTGCGCGGCTCCCCGGCCGTCCACGTCGCCCGACGCCTGGTGCAGGCTGGTCACGCGGTGGCCGCGTTCGATCCCGCCGTGCGGCCGGACCGAGCCCGTGCGGCCATTCCCGGGGTCAGCATCGCCGATGATGCGATCGAGGTGTTCCGCGACGCGGATGCCGTCGTCCTGGCCACCGAGTGGCCGCAGTTCTCGACCATCGACCTGGCGGCCGCCGGCGCGATCGCGCGGACGCGCCTCCTGTTCGATGGCCGCGGGATGATCGATCCGGGCGCGGCGGTCGCTGCCGGCTTCGCGTATCGGGGCATCGGTCGCTCCTCGCGCGACCCGTAGGCTATCGACGTCGCGCCGGACGTGGGCGGACTGGGCCCCGAGCGCTGGCAGGCCGAGATGGCCCGCATCCGGGACGCTCTCAGCCCGGCCGACTGAATAGCCCTATCCGCGCATGGCGAGGCGTCGGTAGTGCTCCTCCATCCGCGTCATGTGCTCGCGCCAGTCCGCGTGCTCGTGCACGTAGGCGCGCAGCCGCTCGCCGAGCTCGCGGCGCTCCGACGCGCCGAGTTCGATGGCGTGGCGCAGCGCCGCACCAATCGCGACCGGATCGGTGACAGGCGCGAGGGCTGCCGGCGCAAGCGTGCCGAACACGGCACGGATCGGCGGCAGGTCGCCGGCGACAACCGGCGTCCCGCTGGCCATTGCCTCCTGGATCGTGAGCGGGAAGCTGTCGCTGAGGGCCGCCGAGATCACGACGTCCGCCGCTCGGTACAGTGCGGCGAGGTCCGCCTCGGAGGAGACGGACACCACGACAAGCCTGTCCTGGCCCAGCCGGCTGGCGGCCAGACGCTCGACTCGGGCGCGGTACTCCGGATCGGCACCGGCGGAGGTCACGACCAACCGATGCGTCCCGGAGACCCTCGCAGCTGCCTCGACGACGGTCTCGTGATTGTAGATCGGGCGCAGAGCCCGCGGCGAGAACACGAACGGCTCGTTGCCGATCCCGAGGCGCCTGCGCGTGTCCTCCGGGACGTCGCCCGGCCGGAACAGCTCGGTATCGACGCCGTGGTGGATCTCGACGGTGCGCCCAGATCGGGCGCCGCGCCCGATCGCCGCCTCTCGAGTCTGGGGGGTGACGGCGGTAACGAGGTCTGCGTTGTGGAGCGCGACGCGTGTGAGGAGCCGGCTCCGCCAACTCGGAAATGGCAGGAGGACGTCCGACCCCCACACAGACACGACGTAGGGGTGGAAGCCAGCGAGGGCCGCGTGCCAGGCGTAGCGTCGAGCGGTGTGGGCGTGGATGATGTCCGGCTCAAGCTCGCTCACGACCTCGTGCATGCGCCGGCGCGCCCGTAGCATCCCGCTGAATGGGACGTTCGACATGCCGCGCGGTTCGTAGCGAACGATGCGGACTTCCGGCTGGAGCTCAGGGTGCGGCTCCGATCCGAAGCCGTCGACAACCGTCACCGAATGTCCGCGCTCGACGAAGAAGCGTGTCCAGCGCAGGACGTGGACGCTCGACGGGTTCGCGACGTAGAGGAGCCGGAGTCCGGCGGGGCCAGCCAACGGTCAGATGATAGCCAGCGACCGGGGCCTCAGAACCGGTCGACGCCGGCATCTCGTCGGGCCGGTGGACGCCAACTCGACGAACCTCAATCGCGAGGTGCCTCCCTCCGCCGCGTGACGATCTCGACGAGCGCCAGGACCATGGAGCGAGGGATGAGGCCGCTGGCGATCCCGATCATCGGGTAGAGCGCAATCATCGCGAGGCGCCACAGCAGCAGATCCGGGCCCAGCAGAGCCGCCCCCGAGAGGAGCAGGCCCAGCGCGAGCAGCGCGGCGGCCCTCCACAGATCCCAGTCGATCGGATAGTAGCGTTGGGACACCACCTCAGCGATCGCCGCGAGCAGCAGATAGCTGACAAGGGTTGAGACCGCCGCTCCCATGAATCCGAAGCGCGGCACCAACACCAGGTTCGCCGCAACGTTGATCGCCGCGACCGTCCCCACGATGAGCGGGATGCGCTTGGTCTGGTTCTCGAGGTTCAGGCCAGTGGTGAAGACGGTATAGGAGCCGTACAGCACGTAGGCGAATGCGCTGAACGGAGTGACGAAGCGCCCGGCCTCGAACTCCGGAGTGAGGAACACCCGGAAGAGATCGGTTGCGAGGGCCGACACGCCAAGTGCCAGGAAACTCGCAAGTGCCACGAGGCCGAGCAGCGTCCGCTTGATCGTCTCGCGGGCGTCGGGATGGCGTGCGATCTCCCAGTACGTCGCTCCCCACGCGAGGGCGAAGGGCGCGATCGCGAGGGCGTTGATGGCGAGCCCGACCGTGTAACCGGAGGAGTAGAGACCGACGGCCGTCCGACCTTCGAACGCGTGCACGATGTACCGATCCGAAAGGTTGAGAGTCCACCCTGCGATCGATGCCGGTACGAGCGGCACGCTAAAGGTGAGCATGTGCCGGACGAGCCCGGCATCCAGGCCGAGCCTCAACCGTCCCTCGCGCGCGAGAATCAGCAGTCCGAGTGCGGCGGCGGTCATCGCCGAGAGGAGCGAACCGAGAACCACGCCGAACACGCCCAGCTCCAGCCAGACGACGAAGAAGACAATGAGGGCGCTCCCCCACACGGCCCGCACGAACGACAGCGTGGCGTAGGGAATCGGGCGTCGTTGAGCGCGAAGGAGCGAGAGCGGGACCAGGTTCAGCGAGTCGCAGAACACGACGGCGCCGATGATTGCCATCAGCGCCCACCTTGCGCCGCTCCCCAGCAACGCCGACGCAAGCGGGTAGGCGAGGGCCGCCATGAGCAGCAGCCCGATGAACGAGACAACCAGGCGAAGGCCGAGAGAGGTCTCGAGAATGTGGCGCTGTTCGGCGGCGCTCTGCGCCTCCTTCAGATAGGAGCGGAAGAACGCCTGAGGCAAGCCGAGCGTGACGACCATGTTGGTCAGCGACAGGGTGGTGGTCAGGATCGCCACGGTCCCATAGTCGGCGACACCGAGCTGCCGCGCGTAGATCGGGACCAGCACGATGCCCAGCGCCTGGTTCGCGACCCCTCCGAGGCCGTATACGGCCGACTCGCCGAGCATGCGGCGAAGGAGGGAAGGGCGCCGGCGGGCGGGGGATGTCACTGTCTCGGCAGCACCGTCGGTCACCGGCAGATACTAGTCGCCCTTCCCGGGGCGACGGCCCCTCCCATGCGTGTACTCTCCGACCGATGCCGAACGGCCCTCCCCGCCGCGTGACGATGCTCGTCCGTAACGCGATGACACACGATTCCCGGGTCGAGAAGGAGGCTCACTCGCTCAGCACGGCCGGGTACCTGGTGACCGTGATCGCCGAGACGGGGCGCGGGCTGCCGGAGGTCGAGGAGCGGGACGGCTACCGAATCGTGCGAATCGCGCGACCGGCGATCGGACTTCGTGGCGTGCGCCTGCTCCTGCACCTGCGCGGCCTTGAGCGCGCCCTGGTGGCCACGCGTCCCCAGATCCTCCACGCCCATGACAGCGATGCACTCGCCCCCGTCGCGCGCGTGGCGCAACGGCTCCGCATTCCGTTCATCCTGGATGCACACGAGCTCTGGTTGGGGCGTCAGCCACGCGGCCGCGGTCGGATCTACAGCAGCCTCTTCTGGCTCTTCTACGCGCTCGTTGAGCGGCGCCACGTCCCGCGTGCAGCCGGACACATCACCGTCAGCCCGGTCATCGCTCGCTATCTCGAGGGTCGCTATGGAGTAGGCCCGGTGACGCTCGTCCCGAACTACCCGGAGCTGGAGCCGGGGCCCCCTCGCCGCCTGGAGCTGCGCGAACTTCCCGGTGGCCGGCAGCTGCCGGACGGCGTTCCCATCGTTCTCCACCTGGGCTCCGCCATGCCGGGACGCGGGGTGGAGCAGGTGGTGCAGGCGCTCGCACTCCTCCCGGGCGTGCATCTGGTGCTGCTCGGTGCCGGCGACACTGGGCTGCGGATGCGGGCCGGTGTGGCGGCGGCGCACGGCGTCGCGGATCGGGTCCACGTCCTTCCCCCGGTCGCCACCAAGGACGTCGTGGCCGCCGCCGCAGGTGCAACCATCGGAGTGGCGCCGATCATCCCGGACACGCCGAACAACGCCGCATCGATGCCGAACAAGCTGTTCCAATACCTAGCCGCGGGGCTGTCCGTCGTGGTGAGCGACCTGCCCCAGCTCCGCGCGGTGGTGGCGGAGTCGGGCGCCGGTATCGCGGTGGACACTCGCGAGCCGAGGAACATTGCAGCCGCCATCGCCGAGCTCCTGGCGGATCCGGCACGGCTCGCCGAGCGAGGTCGACTGGCTCGATCGGCGGTCGAGGAGCGCTATGGCTGGCCCCTCGCCGCCCGCGAGCTGCTGAACGTCTACCGCCACCTCTGAACGAGCTGCCGCCGCGCACGTCCGGATTCACGTCGTGGACCGACGCGCCACGCGCAGCAGCGCCGACGGCGGCCGGAGTGTGGCAGGTCGCGAATGGGATGGGAGAGCCGCTCGAAGACGAGGTCGGCGATCGTACCGCCGCTCAACGCCAGGTGCCGGATTGCCGCCGAGAGGGCGTCTGTCGCGCGCCGGCGACGATGACGATCCGCACGCGGCTCAGCGCCACGTTCCCGGCTGCGGCGAATCGGCGGTGACCTCGCGGGAGCCGAGCTCGATCGCCTCGTCGATGATCCGCCACGCGTCGTCGATCTCCAGCCAGCCTTCGACGCGGGACTCACGCTTCTCGAGCGTCTTGTAGGTCTCGAAGAAGTTCTCGATCTCGCGCAGCCGGTGGGGCGCCAGGTCGGCCATGGTGTCGACGCGCTCCCAGCGCGGATCGTCGTTGGCGACGGCCAGGATCTTGTAGTCGTGCCCTTTGTCATCGGTCATGTCGAGGGCGCCGAGCGGGCGTGCGCGGACGACGCAGCCGGGGAACGTGGGCTCGGAGATGAGCACGAGCGCGTCGAGCGGATCGCCGTCCTCGGCCATCGTCCCCTCGAGGAAGCCGTAATCGGCCGGGTAATGGACGCTCGAGTAGAGGATGCGGTCGAGCACGAACCGATGGCGCTGGTGGTCGTACTCGTACTTGTTGCGGCTCCCGGACGGGATCTCGACGATCACCTCGATCGGGCCGCGGTCCGTGGCCTGCTCCATGCGCGGAGTATGCCGCATCGGTGGAGCCACTCGGACGGGTCGGGGCGTCACTTCCGGAGGCTGCCCGAGGGGCGGCTATACTCGCGATTCCCCCGACAACGACCCTTGGAGCTGGAGTGACTCGACCTCACCTCGCGCGTCGATCCGACCCGCGTTCCGCCGCCGCCGCCACGCTCTCATTCCTCTTCCCCGGGCTCGGGCAGGGCTACAACGGGCAGTGGGCCCTGGCCTCGCTGCTGGCCGTCCCGGTCATGCTCATCGTGGCGCTCGGCTTCCTCGTCGTGGCCGGCAGCGGATCGGGCATCCTCAGCCGGCTGCTCGACTCCCGGATCCTGCTGGGCCTTGTGGTCCTCAACCTCGCGCTCCTCGGCTGGCGGCTGGTGGCCATCCTCCAGGCGCACGTCGACCGGGATCGGCTCACGCTGCGCACCTGGCCGACCTGGGTGACCGGGGCGCTGGTGGTCGCGACGCTCGGCATGCACGCCCTGCCGACGTACTACGCCGCCAAGGCGATCGACACCCTCGGGTCGGTGTCCCTCGAGGGCGGCGGCGGACTGCTCAACGATGGCACCGGCAACGACGTCGATATCGCGGTGCCCTCCTACCAGCCGGAGGTGGCGCGCGGCGAGCGGGTCACGATCCTCCTCGTCGGCGTGGACTTCGCCCCGGGGCGGGCGACCCACCTGACCGACACGATGCTTGTCGCCACGCTCGACTCCGCGACCGGCGAGGGCGCGATGATCTCGATCCCGCGCGACCTCTACGGCGTACCGCTCGGCGATGGCCGGGTGTACAACGCCAAGCTGAACTCGCTCATGGCCACCGCCGGCGCCGACCCGACGACCTACCCCGAGGGCGGTCCGGGGACCCTCAAGGCGGCGATCGGCGACCTCCTCGGCACGCGGATCCATTACTTCGCCGCGATCGACATCGAGGGCCTGCGCGAGGTGATCGACACGCTCGGCGGGGTGACGGTGACCGTGGCGCGGACGCTCAACGATCCACGCTACACCGACACGCTCACCGGCCAGCGTGGCCTCTACATCGAGGCGGGGGAGCAGCACCTGAACGGGTATACGGCGCTCGGCTACGTCCGCTCCCGCATGAGCGCCGGCGAGAGCGACTTCACCCGCGCCGAGCGCCAGCAGCAGCTGCTGACTGCCATCGCCGCCAAGCTCACGGCCGGCAACCTTCTCGTCTCCCTGCCCGGCCTGCTCGACGCGGTGAAGGGCAACGTGGCCACCGACATCCCGTCGGCGCGGATCCCGGCCCTGGCCGGCGAGGTCCAGGATGCCGATCTCGCTGGCCTCGAGCGTCACGTCCTCACGCCCGACGATGGCTACGTCATCGTCGACGCCAACAGCGCCGCCGGCTACGTGCTCTACCCGAACCTCGAGGCGATCCGGACGCTGGCGGAGCGCGTGTTCGGGCCCTCGCGGGCAGTGCGGCAGTAGCCGCAGCGGCCGCCCACCCGGGGCGGACGAGCACTATCATGGCCACGCCCATGAGGATCGAGAGCGTGAGCGGTCGCCAGGTGGCGCGCCCTCCGAGCATTCGCGGATGACGAAGTCCCTGCGTCGGGTGAATCATCCGAGCTGGCTACTGTTCGCCTTCGATATCGCGGCCGCAGCGATCGCGGCGCTGGCCTCGTTGTTCGTCCGCTTCGATACGGCGGATCCGTCCGTGTGGCTGACCCCGTTCCTGCCGGTGGCCCTGTTACCCGTCCTCGTGCGGCCGGCCGCTTACTTGGCCTTCGGGCTGTATCGCCGCGAATGGCGGTACGCGTCCGTCCGCGAGCTACTCGATCTGGGCAACGCCGTCGCGATCGGCTCCGTGGTGATCCTCGCCAGCTACGCCGCGCTACTGGGCCTTGGAATCCCCGGGACGAGCCCCTTCCCGCGTTCGTTCTTCCTGATCGAGCCCGTGCTCTTCCTTGGGATGAGTGCCGGGGTCCGGCTGATGATCCGGGCCGCTCTCGAGCGCCGCGCGATGCGGCTTCTCCCGCCCGGTGCGCCGACACCGACCATCGTGTTCGGTGCGGGTGAAGCTGGCGCGATCATCGGTCGGTTGGCGAGCACGGGCGGCCTGCCTGATCTCCGGATCGTCGGCTATCTCGACGACGATGATCGGAAGCGACGTTCGCGCCTGATGGGCCACCGTGTCCACGGGGGGCTCGAGGAGCTCGAGGAGGCCGTGGCAAGCACTGGTGCGACGCAGCTGGTCATCGCCATTCCGTCCGGGCGGCCGAACGCGGTGAGACGAGCGGTCGAAGCCGCGCAGCGCCTTGGGCTGACCGTCAAGACCGTACCCTTCCTGCCTGATCTCGTTACCGGTAACTACGAGATCTCGGGGATTCGCTCGGTGAGCGTCGAGGATCTCCTCCGGAGGTCGCCGGTGTCGATCGACGCGGACGCCATCGGAGCCTCCATCAACGGCGCGTCGGTGGTCGTCACGGGTGGTGGCGGCTCGATTGGCAGCGAGCTCGTTCGGCAGATCCTCACCCTGGGCCCCCGCATGCTCACGATCATCGATCACCACGAATGGACGCTCTGGAACGTCGAGCGTGACATGAGCTCCCGCCGCCGGGAGAGCGACGGAGCGCACGTCGTCGCAGCGCTGGCTGACGTGCGGTCACCGAATGCCCTCAGGGCCGTCCTACGGAACGCGAACCCCGACGTGATCTTCCACGCCGCCGCGCTCAAGCACGTCCCCTACGTTGAGCTCTTCCCGTCCGAAGGGGTGCTCACGAACGTGGTGGGCACTCGAAATGTCATTCGGGCAGCCGAGGCCCTTGGCGTGTCGCGATTCGTGCTGATCTCGACGGACAAGGCCGTTGAGCCCGTCAGCGTGATGGGCGCAACCAAGCGGCTGGCAGAGCAGTTGACCGTGCTCGCAGGACAGCGAACCGGGCGCGCATACGCTGCCGTGCGATTCGGGAACGTGCTCGGATCAAGCGGCAGCGTCGTTCCGCTGCTGCAGCGCCAGCTCGACGACGGCATGCCGCTGACCATCACCCAACCGAACGCCACGCGCTACTTCATGACGATTGCGGAAGCTGTGAGCCTCATTCTCGAAGCCGCCGCCAACCCGTCGCCCGGCGACGTCTATGTGCTCGACATGGGTGATCCGATCCGGATCATTGACCTCGCGCACGACCTTGTCCGGCTGAACGGGATCGATCCGGCAACGGTCCAGTTCTCGGTGACCGGCCTGAGGCCCGGGGAGCGGCTCCACGAGAAGCTCTTCTACGACGATGAGCAGGCGGATCCGACGAGCCACCCGGGGATCCTTCGCGCATCACGAGCCGAATCGGCGTGGCCCGGTCCCGAGCTCGATGGCCTGGTCGACGAACTGCAGCGCGCGGCCGAGGAGCGCGATGATAATGCGGTCCGGCAGCTGCTCCGCGCGAGCCACCAGCTCACCGGCATGGCTCGCGGCGCGGCCGATCGCGGTCCGGAACCCGAGGAACCGGCCACGACGGCTCGAGGTCGGGTCGGCGGCTGATCAGCCGTCGCGGGGCGTCGCCCCAGACCGTTGGCCAGGCGGCGCCGAGATGGGGTCATTGACCGAGTGGCCCTCCACTCCCGACCCGCCCGTGACAGCTCTGAAGGTCGCGATGAGGATCGTGAGGTCGAGCCACGCCGACTGGCGCTCGACGTAGTCCAGGTCGTGGTCGATGCGCGCCGCCCAATCGATCTCGTTGCGCCCGTGGATCTGCGCCAGGCCGGTGATGCCCGGTCGGACCGACAGCCTCCCTCGTTGGCGATCGTCATAGCGCTCGACCTGATAGGCGAGCGTCGGCCTCGGGCCGACGATGCTCATGTCCCCGGCCGCGACGTTCAGGAGCTGCGGCAGCTCGTCGAGCGAGGTGCGTCGGAGCCAGCGGCCGGTCTGAGTGATATGCGAATCCGTCGGAATGAGCGGATTGTCTGCCGCGTCGATCATGGTGCGGAACTTCCAGATCGTGAAAGGTCGTCCATCCATGCCGACGCGCTCTTGGCGGAAGAAGATCGGCCCCCGGCTCGTCAGGCGAATAGCGAGGGTGCAGACGGAGCCGATGGCGAGACTGGGAACTGCCACGGCGGCCAGGATCGCCAGATCCACCAGCCTCTTGCCTCGATATGGGCCGGGCTGCCGAACTGGCGGGAGACCGTCACGCATCGGCGACCACGTCGATCAGCGCTTTGCACACCTGATCGATGTCGTCGTCGGTGTGCAGGCTCGAGAACGGGAGTGCCAGGGTCGAGCTGGCAACGCGCTCGGTGACCGGAAAGTCACCGGGCCGATACCCGAACTCCGCTCGATAGAACGGCTGCAGGTGAAGGGGTGAGAAATACGGACGGGCAGGGATCCCGCGCGACGCCAGGCGCGTGATGACGCGGTCGCGGTCGATGCTCTTCGCCAGTCGCACGACGTAGACGAACCAATCCACGCTCGTCCCGGCCTCCACCGTCGGAAGCGTCACCCACTCGCGGTCCCTGAGGCGCTGCTCGTACGATCGCACCACACCATCACGTCCAGATCGCAACTCGGCGAGCCGCTGCACCTGCACCACACCGAGCGCCGCCGAGAGCTCGTCGAGCCGATAATTGAAGCCGAGTCGAACGTGGCGGAGCCACGTGCCATCGGCGTCTCGGCCCTGGTTTCGCATGCTGGCCAACGCCGCGCGCAGCTCCGGATCGTCGGTCAGGACCATCCCGCCCTCACCGGTCGTGATCTGCTTGTTCGGATAGAACGCCAGGACGGACGCGTCCCCGAACGATCCCATCGGGCGCCCTCTCGACGCCGAGCCGAGCGCCTCGCAGGCATCCTCGATCAGGAACCATCCCTTATCGGACGCAAGCGATGCGAGCTCCTCGATGCGACATGGCTTGCCGAACACGTGCACCGGTAGGAGCGCTCGAGTCCGGCCGCCTGCCGCTGCGTCGACCAGCTCTGGATCCAGGCCGAGGGTGACCTCCTCGATGTCCACGAACCGTGGCTTGGCCCGCTCGTAGAGGACGCAGTTGGCCGAGGCCACGAAGCTGAATGGCGTCGTGATGACCTCGTCGCCATCGGCAATGCCCAGCCCACGGACGGCCAGGTGCAGGCCGGCGGTTCCACTGCTGCAGGCGATCGCCTGCGCCCGGCCGATTTGGGCGGCTAAGGTGGCCTCGAACTCGACAACGCGCTCGCCGAGGGATAGCGTGCCACTCCGGAGCACGGACTCGACCAATGCAATCTCGTCGCGCCCGATGTTCGGGCGTGCCATCGGAATGGAGCGTACTGCCGACGCATCGGTCATCGCGTCGGCCCGGTCATCGGGGGCCAAGGCCTAGGACATCGGTCGAGCAGGGACGCCGGCCATCCGCGCGCCATCGCCGACATCGCGGATCACTGCCGCGCCCGACGCAACCAGGGACCATGCGCCGATTGTAATGCCCTCCCGGACGGACGATCCCAGTCCGATGTGCGTTCCGCTGCCCACGGTCACACGGCCCGCCAGATGCGCCCCCGGGCCGACGCTTGCGTGGTCATCGACGAGATTGTCGTGGTCGACCGTGGCTGCCGTGTTGATGATCACGTTCGCACCAATCCGCGCAGCGACGCCGACGACGGCGCGAGCACAGATCTGGCTGCCGGGGCCGACGACGCAGTCGCCGAGCAGGGTCGCCGTGGGATGGACCACGGTGAGCGGTTCGAGGCCGAGAGCGAGGGCACGCTGGAACGCCTCTGCCCGAACGTCATTCCGCCCGATGGCGACGACGAAGCGCGCTCGCGGTAGGCGAGTCATCCATGCCAGGTCGTCGATCAGATCTCCGACCACCTCGAGGCCAGGGCCGCCGGCGGGTCCCGCAGCCGGCTGGAAGTCGACGAAGCCAGCGGGATCGCCTCCGGTCGCCCGGATGGCCTCGAGCATGACGCGGGCGTGGTCGCCGGAACCGACGATCACCAGGGGCCGCCTGTATGCAGTGCTGCGAGGAGACATTGCGGGCAGCCTACCCCAGGAGACGTTGCCGAACAGGCCTGCACGGCATACTGAAGCGCATGCTCGCGTCGCCCATCCGTTACGAACTGCGCTTCCGGCAGCCGCCGTGATGCGCCTGCGACGCCTGATCAGCGGGGATCAGGGGCGGGCTGTTGTCGCCAGGAATACAGGCTGGCTGTTTGCCGAGCGGGTCGTGACGCTGGGGTCGTCGGTGATCGTATCGATCGTCCTAGCCCGCTACCTCGGGACCGAGCAGTTCGGCCAGCTCAACTACGCACTCGCCATCGTGGCGATCGTCTCCCAGCTCGCTCGGTTCGGGATGAGTGGCGTGCTCGTCCGCGAGCTCGTGCTCGATCCCACACAACGGGGCGCGGTGATGGGAACCGCTCTGGCGATCCGCCTGGCGGGAAGCGGCGTCGCTCTCGCATGCGTCGGGCTATCGGGCGTCGTGCTGCTGGTTGACGAGCCGCTCGTCCGGCTGCTCGTGGCGATCTTGGCCGCCGGCCTGGTGTTCGACAGTCTCGCCGTCATCGAGTCTCACTTCCAGGGCCTTCTGCAGAATCGGACGACCGCCGC
>Ga0268386_10000209_pt1 | contig 35451 bp, 30 predicted proteins | sample RVTome_15_FD_200260 | JGI IMG/M metagenome (GOLD analysis project Ga0268386, IMG submission 200260) | Soil microbial communities from uranium-contaminated site in the Upper Colorado River Basin, Wyoming, United States - RVT150D86... ... | reverse complement strand
ACTCTCGACTCCACGTGGCTCTCGACTCTCGACTCTCGACTCTCGACTCTCCCCTTGCCGCCGGCCTCCCCTGGTGGAGCCGGCTGCCCGACGATTCTGACTCGCCCGGCTTCTATTTCGACTGGCGGAAGGTCGTGCCGGTCGTGTGCCTGTTCCTGCTTTGGGTGTGGACCTTGCGGCGGCTGGACCTCGACGCGGCAGCATTGCGAATTCCGCACGCCGGGTGGAACGCACTGCTGTTCGGCTGCGGGCTGTTCGGCATGCTCTGCGTGCTGGGGCTGCCTTGGTATCCGTTGGGATACGCCGTGCTGCTGCTCTCGTATGCGGTGCCGGTCAGTCTGTACGTGGCGCGTCGCAACGCGCGGCTGCCGGAGCCGCGGCGGGCCTTTACGCTCGAGCATCTCCGCCGGTTGCCGGGCGAGTTGGCGACCGTAGCGCGGGACGTCATCAGCCGGGGCGATGCGGGCGGAGCGGGATCGCCCGTTGTTTTTCTGGGAAAGAGCCTGTCGGGCGACGACGACGACGGCCCGACGGCCCAGGCCCGCTCGTCGCGCGGCCAGCGGGCGGCGCGGGAGCTCATCTACGACGCCGTCACCCGTCGCGCGACCGACATCCACCTCGAACCGAAGGGGGACGAGACGACGGTCCGCATCCGCATCGACGGCGTGCTGACGGCGTGCCCGTCGTTCGACCGCCGACTGGGGAACGCCGTGATCAATATCTTCAAGGTGCTCTCGGCGCTGGACATTTCCGACAAACGGCGGTCGCAGGACGGCAGCTTCCGGGCGGAAGTCGACCACCGCACGCTCGACTTCCGCGTCGCCACGCAGGGGACGCAGCACGGCGAGAAGTTGAGCATCCGCATTCTCGACCCCGCCCATTCGCTGGCCACGCTGGCGGCGCTGGGCATGCGCCGCGGGTTGCAGGAGAAAGTGCGGGCCTGCCTGACCCGCTCGCAGGGGCTGCTGCTGGTCTGCGGGCCGACCGGTTCGGGCAAGACCACCACGTTGTACGCCGCCCTTCGCGAGCTGAACGTGCGGGAGAAGAACGTCATCACGGTGGAAGACCCCATCGAATACAACATGCCGAACGTCAACCAGATCGAGGTCAACACGAAAGCCGGCCAGACGTTCGCCGGGGCGCTGCGGAACCTGCTGCGGCAGGACCCCGACGTGCTGCTGATCGGGGAGATCCGCGACGCCGAAACCGCCACGATCGCCTGCCAGGCGGCCAACACCGGGCACATGGTGTTCTCGACGATTCACGCAAACGACACGATCACCGCGCTGTACCGGCTTCTCGAACTGGGGGTCGAGCCGTTCATGGTCGGAAATTCCGTTACGGCCATTCTGGGGCAGCGGCTGGTGCGACGGCTCTGTGCGGAATGCAGAGTCCCCTATGAACCCGACGCCCACACGCTGGTCGAACTGGGCCTTCCCCCGGACAAGATCACCCAGCTCTACAAGGCACGCGAGCCGGAAGACAACGATTGCGAAGCGTGCGGCGGCAGCGGGTATCTGGGGCGGGTCGGCGTGTTCGAGTACCTCGAAATGTCGCCGGCCATCCGCGAGATGATTCGCGAGAAGGCTCCGGCCGGCCACGTGCTGGCCGAAGCCCGCGACGCCGGGATGCTGATGCTCCGCGAAGAGGGACTGGGGGCGGTCGCCCGCGGGACGGTCTCGCTGCACGAATTGTCGCGCGTCGTCGAGGAGCCGGCCGAATGATGCGAGTCGACAGCGGAAGGCCGAAGGCGGAAAGCGGAAAGCGGAAGGCGGAGGGCGGAAGAAACATTCATGTCTCCGATGTCTCAATCTTGACCAATGACCAATGATCAATATCCAATGACCAATGACCAATGAGCAATGTCCAATGTCCAATGACCAATGAGCAATGAGCAATGAGCATTGGGATTGTCTACGGTTCTACGGCAGAGCGACCGTCACCAAAGATCGTTTTCCGCCTTCCGCCTTCCGCCTTCGTTAAACCATGATCGCCTGGATCGCCGACCTCGCCTTCGCCGCCGTCGTGCTGTTGACGGCGCTGATCGTCTCGCGGGGAGGCGCGGTTCGCGGCGGAATCCGCCTGGTCTGCGTCGTCCTGGCCGGCCTGTTCGCGATGAACTATTTCGAGCCTCTGGGGAAACTGGCGATCGATCTCGCCAATGGGGCCGGCGTCGTCTCCCGATTCGCACGCTTCGTCGCGCTGCTCGTGTTGTTCGCGGCGGTGCAGATCGTGCTCTGGGCGTTGACGCGGCGGCTGCTGCCGGAATCCCCGGAATTGCCCGCCGCCGTCGAGCCGCCCGCCAACTGGAGCTGCGCCATTCTGACGGGATACGTGCTGGCGGCCGTGCTGCTGACCGCCGTACACACGTTTCCCGGCCCGCGTGATTTCGGCGGCGCGTTCGTCCCCGAAGCGGAGCGGCGCGGGGGAGCGATCCTGAAGTTCGCCCCGGATTACCAGTGGCTGGGCTTCACGCAGCACGTCTCAGAGCACGTGTTCCGCCGCCGCGGCGAAGGACGCGTGTTCGACGGCCCGACCTACCGCATCGGCGGGACTCGCGGACGCTGGCCTTCGTTTCCGTTGCGGTACGCCCGCTGGCGGTCGCAGCTTCACGAATCGTCCGCGGATTGACGGCGAGTGGCACGCGCTGACGCTTTGGGAAGGGCGTGGCGGGCGTTTCGCGGAATCTGAGCACGCCCTTCGAAGACTCAGGGCGTGCCACTCGTGCTACCCGCTACTTTCCGGCCAGCAGCCGCCCGGAAGGGGCAATCGACCGGGCCGGATCCCGGAGAGAAACCGCCGTGTCCTGCCGCGTGCCGTGCCTCCCCTGCTCGTCGGTCACGAGCCAGGTGTGGACGTCTCCGTCCATCCCGCAGGAGACGAGCGTGCCGTCCGGGGCAAACGCCACGTCATTGGCCATGACTTCGTGGGCGGGAATCGTCGAGGCCAGCTTCCGCGTCGCGATGTTCCAGAGCTGAATGTCCCCGGAAAACACGGTCGTCACGGCAAGCGTGTTGCCGTCCGGCGACGCCACGGCGGCCACGACGCCGTTGCCCGGCGCCTTGACCTTCCAGATTTCACGGCCCGTTTCCATGTTCCAGGCGCAAATCGCCGAATCGAGCCCCGCGGAAATCAGGAACTTCCCGTCGCGCGAGACATCAAGAGACCGTACCGGCGCCCGATGACCGTTGATGACCCGCACCGTGCGCCCGCTGGCCACGTCCCACACTCGAACGATCCCCTCCGACCCGCCGGAGGCAATCCGCCGGTCGTCCCGCGAGAACGTCAGGCACCAGACCGGCGCCTGGTGCCGGAACACGCGGTAGCCGTTCAGCCGCCGTGCCACGTTCCACACGATGATGTCGCCGCTGCCATCGCCGGTGACAGCCGTCCGCCCGTCGTGGGAGAACGCCGCGGCACGAACGTCCGAATCGTGGGTCCCGAGAAGGGCGGGTTCGGCGGAGGGGACATTCAGATCCCACAGTGCCACGCTGCCGTCGTAATAACCGACGAGCAGCGACTCGCCGCGGGGATGAAACCGGGCGACGATCGGCGACCGGCCGCCGAAATCCAGCGTCCGCACCGTATTCAGCGTGTCGCGGTCCCGCAGCGTCACGTTGCCGTCGCGGTTGCAGCAGGCGATTGTTTGACCGTCGGCTGAGACGGCGATGCCCAACACTGGGATAACGTCCTGCTTCGCATTCGCGTCGGCCGAGCGGCCGTCCGATTTGCCGCAGCCGGCCAGACAGGCCAACCCCAGCAGAGCCAAGCTCAGCACGACGGCGCCGCGAGACGTTTTTGAACCGAAGGTGGCTTGCATTTTCATCGGTCGAACAGGTCCGGAATCCGTTCCAGAGATGGTGCCGGGCTGTCGGGGCGCGGACCGGTGCCGCGGGGAAATCCACAAACAGCCACGAAGGCTGAACCGGGCGGTTCAGGGGAGCCCAATCGGCAGGGCGGCAACGATCTAAGGGCTTGGGCCCTTAACTGAGCGGAACGGTCATGCGAGGTGGGAAGCTGGTGGGACTGCGAATCTCGGGTTTTGTTCCACTCAGATTGTTAAACACTGAGTTGGAACGGGGGTTTTGGAAAAAACCCGCGATCGATCCGCAATTCTGTGGGAACGGCCAAATGGGGGGAAAGAGCGGCAGGCGTCGGCAGAGTAACGATGCGCAAGCCGACGCAGATATTCTCCGCCTTTGATCTGTTTTCCGGATGTGGACTTCCGTAGGACGGATTGGCAATCCGTCCTACTCAGCGGAACTCATTCCGCTTCAACGGCTTCTGCCGGCGCGTCTTCCGTTTCCTCCGCCGCGACAGAAGCCGCCGTGATCTCCTCCTTGATCGGCTGGATGAAAAACAGCTTTTTCGGCGACTTGAGCTTCAGCTTTTCCATGCGGTCTTCCGCCGCGGCGCGGTCGAAGTAGGGAAAGCGGCCTTCCTCCTTCATGTTGCCGTTAAACACCCCCCACACCAGCCGCTTGCGGGCCGTCACCTTCGCCTTGGTCCGCGTGCGTTTTTTGGTCGTCTTCGCTTTGGCCGCCTTTTTCTTGGCCGCCGGTTTCTTTTTGCCGGTCGCGGTTTCCAAGCCTTCGGCGGCTTCGATTTCCCGCCGCTTCTCCAATCGACTGGACGTCCTGCGCGCCATGTTTGCGTCTGCTCCGGTTTTCGGGACGATCGGTCTGCCGTAGTATTAGCAGTGCGCCCCTTTTTCGGTCGAAGAAGGGCATTCCGCACGAGATGTCGATCGCGCGGAATGCCCCTCTTGAATTGAAATAAGGGGGCGCACTACAGCTTATAGTCAATCACCGGGTACCTGGCCAGCGACCGGAAATCGGGATGACGTCCGACTCAACGCTCACGGATATCGAATCCCGCCGGTTGCTCGTCTGCGACGTCGGCAACAGCCGCGTCAAATTCGGGCTGTTTGCCGCAACACCCGGTGTTTTGGAAACACCGGGTGTTGCCGCCCTGCCGGTCTGTCTGCATTCCGCGGCATTTCCTCTGACGGATCGCGTGGACTGGGACCTGATCGACCGCTGGGTGGCACTGGAGGCTCGTCCGCCAGTGCATCGCGAGTCGAACGCACGGGCAGACGAGCTGCCCGTGCCACCCGGCGCGACGAGCTTCATTGCCGGTTCCAATCCCGCCGCCATCGACCGTATCCAGCAGGAATGGGCCCAGCGCACGCGACGACCGCCGTTCGAGCAGGTCATCGATCTGTGCCGGCTGATCGAGACGGCCGTCGACGCCCCCGGCCGCGTGGGAGTGGACCGCCTGTTGAACGTGGTCGCGGCCAACGTTCTTCGCGCCCCGCGGCAGCCGGCGGTGATCGTCGATTCGGGGACCGCGACGACCGTCGATTTGGTGGACTCCGATGGTGTGTTCCGCGGCGGCGCGATTCTGCCCGGCTTCGAGTTGGCGGCGAAGTCGCTGCACGCTTACACGGCCCTGCTGCCGCTGGTGACCGTCGACGAACTCGCCGCCGAACCGCGGGCGCCGCTGGGCGCCAACACCCGGGCCGCCATCCGCGGCGGACTGTACTGGGGACAGGTGGGGGCGGTCCGCGAACTCGTGACGCGTCAGACACCCGGTGTCTCCAAAACACCGGGTGTCTCGCCGCTGGTGTTGCTGACCGGCGGCGGCGCGGGCCTGCTGGCCGAGCAATTCCCCACGGCCCGCCGGGAACCGCACCTGTCGCTGCAGGGCCTCGTGCTGGCCGGGATAGAACGTCGTGCGCCCCTCTTCAACTGCAAAAGGGGCATTTCGCACGAGACGTAGACCGTGCGAAATGCCCTTTATCTATTCGAAACGGGGCGCACTACGGAGCGGGTTCTGCATGCGACGCGCCGACCACGACGACCAGCAGGCGACGACGATCGCCACGATGCTCACCCCCGCGGGCCGCGGCGCCGTCGCCACCGTGCGGATTCGCGGCGAGTCGACGGCCCTCGCCGAATCGTTGTCGTCCTTGTTCTCCGCGGCGGACGGGCGGCCTTTCGCCGAGCAGGGAATCGGCCGCGTCGTTTACGGACGCTGGGGAGGCGGAGTTACCGTCCCCGAAGACGTCGTGCTCTGCCGCATCGACGAGATGACGGTCGACGTCCACTGCCACGGCGGCGTCGCCGCGCCGCGGCGGATTCTGGATGATCTGCAGAGCGCGGGGGCGACTGTCGCTTCTCCCCTCGCCATGCAGGAACTCACCGAGGGCCGCTTCCAGGCCGAGATGCTCGACGCCCTGGCCCGTGTCCGCACGCAGCGGACCGCCCAGATCGTGCTGGAACAGGCGGACGGCGTGCTGGAAGTTGCGATCCGCAATCTGCAAGCGGCCGTCGGAAAGCGGAAGGCGGACAGCGGAGACACGCTTCCCTCTCTCAACTCTCAACTCTCAACTCTCAACTCTCAACTCTCCGCCCTGCTGCGATTCGCCGAATTCGGCCGGCATCTTACCGAACCGTGGCGGGTCGTCCTCACGGGGCGGCCCAACGTCGGCAAGTCGAGCCTGATCAACGCGCTGGTCGGCTTCTCGCGGTCGATCGTGTTCGATCAGCCGGGCACGACCCGCGACGTCGTCACCGCCGAGGCCGCCTTCGACGGCTGGCCGGTCGAATTGATCGACACGGCCGGCATCCGCGAATCGTCGGAAGCGCTGGAAGCGACCGGCATCGACCGGGCGCGTGCGGTCCTGCAATCCGCCGACTGCCGTGTGCTGCTGCTCGACGTCGGCGAGCCGTTGACGGGGGAAGATCACGCGCTGTTGAGCAGCGTTTCCAGCCCGATCGTCGTCGCCCACAAATGCGATCTCGCCCCCGCGTGGCAGCCGGACGACGTCGCCGGGCGATACGGCGTCGACGTGCTGCACGTCTCGTCGAGATCGGGCGAGGGAGTCGAAGCATTGCAGCAGGAAATCGTCCGCCGGCTGGTTCCCGAAGTCCCCGCGCCGGGCACGCCCATTCCCGTTTCGCCGCGGCAGATCGAGTCGCTGCGGACCGCCAGCGAGGCGGCGTCGCGACAGGACTTCGAGACCGCGTACCGGCTGCTGGCGGACCTTCTTGAGTAGGACGGTTTTTCAAACCGTCCGGACGGATTGAAAATCCGTCCTACGACGAAACCCGCGTCATCTCGAACAGGTTCGTCGCCTGCGGGCCGAGGAAGCCCTCGAAGCGGGTCTTCTTGCCCGTCTCCGGATCGGTGATTGCGTTTCGCTCGGCCAGCTCGAAGTAGGCATAGCTCCAAGGCATCGTCGCCGGCTTGCCGTTGTCGAGAACGTCGACATCGATCGTCACCGCTTCGGTCGCCGTCTGCCGGAGTTTGCTGCCCCGCTCCCCTTCGATCTCGGCTTTCATCGGCACGCCGGCGTTTTTGAGAGCGGCGATCGTCTTCTCGATGTCGCCCAGCGATTCCACCCCGTGCGAATTGATCGACGACGTGAAGTGGTTCACGTTGTAGCCGTGCACCATCACCCACGCGGCGTACTGGCTGTGGGCGTTGACGGCCTGCACGTCTTCTATCTTCGGCAGTTGCCACGGGAGGGAAAGGATTTCGTCGACGATCATGTTCAGCAGTTGCAGGTGCGCCGCCGCGGTCAGGTCGTCGAGCTGCGTCAGTTGCTGCAGTTCCTCGCGGGTCACCGGGTCGCCGTGCGATTCGAGCAGGCGTTCGAGCGGTTCCCCCGCGGCGTCGGGCAGTTCCCAGATTCGCAGTTCCGAGATGAACAGCTTGGGAAACGCCGGGTTCGCGTGCTGATAGTGAATCGCGTTGAGGTGCTTGTCGGGGAAGTTGTAACACCCGGCGGCCAGGTAGCCGAGGGCCTCGAAGATTCGCGACAGCGTCGAGATTCCCGCCAGCGGTCGCTGCCCGGCCAGCGTGCGGAAGGCGATGTGGTCGTTGACGAACGTCGCCCCCGCCGCCGCGATCACCTGCTCGTAATCGCGAACGTAACTCACGCGGCCGCGGTAACGGTCCCAGAGAACGTCGAACAGTTGCACGGCGAATCGCTCGCGGTCGTTCGCCACGTCGATGCAGCCGTGCGGGCCGACAGGGATTTCGGCGGTCGTGTGAATGCCGGTCATGGTCAACCTCGCGGAGTCGTGAACGCGTCGATTGTCAGTTTTCGGGAATGGTCGAAGGTCGGAAGGTCGAAGGTCGAAAGGTCGGAAGGTTGGAAGAATGTTTTGTACCCGGTACTGAGTACTGAGTACTCACATCCCTCATCCTTCATCCCTCATCCCTTTATCCCTTATCCCTCATCCTTCATCCTTCATCCCTCATCTCTGTTTCCACCCACAACGCCTCCGCCGCGGACCGGCTGATCGACACCGTCCGGCCGTTCAAATCGGTCGTCACGACGCCGGCCGCCGCGTTGTTTTCCAGCACGGTGCCGGTCGAACCGATTTCCAGACCAGCGTCGCTGAGGTACCGCAGGAAATCGCTCTCCTGGTTCGTGACGCGGACCAGCCGCATCGCGGTCCCCGACTCGCATTCGCTCAGCGGTTTCGCCGTGCCCGACCGGGTGCGGAATTCCCCCTCGGCGGTGGGAATCGGGTCGCCGTGCGGGTCGCGGGACGGGCGGCCCAGGTACTCGTCCATGCGGTCGATGAGGAAGTCGCTGACGGCGTGCTCCATGTGCTCGGCTTCTTCGTGCACCTGGTCCCACGACAGGCCGAGCGTCCGCACGAGGAATAGCTCGATCAGCCGGTGCCGCCGCAGCACCCGCATCGCCAGCTTGCGGCCGGCTTCCCGCAGCCGGGCCCCTTTGTACGGCTGGTATTCGACGAGGTGCGATTCGTCGAGCGTTTTGAGCATGCTGGTGACGGTGCCGGGCAGCACCCCCAGCGCCTCGGCGAACTCCCCGGTGCCGACCCACTCGCGCCCCGTGCGGATCGACGTCTGCAACGCCGCCTTGAGATAGTTCTCGACCGTCAGGCTCGGCATGGGGTCGCTCGCGGCTGTGGCCGGCTCGGTGCGTTCCGTTTGCATTGTAGACCGGCAACGAAATCCCCGATAGCCCCTCCATCAGCCGGCTGATGAATAATCCGGGCTAGCATGATTGACGCCGCTTCGGCTATTCTTCCCGCCCCCGCAAGCGATGTGGCCCGCCGGAATTCCCCGGCAGGTTCCGACGGTCTCGTGTCACCGAGGAGTGTGGCGATGTCCGGACGTTGCGGGTGGCTCGTGGGCGCCGTGCTGGTCGCGGCGGGTTGTCAGGCCGGCTATCGGGACTTCAAGCTTCCGGGCATCCCCTCGCCGGAAGAGCTGCAGGCCGAATCGCGAACGGCCGACAAGCAGCGGGAACGCTACCGCCGGACGCAGGACGCCGCCGCCTTTCGCTGGCTGCTGGCCAAACGCATCCGCACCGGTATGACGCTGGCGGAAGTCAACCGCGAACTGGGCCAGGACGGCAACCGCCGCTACGGCGACGCCCGCTTCAAGGCCCGCAACGTCGGCGTGCAGGCCACCGACGAGACCTGGGAATGGGGTCCCGACAAGGATGGCACGACCTACATGCTGTTCTTTCGCAACGACCGGCTCGTCAACTTCGAACCGTCGCAGTACGACGATTCCGCCGACGACGCGATGAAGTTCGACTGATCGTAGGACGGCCTTCCGAGGCCGTCCCGTCGTATGCGACTCCGGCGGGTGGCACGCCCTGAGGCTTTGGGAAGGGCGTGCGCGACTGCATCCGTTGATCCACGCCCTTCGAAGACTCACGGCGTGCCACCCTCGACTGACCTTCACGTGAGAACCACAGTGGCACCGTCGCGCTCCGCGTGCAGCCGCAACTGCCCGCAGGCGGCGTCGATGTCGGCCCCCTTGCGTTTGCGGACGGTTGCGTTGACGCCGGCCTCCGTCAGCGTGCGCACGAACTGCTCCGTCCGCGGCAGCGACGGGTTTTCGAAGGGAAGCTCGCTGACGGCATTCATCGGGATCAGATTCACGTGCGAGTTGCGGCCCCGCAGCAGCCCTGCCAGCTCGCGGGCCGTCGGCACCGAGTCGTTCACGTTTCCCAACAGCACGTATTCGTAGGTGACGCGGCGGCCGGTCGCGCGGAAGTAGTCGTCCGCGGCGGCGAGGATCGCGGCGATGCCGATGTTGCGATTCACGGGGACCAGCCGCGTTCGCAGCTCGTCGTTCGGCGCGTGCAGCGAGACGGCAAGATTGAACGGTTTGCCGACGGCGGCCAGTTCCCGCATCGCGTCCGGCAGGCCGACGGTGGACACCGTGATGCGGCGGGGGCTCAGGCCGAGGCCGTCGTCGCCGCAGACCGCATCGAGCGCCGGAAGCAGCGACTTCAGATTCGCGAGCGGCTCACCGATCCCCATCACGACGAGGTTCGTCAGTCGCTCGTGCGGTTTGAGCAGGCGGTCGACGCGGAGCACCTGTTCGAGGATTTCCGCCGTCGTGAGATTGCGCTTCACCCCCAACATCCCGCTGGCGCAGAACACGCAGCCCATCGCGCAGCCGACCTGCGTGCTGATGCAGGCCGTCCGCCGGCGGGTCTCGCGCATGAGCACGCACTCGATGTGCTCGCCGTCCGGAAGGCGCAGCAGCAGCTTCTGCGTGCGGTCTTTCGCGATCTGCCGGTCGACGATTTCGCCCGGAAAGAGCGTGTAAGCGGATCGCGGAATCGAAGCCTGAAGCGCGAGCGAAGGAGATTGCAATTCGCCCTTCGCTGGCGCTTCAGGCTTTGATTGACCAGCCAAGACGGTGCCGGCCCGCAGGCGTTCGCGCAGTCCGGCGGGAAGATCGGTCATGTCGTCAAACGATTCCGCCCGTTTATCGAAGATCCAATGCCGGATCTGCTTCGCACGGAACGGACGCGCCCCGATCTCGCGACAGAGTTCCCGCAGCTCGTCGAGCGACATGCCGCACAGCGATTGCGCGTTTTCGACCACCATTCACCCCCGCGCGAGATACGCCTGATCGCGGGGCAGCACGATCGCTTCCAGGAAGTTCACGTCCGGCGGAACCGTGACCATCGCCAGGGCGGCGGCGGCGATCGTCTCCATCTCCAGCATCGGTTCGTCGTCGGACGACGCCCCCGAATCCTGCCGGCGCTCGACGAGCACGTTGCCGGGGTGCAGGCAACAGCACGTGATGCCGAACGGCCGCCCGTCGATCGCCGTCGCCTGCGTCAGCCCCCACACGCCGAACTTTGCGGCGGCGTAGGGGGTGTTGCCTTCGCGAGGCCTCTGGGCGGAGATCGACCCGATGTTGAGGATCCGCCCGCCCCCCTGCTGTTTCATGATGCGAAACGCCTCGCGGCTGCACAGGAACGCCCCGGTGAGGCAGGCCCCGATGACGTTGTTCCAGCCGGCCAGCGTGACGTCATCCAGCCGGCCGCCGTCAAACGCCCCGGCGTTGTTGACCAGCAGGTCAACGCGGCCGAACCGCTCTTTCACCGCGGCGAAGAACGACTGCACCTGCTGTTCGTTGGAGACATCGACCGGCTGCGCGAGCACGTCCGCCCCCGTCTCCCGCAGCTCAGCCGCCGCGGCTTCGAGCAGGTCGGCATTGCGGGCGCACAGCGCGAGTTTCGCCCCTTCGGCGGCGAAGGCCTTCGCGATGGCTTTGCCGATGCCTCGGTTGGCGCCGGTGATGACTGCGACTTGGTTCGTGAGCGACGTCATTTCGTGTCCCGCTCAGGTGGGGTGATTCCGCACTCCTCGAAAAACGGTTCCAGTTCCTTGCGAATCGTTTCCAGAATCCGTCGGTCTTTATGGCTCAGGTAGTAGGAGCCGTAGGGGGATTTGACAAACCGGCCGTTCTCCTTGAGTTTGTGCATCTCCAGTTCGTTATCGATCAAATCCCGCAGCGCCTGTAGGTCGACCTTCGTCAGCCCGAGCAGGCGCTGATTGAGCGTGGCCGTCCTGAGGATGTCTTCGCGGGCTTCCCGGGAGTCCTGTTTTGGTCGCTTACTCTTCGACATCGTTCGACCCAGCTACATCCCCACGCGTTTTCCCGTCGGATCAATCAACCACAGCCAGTCGTCGAACAGGAATTCCAACCGGATAGCCAGCAGCGCGATGCGCCCCATCACCGTGTAACCGAAAGCCGCGCCGAAGGTAATCATCAGCACCCAGATCCCCACGCGCGAGACCTTGCCAACGAACCCGGTGTGTTCGAACGAGAAGAAGAAGTACACCAGGCAGACCAGGACCGAAAGGAAGCCCACGGTGTTCCGCACCGACTGCCAGAAGTCGAACCCGCGGTCGGTCATGGCGATCAGCGGGACGATGCTGCTGTTGATCTGGCTCAGAAAGTCCGCCTGGATGAAACCGACCAGCCGGATGCCCGCCGTCGTGCCGATGATGAACGCCAGCGGCCAGCGGGCAATCCAGTTCCCCACCGGCGAGAGCCGCCACAACAGCATGACGCCCAGCACCAGCGGGACGAGGTACATGTACCAGAAATCGGGCCGCACCGGCGAGAGTCCCGGCATGGCTCCCGCTTGAATCCACGCGGGAAACAGTTTGCCGAGCAGATTCGGAATGACGGTCGTCCAGAAGGCGACGACCATCGCATACGCGGCCGAAACGCCGACGACGATCGCCTCCGCGAACTTGTAGAATGGATTGTCCTTGTAGAGGTAGGAGAAGATGCAGAGCGTGAAGAACGCCGCCGTCCAGATGCCGATCGTGCGGCTCCAACTGATTTCGGCGACGCCGGAAATCCGGTCGGAGGCGTTCGCGGGAACGCTGACGTCGTCCACCGGTTTGACGTACTCGGTCCCCATGCCGACGGTTCCGGCGCGAACCGCCAGAAACAGGCCGCCGGCAATGAACAGAATCGTCCAGATCAGAGTTTCGCGTTTCACGTCGAACGTCCCTCCCGCGATCGGCCGATGAAGTAAACGATGTTGCCCACGACGATCAGCAGGATCATCAGCACGTGGGCGATGAGTTGCGGCCCCATGCGGCGTTTGCCTTCGAGGTACTTGGCGGGCGTCTCTCGGCCTTTCTTCGTGTCGTAGTGTTCGTTGACCAGTGCCTCGTACTCCGCGGCCCCCTTGATGGCACCGAGCAGTCCCGGCAACTGTTTGGGGATGTAGGGATACAGGATCGGAGCTTGCACGCCGGTGCATCCGCCGACGATCTTGATCTTGTCCGGATACGGCGTCGCCGCATACTGTACCCATTCCTTGGTGCCCGGATAGCCGGCGCTGACGTTGATCACCAGGTCCATGCTCTGCACGTTTTCCACGCCGCGGCACATGGGAATCTGATCGATGTTCGTTCCCAGCGCGTCGGTCGTGTACAAGCCGCGCAGGTCGGTGACGATGACCTTGATGACCCCCTCATAGCCCGGCTTGAATCCGAGGTTGACGTAGTCCTCGCCGTAAACCATCTCCGGGTAGTCGGCCTTAATGACCTTCTCGATCGTGTCGTCGATCATCTGCGGGCCGACGGGCCATAGCGCGAGGAAGTACAGTTTGACCGTCGGACGCCCTTGGGCCTTCTGTTCTTTCCATCGCTCGCAGAGGTGCCGGACGAAGGACGTGGCCATCGGGCCGAGTTCCCCTTCGCTGGGAGGGTCGAAGTCGAATGCCAGCATCACCTTCCCGCCGTCAGGAACCCCTTCGACGGCGTCGAAGGTGCTCTTCGCCAGCCCCGTCGCCTTTTCCGGGAACTGGACCTGCCCCAGGATCGGGATCGCGACCGCCAGCAGCATCAGCAGGAAGATCCAGCGGCGGTCGAGTGTCGTCAGAAAGTGATACACGGCGTCATTCCTCCGAGGACCCGAGATACGAACGGTCCCTACCGCAGGACGGATTTTCAATCCGTCCGGACGGTTTGAAAAACCGTCCTACGATTCTGTTACGTCTTCACGGCGTCAGTCCTCCGATGATCCCAGATACGAACGGTCCACGCCCAGCAGGACCTTCAGCGAGGTCGACGCGATCCCCAGCGCGATGCCGATCATGATCGCCCGCGTCCCGGCCGTGTTGAACACGGTCATGATGGTCACGGTCATGTTTTCGATCCGCAGCCCGGCGAGCGATTCCGGCATCCACGACGTCAGCAGCACGCCGGCGAACGTGCGGCCGAGCAGAATGATGAACGCCGTCCCAAGCAGCAGGGCGGCTTCGACGTTTTTGGCCCGGAAGGCCCGGAAGGCCGCCGACGCGACGTAAAAGGCCAGCATGGCGAACATCGTGGCCGTCAACGGTTTGAAGGCGTATTCGTACAGCCACCAGAAGGGTGTGCCGGTCTCGCGGTACTCGCCGGACCAGTTGTATTTCCGCGTCTGCGAGGCGACGAACAGCTTCCCGACGGTCTGCCGCCACTGTTGCTGGGCCTTGTAGTCCTTCGTGAGGAACTCGCGTTGTTCCGTGGAGAGCGGGCCGACCCGCAGCAGGGCGACGGCCAGCCGGCTGTTGCGATCGCCCACCGTCGGCGTCCGGTCCAGGAATCCCGACAGTGCCGCGGCCTGCCGGTCTTCCCAGGGACCGGCGGCTTTCAATTGTTTCGCCAGCGCTTCCGGAGTGATCGAGTCGTCCGCGGCGAACGCGCGGACAAGAGCGGCCTGCGCGTCGTTCAATGAGACATCGTCGCCTTCCTTTTTCTTCGGTTTGATCCGCTGCACGCTCCGGCTTTTCTCGGCCAGCATTTCGCAGGGGGTCTTCTCCTTCTCGATCACTTTTCCGGCGTTGTTCAGCGTGGTGATGAGTTGGTCGGCAGACCAGTGGCCGTCGAGAAACTTATTGAAGACCGTTCGCTGTTCGTCGGTCAGACGGCCGATCCTGCTCAGAAATTCGCTGCGGCGTTCGCCGTCGAGCGGACGCGAGCGGGGAAACTGCGCGGCCAGCTTGTCGCGTTCGCCCGGAGACATCGGGCCCGTTATGGATAGCGTCTTCTGCGCCGCATCGTAGGTGACGTCCTTCATGCCGTCCGGCATGCGAAAGCCCTGCGGCACTTCGTCAAACGACACCGAATGCGATACGTTGCTCTGCTGATAAAGCGATTCGACGGCGTCCTTCCAGGCGTCGTTCGCCTGCGGAAGGTTGAGCAGAATTTCCTTCTGTGTGTCGGTCATCCGGCCCCGAAATGACAGCGCTTTGTGGTCGGAGTAGTAATTCAGCTTGCCCTTGACTTCCGCCGGGGGCTGGGCGGCCTTGGACAAGTTTTCGATCGCACACTGCCATTCGAGCAGGTCCTGATAACCCGTCAGGTCTTTCTTCTGGTCGGGCCGCATCCAGCCGCGGAATCTGAGGTTCCCGTGTTCCGCGAAGAACTGCCGGCGGGCCGAAGGGGGGATGCCTTTCCCGTCGCCGCGGTCCGGGATGGTGCCTTCCACGCCGGCGACCTGGCTGTCCGGGATGTTTTCCAGGGCCAGCGGTGCGAAAACTTCGCCGAAGTGCTCCTGTCTAGGGGCGGGTTTGGAGCCAACTTTGAACAGCCCGAAATACAGCATCGCCAGGAAGGAAATCAGCGTTACCGCCGAGTAACCCCAGCCCCGTTGTCGGTCGCTGATTTTCTTCAGGTGCACCTTCATCAGGTTGCCGCCGCCGAGGATGAAGGCGATCGCGGCGAGGATGTCGAACCAGATCGCGGCGACTTCTCCCCAGCCCTCCGTGCGGGGGATGAAAAACGCGACGATGAGGACGAATCCGCCGAAGGCGGTGATCAATAGTGGAGCCGTCCGTTTCATGCGTCCTGTCCTTCGATTGTCGTCAGCCGCCTTGCAACACGGTGTTCCTGAGAAACTCGACGAAGCTCATGACGCCTTCCGACCCCGTGACCGCGGCCAGCGCCCAGGCGACGCTGCCCACGACCATCAGCACGGCGACCATCAGTTTCCCAACGTCCTGCCCCTTCAGACTGCCAAGCTGGTCCGGGTCGCCTGAAAGATAGGCGGAGGCCGCAAAGAACTCTTCGCCGATCAGCGTGTAGTCGCAGGCGGCGACGAAGAACGGCAACTGCGACGGCATGGCGGTGCCGGCGACCTGAATGGCACCGATCGAGTTGCCCGTTTCCGCCAGAATCAGCGACTCCGCGAAGAACGCACCCATGTAAAAGCACGCCGCCGGTTTCTCGCGGACCATCATCCCGGACAGATACGCCACGTAGCCGAACTGCTCGTCCGTGACGTAGTAGATGTCGTCTTCGTTGTAGGCATCCGGCCTTCCCGCAGCCAGAAACGAGGATTGCACCGTCTCGCGGGCAGCCGTCATCACGAGCGATCGGCTCGTCGGGACCTCGACCCGGGCGCCATACTCGGCGGCGACCTGGGCCACGCGGGAAAGAATCGTCAGCCCGGCAATCGTCTGAATTTCGTTCATGTCCTGAATGCCGGGAATGAACATGCAGGAGCGCCCCATTTCCGTCGCCCGGCCGACCGCTTCATCCACCGCTTCCAGCCCGGCGATCTTGCGGATCTTCAGGTCCTTCCCCTTGCGGGCGTGGCTGATGAAAAACACAACGGATCCGCAGATGATCAGCGTGATGATGGCCACCGAGAACCGCCCGCCATCGAAAAGCTGCCGCGTGGGAATGACGGCTTCCGTCGTCTCCGCGACTTCGGACTCCACGCCGCCACGACCGACTGCGATGACGCGGAAATAATACGGTTCCCCCCGGACTTGCTTGTCGACGGTGGCTTTGATCAGTCCGGATTCGTAGTCCTCTTTCTTCGGTTCGATCCGCAAGGCGTCTTCGTAATGGCCGCGGTATTCGCCGGCCCGCTGAATCACGTATCGAAGGACGCGCTTCTCTTTTCCTGCCTTCGTCTCTTCGTCCGTCAACGGTTTGTCGTCGGGAGAGAGCTTGAACGAAACGTCGATTTTATCTCCGCCGTCCCAGGGATGGTCGACGGCGGTCAGTTCCGTCGGCGGCTGCGGCGCGGCCGGCTTCTTCTGTTGCGCGGAGCCTCTCTCCGGAGGCAATAACAGGGTGCAGAGGATCGCGCCGGTCATCAAGAAAGCGGGATTCCGCATGAGTCGCGTCCTTTGCTATTCGCAGGACGGCCTTCCAAGGCCGTCCGCAGCACCAGGAAGTTTTCGGGACGGCCTTGGAAGCCCGTCCTACGAGCCAATCCGTTATTCCTCAATCATCTCCACATTCGCCCGAGGCACCGTCACCGTCTGACCGCCGGGGATTTTCACGTCCAGCACGCGGGCTTTCGATTCCGAGCCGAGGACGGTCAATTCCGGCGGCAACGCGGCGACCGTGCCGATCTGGCCGAAGTGCGGGTCGCGGATGATCCGCACGGCGGCGCCCGGCTGCAGCAGGCCGACGGTGTGTTCCGGTTCGGTTTCTTCCTGTTTTTCCTGTTCGCTGAGGGGAATGACGATCTCCGGCCGCATGACTCCCGCTCGAATCTGGGTGGCCCCGTTGACGGCGGCCAGGTCTCCCTCGCGCGAGGTGAGCAGCTCGAAGGTGCGTTCGGCCATCGCGATTTCACCGAATCCTTCCGTGATAATCAACGTGACACCGATTTTTTCCGACCCGGTGATCGCCACGCCGAGGTCGTAGCCGAGAATGTCCCGCAGGTCCTGGTCGTCCATGCCGCCGGAAACGACGGCTGCCGCGCCGACTTTGATCGCCTCGCGGACCGCCGCGCCGGTCATTCGCGCGCCGCCGACGATGACGGCCTCTTTCATGTCGGGGGTGATGAGGGCGGTGTCGAGTTCTTCGTCGTGCTTCGCGCAGGCCATGCGGATCGGCCCGAACGCTTCGCCCCCGATGCCGAAGATGCCCTGCACGAAGGTGACGTCGGCTTCGATGACGACGCCCTGCCCGGGAATGACCTCGACGACCTCGCCGCTGAGGAACGCCTTGACCTGCACGGGAATCGGGTCGCCGCGGACGATGAGTTGCCCGGTGGTGCCGGAGATCGATTCCAGCGTGCCGGCGACCTTCGATTTGTATTCGTTTTTGAACAGGCCGAAGATGCCCTTCGTGCGGGCGACGGGGTCGCCGACGGTGATCGTCTCCCCTTCCTTCTTAAGCATGCACTCCGGGACGTCGGCGGGGGGGAGCGAGAGGATGTTCGACAGATTGACCGGAATGACGTCGCCGGGCATGAACGTCTGAGCGACGACGTCCCGCGCGGAGACCTGATCGCCGACCTTGACGAGCACATCGCCGGCAATCGGCAGGACGCGCCGCGCGCGGTGGCGGATGCGGCGGGTGACTTTGAGACCGGGGGTGTAGGCGTGGGCCATGGGTCGAAGAACTACTCGGGAACTTCCAATGTCGGAGTAGGATCAGACTCAACACCGTTGCTGTCGGGAGGGGCGATGTTCGCTTCAACGCTGGGAACGATGTCGGGTGTAATATCCACAATCTTGTCGAGCACGCTGACCACTTCTGGATGAATCTCATCAGGGTGCATCACCTGGGCAAGCATATAAAGGTCCTTCTTGGGACGCGCGGATGTTGTCTTTGCGAGGACGTCATCGACAATGAAATCACTGCCCTTAATGTCCACAACCGGTCGCGAGTCGCTCATGAAGTCGAGATCACGCGGGAACGTTGCGGCAAATACGTCGTCAACGACCCGCTCCTCGATTTTCATTTGGCCATCTGACCCACGGATGAACCTTTTGATGGCCTGGGGTACAAGGAGATAGTTTTCAATCTCATATCGAGACCACTTGTGCAACTGCATACCGCTCGGTGTACCAGGAATCTGGCCGCCCGGATCGGCATCGCGATCGAGTATGCAGAGTCCATTGATTTCCGACTGTGCAAGCTGAAGACACTGGAAGTGTCTCTTCGCATCGTCGAAGTTGCCTTTGCCGCGGATTGGAACGACGTAGGGAAAAGACAGAAACTCCTTGGCCCCGTGGTTCAGGACGTTTGCCCATTCTCGAAGAATCTTGTAATCCGACTCGTCCTCGACGTAGAGCACCGCGCGCACGTGATCCGCTTGCAAGAGATCCAGCGCAGTGAGTCGGCGCATCGCCTCCTGAAGGCGCTGTTTGTCCGCAGGAAGAGCGAGTCGCCGTGGGTGTTGGCTCACAAAGGAAATAATCTGGTCGGGTTCACTTCCAGACAGCAACACTTCGGCATGCGTGCCGATCAGCAATTGGCATCTGCGGCGCTGCGCCACACTTCGAACATGGTCAAAGATTTCACGCTGAAGAATAAAGTGCAGATGCGCGTCAGGCTCGTCCAGCAGCAAAATGGACGCCTCGCGGGCATGGAAGAACGAGAGCAAGAGCAGGACTTGATGAAAGCCGCTTCCCGCATTCGCGATATCGAGCTTCGGCGGTCGCCCGGACAAGTCGCTGGCCCGAGGTCGATACTCGCAGACAATATATGGCCGCGCATCCGAGAATTCCGGCGGCAAAATCTCACACTGAAACAATCGCTCGATATCGTTCTTCAGTTCCGACCACGGTGGTTGGTCGTCCGTCTTGTCCGACTTCTCCCAGATATCGAGAAGCAGGTTTCGAACGATTTCCCCGGGGCGACCTTCACCCACCAGTTTGTTTTGGATTCCGGGAGTGTGACGTGGCTCCTGCGTACCGATGCCTGAGAATGCCGGAACGTGGACCACATTGATTGCCTGTTCCCCCTTCGCGAAATCGGGGAGTTCATCGATCGGTTCAGGTTCATCAGGAGAACGAACCGGCCTTACGTACACGAGTTTCTCGTTCGCATACATGAACTCCATTGTTAGCGATTCTTTGACGCGCTCCCCCTTCTTGACGGTGATTTCGACGTAGATCGGTGCCGGTTTCGGTTGCTTCTCCCCCGGCGGTCGCACAGCCGTATGACGATTCAGCCACAGCAGGTTCATTTCCCGGAGAGGTAGCGCTGTGAACTCGTCGAGCAAGATGCTGATCCGCCGCTTCCCGCCCGTGTCTCCGCGTTCCGCTCGCCATCGGGTCAGTCCCAAATACCATGCTGCGACGGCATGGAGCAGCGTCGTTTTCCCTGAATTGTTTGGACCGGCGAGCAATACGGAGTCGCCCGACAGATCAAATATCTGATCTGCGAATCGTTTGAATCGGACAATTCGGACGCGATCAATCATGGCAACGCTCAGTTTCGCGTCACTTGGGATACAAGTCCAGCGCCCGCACCCATGCCGTCACCGCTTCGCGGCACGCTTTGGGGTCGTCGGGCAGTTTCAGCGGCCGGCCGCGGCCGTCGAGGATGACGCCGACGGTGCCCCCTTTGATTTCGCGTTCGACCGGTTTGCCGCTCCCTTCGCCGCCGTCGAAGCCGCGGGCCGGTTCGACGGTGATCTTCGCCGTTTCGCCGGCGGGCAACGGCAACAGCTTCAGATCGCCCACCTTGATTTCGCCCGACTCGTTCAATGACTTGCCCTGAATCCGGTAGCTGAAGCACGGCTTGCCGGGCTTGCCTTCCCCCTTCGGCGACACGCAGGTGCCGAGGTAGATCAGGCAGTCGCGCTCGAAGACTTCCAGCGCGGCTTTGGGATGCACCTGGGCCAGCACGCCGAGATGGGGCATCATGAAAATGCTGTCTTTGGCGAGCGTGGTGATGCCTTCCGGCTGGAAGGCGTCGATAAGCATCGCCGCCGTCTGCTGCATCCGCGGGGCGTGGGAGAGGACTCCGCCGGAGGCAACCAGCAGGTCGAGCTTCATGTTGTCGACGATCGTCTGCCCGCCGCCGGATTGCACGAACGTGTCGCCGACGGTCCGTTGCTGCTGCACCCCTTTGAGCGTCGTCGCGAATTCCTTGTGCTGTTCGTAAGCCAGCCGCAGCGCTTCGCGGGCGACGGCCTGCTCGAACACGAGGGCCTCCAGCGTCTGCGGGATCGTCGTCGGGCGGATCATCTTGTTCTTCACGCGGTTCCGCAGCTCGCGTTCGTCCATGTCGAAATGCACCCATCGCAGAATTCTGGGCATCGTCGCTTCGGCGCAGACGTTGGAGATCGAATAGCTCATCCCCAGGTTGGCGGAAACCGTGCGGTTGAACGTGCCGTCGAACACGCTGAACACGTCGGTCGTCGCCCCGCCGATGTCCACGCCGACGGCGTTGATGTGCTGCCGCTCGGCGATGGTCTGCAGGATGTTTCCGACGGCTCCCGGCGTGGGCATGATCGGGGCGTCGGCCCAGTCGATCAGCCGGTTGTAGCCGGGTGCGTGGGCCATTACGTGTTCGAGGAACAGGTCGTGAATCCGGTCGCGGGCCGGGCCGAGGTGTTCACGCTCCAGCACCGGCCGCAGGTTCGGCACGATCGACAGTTCGACCGAGTTGTCGAAGACGTCCTTGATCAGCGGAGCGGCGTCTTTGTTGCCCGCGTAAATCACCGGCATGCGGTAAGCGGCGCCGAATCGGGGCTGCGGTTTCGCCGGGGCGATGAGTTCGGCAATCTGTACGACGTGCGTCGTGGTGCCGCCGTCGGTTCCGCCGGAGACGAGAATCATGTCGGGCCGCAGTTCGCGAATGCGTTGGATCTGCTCGTGCGGGAGCCGCTTGTCGTTCGTGGCGATGACGTCCATCACGATCGCCCCGGCTCCCAGGGCGGCCCGTTTCGCGCTGGCGGCGGTCATCTCGGCGACGACGCCGGCGACCATCATCTGCAAACCGCCTCCGGCGCTGGACGTGGAGATGTAGATATCGCAGCCGTCGCCGTCCTTCGCCGGGCGGATGATCTGCCCGTCGTCGTCGACGAGCTTCCGCCCGGCCAGTTCGCCGACCTCGGTGACCGCGTTGACGACGCCGACCGTCACGTCCGCCGCCGGCTCCTCGACGGTCGTCGGGGCCTCGCCGCGGTAGGTCTGCCGGTAATGGCCGTCCACTTTCTCAATGAGAATCGCCTTCGTCGTCGTGCTGCCACAGTCGGTGGCGAGGATGACGTTGATCTTGTCGGGATCGAGGTTGCTCATGCGTCTTTGCTGGAAATCCGAAATCCGCAGCCGTAGGACGGCCTTCCAAGGCCGTCCGAATCAACAGAATACATCCCGGACGGCCTTGGAAGGCCGTCCTACTGAGGCGGTTTCTCACACTCAGTCGCCTCCGCCTCCAGGTCTTCAATTCGGCGGCAAATGTACTCGATGCTGCCGCGTTTCTCCAGAAACAACGCGAAATGTTCCGGCCCCTTCGAATCGGTCAGCACGCCGATCAGCGGCTGGAAGAAATGCATTGTCTGCGAGCCGATGTAGTTCAGCGGCCGCGACATCTCCAGAAACAAGAGCGCCGGCGTCGTGAGGTGCCGGCGGACGATCTCGCGGCAGATTTTGTCGACGGCCGCCCGCTGCTCGTCGGTCGGCTCGGCGGGGCCGGGAGGATCGACGGCGAAGGCGTGCTTGAGCCACTTCACGGCGACACTTCCTTCATTGTGTCCAACATGCGCATTCGCGATTCAATCCTGCGCACAACTTCATCGCTGTTGTTGCGGAACACCAGATAAACACCCTGGAACGCGTCCCGCGCCGACGGTCGCCGCCGCGTCGAGAGCAGGCCGCCGCGGTCGTCGTGTTGAAAGCGGCGGATGTCGTTCCAGCCGAGCTTCGCGGACGACAACAACCAGTTCGCCGAAACACCGTCTTCGTCGATCCGATACGCGGTCGGCAGGAAATAGCTGTGCAGCGTCAACACCAGGAATGCTACGGCGAACACGGCCCACCAGGCGTTTCCCATCAGGTCGGCCGACGCCCACGCCGCCGCACCGACCGCGGCTACTGCCTGCGCCGTGACACCGACCCGCTCCCGCGCCGGATGCACCCGCCACGTCAGCACGTCGGATTGCGTTTCGGCGGCAGACACGGCGGACATCTCGGGCGTTGCATTCGGAACGGGCAACTCGTCGCGGCGACTTCACCACAATCTATCAGGCGACCGTGACGAATTCGAGCAGAGCACGACAGGGTCGAACCGCCGGCTGATCAGGAATCCCCCGCGTCGCCGCCGAGGCCGTACTTCCGCAGTTTCTGCCGTAGCGTCGTGCGGTGCACGCCCAGCAGTTCGGCGGCGCGGGCCTTGTGGTCGCCGCAGTGGTCGAGGACGGCCCGCAGGAAGGGGGGTTCGCAGAGAGCCAGAAACTGCTCGTAGAGTTTGCCGGGTTCGTCAGACTTCACTCCCGACAACTCGCAGGTCACCCAGGCGGCGACGCGCTGTGCAAGGTCTTCATCGGCGGACAGCGCACCGGCAACCGGCGGCTCTTCGGCCGGGAGATGTTCCGGCCGGATCGCGTCGTCTCGCGCGCGGACCGCGGCGTGTTCGATGACGTTCCGCAGCTCGCGGACGTTCCCCGGCCAGCGGCGGTCGCGCAGGACGGCGATCACGTCGTCGCTAAGCATCGCACTCAGCCGGCGGGCGCTAGCCCCCGGTTCCCGTGTGTCGCCCATCAAACCGGGGGCTAGCGCCCGCCGGCTGATTTGGGCCAGGAAGTGCGCGGCCAGCGGGGCGATGTCTTCTTTGCGTTCCCGCAGCGGTGGCAGGTGGATGCGGAAGACGCTCAGCCGGTAGTACAGGTCCTCGCGGAACCGGCCGGAACCAATCGCGTCGGCCAGCGAACGGTTGGTCGCGGCGATGATCCGCACGTTGACCGGCCGCGGCCGCGACTCGCCGACGGGGGTGATCTCCCGTTGCTCCAGCGCCCGCAGCAGTTTGACCTGCAGGCCGGGGTCGGTTTCGGCGATTTCGTCCAGCAACACGGTGCCGCCGTCGGCCAGTTCCAGCAGGCCGGCGCGGTTCTGTGTTGCCCCGGTGAACGCCCCCTTCACGTGGCCGAACAGCTCGCTCTCCACAAGGCCGGGGCTGAGGGCGGCGAGGCAGACCGGCAGGAACGGCCGCTGCGAACGGTGGCCGTGCCGGTGGATCGCGCGGGCGACCATCTCCTTGCCGGTCCCGCTTTCGCCGGTCAGCAGCACCGGCACGTCCGAGGCGGCGACCAGTGCGATCTGCTTGAAGACGTCCTGCATCGCGGGGGAGACGCCGATCAGCTCCGGCTCGTAGTGACCGGCTTCAGCCGGTTGAGTGCTGGTCTCGCGACCGGGCCCGCCGACGGCATCGACCGGCTGAAGCCGGTCACTACGAACCTGCCACGACTGCAACGCGCGGTGCACGGCGTCGGCCGCCTTGTCGAGGTCGAACGGCTTCGGCAGGTAGTCGAAGGCCCCTTCGCGAATCGCCCGCACTGCCGTGTCGAGGTTGCCGTGGGCGGTGATGATGATGATCGGCGCGTTGCCCGTGCGTTCGCGGAGCTTGCGGATCGCGGTCAGCCCGTCCATGCCCGGCAGCCGCACGTCGAGAACGATCGCATCCGGCAGTTGTTCGTCGACGCGCTGGAACGCCTCTTCCGCCGTGGCCGCCGTGGCGACAACGTGTCCTTCGTCCGTCAGGAACTGCTCGAATCCCCAACAGATGGAGGGTTCATCGTCGACGACGAGGACGTGGCTCATGGGACTTCCAGTTTTGGCTTCGACCGGCGAGCCGGAAGCGTCAGCGCCCGAAGTGGACGGCCAGCGAATCCGAATCAGTCCGCTCCGCTCCGGTCGCTGACGCTCCCGGCTCGCCGGACTCCACCGGGATCGTGAATCGGAATATGGTCTGTCCATCGCCGCGCTCCCACGTCACGCTGCCCCCCAGATCGTCGGCGACCTGTTTGACCAGCGCCAATCCGAGGCCGACTCCTTCCGGCTTGCCGGTGACGAACGGCTCGAACAGCCGCTCCCCCAGCTCGGCCGGCGGGCCGGGGCCGTTGTCGAGGACTTCGATTGTTACCGTCGGTACAGACACCCGGTGTTTGTCAAACACCGGGTGTCTGGTGCGCACCGAGATTTCGCCGTTCGGCCCCGCCGCGTCGACGGCGTTTAACACGAGATTCAATACTGCCGTCCGCACGGCTTCTGAGTCGCTGGCCGTCCCGGACGCTGCCAGCGTCCGGGACGGTGTTGAAAACGCGATGTTTTCGTGCCGGCACACCGGTGAGACGAGCGCGGCGACGTCGTCCAACACGTCGGCCAGCGGTCGCGGCTGCGGTTCGCGGCGATCGGGCCTGCCGACGGAAAGCAGCCCTTTGATGTGCTCCTCGGTGAGCTCGAGTTGCCGCAGGGCGATATCGAGGCTGTCGCGGTCGGCGTCGCCGGCGGTAGCAGAATTCGTAAGAATTCTGCCGTCGGAATCCTCACGAATTCCGCTACGGCGTTGATGGAGCTGGATGGCCAGCCTCGCCCCGGTGATCGCGTTTCGCAACTGATGGGCCAGTCCGCCGGCGAGCTGTCCGAGCAGGCGGGAGCGTTCGGTGCGTTCGATCGTTTCCTGGAATCCCCGCAGCTTCGCGGCCATCTGATTGACGGATTGCACGAGGGCGAAGATTTCGTCGCGGGTCGTTCCGGATGGCATCTCGCGGAAGTCGCCGCCGGCGATGTGCGCGACCTGCTGCTGTACGGTGTGAATCCGCCGTACGAACCGCGACGCCAGCCACGCGGCGACGAGCGCCATCGCGACGAGCGTCAACCCGCCGACGATCAGCGGCGGCAGCGCGGCCTCGCGGCGGGCGGTGAGCAACTGGTCTTCGGGGTACAGCGCGACCAGCGACTGCTCCACGCCGCGCGGGCTGACGCGACGCAACCCCGCGGCGAAATAGCGGCGGTCGCCGATCTGCACGAGACTGCGCTCGGTGAGCGCCTCGTGGCCGACGCTGCCGCGTTCGTGGCCGACGCTGCCAGCGTCGGCACGGAAGCTGGCAGCTTCCGCCACGTCGAACTGAATCTGTTTTCGTAACGCGGGGTCAAGTGTGAGGGAAGGCGGCAGCGTGGAAGCCGCCGGCTCGTCCTTCCGCGAAAGTTGCGAGTTGAGCGTTGAGGGTTGATTGACGGAAGGGATCGTCGGCTTTCCGCCTTCCGCTCCGCCGTCCCAGACGACGAACTCTGCCCCGGACAGCCCCCGCATCATTTCCAGCACGTTCTGCGACCAGGGGAAGTTCGACCTGCCCAGCGTTCGCAGCACGCGGGTCTGCCGGTCGGCGATCTCGCGTTCGCTGCGTTCCGCGGCCATCCACGCCGCCGCCGCCGCCGTCAGCGCGACCGCGACAAGCAGCACGACGGCGAACGGCCATAGAATCTGGTTGCGAATCCCCCAGCGCATGCGATCTTCCCGCGGGACGCGAAGCGAACGGCTTCAGTCCATCATACGCCGCGGGAACCGGCACGGGCCAGCCGTTACCCCGAATGGGGGCTTGACAACAAAGCCCAGGGTCGCGACCGACGGGAGCGCACCCTTGCGCTTCAGACTTCTACACCACAATTTCAAAGTTGAACGCCCACTAGCGCGCGTCGGCTGATCAGCATCAGCGCTTCGACACGCGGCGTTGCAGCAGTGCGCGGACTTTCGGCTCCAGTTTCTTCGGGTCGGCGTCGGCGTCGACCAGTTTGCCGTTGGGGTCGACCAGCCACAGCGTCGGCACGCTGCGGATCGCGTAATACTTCACGACCGGGTTGTCCCAGCGGCGCTTATTGCGGTTGGCGTAAAAGATCTGCGGCCAGCCGATCTTCGACTTCTCGAGAAATTCGTCGACCGGCGGCTCTTCGCTGTCGAGGTTGACCCCCACGATCTCGAAGCCGAACTTCTTGTAGCGGTCGCCGAGCTGCTTGAGGGCGGGCAGCGTCTCGCGGCACTCTTTGCGGTCGGTAGACCAGAACGCGACGAGCACGACTTTGCCGCGGTAGTCCTTCACGTCGAGGAACCCGCCGTCGAGGGTCTGGCCGGCGAGCTCCAGCGGGCGGCCCGGCAGCCGCAGACGACGCAGCACGGCCGCCGCGTAGCGGGCCTGCGGCATGTCGGGGAACTGTTTGATGAGCTGCTCGTAGCATGTGATCGCGTCGGCGGCGCGGCCGTGCAATTCGCAACTGCGGCCGGCGACGTCGAGCAGTTCGACGGCCCGCGCCTTCTGCCGGGGGAAGTCGGTGGCGAACAGCCGCGCCCGCCGGACGAACTCCGGCAGCCAGCCCGATTTGGGATCGGGATACCGCATGGCGTTGGTGTTGGCGAAGACGGCGACCTTGTAGGCGGCTTCGGCCGCGGATTTCGACGTTTTGTCCCGCTTGTAGAGCACGTCGGCGAGGTCGTACAACGCGACGATGTCTTCCTCGCGGCCCTGCAGCGCCAGCGCCACGCGGGATTCGAGCAGGTGGTGCACCGACGCATTGAACACTTCCTGCAGGGATTTGTCCTTGCTCGTGACCGCGATCGCTTCCTCGGCCAACTTGACGATCTTGAGATTGCGTTCCCGCCGCAGCTCGCGGAGCCGCTTGAGGTCCGCCTTGTCGGGATACTTCCGCAGCCGCAGCACCAGCATCTCGTGCACGTACCACTGCGGCGTGCCCTTCTTCGGCGGCGCGGGCGGCTCCGGGTCGTCTTCGGCCGGCGATTTCCCTTTGGCCGTGGCCGTCGGTGGGCCGGACTTCGCCCCACCGCCGGCTGCGGCCGCGGATTTCGCCGCCACGGCTGTCCCGTCGGCGGATTTCGCGGCGTCAGCGTCTCCCTCGGGGGCATCGCTCTTGGAACCGCATCCAAGCACGGCGGCGGCGAGCATCGCAGCGACCGCCGTGCCGAACAGCCGCTTCACCGTGGGGTGGTCCATCGTCTGTCCCTTCCTTGAGAGCAGCCTGCACCGGTCCGGGCGTCCCTGCCGTCGTCCCGTAGAGGGGCGATCATCGAGGAACCGGGGCGGGGGGGTTTTAGAAAAAACCGGCGATCTTGAAAAGACGAAGCTGCGGGCAGAGTCGCCGTCGCCGGCCGTGATGCCGATAATGCAGTCGTGTGGAATTCATTCCGCACGACTGTCTTTCGCCTCAAATTGCTTCGTCGCCCCCGTTCGTGGGGAATCAATTCCCCACTACGATTTGCACGCCATCTGAAATGAAAGCCCTGTTCACAACGCTCCCGCTCCCGCTGACGGCCGGTCTGTTCGGCGTGATCGGCCTGTGCGTGGGGAATGCGCTGTTCCGCTGGGTCGTGCGGTTGACGGACGAGTTCCACGGCGACAATCCCGAGCCGTCAACCGCGGTCGGAGGTCAGAGGTCGGAGGTCGGGAGTCGGAAGAGTCAAGAGTCGAGAGCGGAGAGTCCAGAGCCAGAAAGCCCACGCGATCCGGATTCTCCGGCTCTCGACTCTGGACTCTCGTCTCTCGACTCCGCCACCACTCACCACTCACCTCCCTCAACTCTCAACTCTCAACTCTCAATTCTCAACTCTTCGGCGCGGTACGTCCCCCTGATCGGCCCGCTGCTTTCCCCGGCGGCGAGACGCTACCGGGGGGTGAACGTCCTCGGCTGGGGGACGGTGATGGAACTGGCGACCGCGGGCCTTTTCGCGGGGTTCGTCGTGGCGAAGCTGCGGTTCGATTGCCAGGCCGTGCCCGAAGTCCGGCCGGACGAATTGTGGCAGTATGGGCGGATCGTCTATCATCTGGTGCTGGTCGCGCTGCTGGTGGCCGCGACGGGGACCGACTTCCGCGATTACGTGATTCCCGACCGCATCGTGATTCCCGGGCTGTGCATCGGGATCGCGGGGGCGGTGCTCTCCGGCGACTTGCAGACGATTCACCTCTGGGTCGACTGGAACCAGGAAATCCCCGGCTATCGCGGGGCGTACATTCCAGAATGGATCAAGGACCATCACCACCTGCACGGCCTCGCCTGGAGCCTCGCCGGCGTCGCGGCCGGCGCCGGGCTGACCTGGATCGTGCGGGCGCTCTCGTCGTGGGTGCTGGGGCAGGAAGCGCTCGGCTTCGGCGACGTGACGCTGATGGCCATGATCGGCAGCTTTCTCGGCTGGCAGCCCGTGCTCGCCGTGCTCGTGCTCGCCCCGTTCTGCGGGCTGATCGTGGCGGTTTTCGTGCGGCTCATCGCCGGGCGGATCATCGTCCCCTACGGCCCGTTTCTGGCGGCGGCGACGCTGATCGTGCTGTTCGGCTGGCGCCGGCTGTGGACGTTCGAGCTCGACACCGGCCTGCGGGAGCCGCTCTCGGTGCGGCGGCTGTTCGGCGACTGGGTCGCGATCGCCACGCTGGCCGGCCTCGCCTTCGCGGCCCTGCTCGTGCTGCTGACGCTGCTGCGGCTGTATCGCAGCGTGCCGGTGAAGAAACGGGAATGAAAATCTCGAGTCGATTCGACGACCGCAAGAAGGTGTGCAGTCGAAACGAAGACCAAGCCACGATTGGCTTGCGCAACTGTCAAGGCACAAGGCTGCGAATCGGCTCTGAAACGGTTATCGTTTCCGGGAATGTTCAATCCACCCGAGAGCGGGATCGATGGCATCGAGGTCGAAATGGGATGGAAGGGCAAATCGAGCGCGACGTTTACCGGGGCCAGCGGCCAGATGGCGGTTATGGGCGAACTGTTACATCGGAAATGTAACGCTGCAGTGCCTCAGGTCGATGTCGGCACGGACGTCTTTGCGTTTCGAGACGATCGCGAAGACGTCGCTCGTATCCAGGTCAAAACGGCGCTGGGAGACGCATACAAGGATGGGATGGGCTACAAGGCAAAGTTCGGCATTTCCCTGGCCCAACTGGCGCGAACCGACGTCCCGCCGCTGTTCTATGCATTGGCCGTCCGACTGAAGAATGAATGGGGCGACTTTCTGGTGATCAGCCGTGCCAGGCTCCAGGAGTTATGGAACGATGGCTGTGGCTCAGAAAACAGGAAGTCGGGCAAACTCGAATTGAACGTCCGGTTTCGCCTGGAAAAACAGGCCGGCGACGCACCGAGCTTGCAGGCGTACTGCGGGAACATGGATCTCTCGGTTTACTTGAATGCCTGGGAAATCTTGCCGCCGTTAAAGCCGCTTGAAGAGATCGCACCCGCGCCACATCAGACCTGAACGAGGTCGCCTGGCGGCACCAGAACGAGAGTGCGGTCGGTATCGTCCTCAATCAACGCGTAACCCAATTCTCCGAGCTGCTGCATGCTCAGCCCGGTCAGCGTCGGCACGATTTCACGCGCGACAACTTCAATGCCGCCGTGGGTGGCCTGAAAGTCATGCAAGGTCTCGAAGTTGATGGAGACCGTCGTCGCCGTTCCGTTCGCACCTGGGAATGCGGACTGAATCATGACACGGCTCAGCGGGTGCAGCCCGAAAACCAGGCCGTTCGCTCTCCGGCCGACCTGAACGATGATGGGACCCATCGGGCCCACCGAGGCCGGTGTATCGACCTCGACAACCACCCAGGAGTTGTCTCGAGTGCGTCTCTTCAACTCGTCGGCGAAAGCCTGAGCATTCGCCCGAGCGTCCCAAACGTACAGCCAGCGTCGCCCCGTTCCAGGCTCCGGGACCCGCGGCATTCTCCCGAGGTCGACTCCCTGCTGTCGCAGAATCCGTGCATATGCCTCGAATTCGGCATCTTTGGTCATTCCGTCACTGCGATTGACTGTGAAAGGCATTTCGAGTATCTCCCCGGAGCTCGATTTCCAATGCATTATACGATCAAGCGCCCGGCGCAGGAAACTCATTGCAGATCAGTTGCCTGAAGGCTTAAAGCGGACGATGCGATTGACCTGTGCACTCTAAAGGACCGTTGCGGAGCGACGCCATGTCCGGTCAGGGACGACCGTTCGCACTGATTGCTCTCCTCGCACTCGTCAGTGGCACGTCCGCTCTGGCGAAGGACCGCTACACCCGGTTCTCGCCGGACCGGAAAGCGGAATCCGTCACACCGACCCCGATGCAGGACGACGCCGACCTGCACGACATGCAGTTCGTTTCGCGGGACGTCGGCTGGGCGGTCGGGGACCGCGGGGTGATCTGGAAGACGACCGACGCCTGCCGCACGTGGAGCTTGCAGAAGTCGCCCGTGGATTGCCCGCTGCGGAAGCTCTGCGTTCTGACCGACCGCGTCGGGTGGATCGTCGGCGGGGGGATCGAACCGTACACGCGGATCGGCTACGGCGTCGTGCTGTTCACCGACGACGGCGGAAAGCGCTGGCAGTTGCTCGCTCGTGCGAAACCGCAAGCGACGGCGTTGCCGGCGCTGAGCTACGTCCGGTTTTTTGGATTGACTCACGGTGTCGCCGTGGGGGAATCGTCGGCGGACTTTCCCAGCGGCGTCCTCTTGACGAAAGACGGCGGGCGATCGTGGGCCGCGGTGCCGGGCAAGACGCTCCCCGGCTGGCGGGCCGCCGATTTTCTGAATCCGGGCGTCGGCGCGGTCGCGGGGCTGCACGGCCGGCTGTCGCTGGTCGGCGGCGGGCGGATGCTCAAACCGGCCGTCGACGATCTCGGGTTGCGGGGCATCCGGGCGATCGCGCTCAATCGCGACGAGACCGGCTGGCTCGTCGGCGACGGCGGTCTCGTGCTGAAAACCGACAACGGCGGCGTGGTCTGGAAGGCGCCCAACGTGGCCGACGCTGCCAGCGTCGGTGCGCGGTCCGATCGGAAGCTGGCAGCTTCCGCCAAGTCCTTGCCGCACGGACTCCGCGACTTCACCGACTTCCACACTGTCGCCACCCGCGGCGAGCACGTGTGGATCGCCGGCAGCCCCGGCAGCGTCGTCTGGCACAGTCCCGACGGCGGCAAACACTGGTCGCCGCAACGCACCGGGCAGACGGTGCCCATTCACGCCCTCCGCTTCGTCAACCGCCGCGTCGGTTGGGCCGTCGGCGCGTTGGGGACGATGCTCTACACTAGCGACGGCGGGACGACGTGGACGCCGGTCCGCGGCAAGGCCCGCCGCGTGGCGATGCTGGCCGTCAGCAGCCGCCGGCAGAACATTTCGTTCTCGCTGCTGGCGAAGATGTCGGCCGACCAGGGTTACCGCAGCGCGGTGCTGCTCCCGGTGCGGGGAGACTTCGGTCCCGACGGCCCCGTCGATTTCACGCTCGACCATCGCGCGTCGTCGGCCGTTACGGAGGCGGGGGGAAATGCCGCGGTCCTCGGCTGGCGATTCCCCGTCGCCTTGCCGGGTCTGGACCGCGACAAAAAACGGCTGTGGGCCGACTGGAATCTCCGTTCCGAAGGCCGCCTTCGCGACGTGATGCTCGGTTCGCTGACCGCGGCAATCCGCACCTGGCGGCCGACGGTGCTGGTGCTTGACACCGCCGCCGAAGACGACGCCCTCACGAAGCTGCTGAACCAGGCCGTCATTACCGCGGTGAAACAGGCCGGCGATCCCGCGTCGTTTCCCCGGCAGGCCGAGCTGGCGGGGCTGGGGCCGTGGAAGGTCGAGCGGATCTTCATCCGCCTCCCCGACGGCAGCTCCGGGCAGGCGACGGTGTCTCCGCACGAATACATGCCACACCGCGCGGCGGTGAATCACTCCGTGGCTACCGCCGCCGAAGCCCGGTTGCAATCCCCCCGCCGGCCGACCGGCAAGCACGAAGCGTACCGGCTCGTCCTCGACCGCGCGGCGGGTGGCACTGGCAGCTCGACTGCCAGTGGCACCCCCGCGATCGTCAAGGGGTTCTTTTCGCGCCTCACGCTCTGGCCCGGCACCGAGGCCCGCCGCAAGCTGGCCCGGGTCGATGACAAGGACCTGGAACGGCAGCTCAAGCTGGCGGAACGGCAACGGAACTTCCAGGCCATCGTCGAACTCACCGGGCACGACTCGCGGATGTCGGCCCAGCTCATCGCCCAGTTGACCCGCGTCACCGCCGGCATGGACGACGAACGGGCGTCGGTGCAGTTGATGAAACTCGCCGGCGAATACCGCCGCCACTCGATGTGGGAGCTGGCCGAGGCGACCTGGATCGAACAGGTGACGCGATACCCCAGCACGGCGGCGGCGCTCTCGGCGATGCAGAACCTGTTCCACCTGTGGGGCGGGGCGGAAACGGCCTGGCACCGGGCGAAGGAGATCGGCGTGCACCGCAGCCGCTCAACCCGCGACCTGTCGGCCCTTCACGCCCGCATCGGCCGCGCCGCCCGCATGCTGCAACTCCCCGCTGAATTGAGGGACGCGAGCCGGGTCGACCTCGGCCCCGACCCGCTGGAATTCCTGAAGGCCCCCGACGACCTGCCGAAAGACCGCAACTCCGAGCGGCGGGCCAAGGGGATGCGACACTGGCAGGACCAGGCGCTGCAGATGGCGGCGCTCATCCGCAAGCGCGACCCGCGGCTGTACGTCGAGCCGCGAATTCAGTTCCCGCTGGCCGCCCTGCTGCGGTCGCGCGGGGCATGGCGGACGGCCCAGCGGGGCTATCAGCGGTTTCAACGCCGGCGGGGGGACGCGCCTCTCAGGACCCAGGGATTTCCGAAAATCCCTGGGTCCTGGGAACAGGCCGCCGAAAGCGAAATGTGGATGCTCGCCCCCCGCGGCGGTTCCCCGCGGCCGCTCATTCAATGCAAATCCGCCGGCACGCGGCCCGTGCTGGACGGCGTGCTCTCCGACCCCTGCTGGGAAAACGCGAAAGCCGTCTGGCTGACGTCGACGAAGGAATCGCGCGACTCGCTGCGAGGCAAGGCCTTCGTGATGTTCGCCTGGGACGCCGACTACCTCTACATCGCCGGCAGCGTCCCCATCGCGATCTCGCCCCCCGGCGCGGACGCGAAGCCGTCAAAACGCCGCCGCGATGCCGACCTGTCGCCGTTCGACCGCATCGGCATCCGGCTCGACGTCGACCGCGACTACGCGACGTGGTACTCGCTCGACGTCGACCAGCGCGGCTGGACGCACGACGCCTGCTGGGGTGACGACTCGTGGAACCCGAAGTGGTTCGTCGCCCCCCCGGCGGTTCGTAGTGACCGGCTTCAGCCGGTCAAGGGACCGGCTGAAGCCGGTCACTACGAACCTCGCAAATCGTGGCGCTTTGAAGCCGCGATCCCGCTGAAGGAACTCGTCCCCCACGCCCCCCGCCGCGGCACGACGTGGGGCGTCGGCGTCATCCGCACCGTCCCCGCCGTCGGCGTGCAAAGCTGGACGCACCCCGTGGACCACCCCCCGCGGCCGGAGTCGTTCGGGCTGCTGCGGTTTGAGTGACTTCAGACCTGGCCTGATGAAAATCTCTCCTGTCGCGCTTCGACAATCATCCCGGTTCTCTTTCAGTGAAGAATTCATTTTTCACCCTCCATTGATAACCCGCCCTTGACGAGACAAAGGCAGGTTATCAATGGAGGGTAAAAAATGTTGGCAAATCAGAAGTTCGGCGTCCGGACCCGGATCAAGAAAGCTTTTGGCAGAATCATTCTGCCGCAAAATGATTCTGCCATTTCCTTTCTCTGATCCGCGCGCATCCGCCCGATCCGCGCCATCCGCGTTCCCCTCAGCCGCGGCAGACGACGCAACAAGAACGACGGACGGGCACAAACCCCAAACGCTGCAATTTCAGGTGATTTTCATCAGCCCACTTCAGACCCGCTTTCGAGTCCGGAAAGCGGAAGGCGGAGGAAAAAACCAAGACCTCGCGGACTTCCGCCTTCCACGTCTTGAACTCTTTCCCCCGCGTGACGCGAAGCGGTGGACGGGGCGGCATCGCGAATCAACCAGCCCGCGAGATCTCGTGCCGCGGAACCGCGGCCGCGGGGCCGCTGTCGGAGGGGGCCATTTCGACGTTGGGCCCGCGCATCTGGGTGGCTGCCTGTTCGATTCGCAGCAGCTTTTCGTCGAGGCGGTCGATGCGGTTGGCGACGGTGTTCGTGGTTTCCTCCATGCCGGTCGACACGAGCGTGACCACCCCCAGAAAGAGCAGCATCTGCCCGGCCATCGTGATCAGCCAGCCGGTGGGAGCGTAGCTGGCCGGCCCGCGGAAGTAGCCCAGAATCACCAGGCACGCGCCGGCCATCAGCCCCAGCACGCCCACGTAGGCCAGCGACTGCCCCACCGCCGCGACCCACTTCATCGGCGGCTTCGGCGTGGCGAAATGCGGCCCGGCGACGGCGTGGCCCGGGTCGTGACGGCGTTGTGGAGCGGGAGGTGGTGAATGGTGGACGTGATCGGAAGCATCCCCCGGTTGATGCCCGCTGTCGATGCGATGATGGGGCTTCGCTGTTTCGGTGAAAGGCGGATCGTCCTGTTTGATGGCGTACACGGTGGGGTTCCGGCCGGCCGCCGCGCTGGATGCGTGCGCGGCGGCGACTCCATCCAGGGCCGCCGCGACGTGCGGTTTGGGAGCTTCGGCTGTCGCCACCGCCGGCTCCGGTGCGCGGTCGCGCGACCAGCGTTCCAGCAGTTCGCGGGCCTGTTGCGTGCGGGAGAGGGTGCGGCCGGAAAGCGGGGTCGCGATCGGGCCTCCGCAATTGGCGCAATTGACGTGCCGGTTGTCGGTCGAGACTTCGGCGGCCACGTCGGACCGGCAGTTCGCGCACCACATGGGCAAACCCCCGTCGAGTTCCCGGAAGAACCGAACGATGATCGAATTGTGCTGGGAATGGGGAGAACGCCCGGAATCGGGCCAGTCAGGGCGGGGAGATTACCGCAAACCGCGGAAAGCACGCAAGACCGATTGCACGGTTTTGCCGGTGGCGGGTGCGCGACGCACTTTGCGCGCGTCAACGCTTTGTGGTACAAGGGGTCGGCAGAATCGATGGATCGATTCGTTGCAAGTGCAAAAGGAGCCCAAGGATGGCGAAAGACCGTGTGGAATTGAGC
>Ga0268386_10000208_pt1 | contig 35504 bp, 33 predicted proteins | sample RVTome_15_FD_200260 | JGI IMG/M metagenome (GOLD analysis project Ga0268386, IMG submission 200260) | Soil microbial communities from uranium-contaminated site in the Upper Colorado River Basin, Wyoming, United States - RVT150D86... ... | reverse complement strand
ACCCGCGGATCCTCATCCTCGACGAGGCGACCTCGGCGCTCGACACCGTGAGCGAGCGGCTCATCCAGTCGGCGCTCCAGCGGTTGATGGAGGGCCGCACCACGATCGCCATCGCGCATCGGCTGTCGACGATCCTGCGCGCCGACCAGATCCTGGTCATGTCTCGCGGCCGGATCGTCGAGCGGGGCACGCACGAGGAGCTCATCGGCCAGGAGGGCCTCTACGCCAGGCTCTCCGCCGAGCAGTTCGGGATGCAGCCCTCCGGGGAGCGGTGAGCTGGCTCGGAACCGGCAGCTCGATGGCGCGGCTGCGGAACTGTCAACGGTTATATCACTAACGACATATTCGCTGAGTCGTCGGAAAGCCGGCTCCAGCTGCGAGTGCGCCAGGAGCGCATCCGTCGCGCGCCTGCGACACTGACGCCATGAGTCCGAACCGCCTGGCCGACGAGACCAGCCCGTATCTGCTCCAGCACGCCGACAACCCGGTCGACTGGTACCCATGGGGTTCGGAGGCGCTCGAGCGCGCACGGGCCGAGGATCGGCCGATCTTCCTCTCCATCGGCTACGCGGCCTGTCACTGGTGCCACGTCATGGAGCGCGAGTCGTTCGAGAACCCGGAGACCGCGTCGCTGATGAACGAGCACTTCGTCTCGATCAAGGTCGATCGCGAGGAGCGCCCCGACCTCGACGACGTGTACATGGCCGCCGTGCAGGCGATGACCGGTTCCGGCGGCTGGCCGATGAGCGTCTTTCTGACCCCGGACCTGCGCCCGTTCTTCGGCGGCACCTATTTCCCGCCGCAGGATCGCCACGGCATGGCGGGCTTCCCGCGCGTGCTCTCCGCGGTCGCCGATGCGTACCGCACCCGTCGCTCCGAGGTCGAGCAGCAGGCCGGCGCGCTGGCGGGCCACCTCCAGGCCCAGCTCGCGGTGCCGGGCGGGGATCGGGACCCGGAGCGCCGGCAGCTCGACGCCGCGGTGGCTCGGCTTGCGGCGACCTTCGACGCCGCGCGCGGCGGCTTCGGCGGCGCCCCGAAGTTCCCGCCGGCGATGACGATCGAGTTCCTCCTGCGAGCCTGGCGCCGCTCCGGCGACGACGCGACGCTGCGCATGGTGACCCGCACGCTCGACGCCATGGCCGATGGCGGCATCCACGACCAGCTCGGCGGCGGCTTCGCCCGCTACAGCACCGATGCCGAGTGGCTGGTGCCGCACTTCGAAAAGATGCTCTACGACAACGCGCTGCTGGCCCACGCCTACCTGGAGGGCCACCGGGCAACCGGGGACGAGCGCTATGCCGATGTCGCGCGTTCCACGATCGACTTCATGCTCGCGGAGCTCCAGACCGATGACGGTGGTTTCGCCTCCGCGCTGGACGCCGACTCGGAGGGCGTCGAAGGGCGGTTCTACGTCTGGACGTGGGCGGAGCTCACCGATGCGCTGACCTCGGCCGGCTTCACCGAACCCGAACGCGAGGCGCTCGCGGCGCACTGGGGCGCGCGCGAGAGCGGCAATTGGGAGGGCACGAACGTGCTCCACCGTCCTGCAGGGGCCGCCGACGCGCCTCCGGACCTCGTCGAACGCGGGCGTGTGGCGCTCCTCGCGGCGCGTGCCGATCGGACGCGGCCGGCGCGCGACGACAAGCAGCTGGCGGCGTGGAACGGGCTCGCGCTGCGTGCCGTGGCCCGCGCGGCGCTCGTGCTCCGTGAGCCCCGGTACGTGGCGGCGACCGTGGCGCTGCTCGCCTTCATCACCGGGCATCTCCTGCGCGACGGTGACCGGCTGTGGCGCACCGCGCGTGACGGTCGTGGCCACACGCCGGGGTTCTGCGAGGACGCGATGGCGGTCGCCGACGGCCTGCTCGAGGCGCACGCGGCACTCGGCGCGCTCGAGCCGCTGCTGCTGGCCCGACGGCTGGTCGACCGAGCGATCGCCGACTTCTGGGATGACGCCGGGGGCACCTTCGTCGACACCTCGTCCGAGCATGAGCGGACCGTCGTCCAGCCACGTGGGCTGATCGACAACGCGACGCCCTCGGCGAACAGCCTGGCCGCCGACGTGCTCCAGCGCCTGGCGCTGCTTGCTGCCGACGAGTCGTACGCTCGACGGGCGGCCTCGATCCTGCGCGCCGTGGCTCCCGCCCTCGATCGCCAGCCGAGCGCCTTCGGTCGGATGCTGTGCGCCGCCGACCGCGCGCTGGGCGAGCCCGCGGACGTCGTGGTCGCGGCAGCGGGACCGGCCGATCCGGATGCGGATGCCCTTCGGTCGGCGGCGGCGCGGCCGTACGCCCCCGATCTCGTGCTCACCATGGTGGCGGCGGGCGATCTGCACGCGGCGTGGCCGCTCTACGCGGGCAAGTCATCCCGCGACGGCCGAGCCACCGCCTACGCCTGTCGCGGGTACGCCTGCGACGAGCCGACGTCCGACCCGGAGCGGCTCGCCGAACAGGTGCGCGGGCTCACCGCGGGCGGTCAGCCCGCGAGGTAGGCGAGGCGCACCGAGCGCCGCGGGTTGTCGCGGTTGGGGTCGACGAGCGCGATCGACTGCCACGTCCCGAGCGTCATGCGCCCGCCGACCACCGGGACGGTGAGCGACGGCGAGACGAACAGGGGGAGGACATGATCGGCGCCGTGGCCCGGCGAGCCATGGCGGTGGCTCCAGCGATCATCGCGCGGCAGCAGGGTATCGAGCGCCGCGAGCAGATCATCCTCCGATCCGGCTCCGAGCTCGACCACCACCACGCCGGCGGTAGCGTGCGGGACGAAGACGGTCAGCAGGCCGTCGTCCGCGCCGGCCTCGTCGAGGAAGCGCCGGCAGGCATCGGTCAGGTCGACCAGCCCCGGCGAGCGTCCGGTGTCGACGGTGAGCTCCACGCTCTGCATCACGGCGTGCCGTAGCTGTGTTCGCCGACGATGAAGAGCCCGGCGCCGATGTAGGTGAACAGCACCCCCGCGAAGCCGAGGACGATGAGCCATGGCGCCAGGCGCTCCCAGTGGTCGCGGCGTCCGGCGACGTGGAGGTACGCCCCGAAGACGAGCCAGGTGGCCGCCGCCGCGAGCTCCTTCGGGTCGTTGCTCCAGTACGAGCGCCAGGCGAGATTCGCCCAGACCGATCCTAGGGCGATCGCGATGGTGAGGACCGGGAAGGCGATGAGCACCGCCCGATGGCTCACGGCGCGCGCCACCTCGACCGGTGGAAGCACGCCGATCCGTCCATCCGTGGCCCGCTGGCCGAGCTCCGCGGCCGCGGCGACGAAGGCGAGGCCGGCCACGGCGTAGGCGAGCACCGCGCTCCCGACGTGGACGGTGAGGAGGAGCGGCTGCTGGAGCGCCGGGACGAGCGGGTCGACCCGGTCATCGAGGCCGAGTGCGACCGCGACCAGCCCCGCGCCGACGAGCGCGACGAGGGGCGCCAGCCCGGCAATCGGCCAGGAGCGCGCGAGGACGAGGTGGCTGGCGAGGAGCACCGCCGCGAAGGCGATGCTGAACTCGTGGAGGTTCGACCACGGCGCGTGGCCGATGAGCAGTCCCCGCGCCACGGCCGCCGACAGCAGCAGGACGGCGCCCAGCGCCACGCCACCGAGGAGAAGGGGGGCCATCGATCGCCGGGCCGGCTCGGCGGACCCCACTGACGGCGCCGATGCGAGCGGCCGCCGCTCGAGCCCGACGAGTGCGGCACCGAGGCCGAGCGCCCCCGTGGCGAGGAGGACGGCGAGGGCCGTGACGAGGAGTGCGGTGATGAGGGTGGTCATGGATCGATCCGGTGGCGGGGGCCGACCGGGATCGACCGCTCAGCCGAGGAGCGCTGGCCCGTCACCGGTCCGGGTGCCGCATCGGAAGCAGGACGCGTCGCCGGCGGTCAGGGTTGCGCGGCACTTCACGCAGTCGAGGACCAGGTCACGCTCGCAGGCGGCGCAGAAGCGCGCGCCGGCCGGGTACCGGAGCCCGTCGAAGGCGCAGTAGGGGACCCCGCGCGGCGCGGTCGGCTGCTCGCCCTCCGCCGGGGCCTCCGGCAGCGCGAAGGCCGGCTGTGACATGTGCGCCTCGGCCACCCCGACCTGGCTGACCCGCAGGTAGCCGACCAGCAGCCAGAGCATGTACAGGCCAAGGAGGCCGACCACCAGGTACGGGAAGAGGGTGGCAAGCGTGGGGACCGGCTCGTTCCCGATCCACTCGATGATGTCGCGAATCAGCTCCATGGCGCGCCGATTCTAGCACCGGCCCGACGGTCCGACGGTGCGTTACACTCCGCCGCACACGCCCACGATGGAGGCCGATGTCGCGCCAGCGCCTTGATCCCCGCACACCGCTCACCGAGCTGCACGTCCACCTCGGAGCGGCCGTCACCCCGGCCATCATGTGGGGCATCGCCCATGCGCAGGGCATCCGCCTGCCGACCAAGGACTACTGGGCGTTCCGCGACCTGATCACGGTCGGTCGCCGCCGGCGCAGCTTCGCCGCCTATCTCGAGCTCTTCCACTGGACCGAGCTGATCCAGTCCAGCCCGATCGCCGTGGAGCGCAGCGTCTACGAGGTCATCGGCGGCGCCTACCGCAAGAACAACGTCACCCAGATCGAGCTGCGCTTCAACCCGATGAAGCGGAACCGCGGTGGCGAGCAGGACCTGGACCACATCATCGCGGCGGCGGTGCGCGGCATGGACCGCGCGATGCTCGAGTACCCGGCCGTGCGCGCCGGCCTCGTGTTCTGCCTCGATCGCGGGTTCAGCCGGGAGCTCAACGAGATCATCGCCGCCAAGGCGATCGCCTGGCGGAGCCGTGGCGTGGTCGGCATCGACATCGCCGGGCCCGTGGTCGAGGGCTTCCGGTTCGGCGACTACGCCGAGGTCTATGCCGCAGGCCGGCGGGCGGGGCTCGGACTGACCGTCCACGCCGGGGAGACCGGCGGCCCGGAGGAGGTGCGCGAGGCGGTCGAGGCCCTGGAGCCGGATCGCATCGGCCACGGCGTCAGGGCGACGGAAGATCCGGCCGTGCTCGACCTGCTCCGCGAGCGGGGAACGGTGCTCGAGGTCTGCCCGAGCTCGAACCTGAACACGCGGGTGCTTGAGAGCGTGGGCGAGGTCCGGCGCGTCGTGCGGGCGCTGGTCGAGCATGGCGTCCGGTTCACGGTGAGCACCGACGGGCCGGAGATGCTGCGCTCGTACCTGCGCGACGAGCTCCAGCTCCTGATGCGGCACGAGATCCTGTCGCTCGACGAGGCGCAGCGGGCGATCGAAGTGGCGGCTGAGGCCACCTTCCTCGACCGTGCATCGACGATCGAGTCGTCGGTGACCGGCGGCCACGGCGGGGGGAACGGCCGCGCGTCCATGCCCGTCGGAGCGGGCGCCTAGGTCCCTATACTTCCGGCCGTGTCATCGATCTGGCGGCCGGTCCGCGAGCGAGCTCCTGCCCGCAGCCTGATGGTCATCGTCGCCCACCCCGGCGACGAGGCGTTCGGCTTCGGCGGCGCCATCGCGTCCGCGGCGGCGTCCGGCGCGTACGTCGTCGTGGTCTGCGCGACCCGCGGCTGGTTCGACGCGCGGCTGGCACAGGCCTCGCCGGCACCCGGTGGCAAGAACCGCGACGTCAAGCTCGATGCCGTCACCTGGCGGAACCTCGACACCGTCCGCGAGGACGAGCTGCGCCGATCCGTTTCGCTGCTCGGGGTTCGGGTGGTGCGGATGCTCGACTACAGCGAGGGCGACCTCGACCGGGTCGACCAGGACCAGCTCGTGGCCCGCATCGTCGAGCCGATCCGGATGCATCGGCCCGAGGTGATCCTCACCTTCGGACCGGACGGGATCACCGGGGACACGGACCACGTCGTGCTGTCGCGAGCCGTCTCGGCCGCCTACCGCCTGGCGGGTGAGCCGCTCGCCTTCGAGGACGACCTCGAGGAGGACCAGGTTGCCTGGCGCGCGGCCAAGCTCTACCACCTCGCCGTGCCGCAGGACCGCGTCCGCGAGGTCCTCGGCGAGCGCGCACCGGCCGACGGCTTCGGATCGGCCGACGAGCCGACGCTCGCGCTGGAGCTTGGTGAGCTCGCGCAGCTCAAGCTGGCCGCCATCAGCCGCCACGTCTCACAGACCGGCTCGTCTGGCGCCTTCCACGACTGGGATCCGGCCGCGCGCGACGCCTGGCTCGCCACGGAGCACTACCGCCTGGCGTCATCGGTCTTCGAGCACCCGGCCGAGGGCGAGTCCTCCCTGTTCGACGGGTTGCCCTGAGGCCTGGCTGCCCACCGCCGCATCCTGTGCCATCCCACGGGCGTATCGGCCACTGATTCCCGGATCTGCCGCCCGATCACCGCAGCAGCCGGGCAGGGCACGCTCTGCTACGCTGAATTGGCCGCATCGGCCCCGCATCGAGGAATCCGAGCACCCCATGGCTACTCAGCTCACCGACGACAACATCCTCGCCGCGCTCGGCGGGGTCAAGGATCCCGAGATCGGGCGGGACCTTGTCTCGCTCGGGATGGTGAAGAACGTCACCATCGACGGCAGCGTGGTGGATCTCACCGTCGAGCTCACCACCCCCGCGTGCCCGCTCAAGGCGACGATCGAGCACGACATCGCCGAGGCGCTCACGCCCCTCGGCGCCAGTCTCGTGCGCGTCGACTGGGCGAGCAACGTGAAGCGGACCTTCGGCGGTCCGGCGGCCGACCTGATCCCCGGGGTGCGGAACACCATCGCGGTCGCCTCCGGCAAGGGTGGCGTCGGCAAGTCGACGGTGGCGGTCAACCTGGCCGTGAGCCTGGCGCGAGACGGGGCGCGGGTCGGCCTCCTCGACGCGGACATCACCGGCCCGAACGTGCCGATCATGATGGGCACCCAGGGCGCGCACGTCACCGGCAACGGCGGTCGGCCGAACCCGGTGACCAGCCACGGCGTGCAGATGATGAGCATCCAGTACTTCCTCGAGGCCGATGCGCCGGTGATCTGGCGCGGCCCGCTCATCCACAGCGCCATCGCCCAGTTCCTCCGAGACGTCGAGTGGGGCGAGCTCGACTACCTCGTCATCGACCTGCCGCCGGGGACCGGCGACGCGGCGCTCAGCCTCAGCCAGCTCATCCCGCTCACCGGCGCGGTGATCGTGACCACGCCGCAGGAGGTCAGCCTGCTCGACGCCCGCAAGGCGGTCGCGATGTTCAACAAGGTGAACGTGCGGACGATCGGCGTCATCGAGAACATGAGCGGCTTCATCTGCCCGAACTGCAGCGAGGAGCACGACATCTTCGGCTCCGGCGGCGGCGAGAAGATCGCGCGCGAGCTCGACCTCGAGGTCCTCGGCCGCATCCCGCTCGAGCCGAGCGTGCGGGCCGGCGGGGATGCCGGCGTGCCGATCACCTCGGCGCAGTATCCCGGGGGCGAGGACTCGCGGGCGGCGCAGGCCCTTCGCGAGGTGGCCCGCACGATCGCCGGCCGCGTGAGCGTGCTGGCGGCCCCGTTGGCGGGCGTCGGGAGCGGATCGGCCTAGGGGCCGGAAGTCACCCCCGCCGGGGGATTGCCGGGCGGGACCCCTCGCCCCAGAATCGGCGCATGCGAATCGCGCTGCTCGGTGATATCCACGCCAACCTCCCCGCGCTCCGCGCCGTGATCGCCGACGTGGCGAGCATCGGTGCCGATGCCGCCTTCTGCGTCGGCGACGTGGTCGGGCGCGGCCCGCACCCGAACGAGGTGGTCGACGAGCTTCGCCGTCTCGAGATCCCCACCGTCCAGGGCAACTGGGACGAGGCGGTGGGCATGGACCGCGAGCAGACCGGGGCGTCCTGGGCCAGCTCGGAGGCGGAGGCGGCCGGGATCGGCTCGATGACCTGGACGGCCCAGCGCATGACCGACGAGAACCGCGCGTGGCTGCGGCAGCTGCCACAGACGATGCGCATGAACCTGGACGGCCGGTCGCTCTTCCTGTTCCACGGCTCACCGTTGCGGGCGAACGAGTACCTGTGGTCCGAGCGTCCATCCCGCGTGCTCGCCCGGATCGCCAGCGACGAGGCGGACGACATCTTCGCGTTCGGCCACACCCACGAGGCGTTCCACCGGGTGGTCGGGCCGGCACACTTCGTCGCGTGCGGCTCGGTCGGCTGCGGCACCGAGGGAGATGCCCGGGCGCGGTACGCGGTGGTCTACATCGGTGAGCCGGGGATCGCGGTCGGATTCCGCTCGGTCACCTACGACCTCCAGTCGGTCGTCGACGACATGTCGGCCGCCGGGTTGCCGATCGACCTCCTCCGCGAGCCGCCGGCCGTCCATCCGAACGTGGCCGCGGAGGCGCCGCGCGCCTAGGCCGCCGCGGGCGGCTCCGCCGGGTTCGCCGGCTGCATCCGCCGTTCGCGCTTCTCCCGCGAGTAGGGCTTACCGTCCGCCGCTGGGGCCATCGAACGACCCACGACGCCGGCCAGGACGATGATCGTGATGAGGTACGGCACGGCGCTGTAGAACTGCGTCGGAATGCTCGCCAGCGCGTCGCCGAGCGCGCCTTCCGGCGGTCCAAAGCGAACCGCGCGCTGGATTCCCTCCGATGCGGTGAACAGGAGCGCGGCTCCGAACGCCCCGATCGGCGTCCAGCGCCCGAAGATCAGGGCGGCGAGGGCGATGAACCCGCGGCCGTTCGTCATCTCCCCCTGGAAGGAGTTGCCGAACTCGATGGTGAGGTACGCCCCGGCCAGTCCGGCGAAGACGCCGCCGAGCACGACGTTGCGGTACCGCAGGGCGATCACGTCGATGCCGACCGTCTCGGCGGCCTCGGGATGTTCGCCGACCGCGCGAGTGCGCAGGCCCCAGCGTGAGCGGAACAGGAGGATCTGCATCACGATCACCGCCACGAGCAGCCCGAGGCCGATCGGCCCCTGGGCGAGGAGCGCCTCGAAGAGCCAGCCGATGACTGGCATGTCCGTGAGGACCGCGGGCGGATCCCAGCGGCCGAACTGCCCAGCCGACGGCGGTGCGGATCGGCTGATGAGCAGGTTGAGGTAGCCGGTGATGCCGACCGCGAAGATGTTGATGATCGTGCCCGAGATGATCTGATCGGCTCGCACCGTGATCGACAACCACGCGTGGACGAGGCTGACGAGCATCGCGGCCAGGATCGCGGCGAGCAGGCCGATGAGCAGGGCCGCGCTGATCCCGAGCGGCAGGATCGCCGAGGTACCGATGAGCTGCGCGGTCAGCGACGCGGTCCACCAGGCGACGAAGGCGGCGGTCAGCATCATCCCCTCGATCCCGATGTTCACGACGCCCGAGCGCTCGTTCATGAAGCCGCAGAGGGCCCCGAGCGCGATCGGGATCGAGGCGCCGATGATCGTGGGGGCGATGATCGGCATGACACCGACCATCCAGCCGATGAACTGGAACAGGTAGCCGAGGACCGGGATGTCGTAGAGCAGTTCCATGGGTCTACTTCGGCGTCTGTTCGGCGTAGGAGCGCGTGATCGTCTGCATTTCGCTCGGGCCTGCGCCGTCCGCGCGAATCCGGAATAGGTAGCGGACGATGAGCTCAGCGGCGAGGAAGAACAGGATCACCGCCTGGAGGACGTTCACCATCTGAACCGGGATGCCGGCCTGGATCTGCATGAGGCCCGCGCCGGCGCGCATGCCGCCGAAGAGCAGTCCAGCGAACAGGATGCCGACCGGATGCGAACGTCCGAGGAGGGCCACGGCGATGGCGTCGAAGCCGACCGCCGTGGCGTAGGCGGCGGGAAGATGCCCTACCTGGCCGAGGATCTCGATCGCACCGCCGAGCCCGGCGAGGAGGCCCGCGATCGACATCGTGAGGATGACCAGCATGCGCGGGCGCATGCCCGCGTAGCGCGCCGCATCGGGGTTGGCCCCGACGGTCCTGATCTCGAAGCCCAGGGTGCTGCGGAAGAGGAGCCACGCGATCACTGGCACCGCCACCGCCACGAAGATGATGCCGACATGCCCCTCGCGCCCGGCGATGACCGGCAGCGCCGCCGTCGTGATCGTGTCGGTCCGCGCGAACGTGACGTTCTCACCGCGCAGCGGTCCCGACACGGTGTACGCCACGATCTGGATTGCCACGTAGTTGAGCATGATCGTGGTGACGACCTCGTGCGCCCCGGTGTACGCCTTGAGGAAGCCCGGAATGAAGCCGTACGCGAGACCGGCGAGGGCGCCGGCGAGAAGCGACAGCGGAATCGCGATGAGGGGGGAGAGATGGCCCGTCGAGACCCCGACCGCCGCCGCGGCGAGGGCGCCCATGAGGAACTGGCCATAGGCGCCGATATTGAACAACCCCGCCTTGAATCCGATGCCGACCGCGAGGCCCGCCAAGATGAGCGGAGTCGCCTGGACGAGGGTGTTGATGATCGCGTTGAACGATCCCAGGGAGCCGTTGAGCAGCGCCCAGTAGGCCGTGAATGGCAGGTCGACGTCCAGCTCGCCGCGGACCAGCGGGCTCGAGGCGATCATGATCAGCCCTCCGACGACGAGGGCGAGGAAGATGGCGGTCGCCGGCAGCACGAGCAGGCGCAGCCACTCCGCGAACATCCCCTTCCAGCGCTGCGGCCGGCCGGCGGTTGACGGCGCGGTTGCCGGGGGCTGGGCGGTCGCCGCGTCGTCGGTCACGGGTTCATCGGTCATGACGCCGCCGGCTGGCTGCCCGCGCCGCCCTGGCGGCCGCCGGTGGCCATGAGCAGGCCGACCTCCTCGCGGTCCGTCGATCGTGCATCGAGGACGCTCACGATCTGTCCGCGGTACATCACCCCGATGCGGTCGGAGAGCTCAAGCACCTCGTCCAGTTCGGCCGAGACCAGGAGGACCGCCACCCCGGCGTCGCGCTTGGCGATCGCGCGACGGTGGATGAACTCGATGCTCCCGACATCGAGGCCGCGCGTCGGTTGGTCGAGCACGAGGAGCGACAGCTCGCCGTCGAACTCCCGGGCCACGACAACCTTCTGCTGGTTGCCGCCGGACAGCGCACCGGCGAGCACCGTGGCGGACGGAGTGCGGATGTCGTACTCGGCGATCACCCGCTCGGCGTACGCCGCGATCGCCGCGTCGTTCCGCACCATCCCCCGCGCGTACGGCTCGTGGTAGTACTCGTTGAGCGCGAGATTATCGGTCAACGGGAAGCTGAGGATGAGGCCGTACCGATGGCGATCGGCCGGGACGAAGCCGACTCCCTGCTGATGGAGCCGCCGCGGGCTGGCCCCGGTGATGTCGCTGCCACGCAGCGTCAACCGACCCTCGCTGATGTGTCGGAGGCCAACGAGCGCCTCGACCATCTCATCCTGGCCGTTCCCGGCCACGCCGGCGATGCCGAAGATCTCCCCCGCGCGCACCTGGAAACTGACGTCGTGGACCACCGCGTGTCCTCGGTTGTCCTTCACCGTGAGTCCATCCACGGTCAGCGTTGGCTCGCCGGGATGGCTCTCGCCGCGATCGACGACCAGCTGGACGAGGCGACCGACCATGAGCTCGGCGAGGTCGTCCTCGTCGGTCTCGGCCGGAACGCGGGTCCCGACCACCCGCCCGCGCCGGATGACCGTGATCCGGTCCGCGATCTCGAGCACCTCGTACAGCTTGTGACTGATGAAGATGATCGCGTAGCCATCATCCCGCAGACGGCGGAGCACATCGAAGATCTCGCGCGTCTCCTGCGGGGTGAGGCTGGCCGTCGGTTCGTCGAGCACGAGGATGCGAGCATCGCGGTACAGCGCCTTCAGGATCTCGACGCGCTGCTGCCAGCCGACCGACAGGGTCCCGACGGCCTGGTCCGGGTCCACCTCCCACCCGAAGCGCGCGCCGAGTTCTCGGATGCGGTCCGAGGCGGCTCGCCGGTCGAGAAGGACCGGGTTGGCCATCGGCTCGTCGCCAAGAAGGATGTTTTCGGCCACGCTCAGCACCGGCACGAGCATGAAGTGCTGGTGGACCATGCTGATCCCCCGATGGATCGCATCGTTCGGGCCGTCGATCTCGATGGGCTTGCCATCGAGGAGGACCTCGCCCTCGTCCGGGACGGCGAGGCCGTACAGGATGTTCATCAGGGTCGACTTGCCGGCGCCGTTCTCGCCGAGCAGCCCATGAATCTCGCCGGCGCGGACGTCGATCGTGACCCGGTCATTGGCGACAACGCCCGGGTAGCGCTTGGTGATGTCGCGCATGACGAGGACAGGCTCGCCGTCCGGTGTCGCAGTCCGCTCGGGTGGAGTCGACGTCGTCACGCGGTCATCCTAGGGGTGGCAGATAGCGCGAGCGGGCCAATCTCGACGATCGGCCCGCTCGCATCGGTCCTCAGCTCAGGGTGATCAGGTCACGTTCCGGGGTCGGCCTCGCCCGCGTAGCACAGCCCGGAGGGCTGGCATGGGTCGAGATCGCCGGAGGCCATCTGGCTGAAGGCGTCATCGATCGCCGACTGGATGTCGGCATCGATGAGGTCGTCGAACTGGTAGAACGGCGCGAGGCCGATGCCACCGTTGTCGGCGCCATAGAAGACGTTGCTGCTGCGCGGGGAGCCATCACCGACCGCGGTGATGGACTCCGAGACCGCAAGCGTCAGCTTCTTCTCGGCGCTGGTGACGATGCACTCGGCCTGGTCCGGAGTCGAGACCCACTGGTCGACGTCGACGCCGATCCCGTAGATGCCCGCCTCCTCGACGGACTGCAGGACGCCGTTGCCCGTCTTGCCGGCCACCTGGAACATCACGTCCACGTCGGCGTTCTGCTGCAGGAACTGGTCGGAGAAGGTCTTGCCGGCCGTCGGATCGTTGAACGCAACGGTGAGGTCATCGCTGATGTACGAGATGGACACGGTGGCATCGGGGTTGACGCTCTTCGCGCCGTTCTCGAAGCCGCGGGCATAGTTGACGACCGGCGGGATCGTGCCGGAACCACCGATGACCGCGAGCTCACCAGTCTCGCTGATGCTCGCCGCAAGGATGCCGGCGAGGTAGCCCGCCTGCGCCTCGTTGAAGATGAGGCTCTCGTAGTTGTCGAGCGGGTCATTGCCCTGGAACTGGTCGACACCGACGAAGTGGACGTCCGGGTTCTCGGTCGCCGCCTCCAGGGTGGCCTCGCCGAGGGCGAAGCCGACGGTCACGATGACGTCGTACTCCTCGTCGACGAAGGACTGGATGTTCCCCGCGTACTCGCTCGACTCCGTCGTGATCACGCTCTGCGGCTCGGGGGCTCCGAGGATCGCGGTGCCGAGCAGCGCGCCCTCCCAGCTGTACTGGTTGAAGTTGCGGTCGTCGAGCGTGCCGACGTCCGTCACCAGGCCGACCTTCAGGTCGCTGCTGCCGGGCTCGGCGGTCTCCGGCTCCGGTGTTGCCGGGGCCGTCGCGTCGCCGATTGCGCGGCACAGCCCGAGGTCGGCGCTTGGCGAGGCCGCCTCTCCCTGGCAGGCCGCCAGGATCAGCGTCAGGACGGCGAGAACCGCCAAGATGACGCTGCGATGGGTTCGCATGAATCGAATCTCCTTCACACGACTCGTGAGTCGGTGCGTTCAGCCGCATATCGCGCGGCGCCTCCGTTGCGCCCAGGACACATTCTCGGGCGCGGAATCTGCGGCATCATACTGCCTCGCTCGCGCCGCGCTCAAGTGTCTTCCGGCACGGGCCGACCGTCCCCTCGGGGCGCGTATCATCGGCCCGATGCACGAGCTTCCCGAACGCGTCCGCCTGGTGATCTTCGACCTGGACGGCGTCGTATACCGCGGCGCGGAGGCGATCCCGGGAGCCGCCGAGCTGGTCGCCTGGCTGCATCGGTGCGGCGTGGCGGTGCGGTTCGCCACGAACAACTCGATGGTCGCCCGGGACGGGTACGTCGAGCGCTTGGCGGCGATGGGGATCGAGACGACGGCCGAGGAGATCGTGACCTCCAGCTCGGCGACCGTCGAGCATCTCCACCGTCATGCCCCCGACGTCCGGCGCGTGATGGCGATCGGGGCGGAGGGCCTGCGCGAGGAGCTGACCGAGGCCGGGTTCCAGACGACGATGGCGGGCGACGTGACGGCCGCGGTCCCCGGCGGTGCGCTCCCCGAGTCGTACGACGCGCTGATCGTCGGGCTCGATCCGTCCTTCGACTACGCGCGCCTCGCCTCGGGCATGAGCGCGGTGGCCGCGGGCGCGCGCCTGATCGCCACCAACGCCGATGCGCGCTATCCGACGCCGACCGGCTTCCTGCCCGGCGCGGGCTCGATCGTGGCCTCTCTTGCGGCGGCCACGGGCGTGATGCCGGAGGTCATCGGCAAGCCGGAACCGGCGATGTTCCGTGCCATCATCGAGGCCTCCGGGGTCCCGGCCGCCCAGACGGTGGTGGTCGGCGACAATCCCGCGTCGGACATCATGGGCGCGCGCCGGGCCGGCTGCGCCTCGATCCTGGTGCTCACCGGCGTGGCCGATGCGGGCGGCGCGTCGATGTTGATCGATGACGCGGCGCCGCACGCGGTGGCGGACGATCCGGCGGCGGTCCGCGCCCTGCTCGAGCCGCTCGTCAGCTGATGGGGCGCCCCGAGCGCCAGGCGTCCCACGCCCGCTGCGCATCGGCCATGAGCGGCAGCCTGAGCGCCTCGGGCGCGAAGCCGCGGGCGAACCCGTTCAGGGCGATCGCGGCGAGCTCGTCCGGGGTGAGGCCCATCGCCTTGACGCAGCGCGCCATCTCCTCGCTCAGGGGGTGGCCGGTGACGGTGCGGTCGTCGGTGGAGAGCGTCACCGAGACGCCGTCCCGGTGGATCCGAGCGAGTGGATGCTCGGCCAGGCTGGCGACGATGCCCGCCTGCACGTTGGAGGTGGGGCAGAGGTCGAGCGTCACCCCGCGGCCCCGCAGCAGCGCCAGCAGGTCGGGGTCCTCGGCGGCCGTCACGCCGTGCGCGACCCGGCGCACGCCGAAGTCCAGCGCCTCGCGGACGCGCCGCGGATCGGCGATCTCGCCGGCGTGCGCGGTGATCGCCAGCCCCACCTCGCGAGCGGTGACGAACGCGAGCGCGTGGGGCGCCGAGGGGAAGGCGGCCTCCGGCCCCGCCAGGTCGAAGCCGACGACCGGGTGGCCGAACTCGCCGGCGATGCGCGCCAGCTCGACGTTGACGGCGGGCGGATGCGACCGCATGGCCGTCACGATCAGGCCGATGAGCGGCATCCGGGGCCCCATGACCGCCGCCCGGCGCGCCACCCCGCGGGCGACCGCTTCGAGCACCGCCCGCACCGACAGCCCGCGCTCGAGGTGGAGTCGTGGCCCCCATCGGATCTCCGCGTACCTGATCCCGTCGGCCGCGAGGTCGTCGATGAGCTCCTCGGTCACGCGCTCGAGCGCCTCCGCGGTCTGGAGCACCGCGATCGGCAGGTCGAAGTACGTGAGGAGCTCGGCCTGGTCGGCGCAGTGCTCCGGCCCCACCATCCGGCGCCGTGCCTCCTCGAGGGTGAGCTGGAGCCCGATCTCGGCGCCTAGCTCGACGGCCGTCTCGGGACGCACCGATCCGTCGAGGTGGTGGTGGAGCTCCGCCTTCGGCAGCATGCGGAGCGTCGCCGCGAGGTCCATGACGCCATGATAGGCACGCCCGGGCTGCTCGCCGGCCTGGTCGGGGTCGTGGCGCTCGTGCCGCTGGTCGGGGCAGGCGGCCCGGATCCGTCGGCGGCCGTCGCCGCACGAGCGCTGGTGGCCGAGCGGTCCGCCGCGGCCGACCAGGCGCTCCTCGCGCTCGAACGGGCGATTCAGCCCGCCCTCGACCTGGCGCGCTCGGGGGCGGCGCGCGTCGGGAACGGCGAGTCGCCGCCGGGCGAGCGGCTCGCCGCCGCCGGGGCGATGCTGGTCGAGATCGACCCGCTGGGCGCCGAGGCGTCCGCCCGCGTCCGCGCGCTCGAGGGCGCCCGTCGCGCCACGGAGGCGCCCGGGGTGCCGATCGAGCCGCCCACGCAGGCCGGCGAGCTGGCCTCGATCGGCACGCAGCTCGAGGGGACGGTCACCGCCGCCGACCGGTTCGCCTCGATGCGGCTGCGCGCGGAGCGCGTGCTAACCGGGCTCGCCGCGGTGGTCGACGCGCTCGGTGATGGGGATGCCGCCGGCGCCGGCGCGGCGCTGGGCCGGGCCCGCGCGGACCACGAGGCGATCGCGGCCTGGGAGGTGGACCTGGTCACGCTGCCGATATGGGTCGACGCCTCCGGTGCGCTCGTCGACGCCGCCGAGGCGCTCGTCCGTGCCACGGTCGGGGGCGATGCCCGGGCGGCGGCGGATGCAGCCGACGAATTCGCCATGCAGCGCGACGGCGCCGCGAGCGCCGACCGGGCACTGCGCATCGCCATGGGGGAGGGCGGCGCCGCCGTCACCGCCGCGCCGCTGGGGCGACTGGCCGACCTCCTGCGACGCACGGCGGAGGCACGCGCTACGGTGGCCGAGATTCTGCAATCGGTGAGCCGATGACCGGAGCCCGACTGCCATCTCCCGATGCCCCGCTCGAGCCCGATCCGATGCTCGGCCGCGTGCTGGTCGACCGCTACCGGATCGACTCGCTCGTGGCGCGCGGTGGAATGGCACGCGTCTATCGCGCCCATGACGACCGGCTGGACCGCATGGTGGCGGTGAAGGTGCTCGCTCCGCCGTTCAGCGACGACGTCGCCTTCACGGAGCGCTTCCTGGGCGAGGCTCGTGCCGTGGCATCGCTCTCCCACCCGAGCCTCGTCCACGTCTATGACTCCGGCAGCGACGACGCCGCGCACTTCATCGTGATGGAGCTGCTCGACCGCCACCGCACCCTGCGGGACATCCTGCACGACCGCGGGACGATCCCGGCCGGGGAGGCGATCCGCATCGGCCGAGAGTTGCTCGCCGGGCTGCGGGTCGTCCACGAGCACGGCCTCGTGCACTGCGACGTGAAGGCGGCCAACGTGATGCTCGGCCCGGGGCCGGCGAAGCTGATCGACTTCGGCATCGCCCAGCCGCCACACCAGGGCCTCGAGGGCGAGACGAGCATCGGCACACTGCAGTCGATGTCGCCGGAGCAGCTCAACGGCGATTCGCTCACCCCGGCGAGCGACCTGTTCAGCCTGGGCGTGGTCCTCTACCAGTCGCTCACCGGACGGATGCCGTACCCCGGCACCACGCCCGAAGCGGTGAGCGCCGCGCATGCCGCCGAGTCGGTCGTGCCGCCGTCGTCGATCGGGCCCGACCTGCCGCCGCGCCTCGACGCGGTCGTGCTCCAGAGCCTGCGCCGCGACCCGGCCCGGCGGTTCCATTCGGCGGTGGCGATGAGCCGCGCGCTCGAGGTGGTCGCCGCCGACGCAACGGGCTCGGATGACGAAACGCGCGTCGTGCGCACGGCGGCCGCGACGCCTGCCCCGGAGCGGGGGCCGGCCGCCGGGTACGTCCCGCCTCGCGTGCCGGATCGTCCGCCGGAGCCGGAGCCGGAGCCGGAGCCGGAGCCGGAGCCGGAGCCGGCGTCGAGACCAACGGCGCGCGGGCGCGCGCGTACCCGCCCGCCTGCGCGGCGACGGGGCGGGTGGGGGGCGCTCGGGATGGTCGCCATGTTGGCGGCGGCCGCGCTGGTCGTGGCGCTGGTGGTGGTGCCGCTGCTCGATCTCGAGGGCGATGGCGACGGCAGCGGCGACCTTTCCTCGACCGAGCCGACCGCACCGGCGACGATCGCCCCGGACGTCATCCCGGCGACCATCGGCCTGCCTACCGACGAGGCGATCGCCCTTGCCCGCGAGGCGGGCCTCAAGTGGACGGTTCGCTGCAACCACGACGAGAGCCGACCCGAGGGGATCATCCACCAGGAGCCCGCCGCCGGCACTGAGGTCGCGCCGGGGAGCCGGTTCACCATGTTCTCGGCCCGGATCGACGACTGCCGGGGCGGCGAGGACGGCGAGGACGGCAACAGCGGCCGCGGCAACGACGACTGAGCCGCGCAAACCTATACTCGCCAGTGGCGACCGCTCACAAGCGTCGCCGGGAACCACCATCTGAGAGGAGTCACCGCCGAATGCGCCTGCGCGCGATCATCAGTCTCCCTGCCGCCGTCGAGGCCGACATCCTTGCCGTGCCGATCTACAACGACGACACCGACCTGGCCGGCGACCTCGGCGAGCTCGACGCCGCCGCCGGCGGCACCATCCGCGACGCCATCGCCTGGGGCGAATTCAACCTGCTCGAGCACGCCTCGGCGCTGGTCGACGCCGGCGACCTGCCCGTCAGGCGCCTTCTGCTGCTCAACGGCGGCGTGCGCGGACGGGGCTCCTTCCGGGCGCGTCGCCTGGCGGCGGTCGCGACGCGGCGTTTGAACGGTCGGGGGGCGTCGACCATGGCTCTCTGGCTCCGTGACGGCGAGGACGATGACGCCTGGACCGCCGCCGCGGCCGGCGCCATCGCCGGGACGTATCGGTCCACCGGCATCTACGGTCGGGTGCGTGACACCGAGGCGATGAAGCGATCGGTGGGTGAGGTCATCTTCATCGGCGCCAGCCAGGCGGCGATCGACCGCGGTGCCATCATCGGCGAGGGCATCGCCTTCGGCCGTGATCTCGCCAACCGCTCGGCGAACGACCTCTATCCGGAGCGCATGGCCGAGATCGCCCGTGAGCTCAGCGAGGACGGCTGCACGGTGACGGTCCTGGAGCCGAAGGAGATGGAGAGCCTCGGCATGGGCCTCATCCTCGGGGTGGGCCAGGGAGCGACCCACGCGCCGCGGCTCATCGCCGTCAAGACGCCCGGCTGGGAGGACGCCGATCCGGCGCGTCGCCTCGCCATCGTCGGCAAGGGCGTCTGCTTCGACTCCGGTGGCATCAGCATCAAGCCCGCCGAGAACATGGGCGACATGAAGCACGACAAGTCCGGCGCCGCGGCGGTGATCGCGGCCGTACGGACGGTTGCGCGGCTCGCGCCCGAGACGCCCCTCATGGCCGTGGCACCGATGGTGGAGAACATGCCCGGCGGCAATGCGCAGCGGCCCGGCGACGTGGTCAAGGCCATGAACGGCATGACCGTCGAGGTCACGAACACCGATGCGGAGGGGCGCCTGATCATGGCCGACGCCATGACCTGGGCGGAGCGCGAGGGGGCGACGCACATCGTCGACATCGCGACCCTGACCGGCGCGCAGGCGATCGCCTTCGGCGACCAGGTGAGCGCGTACTTCGCGCGACCGCGCGAGTGGGGGGAGCGCATCGGTGCGGCGGCCGAGAAGGCGGGGGAGTGGTTCTGGGAGATGCCGCTCGTGACGGAGTACCGGACGAACTACGACTCGCCGTACGCCGATATCGTCAACTCCGGCAGCCGCGATGGCTCGCTGATCAAGTCCGCCATCTTCCTGGCCGAGTTCGCCAAGGTGCCGTGGGTCCATGTCGACATCGCCGGCACCGCGTACCTGGGAGCGGACAAGCCGTACGCGCCGAAGGGCTCCACCGGGGCCGGCGTCGCCGCACTCGTCCAGCTGGCACTCGACTTCGCGAGGGGCGACGCCCTGGACTGAGCGCGAGTCCGCGGGACATCGATGCGCCCCGCCGGATTGCCGGCGGGGCGCATCGGTCAGGCGGGTGCGCGGCTAGCGGTCGCCGTCGACGACGTCGCGAACGTCGTCCTTGGTCTCGCCCCACTCGTTCTGGATCTTCCCCTCGACCTGTTCGGCCTGGCCCTCGGCCTCGGTCCGCTCGTTGTCGGTGAGGTCACCCCATTCTTCCTTGACCTTGCCACCGGCCTCCTTGAGGGGGCCTTCGATGCGATCGCTGTCCATGCGACTGTTCCTCCCATTGTGATCCCGTGCGGTGTGCCGGGTGCAGGACGAACCCAGAGCAGACGGCGTGCCAGCGCCGATCCGTCGGGACGCGGACCATCGGCCTATGGATGCGCCGTCGGATGCCCGTAGGATGCGTGGTGCCGAGACGCACCGGGCAACCGGGGCGACGGCGCAGGACCGGAGGTGGATCGGACACGTGACGCTGGCAGGGATCGCGGTTGGGGCCGCCTTCGCGGTGATCGGCGCGGCATCGGAGCGGCTGGCCAGCGTGTGGCCGCCGATCGAGGCTCGCCGCCGCCCGGCCAGCTGGCGCACCGTCGCCCTGGCGACCGTCGCGGGGCTGGCGGCCGCGGCCGTCGTCTCCCGTTCGCAGCTGCCGTGGTGGGCGACCGCGTTCTACCTGTGCCTGCTGGCGCTGCTGGTGGTCCTCACCGCCACCGACCTGGAGCAGCGGCGGCTGCCGCACCTGGTGCTCGATCCGCTCATCGCGCTGGCCGTGGTCTTCGTGCCGCTCAACCCAGCCGTCGACCCGGTGATGGCGATCGTGGGCGGCGTGGCGTCGGTCGCCTTCCTGGGCGCCCTGGCCTTCGTGGTGAAGGGCGGGCTGGCCACCGGCGACCTGTACCTGGTGGCACCGATCGGCCTCATGCTCGGCTGGCCGGTGATCTTCACCGCCCTCTTCGCGGCCGCCTTCCTGGCGGCCGGCACCAGCCTTGCCCTGCTCGGCTTCCGGCGCGTGGGCATGCGCAGCTACATTCCCTTCGGTCCGTTCCTGGTCGGTGGCGCGGTTCTTGCGCTGCTGACCGACAGCAGGGTGCTCGGCATCGTCCGCTAGCTCGATTCGACCGAACACCCGTTCACTGGTACCCTCGGCCCGATGCATCCGGCTCTCCAGCGCCGCCGCCGTCATCTCATGATGACGAGGCGCACCACGCGTCGCGGATCTCGGCGACGTGGCCTCGCGACCTTCCTGCTCGTCACGCTCGGCGTCTTCGCCCTGATGTTCGTCGGCTCGATCATGGGCACCGCCGGCGGCATGTTCGCGGCGTACAGCTACTTCGCCTCCGATCTGCCGGATCCGAGCATCCTCGACGGGATCGAGACTCCCGAGTCGACCTACGTGTACGACCGTACCGGCGAGACGCTGCTCGCCCGCTTCGAGTGCCAGAACCGCGAGTCGGTGGCGTTCGACGAGCTTCCCGACACGATATGGCAGGCGACGATCGCCAGCGAGGACCGCACGTTCTGGGAGAACAACGGCGTCGACTTCCAGGGCCTGGTGCGCGCGGCGCTCGCGAACCTGGAGGCCGGCGAGATCGTCCAGGGCGCTTCGACGATCACGCAGCAGGTGATCGACTACGCGCGCGTCCTCCAGGAGGAAGGCGAATCGACGCAGGTCGACGCCGGAGCCACCCCGGAGGCGAGCGCGATCGAGGTGGACCCCGACGCCACCGTGCCGGAGGAGGAGGCCGAGCAGCAGGAGACCGATGTGTGCCAGCCGCCCGAGCCGAGCCAGTCGACCGAGATCGAGGACAAGATCCGCGAGAACATCCTCGCCATGCAGGTCACCTCCGCCTACCCGGGTCGCGCCGGCAAGGAGCGGATCCTCGAGACGTACCTGAACCTCATCTACTACGGCAACGGCTCGTACGGCATCCGGGCCGCGGCGGCGAACTACTTCGGGCTCGAGTCGCTCGAGGACATGACGATCGCCCAAGCCTCGTTCCTGGCCGCGCTGCCGCAGGCGCCGTCGTTCCTCGACCCGTACCAGAACCCCGGCGGCGAGCCCGGAACCGAGGAGGCGGCCGCCGCCGCGATCGGCGAGCGCAATCTCGTCCTCGGCGCGATGCTCGAGGAGGGCTACATCACGCGCGCCGAGTTCAACGAGGCGCGCCGCACCACCTGGGCCGACATGGCGCCCGGCCGGATCACCAGCGTGCTGCGCGAGCCGCACTTCAGCTTCCGCGTCCGCTCCGAGGCCGAGCGGATCCTCGAGGCGCTCGGCGTCGAGGACGGCGCGGCGGCCGTTCGCACCGGTGGCTACCGGATCATCACCACGCTCGACTACGAGCTCCAGCAGGTCGGACACGAGCTCGTGCGCAAGTGGGTCGCCAGCCTGGCCGACAAGAACGTGAACAACGGCGCGCTCGTCTCGATCGACTCCGAGACCGGGGAGATCATCACCTACATCGGCAGCGTCGACTACTACAACCGCGAGGACCCGCGGGTCAAGGGCCAGTTCGACGTTGCGGGCCTCGCCCGGCGTCAGCCCGGATCGGCCTTCAAGCCGATCACCTACGCGTCGGCGTTCCAGTCCCACGACGCGACCTTGAGCACGATGTTCATCGACGCGATCACCGAGTTCGGCGTCGATGGGTCGGCCTCGTACCGCCCGACGAACGCCGACATCAAGGAGCACGGGCCGGTCCTGGCCGTGGACGCGCTCCGCTACTCGCTCAACATCCCGTCGGTGATGATGCAGTACCTCGTCGGCTCGCCGACGACCGCGGAGTTCAGCGAGAAGATGGGGATCGCGACGTCCGAGTACATCATGGCCCAGGATCCCGGGCTGACCCTCGCCCTCGGGTCGATCCCGCTCAACCTGGTGAACATGACCCAGGCCTACGGGGTGTTCGCCCAGGAGGGCGAGCTCAACCAGAACACGACGGTCATCGAGATCCGCGACCGCAACGGGCGGATCGTGTACACCCGCGAGGACGACGCGCCCGAGGCGACGCGGCCGATGACGCCGGCCGAGGCCTACCTGCCGCACTGGATCCTCGAGGGGAACACCGATGAGACCCGCAACATCCTGTGGGGCGACCGCGCCAACCTGTTCACCGTCGACGGCGCGCGCCGGCCCGCCGGCTTCAAGACCGGGACGACGAACGATTTTGTCGACGTGTCGGGCTTCGGCTACGTGCCCGAGAGCCTGGTGACCGGGGTGTGGATGGGGAACAACAACAGTGAGTCGATGTCCAACATCCTCGGCCAGGGCCTGTTCAGCGCCGACGGCCCGCTTTACCTCTGGAACGAGTTCATGACCCGGGCACTCAATGAGCCGTGGGTCTGGAACGACCGCACGCCGGTCGGCCAGACCTCGTTCGACCAGCCCGATGGCATCGTGAACGCCGAGGTCTGCCGCTGGTCCGGGCTCGCCAACTCGGGCCGCTGTGGCCGCACGATCACATTGCCGTTCCTCGAGGGCACGGTGCCGCCGGTCGACAACGTTCACCCGCGCGGCTGCCTCGACTTCGACCTCTACCTCGGCCAGGCCTCGCCGACGCGGCCTCCGAACTGGTTCGCCGCCGCCAAGACGTGGGCCAACCGCGTCGTCAACGGCCAGACCGGCGCGTCCGGCGATCCGGGTGACTACCAGGAGAACCCGCGGGTCCGCTTCCAGATCGCCCCGGTGTACGGCGAGTCCGGCTTCCCGTCGGTCTGCGGCGTCCGCATCGCCCCCACACCTGGCCCGCGGCCCACGCCGGGTCCATCCGACCGTCCGGAGCCGACCGAGCCGCCCGGTGGCGGTGGCGGCGGAGGCGGTGGTGGCGGCGGCGGGCCGCCCGCCCCGTCACCGTAGGGCGACGATGGATCGGCCGCTCAGGCGGCTAGAATCCACGGCGTGTCCAGCTCGGTACTGACGCTCATCCTGGCCGGGGGCGAGGGGGAGCGCCTGAGCATCCTCTCGCAGGTGCGGGCCAAGCCTGGCGTGCCGTTCGGCGGGAAGTACCGGATCATCGACTTCGCCCTGAGCAACACGGTGAACTCGGGCCTGACCGACGTCGGGATCCTGACCCAGTACGCTCCGCGGTCGCTCATCGACCATATCGGCGTCGGGCGCCCGTGGGATCTCGATCGCAGCCGCGGCGGCGTGGCGCTGCTCCAGCCGTTCATCGGGCGGGGACGCGCTCGCGACTGGTACCGGGGGACCGCCGACGCGGTGCTCCAGAACCTGGACTTCATCGACGACCGCGCTCCCGAGCTGGTGCTCGTGCTGGCAGGCGACCACATCTACAAGATGGACTACCGCCCATTCATCGAGATGCACCGCGAGACCGGCGCGGAGGTGACGTGCGCCGTGCGCACCGTGCCGATCGAGGAGGCCCATCGGTTCGGCATCCTCGACGTCGCCGCGGACGGCCTGGTGACCGCGTTCATCGAGAAGCCGGCGAATCCACCCTCCAACCTCGTCAGCATGGGCGTCTACGTGTTCAGCTGGCCCGCCATGCGTGACTTGCTCAGCCCCGATCGGGTCGACTTCGGGCGAGACGTCCTGCCCTGGATGGTCGAGCACGGCCGCCGGGTCTACGCGTACGAGTTCGCCGGGTACTGGCAGGACGTCGGCACCGTCGAGGCCTACTGGCAGACGAGCCTGGACCTGCTCACCGACGACCCTGGCATCGAGCTCAACGACCTCGGCTGGCTGATCTACACCAAGAGCGAGGATCGGCCACCGGCCCGCATCGGTCCCGGCGCGAGCGTCAGCCGATCGATGATCAGCCACGGCTGCGTGATCGACGGCACCGTCGAGCGGAGCGTGCTGTCGCCGGGGGTCCGCGTCGCCGCGGGCGCGGTGGTGCGCGACTCGATCGTCATGTTCGACGCGGTGATCGAGGAGGGCGCCACGCTCGACCGGGCGATCCTGGACAAGGAATCGCGGATCGGGGCGGGGGCCACGGTCGGGATGGGGGACGATCTGCGCCCGAACCGGGACGAGCCGGAGCGGCTCTACGCGGGCATCACCTTGGTCGGCAAGCGCGCGCACGTTCCAAAGGGTGTTGAGATCGGCCGCAACTGCCGGATCGACCCGGCCGTGGATGCCGTCGACTTCGCCCGCCGCCGCCGGATCCGATCGGGGGAGACCGTGGCCGCTCGCGCGAGCGCACCTCGTTCGTGAGCGTGACGGAGCGGGCGCCGCCGATCGACCGCTGGCTGGACGAGCTGGGGATCGCGGTGGTGGCGGCGAGCGGTGGTGCCGGCGAGCCTGCGCTCACCCGCGACGTGGTGATCGACGGCCTGCGTCGCCACGACCTGCGGGTGACGGTGGCGTGGGTGGCCGGGGTCGGCTGCTCACTCTGGGCATACTATGGGCTTGAGGCCATGGAGATCCCCAAGCGCATCTACGCGCGGATGCTCCGTGCCAACTTCGACTATCCGTTCGTGAAATTCGCCATGACCGATGACGACCGGCCGATGCTCATGACCGAGTGGCCGACCAGCGCCCTCGACCGCGACGAGCTCGGTCGCGGCCTGGTGCGCCTCTCGGTGGTCGCCGACCGGCTGCTCGACGAGACGGCCCACGCCGTGGCCGATCGCGGCGTCCTCCCCGACTGGAGCGATCGAGACAGCCGCAACCCGCGGCTGACGGCTCTCTACCGCCCGGAGGTGGAGGCCGCCATGCCGGCCTCTGAGCCGCCGCAGCCGCGCGTCCGCCGCCGCGGGCTCATCGCCCGCCTCCTGGGGCGCGCCTGATGCGCTCGCGCCGCTTCCTGCCGATCGTCGGGGCCGCCCTCCTGCTGCTCGGCTCGTTCGTCCCGACGGCCGCGCCGCCGGTCCGCGCCGCCGAGTACACGATGGAGACCCGCGCCGGGTACGTCGTGCGACCCGACGAGGGGGTGATCGACGTGACGGTGGCAATCACCTTCACCAACACGACGCCCGATCCGGAGGGCGAGTTCAGCGTCTTCGACGAGCTGAAGATCGCCGTCCACGACGAGGCGACCGCGGTGGCCGCCGAGGACGACGAGGGGGAGCTCGACGTGGGGGTGGCCGTCGAGAACGAGGTCAACGTGGCCACTGTCGCCCTTCGCGAGGACCTGCGCTACGAGGAGACCGCCGAGCTCACCCTGACCTGGACCCTCCCCGACTCGGAGGATCCCCAGCTGCGAGTGCGCCCGTCGGTGGTGGTCTTTCCCGCGTGGGGCTTCGGGACCGCCTCCGAGGTGCGCGTCGAGGTCCCGGTCGGCTACGAGGTCCGCGTCGACGGCGATCTGCTGGAGGAGGACGGCGACGCGCTGACCAGCGGACCGATCGAGGATCCCTCGCGCTGGCTGGCGCTCGTGACGGCCCTGCGGCCGGTGGACTACCTGAACATCGACGCGAACGTGCCGCTCGCCGGCGGGACGGCCGACCTGCGCGTGCGGGCCTTCGCCGACGACGAGGCATGGGGAGAGCGCATCTCGGCGCTCCTGGTCGAGGCGCTGCCGCAGATCGAGGAGGAGGTCGGCCTTCCGTACCCGCGCATCGGCCAGCTGATCGTCACCGAGACGGTCGCCACCGGCGGCTCCGGCTTCGGCGAGCAGCCCGCCGGCGGCACCGAGATCGCGATCGCCTTCGACCAGCCACCGTTCACCGCCCTGCACCAGGTGACGCATGTCTGGATCTCGCCGGCGCTCGTCGAGTCCCGCTGGCTCCGCGAGGGGCTCACCAGCGCCTTCGCCGCCCGCGTGTCGGAGACCCTCGAAGTCGAGCTGCCCTACGATCCGGGCGAACGGGCCGCCGAGCTGTCCGAGGCTGCCTTCCCCCTCGACGCCTGGACCGCCGATGCCGGCGTCGAGGGCGAGGCGTACGGCTACGCTGGCTCGTGGGCCCTCGTGGAGCAGCTGGAGACCCTGGTGGGCCGTGAGGCCATCCGAACGGTCCTGTCGCGGGTCGCCGGCGGCATCGGCCCGTACCAGTCCGCCGACGTCGAGCCGGACCCACTCCCCGACGGCGTCGCCGCTCCGGCGTCCTCGCTGACCACGCGCTCGTTCCTCGACCAGCTCGAGACCGTGAGCGGGCAGACGGTGAGCGACGCCTTCGCGGAGCGTGTCCTCACCGAGGGCGACATCGCGCGCCTCCCCGAGCGCGCGGAGGCGCGCTCGGCCTTCGACGACCTGGTGGAGGCCGGCGAGAGCTGGCAGGCACCCGATCCGGTCCGCGGCGCCATGACCGCCTGGCAGTTCGCCGATGCGCGCGCGCAGATCGAGGACGCCGCCGCCTGGCTCGAGCGCCGCGACGACCTCCTTGCGGCGATGCAGGCCGTCGGGCTCTCGGCGCCGGATCGGCTCCGGCAGGCGTACCGGACCTACGGTGGCGGGCCGGAGGCGGTCGACGAGCTGGAGGCCGAGCAGGCGGTGGTCGATGCCTACACGACCACGGCGGCCGAGGTGAACGGCGAGCGGTCGTTCGTCCAGCGCGTCGGCCTCATCGGCGGCCCCGATCCGGCGGCGCAGCTGAACCTGGCGAACGGCCGCTTCGCCGACGGCGACCTCCGCGGCGCGATCGAGGCGGTGACCGAGGCGCAGCGCATCGTGGCGTCCGCCGAGACCGGTGGCATCGTGCGGATCGCGAGCGCGATCCTCGTGATCGTCCTCGTGCTCGCCCTCGCCGTGCTCCTCGTGCGCCGCCGTACGTCGTACACTGCTGCGCCATGACAAGCGAGCGGGCGCCGGCACGTCGGACGCCGCACTTCCCGACCGCCGCCGACGTCCTCTCGGGCGAGACCGCCGACGTCTACTTCGAGCGGGCGCGGACGATCCTGGGAGCCGAGCAGATCGACCCGGTCGTGACCATGGAGATCTTCTCGCGCGGCGAGGGGATCCTGTGCGGGGCGGAGGAGGCCCTGGCCTACCTGCGCGAGATCTTCAGCGAGGCGAACGGCGACGGTGAGCCGATCGTCGAGTCGCTCCACGACGGCGATCCCTTCAGCTCGAAGGAGGTCGTCTTGCGCATCGAGGCGCACTACTCGAGCTTCGGCCTCTACGAGACCGCCATCCTCGGCATCCTCGCCTCCGGGTCCGGATGGGCGAGCGCCGCGCGGCGGATCGTCGATGCCGCGGCACCGATCCCGGTCATCGGCTTCGGCGCGCGGCACGTCCACCCCAGCGTTGCCGACCAGATGGACTACGCCTCGGTGGTGGGCGGCTGCATCGGCGCCTCGACGCCGGCCGGCGCGCGCCTCGCCGGACTCGCGCCCACCGGGACGATGCCGCATGCGCTCGTGCTCATCTTCGGCGACACCGTCCGCGCCGCCGAGGCGTTCGATCGCCACATCGACCCGGATGTGCCGCGCATCATCCTGGTCGACACCTTCAAGGACGAGGCGGAGGAGGCGCTCCGGGTCGCCGACGCCCTCGGCGATCGGCTGTGGGGCGTCCGGCTCGACACGCCATCCGAGCGCGGTCGGGTGACTCCGGAGCTCGTCAAGGAAGTCCGCGCACGGCTCGACCTCGCGGGCCATCCGAACGTGAAGATCGTCGTCTCCGGCGGCATGGACGTGGACCGCATCGGCGTCTTCAAGGAGGCCGGGGCTCCGGTCGACTCGTTCGCGGTGGGGTCGTACATCAGCAAGGCCAGCCCGATCGACTTCACCGGCGACCTCAAGGAGATCGACGGCAGGCCGGTCGCCAAGCGCGGCCGCATCCCGGGCCGGACCGAGAACGCGCGGTTGGAGCGGATCGACCTTCAGGCGTAGGCTGGATCGATGCCGCCGCAGCCCGCCCCCGCGCCCGACGAGCGCGAGACCGCCTACGAGCTCTTCCAGCGCGGCTCCCGCATGCTCGCCCAGGGGCACTTCGGTGCGTCGGCGGTGCTGCTGGAGCGGGCGTTGGTCCTCGAGCCCGGGAAGGCCTCCATCCTCGAGGCACTCGGCCAGGCGTACTTCAACCAGGGTGCGGCGGCCGTCGCCGCCGAGCGGTTCGGCGCGATCGTCCAGGCCGACCCGCTGGCGCACTACGCACACTTCGGCCTCGGGCTCGCCCAGGCTCGGCTGGGCGACGCGCGGGCCGCGCGGCGCCATCTCCGGATGGCCGTGTTCCTGAAGCCGGAGAACGAGTCCTACCAGCGCGCGCTGGCACGGCTGGGCGACGCCGCCTGAGGTTCCCGGGTCGAGGTCATGCCGCTCGCTGACTGCGGGTGCGCCGCTCGCGTGCGAGCCGCGCCTGGAGCAGGCCGAGGACGGCCGCCTCCTCGGGCCGCAGCGCGTGCGCCCCGCGCCCGACGCCCCGCGCGCGGCGGGACAGCGCGTCGACCATGGTGCCGTCGAGGTAGCGTTCCACCACCTCCGGATGGACGTAGCACGCACGGCAGACCGATGGCGTGTTGCCGAGCTGCTCGGCGACCTGCTCAATGGCCCGGACCACGGCCTGCTTGCGCCCCGCCTCGTCGTCGACCTCGCGAAACTCCTCGAGCGCCATCGATGCCGCCACCGTTCCGGCCCAGGTGCGGAAGTCCTTGGCGGTGAACTCCTCGCCGCTGATCTCGCGCAGGTAGTCGTTGACGTCGCCGGACGTGACGTCCACGCGTTGTCCATCGGCGTCGTAGTACTGGAAGAGCTCCTGGCCCGGGATGTCCTGGCACTGCCTCACGAGGCGCGCCAGCCGCCGATCGCGGAGCCCGACCTCGCGCTCCTTGCCGGCCTTGCCGCGGAAGCTGAAGCGGATCGTCTCGCCCTTGACCTTCACGTGGCGGTCACGGAGCGTGGACAGCCCATAGCTGCGGTTGTCGCGGGCGTACTCGTCGTTGCCGACCCGGATCAGGGTCGCCTCCAGGAGCCGTACGACAAGGGCGAGCACCTTCTCGCGCGGCAGCCCGCGCCGTCGCAGGTCGCGCTCGGTCCGGCGCCGGATGCGGGGCAGCGCCCGCGCGAACTCGACGAGGCGCCCGTACTTCGCCTCGTCTCGCACCTCGCGCCACCGCGGGTGGTAGCGGTACTGCTTGCGTCTGCGGGTGTCGCGGCCGGTCGCCTGGAGATGGCCACGCTTGATCGGGCAGATCCAGACATCGGTCCAGGCGGGTGGGATCGCCAGGCGGTCGTACCAGGCCACGCGGTCGGGATCGACGATGCGCTTGCGATCGGCGCCGATGTAGTGGAAGCGCTTGCCGGCGCGGCGCCGCGTGATGCCGGGGCCGTCGTCGGTGACGTAGCGGAGGCTGGCCTCCTCGGCGGAGGCCTGCGGGTCGAGCTCGAGGGTCATGGTTCCCGAGCTACGGCAACCGTCGTGCCAGCCAGCTCACGCCGACGATCGTCTTGGCGTCACGGATCCCGCCGTCCTCGATGGCCGCCAGCGCCTCCGGCAGCGTCATCCAGGCGGGCTCGAGGACCTCGTCCGCGTCGGCTACCCGGCTGGCGTCGTCGCGGAGGTCCGTGGCCAGGTACAGGTGCATCAGCTCGTCGCAGAATCCAGGGGCGGTGTAGAAGCGAGGCCCCTCCGTCCAGGTTGCGGCGGCGAGCCTCACCTCCTCGGCAAGCTCGCGACGCGCGGTCTCGGCCGGCGGCTCGTCCGGCTCGAGCGTGCCGGCGGGGATCTCGAGCAGCACCTGCCCCGTCGCGTGACGCCACTGGCGGACCATGGCGAGGCGCGCGCCGTCCCAGGCGAGGATCGCCACCGCACCCGGGTGCTCCACGATCTCCCGGGTGGTGCGGTGCCCGTCGGACCGCTCGACCTCGTCGACGCGGACCCGGATGCGGTTCCCTGCCCAGGGGTGGGTCGTGCGGAGTGTCCGCTCGTCCATGGGGGTAATGCTACGCACTCCGGCCGTGTCACCTGCAGCCAACCTGCCGCCGGATGAGCCGATGCGCGGTCGGCTGTGGCTGACATCTGGATGCTGACCACGACCGGCAGTTGGCTCTGGCCGACATGCGGAGGTTCAGCCGCCCGCCCGCCTGCTCCAGGTGACACCGGAGGCCGGTCCGGACGCGTCACCAAGGTGACACAGGAGGCCGGTCCGGACGCCCCACCCGAACGTACGGATGGGCGCAGCGGAACGATCCGGGATAGCATGCGACGACCGGCATGAACGAAGCGATCAGCAATATCTGGCGCCGCCCGTTGCGGGCGGCGCTCACCATCCTCGGCATCGTCATCGGCGTCTTCGCGCTCACCGTCATGGGCGCGCTGGCCGAGAAGCTCAACGTGCTCGTCGACGGCGGGGACGAGTACTTCCGCACCCGGATCTTCGTCTTCGACCAGGGCGCCGCGTCCGGCTTCCAGGCGAGCTCCCGTCCCATCACCCGCGACCTCGTCGACGAGATCGCGACCCTCGATGGCGTGGATCGCGCCACGCCGGTGCTGCAGACCCTCCTCAACCCCGGTGAGGTGGGCGGGTTCGACATCCCGGAGCTGCTCACGGGCATCGAGCCGGAGACGTGGTACGACGACCGGGTCGACCTCCGGGTGGACGCCGGGCGCTTCCTGGAGGCCGATGACGACGGCGTGACGGTCATCGGCGCCGACCTGGCCGAGCGCTACGACCTGCGGGTGGGGGACACGTTCACGATGCGCGAGCGCGAGTTCGAAGTGATCGGCGTGCTGGAGCGAACGCTCACCTTCCCGGACAAGATCGCGTACGTGCCGCTGCGGAACGCCCAGCAGATCTACGTCGATTCGGTGCCCGAGGCGTTCCAGGAGCGGACCGATGAGCTCGCGACCCAGATCGAGGTCTTCCCGACCGACCTCGCCGACGCCGATGCGATCGCCGCCTCGATCGAGGAGGCCGTCGAGGGCGTGCGGACGGTGACGCCCGAGCAGGTCGCCGACCAGATCGGGCAGGCGAGCATCGTCTTCAACCTGATCATCGTGGGCGCCAGCGTGATCGCCGTCATCGTCGGTGGGCTGAGCGTGATCAACACCATGGTCATGACCGTCTCCGAGCGGGTGCGCGAGATCGGCATCAAGAAGGCGGTCGGAGCGCCGACCGGCGCGATCCTGCGCGAGTTCGTCATCGAGGCGACCCTGCTCGGCGCCATCGGCGGGCTCATCGGCCTGTCGGCGGGCGCGCTCCTGGTGGTCGTCCTCAACGCGCAGACGGCCGGTTCCGGAACGACGGTCTTCCTCCTGACGCCGATGCTGCTGCTGCGCTCGTTCCTGTTCGCGACCGTGCTCGGGGCGCTGGCCGGCATCTATCCCGCGCTGCGGGCGGCGCGGCTCGACCCCGTCACCGCGCTGCGGAGCACCTGACCGATGCCGATCCTCGAGGCGCGCCGCCTCAGCAAGATCTACCGGCGCGGAGCCTCGGAGGTGCGGGCCGTCGACGGCATCGACCTCGACGTCGAAGCGGGGGAGTTCATGGCGATCATGGGGCGCTCGGGGAGCGGCAAGACGACGTTGCTCGACCTCCTGGGCTGCCTCCTCCGCCCGACCGATGGCCAGCTCTCGATCGACGGGCGGAGCGTGATCGGCGCCTCCGACGGGGAGCTGGCGACGATCCGCCGCGAGCGCATCGGCTTCGTCTTCCAGGAGTTCAACCTGATCCCGACGCTCACCGCCATCGAGAACGTCCTGCTGCCGCTGCGCTACGGGCCGCGGCGACCGGACGCGAAGTCTCGGGCGACCGATCTGCTCGAGCTGGTGGGGCTCGTGGAGCGCGCCGGCCACCGCCCGACCGAGCTCTCCGGCGGGGAGCAGCAGCGTGTGGCGATCGCGCGTGCCCTTGTCAACGAGCCGGCGGTCATCCTGGCCGACGAGCCGACCGGGGAGCTCGACTCGGCGACCTCGGAGCGGCTGATGACCACGCTGCGCCAGCTCAACGCGGACCGCGGCGTGACCATCATCATCGTGACCCACGACGCCGGGGTGGCCGGCGTGACGGACCGCGTGGTCCGGCTCACCGACGGACGCGTCGTGGCCGACGAGCGGCGGCAGACGCGGGCATTCGCGCGGGCGCTGGCCGGCGAACCGGGCGACAACGGCGGGCCGCGGGTCTGGGCGCGGCTCGGCGATCTGCTCGAGAAGGCCCGCGCCCGATGATCGAGGCGATCGGGCTCGGCAAGCGATTCCGTTCCGTGACGGCGGTGCACGATCTGAGCTTCACGGTGGGCGACGGGGAGATCTTCGGGTTGCTGGGCCCGAACGGGGCGGGCAAGACCACGACCGTCCGGATGCTGGCGGGCCTCATCGCGCCATCGGAGGGCGCGGCCCGCATCAACGGGCACGAGCTCGGCGCTGGATCGCAGCGCATCCGCGCCATGACCGGCATCCTGACCGAGGCGCCCGGCCTCCACGACAAGCTCACGGCCCGCCAGAACCTGGCGTACTACGGCCGGCTATACGGCCTGCGCGGCGCGGATCTGCGACGGGCGGTGGACCGCTACCTGGGGGTCGTCGGCCTGCCGGACGCGGGCGACCGTCGCGTCGGCGGCTTCAGCAAGGGGATGCGCCAGAAGGTCGCCGTCGCGCGCGCCCTGCTCCACGAGCCAGAGGTCATCTACCTGGACGAGCCGACCACCGGCCTCGACCCGTCGGCCGCGAAGCTCGTGCGCGACTTCGTCGCCACGCTCCGTGATGCCGGTCGCTCGATCCTCGTCTGCACGCACAACCTCGACGAGGCGGAGCGGCTCTGCGACCGAATCGGCATCATGCGCGGCACCCTCCTCCAGGTCGACACGCCGGCGCGGCTGCGGCGCCGCAACGGCACCGCCGTGGTCCGCGTCGAGCTCGTCGGGGCACGGCGCCCCGACTCGTTCCTGGATCTGCTGGCCGGCCTCCGCTTCGTCGTCGGGGCGCGCGCAGACGGGGATGCGCTGCTGGTCGAAGTGGGCGACCCGCGCGGGGACAACCCCGAGCTCGTGCGCGCGCTCGTGGAGGCCGGAGCCCGCATCGTGCACCTCAGCGAGGAGGCGATCTCGCTCGAGCAGGTGTACCTCGACCTCGTCGGCGAGACCGGCGAGCGAGACGCCGATCTGGTCGGGGCGGTGGCCTGATGCGCCCCGGCTACATCTGGGCCGTCATCAGCAAGGAGGCCCGCGATCTGCTCGCCAACCGGCTGCTGCTTGCCGCGGTCGTCTTCCCGGCGCTCGTCTTCGCATCGATCCCGACCGCCATCGTCGCGTTCATCGAGCTCAACGAGCTCGACCCCGCTCAGATGGGTCAGATCGAGCAGTACCTCATCCAGTTCCCCGACCTCGCGCCGAAGCGCGCGGCGCAGGGCTTCATCGTGCTCAACTTCATGGCCTACTTCCTCCTCATCCCGGCCATGGTGCCGATGGCGATCGCCACCCAGTCGGTGATCGGCGAGAAGACCGCTCGGTCGCTCGAGCCGCAGCTCGCGACGCCGATGGAGGTCAGCGAGCTCCTCATCGGCAAGGCGATCTCCTCGGCCATCCCGGCGATCATCGCCACCTGGGCGGTCTACCTGCTCTACGGCTTCGTCAACGGCGCGATCACCGAGCCGGTCATGACCGGGCTCATCTTCAACGACACCTGGCGGGTGGCGATGCTCACGCTCGTGCCGCTCATCTGCCTGCTGAGCGTGATGCTGGGGATCATCGTGTCGTCGCGGGTGAATGACGCCCGCACGGCGCAGCAGATCGGCGGGTTCATCGTGATCCCGGTGATCGGCGTGGCGGTCGCCGGCTTCTTCAGCGGGCAGGCGACCTTCAGCATGGAGCAGGTGATCATCGGCGACCTGGTGGTGGCGCTCCTGATCGGCCTGTCGCTGGTGGTCGGAAACTGGGTCTTCGACAGGGAGTCGATCCTCACCCGCCTCGGATAGGCCGGCTCAGGGCTGGACGCGGTCCTGGAGCTCCCAGGCATGGTCGAGGGCGTGCCACGCCGTTCGTCGCACCGCGTAGCGAGGCGACCACAGCTTCTGGGTGCGGCTGGGAGTGGGCACCGGCTCGCCGTTGGCGACGGCGGTGAGCGCGTCGGTGAAGGCGACGCGGAGGGCCGAGAGCCGCTCCTGGGGAGGCCGATCGGAGTCCGCCGGCGCGCGGCTGCCGAGCTTCGAGAGGTAGGCGACCTCGGCATCACGCACGTGATCGACGATGCGCGCCAGGTCGCGCCCGCCGCCCCGCGGGCCGGTGGAGAGGCGGCGTCCGGCTGCGGCCGCCATCGCCTCGTCGAACGTGTCCCAGGCGGCCCGAAGCAGCGCGACGAGCCGGTCGAGGTCGCCGGCGATCGGCTCTTCCTCGGCCCGGGCGGGGGTGGAGGGAATGCCGAACTCGGTGCCACTGCCGCCCCGCACTCGCTCGCTGACCTCGATGGCGTCGACGGAGGCGGGGACCTCGAAGGCGAGGCCGGCACGCTCGGCGACCGCCGCGTACCGTGGCCCGTAGGCGACGAGCGCCGAGAGGGCGTCGTCCGGGCTCCTCCCGCCGCGCGACCACCCCGGCCAGTCGAGCGCCGACGCGAACGACCGCTTGGCGGCGACCTCGAGGACGGCGTCGACCGTCATGCCGGGGCTGCCTTCAGGCGTCGTGTTGCTCGCGCTTGTGCAGCCGTGCGATGAGCGCCCGCATGATCGGGACGGCGAGCTCGGGATGCTCGGCCAGGAGCGCGGTGAACTCCCACGCCGGGAAGAGCAGGCACTCGGTGTCCTCGTCCGCGATCACCGTCGCCGAACGCGGGTGCTCCTCGATGAGGGCGAGCTCGCCGAAGAAGTCGCCGCGGACGACCTCGCCGATGGTCTCACCGCCACGGACGATGCGCGCCCGCCCCGAGACGACGATGTAGAGCGCGGTGGCGGTGGCTCCCTCCTCGATGATGGTCGTCCCGCTTGGATACGCGCGCACGCGGCCGATGCCGGCGAGGCGCTTGCGCACCCGATCCTCGAGACCTGCCGTGAGCGGGACCGATGCGAGTAGCTGCTCGAGATCCACCGAGCTGATCCTCCGTGCGTTCGTGCGGGTTGACTCGTGAGTGCCGGCTATCCTACCGCGCCCATCCGGCGCTCAATGGCTCATCCGCTCTGACGCGGCCCCGCCGCGTCGAGCACCTCGGCGCGGCCGAGCGCCGTCTCGTGGCGTCGAAGCTGAAGCGTGCGGATCTCGGCCGGTCCGAGCTCCAGGCGAGCGGCTCCGCCCGCGACCTCGATCGCGGCCCCCGGCTCGCCCCGCAGCGACGC
>Ga0268386_10000207_pt1 | contig 35651 bp, 41 predicted proteins | sample RVTome_15_FD_200260 | JGI IMG/M metagenome (GOLD analysis project Ga0268386, IMG submission 200260) | Soil microbial communities from uranium-contaminated site in the Upper Colorado River Basin, Wyoming, United States - RVT150D86... ... | reverse complement strand
GAGCAGTATCAAGAACGGCCCGAGCACGAGAGTAAGGATGAGTCGCGGCTGGCGCAACACGCTGAACAGCTCCTTCTTGAAGAAGCCGAAGGTGCGAACGAGCCGTGAGCGCAGGCCTTGCTCAGACGTCATCGCGTTCCTCCCCCGACCCGTTGGCCAGGCGGGAAACCAGCTCGACGAACACATCGTCGTACTCCGCCTGGTAGGCCTCGGACTTCTCCAGGTCAACCCCGCGCTCCTCGGCCCACCGGGACACGGCAGGCCCGGTCTCGGTGGCGTCTTCGACCACCAGTCGGACGGTCCGACTGTCGATCCACTCCGGCTCCCGCAACGCCAATCGGGCAAGTGAGGTCAGTTGATCCGGTGGCGGGGGCGCAGCGAAAGCAACTTCGTATTGGTCACCCCCGTAGGCCTCCTTTCGCAGGCCTTGGGGGGTGTTCAACGTGAGGATCCTGCCTTCGGCGAGCACCGCCACGTGGTCGCAGTAGGCGGCCTCCCCAACGTACTGAGTGGTGACGAGAAGAGTCCGCTCATCGTCGGCGAGCTCGCGAAACCGCTCCCAGAACTTCCGTCTCAATACCGGGTCGATTCCTGCGGTGGGCTCGTCGAGGAAGATCAGCTCGGGATCGTGGATGAGGGTGCTCGCCAGCATCACCCGGCGCTTCTCTCCACCGGATGCCTGTCGAGGGAGACGGTCCATGGCCCCTTCGAGTTCGACGAACTCGACGAGACGGGCCATCAGATCCTTGCGCCGGTAGGGCATTCCGTATAGCGAGGCGGCGAAGTTGAGGTTCTCGCGGAGTGTCAGATCGGGATAGAGGATGGCGTGTTGCGGCATGTAGCCGAGCCTGGCCCTGGTGCTGCGGGTGAAGTCCACGGGACGCTCTCCGAGGACCTCGATCTGTCCGGAGTCCGGTTTCATTACTCCGGTCATGAGACGAATAGCCGTGGTTTTGCCCGATCCACTCGGGCCGACGAATCCGACGATCGACCCCGGGTCGATCTCGAGATTCAAGTCGAACACACCGGCGCCATCTCCATAGTCTTTGGTCAGCCCGGACGCGAAGACAGTCCGGGGCATAGGGGGTGCATGCATGAACGGGCGGGTACCCCGCATCTCCCGCCTCGAAACGGTTTCGCGCCAGGCGATCTCGGGTAGAGCCGTGACTCATGCCGAAATTCCCAACCGCCCTGCGCGCTCCCCGACTCGCCAGATTCATCGGAGTCGTCATCACCTTGTTGAGCCTTGCCGGAGGGGCAATTGGTTTCTACATGGTGCAGAGGCTCGGCGACGATGTCCGCTCGTCGGTCTCCGTTTCCCGTTCCGCGCTGGTCGCCATCTCACAGACGATCGCAGCGGTCGACGACGTCGCTGCGCGCACTGCCGACAGCCTGGCCTCGGCCGGCGACAGCGTCGCCGAAGTGTCCGCGACTGTCGAGGGAGCCGTCACGACCATCGAAGGGGTGGCCGACTTTCTCGACGAGGAGCTCCCCGAGACGCTGGACGCGATCCAGATGTCGATGCCGGCTGCCGTCCAGGCTGCCGGGGCCATCGACGGGACTCTCCGCGCTTTGACGTTGTTTGGGGTCGAGTACAACCCCGACGAATCGTTTGGCGCGTCTCTCTCCCGAGTGCGGACAGCTCTCGCGACTCTTCCCGGCGAGATGAGGGCTCAAAGCGATGATCTCGCGTTGCTGGTGCCCTCGGCGCAGGCGCTGGTAGAAGAGACCGATGGTCTGGCTTCGTCGATGTCCGCTCTCAAGGAGAGCTTGGATGGGTTCACCTCACTGACCGAGAACTACGAGGCCACACTGCGGACGGCGGAGGCCACCATCGAAAGCACCAGCAATTCGGTGGACGCCACCATCTGGCTCATGCGTGCCCTGGTGATCGCCGCTGCCGTCGCAGGGATCGGTACCGGGATCGCACTGTCTGCCATCGGCCGCAGTCTCGGTGAGCTCCATCTTCGGACCGAGGCGCCAATTGTGACGCCACGCGAACTTGCTGACGTGGGATCACACGGCCCTTCAGCTGGGGCCTGAGCCGCCCGCGCGCGGCGAAACACCCCCACATCCCAGACGATCCCCCCCGTTCTGTGTCGATTGTTCCGTCGTTGAGACGGAACAATCGACACAGAACGGGCATATGTGAGACTGGGGCCATGGAGTCGATAGAGATCGGTATCGAGACGGGCAACCGGAGCCGGGCCGTGGACATCACCCGAGAAGTGACCTCGTTCTGCGCCGGCAAAGGAGACGGGCTCGTCTCCGTCTTCGTCCCCCACGCCACGGCGGGCGTGGCCGTGTTCGAGACGGGTGCGGGCAGCGAGTCCGACGTGCTCGCCGCGGTCGACGAGATCCTTCCCGCAGAGCCGGGGCGATGGCGCCATGAGCACGGCGCGCCCGGCCATGGACGGGATCATGTAGTACCCGCCTTCATCGGCCCTTCACTGATCGTCCCCGTCCTGGGAGGACGCCCCACCCTGGGCACTTGGCAGTCGATCGTCCTGGTCGACACGAACGTGGACAACCGGACGCGCCGGGTGAGGCTCAGCTTCCTCCCGGGTTGAGGGCAGGGATAGCCCCCTCAGAGGAGGAGTGTGGAGATCCAACGGCGGGACTCGGCAGGATCGATCACGTCGTCGATCTCGGATGCCATCGCCACGTTGATGCCACCGCCGGCGGCAGCTATCTCCGCGACTCGTCGCTCCAGCTCGGCCTGAAGACGGGCGATGCGACAGGCAACGGGGCAACGATGTCCATGGCCGAATGCTACGAGAGACAAAGGAGGGGGCGGCCCGTGACGGGCCACCCCCTCAGCTCCGGGTAGGGAGCACCTGTTACATCCTGTGGCGTCGTGAGGTGCGGCAGCTCCAGCCGTGATGAGTGTCGGCTCGACACCACCCTTCCGAAGATGCAACGAAGACCAACGCCTGCTCCATTGCATTCACCCTCGTCTCTCGACTCCTCGTCCACCCCGTGCTGACAGACTATCTCGCGCGGAGAGTGGTCATGTATGGGCACAGCGACCCAAACCGGCGATCAGGCACGGCGCAAGGCGCTGTCGAGGTCTGAGATCAGATCCGAGTTGTCCTCCAGGCCGACCGACAGTCGGATGAGACCGGGGGTTACACCCATGGAGCGCTTCTCGCCGTCAGGGACGCTTGGAGGGCTCATGGTCCAAGGGTGGGAGGCCAACGATTCCGTTCCCCCAAGAGACGTGGCGAGACGCACCAGCTCCATCGCATCGAGGAACCTAAAGCATTCGGCTTCACCGCCGATCAATTCGAATGTCACCATCGCGCCCGGCCCTGCGCACTGTTTGTTGTAGATGTCGAACTGGGGATCCCCCTCCTCGAGGAGACTCAGGTGGCGCACCCTGACGACCTTCTCGTGATCGGCGAGAAACCGGGCAATGAGGGTGGCGCTCTCGGTTTGCCGCTCCACCCTTAGACGCAGGGTCTCCAGGCTACGCCCGAGAAGCCACCCGGTCGACGGGCTGGGAGTGGTCCCGACTTCGTATCTGGTCCTGCGCAACGAGGCCACGTCGTCGCGACCCCCACACACCGCCCCGGCGGTGAGGTCGCTGTGGCCCCCCAGGTACTTGGTCGCCGAGTGCACGACGAGATCGGCCCCGTGAATCAGCGGCTTTTGCCAGACCGGGGATAAGAACGTGTTGTCGACCACCACCCGGGCCTGCCGGTCGGCGAGACGGGCCGCCAGCTCGATGTCGAAGAGCTCGTTGGTGGGGTTGGCCGGCGTCTCGACATAGACCATGGCCAGAGAGTCGTCTCCAACCAGGGCGCGCATGTCTTCGATGGAGGCGGTCGACCGAAACGGACGCGTCTTCACACCGAAATCGCGGAGCAGACCGTTCATGAGGGTCGTCGTCCCGCCATAGGTTGGAAGTGAGTAGAGCACCAGTTCACCGGGGCGGATAAAGGTGAGCAGGACCGTCGTGATGGCACCCATGCCGCTGCTGAAGATGACCGCGTCCTCCGCCTCCTCCCACGATGCGAGCCGCGCCTCGGCCGGTGCGAGGTTGGGGGAGTCGAGACGGCTGTATATGTACCCGGGGTCGCCACCGGCCTCGGCAGAGTCTCCGTAGGCCCGGGCGAAGAACCTCTTGCCTTCCTCCGCGGTGGCGAAGACGAACGTCGACGTCTCGTAGATCGGCGGTTTCAGCGACCCAAGGTGATGGGCCGCATCGTGACCCAGTGCGATCGAGTCGGTGTCGGGGTGATGACGTCTCTCGTCTCGGCTCACGCACCGAGCCTACCGGGACGACTGCCGCGCCCCGATTCGGCTAAACAGGGGGTCGATGCCCGACGAACTGGACGAAGCCGTGGCCGTGCTCCGGCCCGCCACCGAGATCCTCGTGTTCAGCGGGGCCGGGTTGAGCACCGAGTCGGGGATCCCCGACTTCAGGGGTCCCGAGGGGTTGTGGACCCGGGTCGACCCCGACGACTTCACGATCGATCGCTACCGCGCCAGCCGCGATCTACGGGTCCGCGGATGGCAGATGCATCTGGCCGGGGAACTCTGGGGGGCCCGTTCGACCGTACAGCCCAACTCGGGCCACATGGCGATCGTGCGGCTGCATGAGGAGCGCCGGCTCGCCGGTGTGGTCACCCAGAACGTCGATGGCCTCCATTTCAAGTCGGGCTTGCGCGACGACATGGTCGCCGAGCTCCACGGGAATGTCCGCAACAGCCACTGCCTCTCATGTGGTCGGCGCTGGCCGACCGAGACCGTCCTCGGGTGGGTCGAATTCGGTGCCGAAGATCCGGCTTGTCCCGAGTGCGGTGGCATGGTCAAGACCGACACCGTGATGTTCGGCGAGGTCCTCCCCGAGCAGGAGGTGCGTCAGGCGTCGCTCTTCCTGGCCATGAGCGACGCAGTCTTGGTGGTCGGATCGACCGTCTCGGTGTGGCCGGCCGCCGAGATCGTCATGAAGGCGTCATTCCAGTCCAAGCCCATCGTCGTCATCAACAAAGGCGCCACCGAGGTCGACCACCTAGCGGCCGCCAAACTCGACGCCGGGATCGGCGAAGTGCTCCCGGATCTGGTCGACCGCATCGTGAGCTGAGGCGTCGCGGACCGTTCTGTGAGGGTTTGTGGCGCGCTACGCGTCGTAAACCTTCACAGAACGGTTGGGACGGCCCGGAACTACGATTTGGGCATGTCTTCGTACGTTCCGCTGCTCGAAGAACACAACTTCGTGCTCAATCAGGTGGCCGATCTCGAGCAGATCTCCAAACTCAACGGATATCAGCACGCTGATCCGGCGACGGTAGCCACCATCCTCGAGGAGGCGGGGCGTTTCTTCTCCGAAGTGATGGAACCACTCAACCGCGTCGGTGATGAGCAAGGGTCGACCCTCGACGACGAGGGGCAGGTACACGCCCCGGAGGGCTTCGCTGACGCCTATGCGAAACTGGTCGACTCGGGCTGGCCGGGGGCGCACCTGCCGGCTGACTGGGGTGGTGGGGGCCTCCCCTATACGGTCGGTGTGGTCATTCAGGAGATGTTCAAGACCTCCAACATGGCGTTCTCACTTGCCGGAATGCTCACCCAGGGAGCGGTGGAGGCGGTTCACGCCCATGGCACCGACGAGCTCAAGGAGGCCTATCTCCAGAAGCTGGTCACTGGTGAGTGGGCCGGGACCATGAATCTGACCGAACCCGAGGCGGGCTCCGACGTCGGCGCGCTGCGAACGAAGGCGATCAGACAGGACGACGGTACCTTCCGCATCTTCGGGACGAAGATCTTCATCACCTGGGGTGACCAGGACATCACCACCAACGTCATCCACATGGTGCTGGCCCGAACCCCCGACGCCCTACCCGGCACACGCGGCATCTCGATGTTCCTCGTCCCCAAGTACATCCTCGATCAGGACGGGAAGCCGGGACGGCGCAACGACTACAAGATCGTCTCCCTCGAGCACAAGCTCGGCATCCACGCCTCTCCGACCTGTGTGATCTCGTTCGGCGATTCCGGCGAAGGAGCCGTGGGCTATCTCATCGGTGACGAGATGGAGGGCATGCGCAACATGTTCACCATGATGAATGTGGCCCGGATCGCGGTGGGCATGGAGGGCCTCGCACTGTCGGAGCGGGCCTACCAGCACGCCGTTGCCTATGCGCGCGACCGCATCCAGGGACGGCCGATCGGAGCGAGGTCTCGGGAGAGCGTCCCCATCATCGAGCACCCCGATGTCCGCCGCATGTTGTTGACGATGAGGGCAAACACCGAGGCCATGCGTTGCCTGCTCTACGTGGTCGCACGATCCGGCGACCTAATGCTCCACGCCGAATCTGCTTTGGAGCGCGAAGACGCAAGCAAGCGTCTTGCCCTGCTCACTCCGATCGTGAAGGCGTGGATGACCGATCTCGGCGTGGAGATGACCTCTCTGGGCATCCAGGTGCACGGAGGCATGGGCTACGTCGAAGAGACCGGCGCGGCCCAGTACTTCCGGGATGCCCGTATCGCCCCGATCTATGAGGGAACCAATGGGATCCAGGCCATCGATCTCGTGCTGCGCAAGCTGCCGGCCGACGACGGCAAGGTGGTGGAGAGGTTGATCACCGATATGACCGTGGTGCTCGGGAAGATGAGTGACCACGACGATCTCGCCGACTTCCGCGACGAGCTCACCACCGCCATCCAGGGTCTCGCCGATACCTCGGCCTGGCTCGGGAGCCGGCTCGCCGCGGGGGAGATCGACGATGCCCTCGCCGGAGCCACCCCATATCTCGCTCAATTCGGCACGGTGATCGGGGGCTGGCTGATGGCGGTCTCGGCATTGGCGGCCAAGCGCAAGCCCGCCGATTACTCGGACGCATTCCTCACCCAGAAGGTGATCACCGCCCGCTTTTACGGAGAGCATCTCCTCCCCCGAGCCAACGGGCTGGTCGCCACGATCAAAGGTGGCCATCAGCTCCTCTCCGCAGCCGAGCTCTGAGCGACACCAGTCCGACCACATCTTCCGGCCGGCGCGCAACCCTGGGTTACAGCCAGCGTCCAGCGAAGCGGGCAGCCCGATGTTGGGGCCATCTTCCCGCCCTAGGTGTCCCTGAGAAGGACACCTAGGCTCTCGTAAGTGGATCTCAGATCGAGGGTCATCATCATCACCGGTGGCGGCAGCGGCATCGGTGCCGCCATGGCACGACGGTTCGCCGCGGAAGAGGCGAAAGCGATCGTGGTCGCCGACATAGATCTCGAGGCCGCATCGGCGGTGGCAGCGGAAGTCGACGGGGTTGCCACGCTCACCGACGTAGCCGACGCCGACGCCAACCGCGAGCTGATCGAGGGCACCGAAGACCGCTTCGGCCCGATCGACTTGTTCTGCGCCAACGCCGGGATAGGGATGGTCGGCGACGAGCAGTCCGACCCCTCCAGTTGGGACCGGATGTGGGGCATCAACGTGATGTCACACGTTCATGCCGCTAGACATCTCATCCCCGGCTGGGTGGCGCGTGGTGCCGGCTACTTCCTGGCTACCGCCTCGGCGGCTGGGCTGCTCACCAATCTCAAGGCCGCTCAGTACTCGGTGACGAAACACGCCGCGGTCGCCTTCGCCGAGTGGCTATCTGTCACCTATGGTGACGCAGGAGTCCGTGTGAGCGCTCTCTGCCCTCAGTTCGTGAACACTCCTCTCCTCACCGGCTCCGAGGCTTTCCAGGCATTGGGGGCGAATCACACACTCGAGCCGGCCGAGGTGGCCGACACCGTGGTAGCCGGCATCGCCCAGGAGAAGTTCTTGATCCTGCCCCATCCGGAAGTGGAGAGGTACTTCCAGAACAAAGCCAACGACTACGAGCGGTGGCTGGGGGGAATGCGCAAGCTGCAAAGATCGGTTTTCCCCGAGGGATGAATCAACCAGAATCGGTGATATGAGCAAGAGACGAGTCGTCGTGACCGGGATTGGAGCGGTGGCCTCACCGGGCATCGGCATCGATGACCTGTGGAAGGGGCTGTCCGAACAGCCGGGGCCGGCGCCACGGCTCATCGAGGGATGGGACCCCGAGCCATGGATCCCGAGGCGGGAGAGCCGCCGCCTCGATAGGTTCACCCAGTTCGCCCTGGTGGCCGCAGACGAGGCCATCAACCAGGCCGGGCAGATCGACATCGACCCAAATCGTGTGACAGTCTCCCTGGCCACCGGGATCGGGGGCCTCGAGTCGCTGGAAACCCTGGTCCACGAGTCCGACTCGGACTCGCCCCGGGTGTCGCCATTCCTGGTCCCCATGATGATGGCCAACGCCGCCGCCGCCGCGATCTCGATCAAGTACGGCTTTGGGGGCCAGGTGTCCACGCCGGTCGTCGCCTGTGCGGCCGGAAGCCAGTCGATCGTCGAGGGGTTGCGTCAGATCCAATGGGGCTACGCCGACATCGCCATCGTCGGCGGGACCGAGGCCGCCGCCCGCAAGTCGGCCCGTGAGGGGTTCCGGGCCGCCCGTGCCCTCTCACCTACGGGTCATGCCCGGCCCTTCGACATCGATCGGGACGGTTTCATCATGGGGGAAGGGGGGGCGGTTCTCGTCCTCGAGGCCGCCGGGATCGCCAAGAGCCGCGACGTGCAGCCGATTGCCGAGGTGCTCGGGGGAGCATCTACCGCCGACGCCCACCACGTCACGGCACCCCATCCGACCGGTGATGGGGCGGAGCGGGCGATGCGGCTCGCCATGGAAGATGCGGGGATCGGGCCCGGCGACGTCGCCTACATCAATGCCCACGGAACAGGCACCGACCTCAACGACAAGACAGAGGGGGCGGTCATCCACCGGATTTTCGGTGACGACCAGCCCGCCGTCTCGTCGATCAAGGGCTCTACCGGACATGGCCTGGGAGCCTCCGGCTCGATCGAGGCCGCGGTGGTGGTCGAGGCGATCCGACGTCGGGAGCTGCCCCCCAACATCGGGCTCACCAATCAGGACCCCGAGATCCCACTCCACGACATCGTTCGTGAGGTGCGCGCCTGGGAGCCGGGCCCCACCCTCTCCAATTCCTTCGGATTCGGCGGACACAACACGGTCGTCGTCATCGCGCCAGTCTGATTCCGGCGGATTTCGCCGACGCCTCTAAGAAGGTGAACTCGACGCAGTGGGCCAGGCTCACTCTTCCCGTCAGAACTGATCCTGGACCTAGCAGACGTCGGTCCGTCGGGGCCACCATGCCGAACCAGCCCACCGGAAGGGCAGGATCGTGTACGCCTCGACTTGCGCCTACACTCGGTGGCTACGGGAGCTCGGTGACACCGGGCTGAGAGGGAGTCTGGAAGACTCCGACCGCCTGAACCTGAGACGGATAATGCCGGCGAAGGGACATCGCTCATCGCTCCCGGAACGGAAAGGAGACGATGAGACACATCCGCACCCTCGGCGCATTGACCGTCGCACTCACGATGTTCTGCACCGCCTGTGGCGGCGAAGAGCCGGCCGAGCAAACGGAGGCCCCCGAGACCCTGAAACTGCTCGCCCACGACTCGTTCGCCGGCGGAGTCGACGAGGCCACCTTCGCCGCATTCACCGAGGAGACCGGCATCGCAGTGGAGGTCCTGGCCGGGGGCGATGCGGGGACCTTGGTCAATCAGGCCGTGCTCAGCAAGGACAACCCTATCGCCGACGTCCTGTTCGGAATCGACGACACGTTTCTCTCACGAGCCCTCGAGGAGGAGGTCTTTCGGACGCATGAGTCGAAGCACATCGACACCGTCCCCGACGACCTGCACGACCCGGGCAACCGAGTGACACCCATCGACTACGGAGATGTCTGTTTCAACTACGACAAAGCCTGGTTCGAGGACTCCCGGATGGTGGTGCCCGGCGACCTCGACGACCTGGTCGCCGACAGGTATGCGCAGCTCGTGACCGTCGAGCACCCCGCCACGTCCTCGCCGGGTCTCGCCTTCATGCTGGCGACGATCGACCTGTTCGGAGAGGACGAATGGCTCGACTGGTGGGAGACGATGAGGGACGCCGGAATCAACGTCGTCCCCGATTGGGACACGGCTTACTACGCCGATTTCACCAGGTACGGAGGGGATAGCCCGATCGTGATGTCCTACGCATCCTCCCCCCCCGCAGAGGTCTTCTTCGCCGAGGAGCCACCGGACGAGGCGCCCACCGGCGTCATCGAAGCTGGCTGTTTCCGCCAGGTCGAGTATGCCGGGGTGTTAACCGGCACCAGCTACCCCAAGTCGGCGGGCCAACTCGTCGACTTCATGCTCTCCCAGGATTTTCAGGAGGGGATCCCGCTGACCTGGTTCGTCTTTCCCGCCAACCAGGACGCCGCGCTCCCCCCGGTGTTCGTCGACCACACCACGATCCCGGCAAACCCCACCCGCATGTCGGCCGTGGTCATCGCCGAGAATCGTGATCGGTGGATCGACGAGTGGATCTCGGTCATGGAGAGCTGATGTCTCGGGTGAGATGGGGGTGGGTCGCGGTTGTCGCCGTGCCCACGCTGTTCATCGGCTACTTCTTCATCTACCCATTGCTGAGGATCCTCTCTTTGGGGCTGTCGGAGCTGAGCGTCGGATCGAGCGGGCTCGAAGCACGCTTGCTTCGGGTCGGTTGGTTCACGCTGTGGCAGGCGACGGTCTCCACCATCCTCACCTTTCTGTTCGCCGCCCCCCTGACCTGGGCCGTCTCCACCTACGAATTCCGGGGCCGGCGCCTCGCATTGGCCATGGCGACCGTCCCTTTCGTGCTGCCCACGGTCGTCGTAGGGACCGCGTTCGTCGCCCTGGGATGGAGCGAGTCGATCGGGGCGATCTTCGCCGCCCACGTCTTCTTCAACGTCGCCGTCGTGGTGCGCACAGTGTCGACCCTGTGGTCGCGGATCGACCCCAAGCTGGTGGAAGCGGCACGGGTGTTGGGCGCCTCCGGCGGCCAGGTGTTCCGCAAGGTGACCCTGCCGCTGTTGCGCCCGGCCCTGGCTGCCGCGGCGTCGATCGTGTTCCTCTTCACCTTCACGTCTTTCGGCGTCGTCCTCATCCTGGGTGGCTTCCGGTATGCCACCTTGGAGGTGGAGATCTATCGCCAGGCGGTGACTCTCTTCGACCTGCCGCTGGCCGCGTCACTGGCAGTCATTCAACTCATCGGGGTGACCGCTGCCCTCTACTGGTACTCCCGTTACCAGGAGCGGACTGCGGTCTCATGGACCCTCGACAGCGGAGCGAATCGCAGGCGACCCAAGGGCCCCGCCCGGGCCGGGGTGTTGGTCGCAGTTCTTGGGACCCTCGGCTTGCTGGCGGTGCCGCTTGGGGTTCTGGTGAGCAGATCGTTCTCCGGTGACTTCTACGCCGCCCTCTTGAGTGACGACAGGGTGGTGGGAAACCCGATCTCGGCGGTAGGGAATAGCCTGGCGTTTGCGCTGGTCGCCATGGTCCTGGCCACCTTCGTCGGTGTCATCGCCGCCACCGTGATCACGGCACGGTCGGGTGGCCTCTCCCGATGGTTCGACCTGACGCTCATGTTGCCTCTGGGAACGTCGGCGGTGACCATTGGCTTTGGCTTCATCATCGCTCTCGACTGGCCGGTCGACTTGCGTGGCTCCGCATGGCTGGTCCCGATCGCACATGCCCTCGTTGCGGTTCCTTTCGTGGTCCGCTCCACCGTCCCCACGCTCCGCTCGGTCTCCCCAGAGACCCGGGAGGCGGCGGCTGTGCTCGGAGCCTCCCCATTTCGCGTCTGGCGCCATGTCGACTTGCCCATAGTCAGCCGCGCTGCCCTGGTCGGAGCCGGATTCGCCTTCGTAATCTCCCTCGGGGAGTTCGGCGCAACGTCCTTCGTGGCGCGGCCCAGCTCGGCCACCATCCCGACGATGATCTTTCGCCTCCTCTCCCGACCAGGGGCGACATCGTTCGGGATGGCCATGGCCATGTCGGTGGTGTTGGCAGCCTTGACTGCGGGAGTGATCCTGGCGATCGATCGTGCCCGTTTCGGCGACCTGGGGTCGTTCTGATGTTGCGTGTGGAGAGCCTCGACGTGGTGATCGACGCCAAGCCGATACTGGAGAACGTGTGCCTGGAGGTCGAAGATGGTGAAGTGGTGGCGGTGCTGGGGCCCTCGGGCTCGGGTAAGACCACCCTGCTCCGCGCCATCGCCGGCCTGGTCGAGCTGGCGACGGGTGACATCGAGTGGGATGGTGCGTCGATCACGGGGATCCCCACCCACCGTCGGGGTTTCGGGCTCATGTTCCAGGGTTATGCGCTGTTCCCCCATATGACGGTGGCCGAGAACGTCGGCTTCGGTCTCAAGATGGCGGGCCATCACAAAGCCCAAGCCCAGATCGGGGAGGCTCTCGGTTGGGTGGGTCTGGACGGCTTCGAGGCGCGGTCGGTCGACTCGCTCTCCGGCGGGGAGCAGCAGCGTGTGGCGTTGGCGCGGACTCTCGCCCCTCGGCCCCGGCTGGTGATGCTCGACGAGCCGCTGGGGGCGCTCGACCGAAATCTCCGTCAAAAGTTGGTCGAGTACACCCGTCAGGTGCTGGAGGAACGGCAGGTGACTGCGATCGTGGTCACCCACGATCGTGATGAGGCGGTGGCCATGTCGGACCGCCTCGCCCTGATGAGGGAGGGGACCATCGTCTCGACGGGTCGTCTCGAAGAGATTCTCGCCGAGCCGGCGGACCCGTGGGTGTCGGAGTTCCTCGGCTGAGCTTCGCCGGGTGGGATTCCGATAGGAAGGTCTTCCGGCCTTTCGCGAAGACCCCCGGGAGTTCCCCGGGGGTCTTGCTACCTGGGCTTTGCTGGTGGTCGTGCGGAGGAAATAAAGCCCTAGGCGTCTTCCCCCGAATCGGAGCCCCTCAGATCGGAGTGGATCTCACGAAGCTCGTCGGGGGTGATCAGGCCGTCCCCGAGATACTCGGATACGTCGATCTGCTTCAGCGGGTGGTCGTCTTCGAGGGAGTCGTACTCGTCCTGGTCGATGCCACCGTCGTCGAGCAGGGCACCGAACCGGAGACCGTTTCTGAAGAAGCCACGACCGGGATGCGGCCGAAGGTCACCGATCTCCTCCCTGCCGAGCTCACCGTCGTCCCATGCCTCGTCGAACCGCTCGTCGAAGAGCCAATGGTCGTCGGAGAGCTGTGATGCCTCCGCCTCGGTGATCACGTCGTCTTCGAGAAATCCCCGGAGCAGCCCTCTCTCCGTCTCCCGCTCTACTCTGACCTCGGTCGCGCGGCTTTCGGCGGCAGCAGCGATGGCGTCGGCCTGATCCTGGGTGATGGTCCCGTCGCCGACCAGCTCTTCGAGGACGTCACCGAGAAATCCGAGGATACGGGGAACAGGGCCGTTCGACTCGCCGGCATCGGTCTCCTCCTGGGCAGCGGCGGTCCCAGGGGGCGACACCACCGAGGTCAGGAGCCCGGCCCCGACGAGGAGCCCTCCGGCGACGATGGCGGCCCAAATCTTGTTGCTCATGGCTCTCCACCTCTACCTGGTTCTACCTGGCAGGTATCGAGACCAGTTTCGGTCGGAGTTGTTAGGGCGCGGTGAAGAGGATGTGCGGAGTTGCGGGTGCCGCCCGGGACCAAAGTCCCAGAGGCTCCCACCAAAGGACCCTGGGGCACCCGCAGCCGCCGCGGGATGCTGGTCTCATCAACGGCGTCGACGCGCCCGTCGCAAACGTGGAGGAATCTCTTGTCTGGAAACGACAACTCGAAGACGTTCGACCGTGCCCTGCTCCTGATGGCGGTGTTTGCAGTCCTCACCGCGGGCCTGGCCGGTGTGGCCGCCGTCCGGGCCGGGGCCGATTCGGGATCCGGAGCAGCCGACGGTGGGCCGGTCGACGCGTCGATCGAGCTGACCGAGTGGGCCATCACAGGTGATCTCACCGTCGATCCGGGTCACCTGATCATCACCTTGACCAATTCCGGCACGATGACCCACAACCTCGTGTTCGAGGACGGGCCGAGGTCGGTCGACGTCAACCCGGAGGAGACGGTGACCGTGGATGTCGGGGAGCTCGCTTCAGGCACTTACACGATCTACTGCAACATCCCCGGGCACCGGGATGCCGGGATGGAGGCATTCTTCGTCGTGACCGGCATCCCGGGCGACAACGGCGACGCCACCGCCGGCCACGAAGACGTGACACCCGCCGAGATGGACCGGATGATGATCGACTCGATGCTCGCGTTTCCCGCCGAGACCGAGGGCATCGGTAATCAGGAGCTGGAGCCAACCTTGATCAAAGCTGACGGGACCAAGGTCTTCGACCTGACCGCATCGGTGATTCCCTGGGAGGTCTCACCGGGTGAGTTCGTCGACGCCTGGGCGTACAACGGGATGGTTCCCGGGCCTTGGATCAAACTCGACCTCGGCGACTCCGTTGAGATCAACGTGACCAACGAGACCGAGCTCTCCACCGATGTCCACTGGCACGGGATCTCCACCCCCAACGACATGGACGGAGTATCGCCCTATACCCAAGATCCCATAGCCCCCGGCGAGACCTTCACCTACGCCTTCGAGGCGGAGCGGGCCGCAATTGGCATGTACCACGCCCATCTCCACAGCCAGATCAGTGTCCCCAACGGGATGTTCGCCCCGCTCACCATCGGGGAGACACCCATTCCCTATGGCCGGACCATCTCCGGGGTGGAGATCCCCGAGGCCCTCGAGGTGGCCCAGGAGATCCCGATGGTCCTCAACGACGCCGGTGTGATCGGCCTCAGCCTCAACGGGAAGTCTTTCCCGGCGACCCAGCCGTATGTGGCCACAGAGGGTGACTGGCTGGTCTACCACTATTACAACGAGGGCCTCCAGGTGCACCCGATGCACCAGCATCAATTCCCGCAGCTGGTCTTCGCCAAAGACGGGATCCCGCTCGACAATCCCTACTGGGCGGACACCGTGAGCGTCGCCCCCGGTGAGCGGTACTCGGTCTTGGTCAACCCCGACCGGGAGGGGACCTGGGTCTGGCACTGCCATATCCTCACCCACGTCGAGCGGGAGGAGGGCATGTTCGGCATGGTCACAGCATTGATCGTGGAGCCCCAGGGTTAGGTGTATCCCCGTCGAACCGGATGTGGCCCGAAGTCATCGATCCCTCAGCCCCGACATCGCGCTGATGAACTCGGGAGGGAGACGCCGTGGTCGGCCTTCGAGGTCGGTGAAAGCAGCGGTGACCTTGATCCAGGCGACCTCCTCGGCGCCCCGCGACATGGTCTGACGCCACACCGATTTGACTCGACCGGCGTCCTCGACCCAGGTGTGGATGGTGAGCTCCTCGCCATAGCGCGCCGCGGCAAGAAAACGGGCGGCGATCTCGACGACGACCAGCTGCCAGCCTTCCCGCTTGAGCTCGTCCAACCCCCACCCCATGTCGGTCAGGTACTCGATCCTGGCGGTCTCGAAGTAGGAGAAGTAGTTGGTGTGGTTGACGTGGTCGTAGGGGTCGAGCTCGTAGAAACGGACCTTGACGCTGGTGCTGTGGACCTGGCGGTCCCGGGGAAGCTCGACTGCCAATCTCTCTCCTCGGGCTGAACGGTCTCAACGCTACCCTCGCCGGGATGAAGGCCTGGCAACTCGAAGACACCAACGGAATCGACTCCTACGTCCTCAACGATGTGCCCGAGCCCGATCCCGGGCCGGGTGAGGTCAGGGTCGCCGTCAGGTACTCCGGCCTGAATCACCTCGACATCTGGACCTCGATGGGGCTCCCCGCGCCCAAGAACCTGCCCCATACCACCGGGGCCGACGCCGCCGGTGTCGTCGACGCCGTGGGTGAAGGTGTCGCCGGTATCGCCACGGGTGACGAAGTGATCATCGACCCATCCCTCTCCTGCGGACAATGCGATTTCTGTCTCAACGACGACATCGTCTACTGCGCAGAGTTCAGGATCCTCGGCGAGCACGTGCCGGGCACGTTCACCCAGAAGGTCGTCATGCCGGCGATCAACATCGTCCCCAGGCCTGCGTCCGTGGGCTGGGAGGTGGCCGGATCCTTCGGTCTCGCCGGAGTGACCGCACTCCGCATGCTGGAAAAGGCCGATCTGAAGCGGGGGGAGACGGTCCTCGTGGTGGGCATCGGTGGCGGAGTCTCCGCGTCGGCGATGTACCTGGCCATGGCCTTCGGAGCCGACGTCTATGTGACGTCGCGGTCACTGGACAAGATCGACTGGGCCGTCAGCGAGGGCGCCGTCGCCGGCTTCGACTCTTCGGAGGATTTTGGCAGGGAGATGGCCGAGTTCGGAGGCGCCCATCTCGTCATCGACAACGTGGGCCCCGCCACGCTCAAGCAGTCGATGCGGGCGGCGAAGCCGGGGGGACGCATCGCCATCTGTGGCGGCACGAGCGGGGCCAAGTTCGAGCTCAATCTGCCAGTCCTCTTCTTCCGTCAACTGGAGTTGGTCGGCTCGTCGATGGGCAACCACGCCCAATTCGCCCGAGCCCTCAACTGGATCCGTCTCGGCAAGGCCAAGTCACCGGTTTCCCGGGTGTTTCCATTCGCCGAGCTGCCCGACGCCCTCCGCTACCTCGAATCCGGGGAGCAGACTGGGAATCTCGTCCTCGAACACGACGTCTGACGTATCTCAGGCCACCCGATCGACTCTGTCTGGAGTATCGGTGCAGTCCGCACCGGCGGACAGCGGGAGGGGAGAGCATGACCTACGTCAACACACCACGTTCGGGAGCGGCTTCGCGAGGGACGCGCTCTCGTAACTTCGGCGCCATCGTTGGCGCTGTCGTCGTCACAGTCGCGGCAGCAGCCGCGATCGCCACCGGCATCGCCGTCAGTCAGCAGGAACCGGTTCCGGCTGCCCCCAGCATCGCCCCAGCACGGCCCCATGGCCGCGTTCAGTCGAGCTCCTGGGATCACCCGACCACCGTCGACGAGCTGATGGGCAACGGGAGCATCCCGAGCCCGGCTGGGTCGGGCACCTTCACGGAATCACCCGGCCAACCGCGTTAGCGAACCGGGCCCGACTGACCGGCCTCGACCCGGTCAGTCGGGTCCTGGGGTGCCCGGCTTCTCGGGATTGGTGCTCGTCCGGAAATATCGATCACGGTGACGCCCACCCCGGCGAAGTCGCCCATCGACTGCATTATGGCCGAGGCACCGTCGAGGCTCACCGTGCCGCCGACGAGACGACGCAGGTCGATTGCGCCGGCGGTGAGGAGCTCGAATACCCGCGGGTAGTCGGTGGCCGGCATCCCCCGACTGCCCAGGATCTCGACCTCGTTCATGATGACGGGCTCCATCGGAATCGGAAGAGTGGCGTCCCCGGCGAGCATCAAGCCGACCTGAACGTGACGACCCCGTTTTCGCAGGGACCGCAACGAGGCGAGGGCGGTCGACGTCCCTCCGACCGCGTCGATCGACACATGGGCGCCACCGTCGGTAGCAGCGACGACCGTCGCGGCCGGGTCACCGTCGCCGACTTCGATCGTGACCTCTGCTCCGAGCTCCGCGGCGCGAGCGAGTGAGCCCGCATCGATGTCCAGGGCCACCACCCTCGCTCCGAGGGCGGCCCCAATCATCACCGCGGAGAGGCCGACACCTCCGCATCCATGAACCGCCAGCCATTCGCCCGGTCGAAGACGGCCCCGGTCGACGACTGCGCGGAATGATGTGACGAAACGACAGCCGAGGGCAGCGGCCGGAACGGAGTCGAGGTCGGGAGGGATACTCACCAAGTTGGCATCGGCGTGGTGGATGGCGACGAGCTCGGCGAATGAGCCCCAATGGCTGAATCCGGGGGTGAAGGCCACGTCGCAGATGTTGAGACTGCCGGACCGACATGAGCGACACTCACCGCAGCCGATCGAGAAAGGGACCGTCACCCGGTCGCCGGGCCCCCATCGGGTCACATCGGCACCGATCTCCTCGACGACACCGACCATCTCGTGCCCCGGGACATGGGGCAAGCCGGGGAGGGTCTCGTGGCCCATCCAGGCATGCCAGTCGCTACGGCAGATCCCGGTGGCGTCCACTCGAAGGACCACTCCGTCGCGTGGCACGATCGGGTCGGGAAAGGTGTCGACGACAAGAGCCTCCCCGTAGTTGATGATGGCCGCCGCCCGCACGATGGCGAGGTTAGCCCCTGTCTTGACGAGTAATGAATGATCGTTCAGAATGAACGATCATTCATTCAGTCAGGAGTGCGAGATGAGCTGGACGGAAGCCGACATCCCCGATCTGAGCGGGCGAGTCGCCCTGGTGACGGGAGCCAATGGAGGCCTGGGTCTGGAGACGGCACGTGCCCTTGCTGCCAAGAACGCCCACGTGATCATGGCTGCCCGGAACCAGGAGAAGGCAGGGCATGCCTTGGATGGCATCCGTCGCACAGCGCCCAACGCATCCGTAGCCATCCGGGAGCTCGACCTGGCCTCGCTCGACTCCGTGGCGCATTTCGCCAGGTCGGTTCTCGCGGATACCGACCGTCTCGACGTCCTCGTCAACAATGCCGGGGTCATGGGCATCCCGGAACGACAGACCCTCGACGGGTTCGAGATGCAGTTCGGGGTCAACCATCTGGGTCACTACGCGCTCACCACCCGACTGCTGCCGCTTCTGGTGCGGACGACCGGATCCCGCGTAGTCACCGTCACCAGCACAGCCCGACACGGTGGCAAACCGGTCGACCCGAGCAATCCCCATCTCCATGGCAACTACAAGGAGTGGGGTGCATACGGGCAGTCCAAGCTGGCGAACCTCCATTTCGCCGTCGGGCTCGACCAGCGTCTGCGCAGGGCGGGTGCGAGGACCGAGAGCCTCGCGGCCCACCCCGGCCTGTCCAACACCGACCTCCAGTCCAACAGTGTGCGGGAGACCGATGGTGGCCGCAGTCAGCGGTTCTGGCATTGGCTGGTAAGCAACGTGGGCATGGAGGCGGCTCGTGGCGCACTTCCTCAACTCCGTGCAGCCACCGACCCCCACGCCTCCGGCGGCGAGCTCTACGCCCCTCGTTTTGTCAGCACCGGCGCGGCCGTTCGACGGCCGCTTCTCAGGCGATCCCACGACCAGGAGGCGATCGACACCTTGTTCATGGTCTCTGAGCGTGAGACCGGCCTGCCGCTGGATGTGGTGGCAGCCATGGAGGCGGCCCGGCGATGACGACCATCCGGCTCGATCGGGCTGCGCTGGTGCGTCGGGCCATGGTGGATCTGGTCGCCGAGAACGGGATCCATGGGGCCAGCATGGGCCAGGTGGCGCAGAGGGCAGGGGTGGCGACGGGAACCGCCTATGTTCACTATGAGTCCAAAGACGACCTCATGGTGGCGGCCTTCGTCGAGGTGAAGGAGAGGCTGGGTGCCGTGGCGACCGAGGGTGTCGACCCAACCATGGCTCCAGATGAGCGGTTCGCCGCTGTATGGCGCCGTATCTACCTCTTCCTCCGGGACGACCCGTCGGTAGCCCGGTTCCTCTCTCAGCTCGATGTGTCTCCACTGCGGGCCCAGGCCCATGCCGCCCTTCCCGACGACGATCAGCTGACCCGGCTCGCCGACAGCATGACGTCCCACTTGGTGGCTCTTCCGGGGGAGATACTCTACGAATTGGGTTTGGCCCCTGCGGTGCGGCTCGTTGCCACCGACACCACCATTGGCACCGATGAGCTCGAGGTCGTCATCGCGGCATGCTGGCGGGCGATCAGTCGGGGCTGAGCTCGAGTCAGAGCGACCGCAACGCAGTTACCGTCTGCTCCAAACCCTCTTTGGCGTCGGCGAAGAGCTTCAGGGTCTTGTCGTCGTAGAAGAGCGGGTTGTCGATACCGGCGAACCCAGGTGAGAGACTTCGCTTCACCACTACGACCGTGGCGGCGCGATCGACGTCGAGGATCGGCATGCCATAGATCGGGGAGGTGGGATGGTCCCCGCGGCCGTAGCCAACATGGGAAAGAACCGGAGTGTTGCCGCGGCGGCCAGTGCGACGAAGTGATATCCGGCCACGGTGGCCTGAGAGGAGAGGGCATCGATGCTCTGAGCGGGCGTCGTCCGGGGGATCGACTCCACTTCGAAGGCCGTGATGCGACGCTCGGTGAGAGTCCTGATCAGCGCGATGGCGTTGAACGGGTCGAGAAATCCCACCAGCGTGGCGCCCTCGGGGACCCTCCTGGCCTGCTCCACGGCGGGTGGCCCGACCACGACGACCAGTTCCCGCCCCTGAATAGGGATCGGGAACGATGTCGACGCCGGCATACGCGGCATCGTCGAGTCCGGCTGCATCCCGACGCCGGACTCGAGCGCGACAGCGTGCCTCTCCTCGATGAGGCGCAGCGCCACCTGCGGTGTCATCGCCACCCGTCGTTACCCTGCTCGCCCGGTACCGCGATTCGCATGAGCGACGACGCAAAGGGGACCATCCAGCGGCGGCCATACGGTGACGCTGCGGTCTCCGAATGCCCTCCATGAGAGAGTTCTCACGTTGGCCTCATCCCGGCCTCACCCGTTCCGGGCATCCTGGGGTGATGACCGCTGTTGCCACGCGTCTCAGAGTGGTCGACGACGCGCTTCCCGGGGCGCAAAGCCTCGTCTCCGACGACTTGCCCGCCCCGATCGCTGCGGCTTACGCCGCCGTGGGCTCCTCGGCGCGACGGGCTGATCCCATCCACGTGACCTGGTGGCCACGTTCCAGTCTGACCGTTCGCTACAAGGTTCACGCCTCCTCAGGCCCACTCGCCGGGGAGCGCGACGTGGTCGCCACCGTCGGCAAGGTGCCCGACGGCGCCTTCATCGCACAGAACGGCGACTCGAGAGTCGGGGTCTGGATAGTCCCCAACGACCCTGCCCTCCCCGGGTTGCGCTCGGCATTGGACCCCGATTCGGTGACCGCGATGCTGAGCCAGGTTGGAATCAAAGACGGGGTGGCGAACATCAGACTCCGCGCCTATCGCCCCACCCGTCGAGCCGTGATCGAGGTCGATGCCGGGCGCGCCAGGTTGTATCTCAAGGTCGTCCGCCCCTCGGCGGTGGCCGGGCTTCACGAGCGTCACCGTCTTCTCTCCGGCCACGTCCCTGTGCCTGACAGTCTCGGGCTCTCCCCCGACCTCGGGATCCTGGCAATGCCCTTCGTTCCCGGGACGGACCTGCGAACGCTGCTCCGCGCCGGACGACCCACGCCCGAGATCTCTCGCCTCGCCACGCTCGTCCATGATCTCCCCGAGCCGGCGCCCGCGATGACCGCCCGGTCGGCGCTGGAGAATCTGCCTCCGGTGATCGACCTGCTCAAGCGCTTGGTCCCCGAGGATGCCGACCTGGTTCGGAGTCTGGGCCGAGAGATCGGAAAAGAGCCGGTGTCGGCGGATACACCGGTACACGGCGACTTCCACGAGGCCCAAGTGATGGTGGCGGGCGATCGTCTCGGTCTCCTCGACGTCGACACATTCGGCTGGGGCCGACCCGGTGACGATCCAGCCAACATGCTCGCTCACCTCGACCTCCTGGCAGCGAGCACGCCGACACCCTCACAGGTGCTCGAGATGGCCCGGAGCCTCAACCGGCTCTGGGATCGAACCGTGGATCCGGTCGACCTTCGCCTCCGGACCGCCGCGGTCGTCCTCGGTCTCGCGGTCGGGCCGTTCCGGGTTCAGCGACCCGACTGGCCCCGGGAAGTCTCCGCTCGAGTCAAGGCGGCGGAACGGTGGGTCGAGAGTGCCCACCGCGTGGATGAGAGAAGTCTCATCACCACCTCAGGCAACTCTCACGGTCGAGTCCGAAGATGACCAGGTAGGCATGCAAGACCAAAGGAGAGATCATGCAAACACGTGAACAGATCAAGAACTGGAAGACGATCGCGACGGTGGCATCGGTGGCGGCCCTCGGGGTGAGCGGGCTCGCCGTGGCGAGCACGGGGGATCAGAACGACACTCCCCCTTCGATCCAGCTAGACGACCGTCGTGACGTGAGCGAGTTCCAGGTTTCCCCGACCTCACCGCCCAACTTCGAGATCGTGCCCGGACCGAGCTTCTCACTCGACAGCGATGGATCGCTGGACTCGCCTCTGGCCAGTGCCGACCTCGCCAGCCAGGACACCTCCCCGGACGACATCGAGTCGCCCGACGACTCCCCGGACCAATCCACAGCGCCGACCGTCGCCGACTCCCCGGACGACTCCCCGGACCAATCCACGGCGCCGACCGTGGCCGATTCCCCGGACGACTCCCCGGACCAGCCCGACTCCGGAGACTCCGGAGACTCAGGCGACTCACTCGACTCGCTCGACTCCTGATCAAAGCCACAACCACGACGGGGGAACCGCTCCCCACGGTTCCCCCGTCCCTGCCCTCTACATAAGCTCGAAATGGTGAGCGCAGACACCGTCCAGCTGGCCGTCGCCGACGAAGTCGGCGATCGTCGCAACCGCAGGTCGGCTTCGGTGCGGGTCCGGCTACTCGGCTGGTACGTGGTCCTGCTCGGTATCTCGCTCGTCGCTGCTCTATTCCTGCAGCGCGCTTTTCTTCTCGCCCAGGTGGAGTCCGACGTCGAAGAGGCGCTCGATCAGGAGCTGGGCGAGCTCGAGCAGCTCGCCGGGGGCCTCAATCCGATCAGTGGAGAGCCGTTCGGACCGGACGTGTCCTCCATCTTCGATGTCTTCCTGGATCGCAACGTGCCGCTGGAAGGTGAAGGGCTGCTCACCTACGTGGACGGCATGATCTACAAGACCGACGTGACCGGGGCCCAGCTGGCGACGCTGCCGATTGCCGACACCTGGGGACTCATTCCCGACAGCGAGAGGGGCGAGCTCACCGACCCTGAGACGGGACAGATCCGGTACCTCGCAGTGCCGATCGGATCCGAGTCGGAGCGTGGCGTGTTCGTCGTCGCCGTGCTCCTGGACGACCGGTTCGCCGCGGTCGAAGACGTCATCCGCCTCGGCGCGCTGGTCTACGGCTCCATCTTCCTCATCGCATCCGCCCTCGCCTGGGTGGCTGCGGGCCGCATCCTCCGGCCGCTCACCGACCTGACCGAGACGGCCCGAGCCATATCGGACACCGACCTCTCCAGTCGGATCACGGTGGATGGCGACGACGAGATCGCCGAGCTGGGTCGGACGTTCAACTCGATGCTCGACCGTCTCGACGATGCCTTCGCCTCCCAACGCCGCTTCGTCGACGACGCAGGACATGAGTTGAGGACCCCGATCACGATCATCAGGGGGAACCTGGAGGTGATGGGTGACGACCCGGCAGAGCAGAAAGAGACCATTGCCCTGGTCACCGACGAATTGGAGCGCATGGGCCGAATCGTCGACGATCTCCTCGACCTGGCCAAGGCGGAGCAGCCAGATTTCATCCAGACAGGGCCGATCGATCTCGCCGAGTTCACCGGCGATCTGGCGACCCGGGCCGCGATGCTCGACGATCGGTCATGGATCGTCGATGAGGCTCCCCATGCAGTTATCGATGCCGACAGACATAGGCTCAATCAGGCAATGATGAACCTGATCCGCAACGCCTCCGAGCACTCACCGCCTGGAGCCGACGTCCACATCGGATCGAGTCTGCGGCAGGGATCGGTGCGACTTTGGGTCCGTGACCGGGGTGAGCCAATCCCTCTCGAAGACCGGGGTCGGATCTTCGAACGTTTCTCCCGAGCCGCGGACGGTCGCAGACGCACGGAGGGTGCCGGGTTGGGCCTGGCCATCGTGGCCGCCATCGCCGAGGCGCACGGTGGCGAGGTGAAGGTAGGCCCCTCCTCCGACGGTGGAAACACCTTCTCCATCACCATCCCAGCCAGCCCTCGAGCTCACCCCTGATGGCTCGTGTGCTGATCGTCGAAGATGAGCCAGGGATCGCCTCTTTTCTCCAGAAGGGGTTGAAGGCGGAGGGCTTCACCACGATGGTCGTCGAAGACGGCATCTCCGCCGTCGACGTGGCCAGAGATCGGTCGTTCGACCTGATGATCCTCGACCTCGGGTTGCCAGGGAAAGACGGACAGGAGGTCTTGACCGAGATCCGTCGTCGCGGGGAGAGGATGCCGGTGATCATCTTGACCGCTCGCAAGAGCGTCCAGGACACCGTTGCCGGGTTCGAGGGGGGTGCGGACGACTACGTGACCAAACCCTTCTCATTCCAGGAGGTCCTCGCCCGAGTCCGGGCCCGCCTACGCGACAACCAAGCTGCCGATCCCACAGTCATCGAGGCCGGCGAGATCACCCTGGATCTGAGGACCCGAAAGGTGCGGGTCGGCGATTCCGAAACCGACCTCTCCGCCCGCGAGTTCGCTCTCGCCGAGACACTGATGCGTCACCCGGGCCAGGTCCTCTCGCGGGAACAGCTTCTCTCCCGCGTTTGGGGATACGACTTCGACCCGGGGAGCAACGTGGTGGATGTGTACGTTGGCTATCTCCGACGCAAATTGGGCGACGGCACCATCGAGACGGTGCGGGGCATGGGCTATCGCTTCGTGGTCGTCCCCTGAGCGATCCAGGTAGATCTTTCTCAGACACCAGGGTTGGTGGCCCGGAGGATCAGCCAGGTCGCGGTGACACCCACCGCCGACACGATGGCCACCTGGACGATCACCGTAGTGTCCTCCAAGGCGGTGAGGCTTGGGCGAGGATCATGAGGATTCCCGTTCCCATCGCAAGCCATACCGCGACGATCGCGAGGGCCCGATGGCCCGATGGCCTGACGTCACGCGTCACCTCCCGTTTCGGCGGCAAGGTACCCGTGGAGCGGGGAATCGCGCTCCATAGTCTGATGTTAGTTACTAACATCAGCGAATCGTGAACCGTTCCGAAACCACGCGGCAGCGTCTCCAGGAGACTGCCCTGCGGCTCTTCTCCGAGCGTGGCTTCGATGCGGTCACGGTGGAGGAGGTGGCCCGCGCCGCCGGAGTGTCACATATGACCTTCTTCCGTAACTTCCCCACCAAGGAGTCGGTGGTCCTCGACGATCCGTACGACCCCCTGGTCGGCGCGGCCGTCGCGGCCGAGGAAGACACACTGCCCGCCCTCGAGCGGGTACGACGCGGAGTGCTCACAGCTTTCGCCGAGATCGACGAGCCCGCCGACGAGTTGATGAGACGCAAGGTGCGCCTCGCCGCCGGCCATCCCGGGCTCAAGGCCCGGGTGTGGGAGAACAACCTGCGAACCGAGGCGGTGATCGTGTCCGCTCTGCATGAGACCGGAGCGGGCGAGCTGGAGGCAAGGGTTGCCGCCGGTGCGGTACTCGGTGCCCTCACCGCGGCGCTGTTCGACTGGGCCGAGAGTGAAGACGGCACCTCGCTCGGTGACCGGATTCGGGAGGCACTGGCCCTGCTCGACCGACAGAGTGTGCTCCGATGAGGGCGGTGCTCGAAGCACATGGACTGGTCCGCTCCTTCGGCGCGGAGGTCGCCGTCGCCGGCATCGACCTGACGGTGGCCCCTGGTGAGATCAGAGCAATCGTCGGCCTCAACGGGGCCGGTAAGACGACCCTGATGCGGCTCATGCTCGGGATGCTGCGACCGGACAGGGGGCGAGCCTTGGTGTTGGGAAATGACGCCTACGCGGCACCCCCATCCACGTGGCGAGTGGTGGGACACCTCATCGAGACCCCTTTCGCCTATCCCGAGCTGACGGTACGGGAGAACCTGATGGCCGGCGCCCTGTTGCACGGTGTGCCCGAGGACGAGGTCGAGCGGTCGGTGGCCTCGGCCATGGCGGACTTCGAGCTCGAGCAATGGGAACAGCGACGTGCGGCCCATCTCTCACTGGGAAACCGGCAGCGACTCGGGCTGGCCACAGCCCTGGTGCATCTGCCCAGCATCGTCGTGCTCGACGAGCCGGCCAACGCCCTCGACCCGGCCGGCGTGGTGTTCGTCCGCGACCTCCTCCAAGACTTCGCGGAGAGGGGGGCCGCAGTGCTGGTGTCCAGCCATCACTTCGACCAGCTCGCCCGGGTCGCCCACCGGATCACGGTGTTGCACCGAGGTCGTGAGGTGGGGAGTCTCGACCCTCACGGCTTCGAGCTCGAGCAGCGGTTCTTCGACCTGGTCTACGCCGCCGATCGAGAGCTTGGGAAAGCGCGACGATGAGGCGCGCCATACGAGTCGAGTGGTGGAAGTTCCGACGTTCCCGAGTGGTGATCACCGCGACCGGACTCATGTCCATCCTGTTGCCCGCCATGGGTCTCGGGTTCTTTGTCGTGGCGGTCTCGGGCGGCAACGGTGTGCTCGCCGACAAAGCGGGGGCGCTGCTCACCGCCGAGGGCTGGCCTGGGTATCTCGGGCTCGTCGATCAGATCGCGGCCGTCGCCACCTTCCTCGGCGTCGGCGTGGTCGTCGCGTGGGCTTTCGGTCGAGAACACGTCGACCGGACTTTTCCGTCGCTCTTTGCCCTCCCGGTGTCACGGTCGGCCATCGCCGGGGCCAAGTTCGTCGTACTGGTCGGTTGGATCCTGACGCTCTCGATCCTGATCAGTCTGGCAGCGGCGGCTCTCGGGGTGGTGGGCGGGGTCGGCCCCTGGGACACGGGCGAGATCTGGCCCGGGGTAGCACGATTGTCCGTCATCACCATCGGGGCGGGCGCACTCGCCCTGACCATGGCCCTCTTCGCCAGCGTCGGCCGCGGCTATCTCCCGGCGATCGGTGCCGTCATCGTGATCATCGCCATCGCCCAGGTAGCCGTGCTCCTCGGGACCGGGGGATGGTTCCCCTTCGCCGTTCCCGGACTTCTCGCTGTGGCCGGCGCGGAAGGCGCTCCTGAACTGACCGCCGCCCAACTCGGTCTCGTCCCGGCACTCGCGGCAGCAGGCATCTGGCTGACCCTCCTGTGGTGGGGCCACAGCGAAGTCTCCTGAGAGACCGGCAAACCCCTCGTTGTTGCGAGTACCCGTCACAATCGCATTCAACGTGTCAACGTTCGTCACGTCTTCTCTAGTCGTCACCGGGGTCCTGGCCATCCTGGGCGGCCCTTTGTTCCTGATTGCCTGGCGGAGGGGCCGGAGGACCACGATCCGCAACTTCGTGATCAGCGGCGCCGTGATCGCGCTGATATGCGGGGTTCTCGCCTGGTCATCCGAGCGTCTGGTGCGCCAGTGCCAGGAAGCGGGAAGTCCATCGTGTTTCGATGCGGGAGGAGACGGCTTGCGCTTCCTCTTCGTCGGGTTCTATGCCGTTTCCGCCTGGATCAACGCCTACTTCATTTGGCACGACTGACCCTGACCGCCGGCCCTACGCTCCTGCGGCCATGATCTTTGTCCCACACAAGTCGCGGATGAGGCGAGGGTGAGCCGGGAGAAGATGGGCGGCGTCGGTGCGGTCCTCTCCGAGGAGCTGCAGCGCGCTCGGTCCGCCGGCGCCGCAGCGCAAAGGGTGGTCCTGGTCGAGGGTGCCAGTGACCAGCGTGCGGTGGAAGCACTGGCACGACGCCAGCGACGCGATCTGTCCTCGGAGGGAGTAGCCGTTGTCGCCATCGCCGGGGCGACCAACGTCGACCGCTTCCTTGAGATCCTCGGGCCAGGGGGATACGGTGCCGAGCTCGCCGGTCTTTGTGATGAAGCCGAAGAGAGCGAGTTCGGTGGTGCCCTGCAGCGGGTCGGTCTGGGCACCAGACTCGATCGGGTCACGATGGAGCGTCTCGGGTTCTTCGTCTGTGTGCGCGACCTCGAGGAGGAGTTGATCCGCGCGGCGGGCACCGACACGGTGCAACAAGTCATCAGATCCCAGGGTCAACTCGGGCGGTTCCGACGCTTCCAGAACCAGCCGGCACAGCGCGAGAAGACCATCGAACGACAGATTTGGCGATGGATGGGAAATCACAAGATTCGATACGCGCCGCTGCTGGTGGAAGCCCTGGACCTCGAGGACGTGCCCCGCCCTCTGCGCGGCCTCCTCGACCACATCTGAGCCGGCCGCTCCTGACTAGTCATGTCCAGCCATTTGCGTTTAGGCCATGACACCTGCCTCCTCGAGGGGCAAGCTGTTGGGAATGGTGGACCGTGGGGCTAAGGGCTGGGGCCGACGCGACCGATCCTCCCGGGTGGAGGAGGATTGGTCGCTACTGACACGCGCCGGTTACCTTCTGGCGCTGCTCGCGGCTTCCGTACTCCTGTCGGTGGTAGGGGTCCAGGTTGTGAACCTGGCTCTTTCCTGGCAGTAGGTCAAGCCACCCGGTCGGCGGGAACGTCCTCTCACACTGGAGTGGACACCGCCAAGATATTGCCTTCACTGTCTTTGAACCACGCCGATTTCATCGTCCCGTCCGGAGATGCGATCACCCCGTCGACTGTCTTTCCCATCTCACCGAAGTCGACTTCTTCGAATTGGACGCCCCGGGCCCGAAGCTGATCGATGACCTCATCGAAGTCGTCGACCGTGAACCCGGCGGAAGTCGCTTGGTTGGTCCCGGCATAGCTCGACTGATAGACCAGGAACTCCGCTCCGCCGGTCTCATACCTGGCCCCCCCGAACTCGTCCTCACTCTTCGGGGTGAGCCCGAGCATCTCCGAATACCACTTCTTGGCTCGCGCTACGTCGGATGCGGGCAAGGTCGCGTGCAGCGCTACGTCATCAAACATGGGTCCTCCTCTGGTGGCGCCCTGACTGTCCGAACCTACACCCCCCGGCAATCGACGCGGGTCAGCCCGTCGGTGTGATCTCGTAGTCCTCGATCAGGATCCAATTCGACCCTTCGAGGCTCATCTCGTTACGCCACAGTACCGAGCCCTCCCTGGCGACCTCCCACGTCAACCTGAGGAAAGGCGGTGTCAAGGACATCGACTCGAAGATCATGAGATCTCCATCGATGTGACCCCGCAAGACGTCGGCACGGCCGTAGTTGTCGGCGATGGTCGCCTTGTACTCGCCGGCGCCGGGATCCCACCCACAGACCCAATGCAGCTCCCACTTGAGCACGAAGGTGCCGTCCTCGAGGAGTTGGTCCTGTTCGTAGTCTCCGACCACCCAACGCCCATCCTGTATCCAATGATGGGTCGCTCTCCCGATCGCGGTTTGGTTCGGCGTCCCCGGCCCCATGCCGCCCGCGTAGATGACGCCGCTCCACGTCCCGTCCCGATGAAAGCGGCGCAATGCCTCCATCTCCGCGCCTGGTTCGACCGGTCGTGGGATCGCGGTGATGTCTGCGGTTGTTGTCATGTCAACACCTCCTCGTGCTCTTCGATTCTCAGGCCGACGGTCGCCTCGCGTCGGCCGCGTAAGTAGAAGTAGAGACCGGCCAGATTGATGATCGCCAGGCCGATCATGATGGGGATGACCTCGACGGAGGCGTGCGGGGAGGTCGGGTCTGCCTGGTGGCCGAACCACTGGTCCACAGCGATGCCGATCGACTCCAGCACGCCGAATGCCAGCCAGGACCCGGTCAACAGGATCCCGAGCGCCCGGCCTTTCCACATCCACCAACTGGCCAGAGCCATCAGGGGCAACCAGACGACCAGATCCTGGACGTAGATGGCATTGGTCGCCACGCCGAGACCTTCGAGGAACGACCTGGGGTCATCTGCGAGGACCGCGGGCACCACCACTTGCAGCCAAGCGAGTGCGTTGAACGCCACGATGATCCAGATCAGGGCGGCGAGAGCACGCCGAGGGAATCTGCGGATCTGGCCGACCATCCAATGCACGTCGACCGTTGGCGCCAGGGCGAATATGGCAAAGATGGCCAGCGACTGGGTCGCCACGTACAGCAAGAACAGGCTGTTGAAGGGAGTCAGGAATAACAGGAGAAAGGCGTTGTAGGCGAGGTAGAAGAGCGAGCCGAGCCAGAAGAAGGGGGCGCGCCACGATCCCTGCCTGGAGAACCACATCGATGCCAGGAGGAGAGGGGTGGCCAGGACCAGCATGACCAGGGCCGTGCCCCGTGCGTTACCTTTGGTCACCTCCGGCCCGAGGAGGACATTGGGGATGAAGAACGTAGCGGCCGAGGTGATCCCACCGACCGTGGCAAGTGACAGGGACAAGAAGTAGACGTGTGGCTGCAGCCGGTGACGACTTGCCAACGGAGCGGACACGGGTTCGGTGAGGACACTCATGACAGGTCCTTTCTCTGGAGATTGCGACCTCGACCCGATTCTCCCCCCACTCCCCCGTGCTGCATAGGGGAGAAAGTCCCGCCTCGCTGGGGCGGATTCGGGGTCCTGAGACGGTCCCAGCAGGAGCGGCGATTCGAGTCGTCTCGGCCGGTCGGTGATGATCACCGTGGCGGTCGTGGCACCGTCGTGATGTCGATGTGGTGATGACACTGCTCACCGATGACGCGTCCGGCCCGTGGGTCAGGTGGGTGACGGCCGATCTCTCGGCAAATTGGCTCTAGACGCCACCCCGCTAGCTATACCTGCATGATCATCGACTCAACCACCATCGACTGGCTGCACGATGCCGACCCGGCCATCCGGTGGCAGGTCATGCGCGACCTGACCGATGTCGCAGCAGAGCAGGTCGACATAGAGCGGTCACGCGTGGCCAACGAGGGCTGGGGCGCCCGGCTCCTGGATCTCCAGGCCGAGGACGGCAACTGGGGCGGTGGCGCCTACAGCCCCAAGTGGATCTCCACGATGTACACCCTGTTGCTCCTCCGCCACCTGGGCATCGACCCCGATGACGAGAGAATGCGAGCCGCCAGCGACACGGTCGCCGACCGGGTCACGCTGGGGGGCCGGAACCAGCCCTTTTTCCAGTACTCGACGGAGATGTGCATGACCGGGATGGCTCTGGCCTTGGGCTCATATTTCCTCGAGAACGCACATGGCCTGCCGCAGCCCGAACACGTCCTGGAACGACAGCGCGCCGACGGAGGCTGGAACTGTCAGGTCAGCTCGGACAGGTCGTCGTTTCACACCACGATCTCGGTCCTGGAGGGTGTGCTCGAGTACGAGACGGCGGTCGGAGGTGATGCCGAGTTGGCTCACGCCCGGGCCCGGGCCCGGGAGTACCTCCTGGAGCGGCGGCTCATGTATTCGTTGACTACGGGAGAGCTGGTCAGCCGGCGCTGGCTACTGATGTCTTTTCCCCCCCGCTGGTTCTATGACGTCCTTCGTGGACTGGACCATTTCCGTGAGTCCGGAATCGACCCGGACCCCCGATCCGAGGAAGCCGTCGAGGTGATTCGCTCCAAGCGGCGTGCCGATGGCACCTGGCCCCTGCAGAATCGTCATCCCGGCAAGGTTCATTTCGAGATGGAGGAGGGATCGGGCAAGCCGAGCCGCTGGAACACCCTGCGCGCTCTCAGGGTGCTCCGCTGGTACGACGGGCGCGTCGGGTAGCGACTTCCGTCCTCGACCTCGATCTCTTCAGTCGGCAAGTGCTCGCGCCCCGACAAACATCAGGCCGCAGCCCGCCAGAAAGACGATGTAGGCCAGGATCGTCCATATGTCGTCGGGGAAGCCCCCGAACCTGAGGTCGGCGACGAGAACGACAAGGCCCGCCAAGCCCATGAAGAAGCCAATCGCCCGTTGAGTGCCGACGCCGACCTTGACACCGGCGATGTGGTATGCCGACAGCAGCACTATGAGCGAGAGGGCGATGTATAGCGCTCCCGGATTCCACTCCCCGGCGATCAGCCCGAGCACGAGCCATCCGCCGACGATCAGACCCGCCCCGATCACAAGCAAACCCGGCGAACCCGGTCCAGGACTAGGTGCCACCGGGGCAGGGCTCTCTTCTTGAGTCACCTCGAACCTCCTTATGCCGGAGGATTCTAAGAAGTGACAGACCGCGAACACGGACCAAGCCTGTCCTTTTGCGAGCCAGATTCTCATCATGGAGAACAAGGACAGCGAGAGTATGAAGGGGCACCTTCTTCGATAATCCCCGCCAATCGGGAACGCCCGAACCCGGACACCTGCTCCGTGGTCAGCCGTTCCTGCCTCTAGGTGTTGGCCGAACCTGAGACTCCACTCGTCTTGGACGTAGTGACGACCTGCCTCCCGAGCTGAAGGAGTTGACATCTTCTTGATGACCAGCTGAGGCGGTCATGACCCAGAACCTCCGATGATGAGAAGGAATCACCAAGGAGGTTGACCATGCAGAAAAGGACGTTGCTCGGAGTGTTCACCGCGGTGGCCGCGGGGCTGTTGTTGGTCGGAGTGGCCTGGGCGTCGGCCGACCAGCCAAGCGACGATTCGAGCTCGAGCTCGGTGGTCGAAACGCCGACATCGGAAGATTCGACATCCATCACCGTCGCCGACACCGTGAACAGGACCACGGATGACGACAACCGCGGCACCACCAACACCGCCGTGGACGACAACCGCGGCACCACCAACACCGCCGTGGACGACAACCGCGGAACTACCAACACCACCGTGGACGACAACGGCGGAACCACCAACACCACCGTGGACGACAACGGCGGAACCACCAACACCACCGTGGACGACAACGGCGGAACTACCGGCAACACGGTCGACGACCACGGTGGTAGTGGAGGATCCGATGACTCCGGCGGCGACGACCACGGTGGCAGTGGAGGCGGATCCGATGACTCCGGTGACGATGCCGGTGACGACCACGGAGGCGACCGGGACGACTCATGAGGCAGAGTTCGCGATGCCTCGCTGCGTGTCGCTCCCAAAAGACCCAAACGATCGCCCCACTCCCGGGGCGATCGTTGATTTGGCCCCGTTCCTTGCGGGGCGCATCGACGGCACCGGGCTGTTTCAGCCTGCTACAGCTCCAGATCCAAGACGAGTGCGGGATCAGCTTTCAACCGCAACGGCAAAGGGAAGCCAAGTGGCCCGGGCGCGACCGCGTTCGGGCAATCCCTAATCCGACTCGAGCACACACTCGGAGAAAGCAGCTGCACCTCCGGGCGAACCGGTCCCTTCCACGAGCGGCGAGTCCGGGTTCGGGTGTCCCCGATATCCCCTCGCCGTCTTGAGCAGCACTCCGCCACCGATATACTTCCCAAGTCTGCCCGTGTTCTCGGGCAAGCTCCAGGGCGCGTAGAACAGTCTGGAGTGTTCGCCGGCCTGTCAAGCCGGAGGTCGCGGGTTCAAATCCCGTCGTGCCCGCCAACCGAATCTGCCAAGATCGGTTGCATGGTCAGGTAGCTCAGTCGGTAGAGCGCCGGTCTGAAAAACCGGAGGTCGACGGATCGACGCCGTCCCTGACCACCATCCATCTAGCTGGGTGATCGCCGGAATCCCTTCTGGTTATTGGATTGCTGGGCATGCGGCCGATCTTTCGTGTTTGGCGACATTCGCGACGTTTCACGTCGTTTTGCGGGCTCCGACGGACTATCCGCGGCTTCGGCGGGTCGGGGCCGTTGTCGATGCCGGCTTACCCCTGTCGAGCGATCCACTGTGAGTGGTGATTGCCAACGACGAGGCACCGGACGTGTCGATCCCGGGCGGTCCCCTATATGTGCGGAATCGTCCGGGAGTTGTTGAATTGGGTCGGGTCGCAACGAGTTCTCTGCTACGTGGTTGGTAACACTCAGCCTGACATCCGGGGTTAGGTGCTGGATTCCTGTGCTGTTGCCTCATTCCCGACTGTGTTTTTGGTGCAGCATTCCGGCGGTTCCAAGAGGGCGTACCATCCGTGTGTCACGCTGATGGGTTGGGGACATTCGAGGCAAGTCGAAATTTCCGTGTCACGAATCGGGCGTCATCGGTGTCTTTAAGGGTAACGACAGGGAGAACCTCGGTTGCTGAAGCGATCTTCAATCGACGAGTGGGAGAGGGAGCTGATCACTTCCCTCTATCCGGCTCTGCGACGGATCGCTGCGGTGGCGGGCTCGTTCGATGTCGAGCCGGATGACCTGGTACAGGAGGCGTTGGTGCGTGCGTTGCAAAAGGGTCCGATCTCGGATCTGGACCACCCGTTAGCGTTTCTCCGGAAGACGATCGTCAATCTGGCCTCGAACCAGCGGCGGAGCCTGGGTCGGAAACGGAGAGTCTTCGACCGCCTTTCTCTTGAGGAGGGCTGGTTGCCGAGCTATCCGGCTGACATCGAGGCGATCCTCGATCTTCCTCCAAGGCAGCGGGCCATCCTCTATCTCGTCGAGGTGGAGGATGTGCCCTACGCCGAGGCGGCTGAGCAGTTGGGGATGACCACGGAGGCAGCGAGGGTGTTGGCCAACCGGGCCAGGAGGCGGGCCCGTGCCGCTTTGGGGGTGTCTGGTGGCTGATTTCGAGACCAAGCTGCGGTGGCTCAGTGAGAGAGGCAACCCTGTCGGTGCAGAGGAGTTGATCGAGCGGATCGAGGCCGATCTGGCCGGAGATCCCCTTGTCGTCGTGGCTAAACGACGAGAAGGAACACCCATGACCAAGACACAGCAACCACCGACTACCAACCAACCGAGGCGATACCAGGGACCCGCTTGGGCGGTGGCGGCATTCGTCGTCGTCCTCGCCGTAGCGGGCACTTATTTCGCCTTCGCAGGCGACAAGCCCGACATCGCTGGGACGCCCGATGATCCCGTCGCGACGGCCACGGCGTTCCTGGAGGCCTATACGACGGGAGACGTAGACACGGCCGCTGCCTTCCTGGCTGCTGACGCCCACTTCCTATACGGGCGTCCCGCCGACACGGGATCGTTCTCGGGTGATTTCAGCGATCTAGGCGTGGAAGGCCTGGCCCTCATCGCCCGGTTCGACGAAGCCGTGGGGATGACCTGGCTGCCCGGCCCGTGCGAGCTGCAGAGCTCGACGTCAGCGGGGTCGAACCTGGTCTGCCCCTACGACTTCCATGGTTTCCACTCCGATGAGCGAGGGCTGGGTCCGTACAGCGGCAGCGCATACCGCATCACGATCCTGGACGGGAAGATCACTTCCTTCATCGACATACCGCAACTGCAACCCGAAGACGAGAGCGCCTGGGTAGTCGAGAACTGGGACGCGTTCAACACCTGGGGGCGTGAAACACACCCGCAGGACTGGGCAACGCTCGATAGTGAGGAGGCGATCGCCTCGCTCATAGCATCCTCTCCGGACCAGGCGATCGAGATGTACGAACGTCTCATGCGGGGCTTCGTGGAGTTCGAGAACCAGGGGTCGTAGCCCACCCACGCCCAGGGCTTGTGGCGTCACATATTGCGCTGCGAGCCCTGGGCCTCGTTCGGGTGGGGACCAGGCCAGGGCTCTGATGTCGTAGACGGGCGCAGATGATCTCTGACACCTGCCTGAGTCGACCGGATCCTCGCCGCGCGCTACAGGAGGACACGATGCTGTCGACAGTGGTATTTCGCAGGAGTCTTGCCCTCACCGCCGCCTTGCTCGTGGTCGCCTGCACGTCCGGCTCCTCAGCCACTACGAGCCTGAGTGCAACCACCACCACCTCCACGACCGCGGCGACATCGACGACGTCCACCACCATCGACATCGTCGGGGCGGACCTCGTCCTGACCGGGAGAGTGGTCACCATGACCGATGCCGGTGTAGTGGAGGCTGTAGCGATCGACCGCGGTCTCGTGGTGGCCGCAGGGGACATGGACTCGGTGATGAGCCATGCCGGACCGTCGACACCGGTGATCGATCTCGGCGACAACGTTGCCTATCCGGGTTTTGTCGACGCCCACGCGCATTGGATAGGCGACCGGGAGCACTACGGCGTGGACACACCCGAGGAGGCCATCGACCTGGCGCTCTCACATGGGTGGACCTCTATCGCCGAGCTCTGGGTCAACAGGGACCGGTTGGACGAGCTGATGGCTCTCGACGAAGACGGCCGTCTGGCGGTACGAGTCGATTGCTACCTCGCCCTGAACCATCCGGGGCCGTCCGGTGAGCGTCTCGGCGACTGGTACCTCGAGTAT
>Ga0268386_10000206_pt1 | contig 35868 bp, 29 predicted proteins | sample RVTome_15_FD_200260 | JGI IMG/M metagenome (GOLD analysis project Ga0268386, IMG submission 200260) | Soil microbial communities from uranium-contaminated site in the Upper Colorado River Basin, Wyoming, United States - RVT150D86... ... | reverse complement strand
CTTTAAGGGTCCCGGCTATGACATGGGACAATCAAAGCCGTGAATGGATAATCCTAGAAGAACCTAAGAAAAACAAGTTCAGAGTTTCACCCAACAAACTCAACACGTCAAGGAGGGTTCACATGAGCCTACCAAGAAGAACCACACTGACGAGATTAGTAGCAAGTGCTTTATGCCTATTGGCTTTGAGCATTTACATCACATTTGCGCCAGCCCCGACTGCTTTCGGTTCGTCGTGTACATGTGGTGGAGGTATGGACAACCAATGTCAGAATGGGCAGCGGTGCGTCTGTTTGTTTCAGAATCAAGTATGCCAAAATTGCGTCTGGAACGACGACCGTACTTGTCCGTGTACAGGCGATTGTGAGATCAACTGACCCAAGCGTCAACTAATCTGACTTCGTATTATTAAGTCGTACTCTCCTGATTGAAGCAACAAACGGAATGAGTAGTGTCAATTCCGACTCGCAGGGTCCTCGTGTACGTAGTAACAGGCCGGACGGTTTTCTGTTGCTGCTCTTAATAGCGTCTCTTTCTCTCAATGTATATTTAGGATGGAGCATAAAGCAGGGCGGAAGTGTCCCACAAAATACCCCGACACTCTCACCCGGCATGAAGGTCGATCAGGTTACGGCCTTAGGCACCGACGGAAAACCCCTTACCATCTTCTACAACCATACTGATAAACCTACTGTGTTCTATGTGATAACACCCAGTTGCATTTGGTGTAGACGTAATCAGGCGAATATCAACAAGGTTGCGGAGACTAAAGCAAATGATTTTCGGTTTATTGGACTCTCATTGGCGGAACCTGGGTTAAAGGAATACATTGAGGAGCATCATTTCAAGTTTCCCGTGTACGCCGGATTGACCGCAAAAACTCTGCAGTCGCTCGGACTTGGAAGTACGCCACAGACCAATTGTCGTTTCGCCAGAGGGCAAGGTATTGAAGGTGTGGACCGGAGCCTACGCTGACAAGTTGCAGTCTGAGGTCGAGGCCTACTTCGGGACCCAACTTCCTGGCCTCAGTTCGTTAGGTAAGTAGGGCCGCACTATAGACATCAACGAGTGCGGAAGTCTGGGTGATAATCACCTTTTTGGAACGTTTCCTCTGTTAAAGCGTCTATGCTTTCGTGAGCGAGAAGGCGAGACTAAAGAGTCTGCACAAGAACTTGCGGCCCTTACAATATGCACTACCCAGTCTGTTACCAAAATTGCAACGAATACCCGCGGCGACAGGTCGCGATTAATCTTCAACGCATGGTTCTGGTCGCCGTGTGTGTCCTTGGGACAATTTCGTACCATCACGTGTTGGCCCAATCGAAACCTGCTGGAAGCGGAGAGTCTCCGCTCTGTACCCGAGATAACGCGTTCGACATGATTAAGCAGCAGGTCGACCTCACTAAGACGTTCAACAATACTAACCAACGCATCACTGTTCTTATTCGAGCGGCGGATCTGTTATGGCCTTACAAGCAGGATGGCGCGCGCGCAGTTTTCACTGAGGCCTTTGAATTAGCAACCGAGAATGAAAAAGAGAATGAGCAAAAAGGTCCTCGATCAGTAGTGCTAAGGATGCAAAATGCTGATCAGCGATATGTAGTCATTCGTGCGGTTGCGAAACGTGATTCTGCCTGGGCGAAAGAGTTAACTCGGCAAATGCTGAAGCCGGATGTTGATGGCGAGGTCTCGTCAACGAGAGATTCCTTTCAAGATGTCTTAACAGCGGAAAGGTTGCTTGATTCCGCACGTCAACTGATCTCTACCGATATCAACGCAGCTTTTGATCTGGCGAGGACTAGTTTGCGTTACCCAGCGAGTACGATGCTAACGCGCTTTCTATATAGACTCGCGGAAATTAATCAGCAAGCAGCCGACCAATTTTATCTTCAAGCGCTCGCGGTTTACGCTGACAAGCCGATGCGTGAGTTTCTTTACTTGCACGCATATCCGTTCGCTTCGCGCGAGTCGCTCGACACGCCGATCTTCGCATCTTATGTCGTGCCGTCCAATTTCGTGAGAAATCAATCTCTACAACGGCGGTTCGTTGAGGTTCTGTTGCGTCGAGCGCTTCAAGTATTGGAAGTACCATTAGATCCAGGCGACACTTATCGCGATCCGACCGGAGCTTTGCTGTCCGGCACAGCACATCTCTTGCATACATTGATGCGACTTGAGCCTCCGGTAAGAACGTCTCTACCTGATCTCTCGGCGCCGCTTACGCAGGCGCGAGAGAAAGTTCTGGTGTCGCTTTCGCCTGAAACACAGAGGCGACTGCTGCAACCGGGACAAGAGATTTTCATCCCGTCGGAGAAAACGCTTGATGAACAGATAGAGTTGGCACAAAAAGCACCCGATGTAAACCGGCGCGACGAGCTCATTGCTACGATAGTTTTAAGTGCCGCATCGGATAAACCAACCTTGGCAACCGTCATTGAGGTAATTGATAAGATTAGTGATTCGAACGTGCGCGTAGCATTGCGAGAGTGGATTTACTTTCGGCGCGCCACAACCGCTATCAAAGACAAGGAGTTTGAGGAAGCGGAAAAACTCGCGTTGCAGGTGGAAGGACTCGAGCAACGCGCCTATCTTTACACCGAGATCGCAAGGGCATTACTGAACAGCAATGAAACGCAGACTCGTGCGCGCGAGGTTCTCGATACCGCAGTAACCCAAGCAAAGAAAGCCGGCAAGACAATTTTTGCAGCACGTTCGTTGCTAACCGCCTCCAATCTCTACGCCAAAATAGATGTCGGGCGGTCGATCGCGATTTTGGCAGACGCGGTCGATCGGATTAACCACATCGATGCTCCGGATTTTGCCGGCGATGATCAAACCCTGGTAAAAGTCGTACAAAAAGCGGGCAGGCCCGGCCAGTACTTGCTTCGGTTTCCCATGCCCGGTCTTGATCCGCAGAGTGCGTTTCGTGAAATGGCCAAGATCGACTTCGACAATGCGCTATCGCAGAGCAGCGCCTTAACTGACAAGCTTCAGCGTGCTATGTCGACACTCGCGTTGGCAGAGGCGTGTTTGCAGCAAGCGCTACAACCACCGAAGGAAAAGCCAATGAAAGGCCAGGCCTCAATCGTCGCAATCACACAGATAGTTCCACCCGATATAAACGATATGTGAGTGATTCCAATCAAACCATCCAAAGCTCGCCAGCAGTGGGTCAAGGTTTGCGATTCAGACTCTTCTCTTAAGATTCCGCAAGTTCCTCGATAAGATTGAGGCGGAAGTCCCGCCAGGATTTGTCATCCACCTAATCCTCGACAACTACGCTACTCATAAAACTGCCACCATTCAGCGCTGGCTGCTGAAGCACCCACGCTTTCACCTTCATTTCACACCGACTAGTTCCTCCTGGCTCAACCTCGTCGAACGTTGGTTTGCACTGCTAACTGAGCAGCAATTGCGACGTGGCGTCTTTCGCAGCACCCGCAACCTTGAAACAACTATTCGCAACTACATCGATGCTCATAATGAAGAATCAAAGCCGTTCATATGGACCAAAACTGCTGACGAGATCCTCGCTAGTGTCGCCCGATTTTGTCAGCGCACTTTAGAGACAGCACACTAGAAGCAAACTTAAGAATTTTTGACCCGATTGGTAGAACCTTCTAGCTGACGATCCGGTCCTTCTTCGGGCGACGATCTGCGGCGATAAATCAACGTGCTAAGTGATCTAACGGCTACTATTCTCGGGATGAAGAAGCGGTGAGCGAATTTTTCACGTTATGACCGAAAACTGTTGGAAATTTTCACTTTATGCCGGAAAAGAATTTCATTTAATGACGGAATCGTCCTCGTAAGTTATTGATTCCAGTAATAGGGGGATTTCACTTTATGAAATTTGTAGGTCATAAAATGAAATTCTTGTAGGTCATAAAATGAAATTGCGCGGACGATCTCATTGGAAGTGAGCGGCCGTTAAGACGCCCTATGATTTCGGTCGGCTTTAAGCGCGTTAGTAAAAAACGTCCGTGTCGGATTTGCGGCAAACCCACTTATTGTGGCTTTTCAAGGGACGAACGTACTTCTATCTGCATGCGAATCAGTTCCGGCGCTCGCGGGTTATCTCGCAATGGTGGGAATATACACGTACATCCCGAAATCCCATTCATCACAATTCGACCAAGAATTAAGAGGCCGAATAGCCAATCAATTTCGCCGGCTTCCCTTGAAATTAGAGACGCTGTTTTTCGGGAGTTGATAAGGATCTCTCCAGCCTCAAATTAGATGGTCGGGAGCAACCTGCTCTCACAGTGAGCTCGTCAACGCAGCGAGAACATTTCTGGTGGAAGAATTGGACTAGCCGCTTCAGTGCCAGTGACTCTTTGAATCGGCTCACGACCTCAAATGAGAACGGCGCCAACTGGTCACAAACAAACGGATACGATCGATACGGTAACCGCTGGATCGATCTCGGCGGCGGCAATCAGAGTCTTTACTTCAACACCTCAAATAATCGAATCAGCGGCTGGAGCTACGATGCGGCCGGCAATCTGCTTAACGACGGCTCGCACTCGTACACCTACGATGCTGAGAATAAAATTGCCAAAGTCGACACCGTGTCTGCCTATATCTACGACGGAGAAATTTCGTTTGACAGCCGAAAATCGCGGCGCTACAGTGCCGCCACACCCCACTAGGTCCAACAGTCGGTTGGGCAAGCAAAAAACCAGGTGGAGCTTGAAAGTCAGATCTTCACTTGTTAAGCAGAAGTTTCCTCAAGTCGAAACAGTTCTTTCGTCTCTTATTAGATTTGGAGTTCACTCCCGGCCACTTTGTCTTACGGCTTTCCTTTGCCTTTGCTTTTTGCCTTTGCCTTTTCCGGCTGATTCGGGACTTGCCCGCCTGCCGGAGGGGACTGCTTGCGTTCCTGTTTTGATGCCCCTTTAGACTGCTGCTTTGCCGGGCTGCTTACTTGTTTTCCCTGAGGTTGCTGTTGGGCTTTGCGCTCGGCTTTCGTTTGAGCTGCCTTTTGATTGGGCTCCTGAGCACGGGTCTCTTTCTTCTGTTGCTGTTCAAGCTGACGCACTTGCTGTTGAGCTTTCTTATCGCCACGCTTGGCTTCGACGTTAAGCCGTTCTATTTCTTGTTTGCGTGCATGGTCCATCTGCTGCTGCGAATCCTGGCGCTCATCTTTAATCTTGAACTTTTGATTCCTGGCATTGTCGGAAACACGTTCCACGCGCATCGACTTCGCCAGGTCCTTCCTGGACGCCGACTCCCGGATATCACCGCTGACAAAAACCGGCGTGTCCCTGAGTTTCTTCGCTATGCCGGGCGGCAGATCGATCTTACCGCGTCCCCATGCCGAATGGATCACCGCGTTTCTAAGCGGAGTCAGTGTCAAAGGGTCGAGCGTTGGCCTCAGTGAGGCCAACACTCGGCTGTCAATCCTTCTGATGTTGCGCGGATCTATCGCGCGACCCCACGCATCCACGGGCACAACGGTGACTGCGCCGGGTATGCCAAAATTGATAAGTTGTCCCGGCAATATGTTCGCCCGCGTCAAATAATGCGGCTGCCAGTTAGCGTCATAATAACGCGGCGCATAAATGTCGCCCGGGCCAAGCGGCAACCAGCCGATTTGGTTGCCGTCGTTTAGATTAACGAAACCAACGAGAGCGGGGGCATACGCCGGCGTCGTGTTCACGCCCTCGGGAATCCAGTACCACTGGTTATTAACGTTGGCCCAACGCCCATAGTGATAGGGTGCGTAGCCCCAGGGCTCACTTGAAACCCAGGTTGGCCCATACGGATAATCGTTGGTCCACTGGCCCTGCTGATACGGAACCCAGCCTGCATCGACTCGCGGTCTCCAGCCATTGCCATAGCCGGCAACATTCTGCCAGTCGCCGTAGTAGTCCAAATCGTTGATGCCCGGAATGGTTGAACTCGCATACTGATAACTCACGTTGCGCCGGTAAGGATCGTAATAGTAAGGATCACTAAGATAAGCGTCGTAGTTGTTGTACCGACCGTCGTAAGAATTCGGATACTGATATCGATAATAATCATCCACTTGATTTCCGGCGTCCTGACCATTCAAGCGAGATAACGCAAGCTCGGCGGCCGCCTGGCCCACGAGCGTAAGCATTTCGCCTTTGCTAATTTCCCCGGAACCCGTTTGTCCAACAACCCGCGCGAGTCCGCTCAGCACCGAGACGAGCACACCGCCATTGTTGTCAAAAGCGAGGTTGTAAAGCCCCGGCTGATCGAAGTTAACCGCTCCGTAGGGTGTTGCTACTTCAAACAATTCATTAGGTGCTAAATAACCAACTTCGAACATTGCCGAGCCATCGCGAAGCGCGAGCTGAGTCCGCCGGTCTCCAAGCGATACCACATCAAGCGATGTATTTGAATCGAGCCGCGCGAAATTGCGTCCGCTAAAGGCGAGCGAGGCGTGCGAGTTATCTCGTGTGTAAATCCGATCTCCGACTGAGAAGGGTTGATTCGGAGTAGCGGCTATCCACTCCGCATTCGGATCAGCGGCATCAGTGTTGGGGAGGCTATCGCTGAAAGCGACCTCGCCATCCACTCGTTGTATCCGAGCCGCGTAGGGCAGTTCCTCGGCGGATGCAGTTTGTTCCTGCTTCATCCAAAAGCCCACGCCTACGGCGGCGATAAGCGCAACTACCCCTGCAATGATCGTAATATGCGGCCATACCTTAATTCTGTTCATAAACTCTCCTCCTCTGACGCCTCGCGTTGAGACCGCGTGAGAACGCCACGTTATCGCCCGCAGTGATGCTGAGATCCCGAATCTCATAGCCGATCGGGCCTTCGAATGAGGAGAACCAGTCTTCAGCGCGTTTTCTAGACGCATCCGATCCCGTCTGTTCGAATGGATTCACGACGTCAAACGACACGATGTCCGGCCCTATGCTCGATTTCGCCTCGTTGACATTCTTATCGCGGACTGCCTTTGCCCGATCATCGATTAACGCGCGGATCTGGGCTTCATCAGTTGTTTTGCTGTTTGCGATTCCAGTTGTCATATCTTCATCTCTTCGTTGCGAATTTCAGTATTGTCAGACATACGTTCTCCCTTGTTTGAATGGATGCTTCAACAAAGTGTTTTATCTTTCGCCGCATCCGTCTAAGCGAGAGATGCCCAACGTTCGAACGCCGATCTCCGATCTTCTGACGAGACCTACAGCGACTTCAGGTATTCAACCACGTCGCGCTTTTCTCGATTAGTCAAGTTCAATCCCTTAAAGTTGTTGTAGTGATTGACGACGTCGAGCAAAGTCGCAAAGCGACCATCGTGGTAGAAGCCACCCGTCTGGTGGGTCCAGAGTCCTTTGAGCGGCGCCGTACGGTAGCGTTCGTCAGGCGAGCGTTTCGCCTGAAAATCATCAATGCCGATCTCAGCAGGCGTGTGCATGTTCCAGCCAGGCTCAGTGAAGGTCGGCGGCACATGACACACCGCGCAGTTTGCTTGCCCGCTAAATAGGGCTTTACCTCGCGCCGCGGCTGGACCGTTGAAACTACCTTCCGGTGGCGCTGGCGCCGGGATGCTGAGTTGATACAACTGTAACGCTGGAAGTTTAGACGAGATCAGATCGGGGCTATTTCGTACGTTTGCGAAACCGGCCTTCGCTGCAACAGGAAATTTTACCGCGTCGTTCAACCGTGGATCATAGAAGGTGCCCTTCCCGTGCATCTCGAGGTTGGCTACAAACGCATTCCAGTGGCTGATGCCTCCCCAACCCGTCGAGGTGTGCAGGTTTACACCGGCAAGACCAAAAGCGGGCGGAATCAGAGTGGCGGCTGATTTGCCGTCTGGCCGGAAACCTTTGCCATCAAGTAAAAGTTGGGCATCGAATTTACCGGGCCCCCAGGCGGCCAGCACTTGCTTCACTGTTGCTTCATCGACACCCAGAAGGCTCGTCACTGCACTCAAATCTGGGGCCAGCGAGATAATGGCTCCGACATTGAGATCGCGGTTGGCCCATCCGTCAAGGCGATGACCAATCCCAGGTGCGAATGCGTTGTCAACCGTGGAGTGACAAAGGGCACAGGTAATTCCCATCGTCTTCAGACTGCCATCCTGATTGAACTGCCCCTGGACGCCGAGAACCGAGTTGAGCTTGATCAGGGCCAGAGTTATCGCGGGATCGTCCAGGTTGACCTGGCCTTGCTTGATTTTGTTGACGAGCTCCGCAGGAAGGACATCCATGTCGACTTTCAGGCCGAGAGCGAGTGCTGTCTTCGGGCTGACGCCGGCGCCTACTCCGCCAAATTTCGTTCCCTCTATCGCCCGATGAAGCTTGAGAGTATCGCCCCAAAAAGCTTCATCTCCGAAGGTGTCGAAGCGAAAGATTTGCTTTCCCTCTTCCAACACCGGGAGCGCGCTTGCGGTGAGGTACTGGTCGAACCATTCTCCGCTGATTTGACTATGTTCACTTTGCGTCTGACCCGCGCCGCCAAAATACACCATAGCGATGGCAACAGTTGCCAATACCGTGATTGCCATCGTTAATCGGCTGACTCGCTTCCCGAAAACCCTGCCGACTTTGTCATCCCTCTCGATTCCAACATGGTTCTGCGGATCATCTCTTTTGTTGAACATTGTTCTCTCCACGATGAACTGAATGCGTTCTTCCGGGGGACTGCAGGGGAAGTTCAGACTGTCACGTCGCTGTGGCGCAACCGTGCACTACTTCAACAGACTGTCGAAAGCCGGAAGCGCACTGCCTGGGGATGTTGTCAGAGTAAATTGCCAGATGACGACCATAAGCTCGGCGAACCTTGTTCGTCTGTGGCTTAACACACATATAAAAAACGATACTTGTCTCTCCTTATTCATTTTTCTCATTTGTTTATAGGTTTCGAGGATCTGTGTGCTAGCGCACGGAATGGCTATCCTCGTCTGTGTTAAGAATTAAGTTGTCGACATACATAGCTATAGCTAGTCTTGTGACGTTTCATCTAAAGGAGTCGGTGATGAGAGACATAAAACAACACGTGGACACCAATTCCGCCGATTTCAAACAAGGAGTGGAAGCCGGACTAAATTCCGCAGAGGACACTAAGAATTGGCAAGCCGGTAATGAACTGGGCCGGGAACTGAAAGATGAAGTTGAGAATAAAGAGCCAGTGTCTGAAAGCCTTTTTAAGGAACCCTCGCCTCCGCTTTTTATGAGTGATAGTTCAGAAGGCAAAAAGGGAAACGCTCAAGATGAGAAGGATGAAACGGAAGAATAGCTCCCTTCGTATTGGCGTTCCATCCGCAAATTAAACCGAGAGGCTCTTAGCCTCGTAAGTCAGGGGGCGGTACAAAAACCGGAGACAGGTAATGAACATAACAACATTGAGCACAATAGAATTGGCCTTAGTCATTGCTCTAGCCGTGATTGTGGTTACAGTTATCGCCGCCTGGATTTTTTCCCGAAAGCGTCGAACTAAAAAACTGCGCGCTCAGTTTGGCGGCGCTGAATATGCCCGCGCCGTGGAGGAAGGCGGGAGCCGCCGCCATGCGGAAGCCGGGCTCAAAGAGCGCACCGAACGGGTGGAGAGTTTGAAAATCCGAGAACTCGCTCCAGGTGATCGTGCGCGCTTTGTAGAGTCGTGGAGCAGAGTCCAGACGAGGTTCGTTGACGGACCTGGAGGTGCGGTAACGGAGGCGGACCAACTACTAGGTGATGTGATGTCGACACGCGGCTATCCCGTAAGTGACTTTGAACAGCGGGCGGCAGATATCTCCGTGGATCATCCGCTGGTGATGGAGAATTACCGGACAGCCCACGAAATTGCTGTTCGTCAAACGCGCGGGCAAGCCAACACAGAAGACTTGCGTCAGGCAATGATTCATTACCGGACCCTTTTTGAGGAGCTGGTTGGCCAGCCTGAGTTGGCCCGTGCGAAGACTACGTCCTGAATTCGAGTGGCACAAAAGAACAAACTGCCGAAGGCGTGGACGCCCAGATAGAGAGGGAACCGACCACTCCATTCTGACCCTGACAATGGGGCTCTCTGTCAGAGGCGTGAAATCAGTCGACAATCAGATTGTCGTTTTGGGCTAGAAGCCTAACGACCGGTTATCCCAGCAACCGATCAAACTCATCTTTGACCACGCGGTAACACTCACAGACGGTTTCTTCCAACTTCTTGCGGTCGAGGATCTTGATGTGGCCGCGAACGTAACTAATCGCTCCAGAATCTTGCAGACGACCGGCAGCGACGGTAACGCCTTCGCGGCGAACGCCCAACATGTCGGCAATCAGCTCCTGAGTCATGATCAACTCATCGGCCTTCACGCGATCGTGACTTAACAAAAGCCAGCGACAAAGTTGCTGCTCCACTGAGTGAAGACGGTTACAAACCGCTGTCTGTGAGATCTGGGTAATTAATGCTTGTGTATACCTCAGCAATACATGCTGAAATTTTCCACCGCGCGCGAATTCATCTTGCAGCACCTTTGCCTTCATCCGGATTGCGCCACCGGCGCTCTGTACGACGGCACGGTTGGGCATGGTGCCGCCCCCCATGAAGAGAGCAATCCCGACCACGCCATCATTACCCGTCAAACCCATTTCGGCACTCGCCCCGTTTTCCATGGTGTAGAGCAAAGAGACGATTGCCGTCGTAGGGAAATAGACATAATCAAGGTGTCCGCCGAATTCGTAAACAACTTCACCGAGATCAAATGAAATCTGCTGCAGTGGCAGCAGGCGGTCATACTCGTCACGCGGAAGTGCGGCGAGCAGCCGGTTTTCAACTGGCTCAATCGGTAGAGTGAGTGTAGCCATTAGTTGATCTCCACGCGTTGCCCTAAACGAAAACTCAAACCCCTGAGGCCTCAGAGCAAGCACAATCCATTAACTTGAAGAAAAGTATATCAGGTATGTGGCATAGTGCACACAGCTCCGTGTGAGGGCTTGGTTCTCTTATGAGATAGAGATCTTAAGCCGAACAGAGCAGGAAATGCGTCATGCCTCAACCAATAAATATTCAACTCTAGTGAGATGCAACCAGGCATCGTCGTCGATTTTAACTACGCAGGCGTCCTGTCAAGTATGTGGGTGGAGGATCAGCCAGGACGCGCCGTTGGACAGTTGATAATCGCTGAGGATGCATTCTCATCCAGCCTAGCTGCCAGTTGCGGGATGATTGCCGTCTGCGGATAAATGCTCTTTCATTAACTGTGTCAACAATCGAAGCTGCTCTTGCTGCATAGTGATCAGTTCGGACCATTTCATCTCGCGCAATTCGTCCAGCTTTTCATGCAGGCTCAGAATCTCAAGCTCCGCCTTCAAATTCACCTCATAATCGTGAGCCGCAGCTAGCCTGTCTTTTACTCCCTGACGATTCTGCGACATCAAAATTACCGGCGCCTGGGCGGCAGCGAGCGTGGAAAGAAAGAGGTTCAGCAAAATATAGGGGTAAGGATCAAATGAAGCGCTATAGCGCGCGAGAATGAGAGTGTTGAGCAGCACCCAGGAGAGCAAAATGGCGGTGAAGATAATGATAAAGGTCCACGAGCCTCCAAAAGCAGCAACTTTATCGGCGAGTCGTTGGCCAAGTGTTAGCTTCTTCTCAAACTCTAAGTTGATGTTGCGACTGATATGCCGGCGTTCGCCGAGATGCTGAACAACCCGATGTTCAGCTTCAGGAAGATCATCAAGGCTGACCTCAAATCGCTTCTTCACAAAATCCGGCACGTGATTCTTCATTTGAAAGGCTCATGCCAAGCCGCTGTGTCGTTCGGTAAGAAAAATCGCAGCGCTGATTAACTCGGCGGCAACGAATGGCTTCGGAATGTGAATTTCGTATCCAGCGGCCAATGCGCGCTTTCGGCCGTCGATTCCTGCATAGGCCGTTAATGCCACAGCAGGAGTTCTTCCGCCATGCTCTTCGGCAAGCTGACGTATTCTGCCGATCAGATCATAACCGTTCATCTCCGGCATTCCGATGTCCGAGATCAGCAGATCGAATCGTTGTCGCTCCATTTGATCCAGCGCTTCAGTGGCAGAACCTACGGAGACCACTTCGGATCCGCACGTTGTCAGCACCGCGGCGACAAGCTCACGAGTGTCCCGTTCATCATCGACAACGAGCACGCGCAGACCACTGAGCGAGTGTTGCCCTGTGGTCGGACTATTCCGTTCAGTCTTTGGGTCTGTTTTTTCTGCTGCGTTCGGGACTTCATGAAGACTGGGCACCGGAAGCATGACTCTGAAGGTGGTACCGGCATTTTCACCGGAACTTTCAGCCGTTACCGTCCCTCGATGAAGTTCAACCAACTGACGCACAATTGAGAGCCCTAGTCCAAGCCCACCATTGCTGCGTGTGTTCGAGGAATCGGCTTGGCGAAAGCGCTCGAAGACGTGCGGCAGCAGCTCGGTGGCGATGCCTTGCCCGCTGTCGTTAACAGTGATCAGAACATGCGAGTCATTTCGCACCAGGCGTACGAGCACGTCGCCTCCCTTAGGTGTGAACTTGATCGCGTTGGTTAATAGATTCCAGACAATTTGCTGAAGACGGTCGGGGTCGCCCAAAATGGGTCCGATGTCTGAGTTGAATGCGGCCTTCAGATTAATGCTTCTGGCATCTGCCGCGGGGCGCACGTCGTCAACGACCGCCTGAATCAACGGCGCGAGTTTGACCGCGCGTAGGTCGAGGCAGAGTTTGCCGGTCATGATGCGCGAGATGTCGAGCAATTCATCGATGAGTCGCCCTTGAGCTCGAGCGTTGCGAGCGATGGTTTCGATCGCACGAGCAGTCTGCTGTTTATCGAGCTTACCGTCGGTGAGCAGATGTGACCAGCCGAGGATCGAGGTAAGAGGAGTCCGCAATTCATGCGACAAGGTGGCAAGAAACTCATCCTTGACGCCGTTAGCCGAATCAGCTTCTGCGCGTGCTGATTGTGCCACTGCCAAGAGTAGCGTCCGTTCTTTCTCCGCTCGCTTTCGATCAGTGATGTCGCGGATGTTGCACTGTATGACTTGATGACTATCTTCCTCGTATACGTTGCTCACAAACTCCACATCCCTGAGCTTTCCGTTTGTGGCTTGAAGCGGCAAGTCTTCGTAGCGGAGATAGCCTGTTCTCTGCAATTGTTTGAAGGCCGCCTGGCTCGCCTCCTTATCACTGAAGAGACCGATTTCCCAAAGCTCCTTTCCTAAAAACTCGGCGTGTGAGTAGCCCAACAACTCAGTCATGAATGGATTCACGTCGGTGATCTTTAGAGTGACCGCATCGAGAATGAGTATTCCGTCGCGTGCAGCTTCGAAGAGACGCCGGTAGCGGAGTTCTGAGATTCGCAGTCGTGATTGCGTCTGGTCGCGGACGGGGAGCTCATCGTCGGTCACGACGTATGACCGCCCTTCACACGCAAAAGTTTCGTTGATGATGACATCGGACTCTAGTCTCGTTGAATCATGAGAATCGAGAGGGCACCTTCACTGCTGACGTAGGCATCGTTTCATCGGCTGATCGCTTGCAAATAGAGGCGATGACTGATCGGGACTCTCGATAACTATGTTGTTTTGTTCGACGAATCTGGTTTGGCCCTCAAACCATGAATGTTTTACATTGCCTGGGGAGATCCGTCTGTGTGCTAACCCACATAGAGGGTTGGGTCTGTTACGTGTTAGCCAGGGTGAATAACCGATTTCCGTAGGTTCTTAGGAGAACTTCCTATCCGAAAAAGCCTGACGTTTAGATAGTCAAAACTGTGTCTTTCATATGTGTGTTTGCGCACAGACGAACAATATAATGGTGGTCCAAGATAGAATCTGTTCCTACAACCCCTGAGAATCAGAAGGCAATTAAATGCCCTACAACTGCCGAGCGCGAGTTTTGTGCGTAGATGACGATGAAGACTCTCGTGAGATGTTGTGTGTGCTGTTGAGGTCCTCGCGAGTTGAAGTTAAAGCGGTCTCAACGGCGGCCCAGGCCTTATCAACCATTCAAATAGAACATTTCGATCTGTATCTGCTGGATGCTTGGCTGCCTGATCTCGATGGGTTTGAATTATGTCGCCACCTACGTCGACTTCTCCCGCACACGCCAATTCTTTTCTTCTCAGGCGCGGCCTACGAGACTGACAAGCAGAGAGCGATTGAGGCGGGAGCAAATACTTACGTGATCAAGCCTGACCTCTCTGGCCTACTCAAGAGTATCACGTACTTCATTCCTCGAGCGCAAAGCGCGGTTGCTTAGGTAAGGTGCTCCGCCGAGAGACCATCCGCACTCCTTTCAACTAAAAACAGGCGTGAAACTTACTCTCTCGTCCATCGTAAGAGCGCAACAAGCTCAGTCACAAACATCAACGATCGACCAGAAACAGGCAACTCCAAAGTCTGGCGAGGAACAGCCACCGGCTAAGTTACCGACTGAACCTGACGACAAGCAGGACGCAAAGCTCGCCGTTTATCAGGTACATCGATTAGCGGAGAAGATCCTGGCCCTTCGTAGTGTTCGTGCGAAAGCCTTCGAAATCGCTCGACTCGCGGCGGTGTTGTGGAAACAGGATGAGACACACGCGCGGTTCCTGTTTGAAAAAGCTCTAAATTTGACGATCGCGAACGGAAACGACGCTGAGGCAAGGGCACTATCAGCATTGCACCGTCGCGTAATAGCGCTGATCGCCCGTAGCGACGCTGAATGGGCGAAACGACTAATCGATTCCGCAGCGAAGCGCGAGGGTGAAGACCAGGGTTCGAAGACTACTAGCGGCGCAAACCTCGGTACCGCTTTTGGTCTGTTGGAAGAAGACTCCCCCGTTGCTGTTCAATTCGCTGAGCGGAGCTTAAAAGGCGGTGTCCATAGAGCGTTCCTCGATTTCGTACTCAATCTGCGAAAGAAAGACGAACCTGAGGCTAACAGACTTTTTCTTCAAGCACTTAACTACCTGTCACAACAATCGGCTGTGGATATATTGGAGTTCCATTCGCTGGGACTTTATCTGTTTACCGCCCCGGATTTGATTGATCCGGACGCCCGCAAAATTACCCTGGTGGATCACATACTCGTACCCAACATTACGGCGGACCGCCCCGGCGTCCCCAAAGCGCTTGTGCGAGCGTATCTGGCTACTGCTGCGGACGTTCTTTGGCGGATGACATCTGACGTTGAACAACGCAAGTACAGTTATGCGCTTTGCTACATGTTGCTGCCCAAATCAAGAAATGTAGCCCCCGATCTAACGGCAAAATTTGACGCCGTCATGGCGACGCTTACGCCTCAGGTTCCAACCGGACTGACGAGTGACTCCGCGTTCCGGTACATGAAGCCGTCGTCAACTACGACCGAGGAGAAACTAACCAACGCTGAGAATAAACCGGATCAGGAAGATCGCGACATCGCCTACCTTGAAATAGCCCTTCAAGCCTGGCGTAGGGGTGACTTCAAGACGTGCCGTATTGCTCAAGGACGCATCTCGGATTTGGAAGCCAGTCAGCGGTTAGGCGCGATCATTGATTTCGGAGATGGCGCATGGGCCATCAAGCAGAACGCTGCTGACCTCTCAAAGGCAGAGGCAATGGCGAATCGACTGCCGCAGGGGATTGAACGCAGCATCCTGCTCCAGGCTATCGCGAAAATCCAGGGGAAGGGGCCAAATGCAAATCTAACGGAAGAAACAGTCGATAAGTCATTAAAAGCCGCTCGCTCGATGTCCGACGGCCGCCGTCCCTTCCTGCTGCTTACTGCGGCCGCTCAATTGGCCCACTTGAAGTCGGCGGCGCTTCCTATTGCTCTGGCTGAGGCAGTCAGGAATTTTAATTCATTCGAAGAGTCGGCACTTACCGGGTTAGATTGGGCCCAATCGGTTCAAATTGGACCTCTGAAAGCGAGATTTCCTCTGGATGTCGCCAACGTCGATTTCGGCTTCAATGAGGCCTTTCGCGCAGTTGCCATCGCTGACCCCGAAGCAGCGATGGCGCGGGCGGAAGAATTGCGGCATGAAAATCTGCGGGCGCAAAGCCTGGTTGAAGTTGGAAGAGCATTTCTTGACAAGCTTCCACCAAAGCCGCAGCCAAACGAAGAACCGATTCGCGTCGGTGAAGACGGTATGCGCAAATCAGCCTACAAAACTGTCATGCCTTCATATCCCGAGGAAGCGCTTAAGAAACGACAACAAGGCGTGGCTGTTGTCGAGTTGCAATACGATGCTAAAGGTGATGTGGTCAGTACTTCTGTTCTGGAGGCGCCGTCCAAGAGCATTGGCGACGCAGTGGTAGTAGCTCTTAAACAATGGAAATTTGTGCCCAGCAAAAAAGAAGATGGCACTCCTGTAAGTGTTCGCGGAAAACTCACCTTTTATTTCGAGATTGACAAAGAAGGTAACGGCCGGGTCCAAAACCCTAAGCAATTCCGTTGAAAAACCGAACAGTAACTTCCTCGTTCGAAAATGACCGTCCGAATCCTCAACATCGCTATTCTGCTTGCGGCTCTCGTACTTTCCGCCGTGCTGGTCAAGAAGTTTTTTTTCCAGCCAGATCAAAATACAGACTACCGGATTGCAGCTAATGCCATCCTCAGCATGAACGGAATAAACTGGGCTGACTCGGATCGAACGGTACGTATCACTGTTTTCCTTAGGCATAAAGAGTGTACCCACCTTGGCGATTCTTGATCGAAATGGTGTCGTGACTGACATGTGGGTAGGAAAACTCTCCCCTTTAGAAGAAAAAGGCCTAATGTCCAGGCTGAGACTGGAAGACACCAGGTCTCCGGATGAGTGGTCGATTAATGAAGCCAATCTTGAGCGCAAAGTTGCTAACAAAGAGCTACTGGTGCTGCTCGATATACGCGAGCGCGCGGCCTATGCAATAAATCACAGAGACGGAGCGAAAAACATTCCATTGGATGAGTTGCCTGTTCGAGCGCAAAACGAGTTGCCCCTGGATCATACGATTGTCATCTACGGCAACAACCCATCTGAAGCGGATTTAGCCTATTCAATTCTTGATACACAGGGCTTTGCCCATGTTTTCGTCTTCCCTGCGTCCTCTGCGTCCCCTGCGTCTCTGCGGTGATCTGTCCGTTAAGTGCCAGTAACCGCGGAGGCGCAGAGGACGCAGAGATACGCAGAGATGAAATTGTCCCTGATAACACGGCTGCAAAGATGGCACAACGCGGCGCAGAGGACGCAGAGATACGCAGAGATGAAATTAGGTCACTACTGTCCACAGAACATTCTTGCTCTTGTAGAAGCTGATAGAAAACCAGCAGACAAGAAGGCGGTGAGGAAATTTTCAAGTTATGCCCGAAAACTGTAGGAAAATTTCACGTTATGCCGGAAAAGAATTTCATTTAATGACCGAATCGTCCGCGTAAGTTATTGATTCCAGTAACAGGCCGATTTCACTTTATGACATCGGACTTCGGCTATGAAATGCAGGAAAATATTCATCACCGATGTATTCTTGGGTTTGCTGACGGTTTGCCGCTTAAAGCCGGCCCGAAAATCATTGGGTTACGTCTTATTGCCCGCCTGGTTCTATAGGAAATCGTCTGAGCAATTTCATTTAATGACCGAACCCCACAGAATTTGCGCTCGGTCTTGTGAGAATGCGCAAACATGTCCCGCCGACTGCGGTGGTGGTACCTGTACTACAGTTCATTAAGTCGCCACACAGCAACCGAGTTTTGCGTAAATGTTCGATGGTTTTCACTTCGCTATTCATTAAACGAGGTGACCAAGCGAACTCAAATGGTGAAGCGAGAAGCTGAAAAAGGCTTATTCTTCGAAACACGTCGACATGGCCCATGCCGGAGCCTGGATTCATCGCAACTGTCTGACGAGGTTATTTCACAAAAAGCGGGCGGCCACGGATGGCCGCCCCTTAATCAAGTTGCCCCGCACTATCGCCGACTTAATGCCGGTTGATCCTGCTTTGCTAGTTGACCATGATGTTTCTCGCCTGTCTCTTACGCGTGATTGCCTGATCAAGAAGCTGGTTCCTAACATCGTCGTTGCTGGTCACGAGTGCAACCAAGTCAATGGCCAGGGCTTCTTTCAGTTTTATCACGGCGTCCGGATGCACTGCGCTACCTCCGCGTCCTCGGCGTCTCTGCGGTTTTGTTTTATGCAGCCGATATCACCGCAGAGCTTCCCTGCTCGTCTTCGACGTGCAGATAAATTGGATGAAACTTTCAAAACGTCGAAAAATAAGGGCTTTTTCGACGAGTTCCTAAGAAGACGCAGAGGAGGCAAAGGTAACGCTGACATTTCGACTACTTGCAAAAACTCTGAACTTATTGCGCGCTTGCCGTGGGCGCGAGGGCCTTGAGCGCCGCGTCGACGTTCGCTTTCAAATCTTCATAACTCCGAGCAGTTACGCGACGACCGTTGATGAATATGGTTGGCGTCGCCATGATGCGGAGTCTCATGCCGTCTTCGATGTCACGTTTGACTTCGTCAGCAAATTTTCCTGATTCCAAAGCACCGTCGAAACGGGCGCGGTCAAGACTGAGTTCGCTGGCGTAGCCCTTGAGTTTGTCCACGCTAAGCTCCGACTGATTACGCATCAACACGTGGACGTATTCCCAATATCGCCCTTGCTCGCGGGCAGCCTCTGCGGCTTCCGCCGCCTTGAACGCCTCGGCGTGCTGGCTGAGAGGAAAGTCGCGTGTGACAAGTCTTACTCTGTCGCCATACTCCTTGACGAGACGCTCGAGCTCCGGATGGACGGCGGCACAACTCGGACATTGGTAATCCGTGAACGCGACGATAGTAACCGGAGCTTTCGCATCACCGAGGGAAGGCTGATCGGATATCGAGATGGAAAAGACAGGTGACTCAGGAGCGGTCAGAAACACCTGAATCGAAGCCGCAGCGCGCAGCTTTTCGACAAAGACGCGCTCCGCCGCGCGCGCTTCAATTTGTTCCAGATACCGAAGGATTGAGTCTTTCGTTTGTGCAAAATCTCCACTCACGCGCTCTTTGTTTTGCTCGAAGAAAGCAAGCGCCTGTTCTTCAGTAACAGTCTTAGGCTTAACCTCGAGGTCAAGCAGCGCATTCGTCGTCATCTTTCGTTTTTGTGCTTCCTGCGACAAAAGCGTGTCGTTGACGCTGAGATCAAGCTCTTCTTTGCGCAGTCTATAGACCTGCTCCTGGATCTCAAATATAAAAGGCTGAAGCGAATCTTCTACGTCAGCCGACGTAATTTTCTCGCCGTGGACAGTCGCGAACAAGCGGGCACGTTCCGTCTCGTTGCCCGGTGGAGTTACTGCCGCGACGTGGAGTTTGGTATCACTTGCGGCGCGTAAGCCATCGGCAAATCTCTTCGCCTCGACACGCTGTCGCTGATCCAGCAAATACTTGAGAATATCTTCTCGTACTACATGAAATTCGTCCTGGATGCGCGACTTATTCTGATTGTAGAAGGTTTGCGCTTCCGCGTCAGTCGGCATTTTTACTTTTGCGACAACCTCTTGTTCGAGAAGTTTCGTCGTACCAATTCCACGTCGCTTGGCTTCGTCTGTAAGCAACCTTGAATTAATCAACAGATCCAGCTCTCGCAGGCGCGCGTCAATGACCTGTTGTTGCAGTTGACGCACTGCTTCGCCGGTTCTCTTTTCAACGTCGCGTCTCGTGATCCTTACTCCGTTTACGATCGCGAGATCCTCGGGCAGGACTTGCGGCTCACAAGCACAATCCTCAGCAGTTTTGTCAGGCTGAGCAGCTTGTTGCGTGTCGACGGGCTTTGTTGTCGCGTTCCCGCCAGTCGCCGCCGGCGTCTGAGAATGAACTACCTGCGACAGTGAAATAATCGAAACTGCGAGTGCGAATACCAGTCTGGTCATGATTCTTCTCCTTCGGTGGCTATTACAAACGGCAATTGGGCCACTCCTCTGCAAGTGTCATGCTAGAGGATTTTCCAGACGCAAGACTCGCAACACACAAGTCATGGGAAAAAACTCGCAGGTGCTTGAGAACTTTCGCCCTTTTTGGGTCACTTCGAAGATCGATTTGATGAACACTGGCCGCTGATCACTGCTGAACCCAAGCTGAGTACGGGAGTTGCAAGACGCATTGCAGCCTCGTAATGAATTATCCGGGTGGTCCAATGATCACCCACCTTATTCGACCGATAGTAATACCAGATTGTTTCTCCGCACGTCGCGGAGAAAGGCTCGATCTTTACCTGGGGAGTGCTTATGAATCCTTTTTCGCAAGTACCACAAATCAGTCAGCGAATCGCGTTTCCGTCAAAGAGGGGCCTGAATCCACAGGTAATAATTCTCTTTACCCTGCTGACACTTGTGTTGACTACGACCGTGATCGCTGCCTGGGAGAAGGTACTGCGTCCGCCATATTACGATTGGGTCGCCCGACACTATCCGGGCCTTGAAAACGCTGAGAACCGCTACAAGCTTGAGCAGCGCGGCGAACATTTCTTCATCTCGATCGCCGTCGATCTAATTGTTGTGAGCATGCTGCTGGCGCTCATCGATCGCAAGCAACGAAAGCTGGCAGCCGCACAAGAACGGCTCGCTCAGAGCGAGAGGGTTGCGATTCTTGGAAAGGTCGCGGCCCAGGTGGCCCACGAAGTACGTAATCCCCTTGCCGGTCTCTTGCTGTACTCGATGCACCTCCGAAGCAAAGTTGCCGCCAGGTTTTCCGAAAGCGACGCGCAAGTCATGGATAAGATCATCGAAACTATCAACGGTCTGACCAGTACAACGGAACAGATTCTCAATTTTGCTCGCCCATTGAGACTCGAGATCAAGCGCGTTGATGTCAACCGAATGATCACCGATGTAGTTCAGCTTCTCACGGCACAGATAACTGCAAATAGAATCGAAACAGCGCTGGTTCTCGATGACTCGGGAGTGACAGGAATGCTTGATGAAGCATCCATTCGCGCGGCTTCGCTCAATCTTGTTCTGAACGCCGTTCAGGCCATGCCTGATGGCGGTCGCCTGGAGATAACAACTGGCTCGTCCGGCGAAAAACTCTGGATCTTAATAAGCGATACCGGGTCAGGAATGAGTGCGGAAGAGCTCAAACATATTTTTGAACCCTTTATTACAACGAAGAGCCGCGGCCTTGGCCTGGGAATGCCTTATGCGCAGAAGATCATCGAACACCACGGCGGGACCATTCTGGTGGAAAGTGAACCGCGTGTAGGCACCAAAGTCAAAATTGAGTTGCCGGCGAAGAGAGGAGCAAAGCAGTGAGAGCGCCAGCGAGAATTCTGGTCGTTGACGACGAGACCAGCGTGACGGGATCTTTGAATCTGATTCTTAGTGATGCCGGCTTCTCAGTGCTCACCGCGAATAGTTTCGCCGAGTCAACAAGGATCCTGAGCCAAACCAAATTCGAGTTAGTGATCACGGACCTTCGCCTATCTGACGCCACCGGAATCGATCTGATAACACACATCAAGCGTGAAAGTCAGGATACGGAAGTCATACTGATGACGGCCTTTGGCTCCGTAGACATCGCGATCGAAGCGATCAAGCGTGGGGCCTATTACTATCTCGAGAAACCCTACACGCCGGATCGTCTCTTTGCCCTCGTGGAACGCGCCCTGGAGTTTGCGGCGCTGAGACGTGAGAACGAAACGCTCAGACGCACATTGGCCAGTGACGCAGAAACCTTTGGAATGATCGGACGCCATCCAGGGATGCGCCAAATCATGGAGACGATACGCACCGCGGCGCCGTCCGATGCTCCCGTTTTGATTGAGGGTGAGAGTGGAACCGGAAAGGAATTGATTGCGACTGCATTCCATACCCAGAGCCAACGTGCTTCTGGTCCATTCATCCGGATCAATTGCGCTGCGATCCCGCACGAACTGATCGAATCAGAGTTGTTCGGATACAAGAAAGGCGCCTTTACCGGCGCCGACCGTGATAAGCGTGGATTGATCGAGGCTGCTAATTCCGGCACGCTGCTGCTCGATGAGATTGCCGAGATGCCAACGCACTTGCAAACCAAGCTGCTGCGAGTTTTACAGGAAAGAAAGTTGCGGCGCTTAGGCGATGAGCAGGAGATTTACGTAAACTTTCGGCTCGTGTCGGCCACCAATCGCAACACTTCTGCGCTTTTGGAAGAGGGCGTTTTACGAAAAGATCTCTACTTTCGGATCAGCACAATCAAGATCAAGGTGCTGCCATTGCGCGAGCGCGCCGATGATGTGCTTTTGATTGCCAAACGCTTTCTGGATCGCTTCAACAAACAATACGATAAAGCGATTAGAGATATTTCGCCCGAGGCTGTCTTGCGTCTCGTTCGCTACGACTGGCCCGGAAACGTTCGCGAACTTGAAAGCGTCATTGAACACGCAGTCTTGTTTTGTTCAGGAGATGAATTGCTGCCTGCATGCTTGCCGGAAGAGCTTCAAAACTCACGGGTCGCAAGTTCGGCTATTCATATCCCACCGTTGGTGCCCATGGAAGAGATCGAGCGCGAGGCGATCATGCAGACGCTCGAGCGTACCTCAGGCAACGTCAGGAGAAGCGCTCAAATTCTCCGGTTTCCACGGCCCACCTTCTATCGCAAGTTGAAGAAACTTGGCATTAAGGTTGAGAGACCTCAAAACGGCGCCGTCGAAAAAAGACCCGATCACCCTGCGCAATAATCCCCGACCCAAAAAAGTCGCCGAAGCTCAAAGCATTGATGTGAATGATTTGCGGGTGTGCCGGCTAGAATTTCGCCATCGGTAAAGCGCGGGAGCACCTCAGCCTCGCTTTCGGCGCTGCTCTGAAACAACTCCGCAAATTTTTCCCACTTCTTCCGTGAATTTCCCCACTTTGGAGAAGCAAACAAACGATTCCACCGAGAATTTGGACCAACAGACCAGTTCTGGTGGTAGGCACAAATCTTGCTCAGATGAAAGCACTTACTATCTGGAGGTGACAATGAACCTAACTACTATCCGAAATGGAAAACCACAAAGTTTAACTCGACGTGCGATTCACTTTGCTTGTATTGCGATCGTGTTCTTCTGTGCAGTTGTCGTGCAGGCCCAGGAACCTGCCACAAATACGAAGCCAACAGAACCTGCGAAGACGCAGAAGATTGTCGAGCAGGGTATCGCAATCGAGTTCGCCATCGAACCTCTGGCTAAGAATGCCACAAGGATCAAAGCGGGCGAGGATGTGCAGGTTAGATTCAAAGTCACGGACACAACAACCGGTACACCGGTTAAGGGTTTGGGCCTTTCCGGATGGATTAGCCAGAGGGCGGGAAACAAAGCGATAGACCCGCAGCAATGCCGCACTCAGATCCAATCGTTTCTCACGGGCAGCCTCCGGGCGCGTCCTGATGTTGATCTAAATTCATATTACGTTCTTGCTTTGAATCGTAGTCCGGACATCTCGGTCATCGATCCGCTGTTGGGATTCGGCGGGAGCAAACTTTTGACTTTGGTAATGATGAAGAGCCCCGGTGAGGACTGGATTTTGACTGGCGACGGCGAAAAGCTATTCGTCACTCTACCCGCAATCAATCAGGTGGCAGTGATCGAAACGCGCAGTTGGACAGTTGTTAATTACATCGACGTGGGCCCCAGGCCCACAAGCGTGACCTTGCAGCCCGACCAAAAATATTTGTGGGTTGCGAACGACGACAACACCGAAGCTGGAGGAGTCACGGTAATCGATACCGGGACACTCAAAGTCGCGGCGCAGCTCTCCACCGGTGCAGGTGGGCATCAGACGGTCGTCAGCGCTGACAACCGTTACGCCTTTGTTGCAAATCGCGACAGCGGAACGGTGTCAATCATCGATGTTCGAACGCTGTTGAAAGTCAACGACGTCAAAGTTGGACCAAATCTCAGTTCGTTGGCGCTCTCTGAACTCAGCAAGACCGTCTACGTTGCAAGCGAGAAAGACGGAACCATTACCGTCATCGATGAGCAGGGCAAAATTCTCGCGCGGATGATAGGAAAGCCGGGCTTGCGATCGATACGGTTTGCCCCAGGCGGGCGATACGGCTTCGTCATTAATACCAAAGAGAGTCTCGTAAACATTTTCGACGCGGCCTCAAATCGTGTGCTTCACGAGCCAAAGGTCGGAAAGTCTCCCGATCAGATCATTTTTAGCGATACGTTCGCGTTCGTCCGATCGTTGGACAGCGAGATCGTTTACATGATTCGCCTGGGTACGATCGGAGCCGAAGTTGATGTCACTGAGTTTCCCGGAGGTCAGGCTGCGCCCGGAAAAGCATCCCCGGCGTTGCGTGCTGATTCAATCGTACTGGCGCCGGAAGGAAACTCCGTCATCGTCGCGAATCCGGTTGATAAAGTTCTTTATTACTACACTGAAGGAATGGCTGCGCCGATGGGTAACTTCCAGAATTATCGACGCCAGCCCATGGCAGCGCTGATCGTCGATCGCAGTTTACGGGAACGGAGTCCCGGCGTTTACTCGACGACGATCAAATTACCGGCTAGCGGCACTTACAACATCGCATTTCTAGCCGACTCTCCTCGGGTCGCGCACTGCTTTGAAGCTTCTGCGGACCCGAATCCGCTCTTGAAGGAAGCTCGTCCTGTGGCCCTGCGCCTGGAACACCAGATCAAGGAACGGCAGTTCCCCGTGGGCCGGGACTTCGCTTTTCGTTTCAGACTGATTGAAACGGTGACCAACGAGCCGAAGCAGGATCTGAAAGATGTTCGAGTACTAACATTCCTCGCTCCCGGTACCTGGCAGCGACGCGACATTGCGAAATCACTGGGCGACGGCATGTACGAAATAAACCTTAACGTACCGCAGGCTGGAGTCTACATGTTGTTCGTTGAATCAGGCTCGATGGGAGTGCGCTACACAGACTTGCCGCACTTGATGCTGCATGCCATTGACGAGAAACCTGCACCGACCAAACCGGCTAACTGAAACGCCGGCCCGTTTTCGAAGAAACAGGAGTTGAATCAAATGAAGAAACAATCATCCCTCAAAACTGCCCTTGTCGCTGCGATGCTGATGTTTGGATGGACCACCATTGGAGCGCAGTCGCATGCCACAAAAGGACCGAGTGCGTTAGCGCCGGGGCGCTCGCAAAACTCGCAGGAGAGTAAAAGTAAGACAAGCGTGAAGAAATCCTACGTGTGTCCAATGCATCCCGAGGTGAAGTCGACGAAGCGTGGCAAATGCCCAAAGTGCAAGATGGATTTGCGACTCGAGAAGCCAACCACCGAGGCTCAGGCTCCTGCCGATCACAGTGGTCACGACAACAGCACCGCAGAAACCGTGCCGCTTGCCGTAGACTCGGTCAACGTCAACACTTCAATCAACGCTTACACGTCCGGAAAAAAGATGGTCATTCCAGACGTTGAAGTGTTGGACCAACATGGCAATGCGCTTCACTTTTACAGCGACCTGATCAAGGGAAAGACCGTCGCGATAAATTTCATCTTCACTAACTGCACTACTATCTGCCCGCCACTCGCGGCAACTTTTGCCCGCGTGCAAAAAGAATTGGGAGACAAAGTCGGGCGGGATGTTCACTTCATCTCGATCAGCGTTGATCCTCTAACGGATACGCCCGAACGGTTAAAAGCCTGGGGCGCAAAGTTCAAAGCAGGAAACGGCTGGACATTTGTAACGGGCACTAAACCCGAGATGGACAGGTTGCTGAGTGCGTTCGGTGCAGCAGTGTCGCGCCGGGAGGACCACTCGCCGGTAGCAATTATCGGCAACGACACTAAAGGAATCTGGACGCGAACCTATGGTCTGGCCAAGACTGCTCAGATAGTCGGGTTGATCCTTGATGTGATGGAAGGAAAAGCGGATGACTCGATGACAAAGGAGACGACCAAACAATGAAGCCAAAGTTCATCTGTGCGGGTTTTCTGTTTTTAGCGATCGCATTCTCGATCGCGTCAGTCAAAGGGCAGGATAAACCAGGCGCACAGAAACCTAAACCGCCAACGCCTTCTTCATTAGAGCAGCAACAGCCCTCTGCGACAGACACATCCAGTTCAGCAGCGGAGAAATACTTTTCTGATGTGGAGCTGATCAATCAAGACGGCCAGAAGATGCGCTTCTACACAGACGTGCTGAAGGACAAGGTTGTAATTATCAATACGTTCTTTATCACCTGCACGAATATTTGTCCGCCAATGAACAGGAATATGGAAAAGATACAGGATGCTCTTGGGGACCGACTGGGTAAAGATGCTTTTCTTGTTTCGATCAGCGTAGATCCGGAATTCGATACCCCTACACGGCTAAAGGAATACGGCCGCAAGTTTCACGCCCGGCCCGGTTGGATCTTTTTGACGGGCAAGAAGGAAAACGTTGATTGGGCGCTTTACAAACTCGGGCAGTACGTCGAAACCAAAGACGGTCATACGAACATCATCATCATCGGTAACGAACCGAAGGGTCTTTGGAAGAAGGCGTTCGGCCTTGCCAAGGCCGAGGAACTTATCAAGGTTGTCGAAGACGTGATTAACGATCGGTAGGATGTCCGTCCACAGATTACACGGACTAATCTGTGAAATCTGCGTTTTGCCATTATCACTATGAGTAAACTTTGCCACGTACTACTGATTCTGCTTGCCGCGATCGCCGGCTTTCTGATTCTAAGCGATCGGTCCGCAGGTGCTTTCCAAACACAGACCCCAGCACAACGCCGCGAGCTAACGCCACAGGAGAAGCGCGGCAAGGCATTCTACCTCAGAGGCGAGAGTTCCTCGGGACAAGAGATCACGGCCATGATGGGCGAGATCGACGTACCGGCTACGACTCTTACCTGTGCCGGTTGTCATGGAGCTCGAGGCGAAGGAATCACGGAAGGCGGAGTGACCGCAGGCAACATGACCTGGTCCTACCTGACAAAGCCTTACGGCCACGCTGACGACGGAGGAAGAAAACATCCGGCTTTTACCGAAGCTTCATTCGTCCGCATGTTAACAGCCGGCGTTGATCCAGCCGGCAACAAGTTGGCGGTAGCCATGCCGACTTATCAAATGCCGCAACAGGACATGGCGAATCTCATCGCCTATCTAAAACGGATTGAGACAGATACCGATCCGGGCATCTCAGATAACAATCTCGTAATCGGCACTCTGTTGCCGGATAAGAGCGCGCTTACAGGTCTGGCCCAATCAATGGAAGACGTGTTGCAGGCTTATTTCGCTGAGGTCAACAGCCGAGGAGGAATTTACAACCGCAAGATTGAACTACGTGTCATGCACGGCGACGCTGCATCCACGCCCGTAAACATGAAAAGGCTCGTTGACGACGAGCAGGTGTTTGCAATCGTAAGTGGCCTGACCGCCGGCGCGGAAGAGAGCGTTGCTGCGCTTAGTCAGGAGAAGGAAGTGCCTTTCATTGGTCCTTCCACACTGTTACCGCAAAGAACTCTGCCGCTCAACCGCTATATGTTTTATTTGTTGCCGGGACTCAAAGAACAAGCGAGGACACTGGTTAATTACGCGGTGAAAAAAACTGAACCTGCGAAACCGCGTGTGGCCGTTGTTTATCCGGATTCAGAATTCAGTCGAGGCATAGCCTCCAGTATCGAAGAGCAGGGTAAGAAGGTTGGGTGGCTTTCGATAACCAAACTTAATTACTCGCGCGAAGGATTCAATGCGACCCAGTATGTGAACGAGTTGGCGGAAAAGAGTATCGACACAGTTTTCCTCCTTGGACCAGGCACTGACGCTGACGCCGTGTTCAAAGAAGCTGAGGCCATTAATTGGAGGCCGTCAGTTTATATGCTCGGCACGCTGGTCGGCAGAAATATTCCCGAACTAATTCCGAATAATATGAAGGACAAGGTCTATCTGGCTTTTCCGACCATCCCGGCAGACGTCACGGCGGCTGGCGCTGCGGAGTACAGCGCGTTACTACAGAAATACAAACTGAACGGCGGGCACGCCGCAGCCCAGGCTTCGGCAATCGCAGCGGCCCGGATACTGGTGCATGCACTTGAACTTTGTGGCAAGGATGTAAGTCGTGAACGTTTAGTGACCAAGCTTGAAGGCCTTTACGAATTCGAAACCGGCTTAATGCCGCGCATCACATTTGGACCGAACCGTCGCATCGGAGTGCTGGGCGCCTACATCGTGACGATCGACCCGGAGAAAAAACTGTTTCCCGCGACTGCGGAGTGGATTCCGATCGACTAGCCTTCGAATGCGGAGCTTCACGCAATGGATTGGGGGCAGGGCCGATAACCGCGAACAACCGGTCAAAAGCAGCGAAGCAAAACATTGGTGCACAGCCGAGCAGCGTTTGAGATCGAGAAGATTGACGCCACGGATGTGCCGTCGACGCGGACGCAGGTAATGCTCACGTTGGGAGATCCTGCACGCGCGTTTCAGATCGGTCACTGCGTGTCTTCTCTTTTGAACCAGGACGTAAGCTGCGCCCGCGGCCGTCAAACCCACAATCGTTTTTGTTAGTGGACTTACTCTCCGCTTTTGAGTGGGGAACTTCTCGCACCGATGCGCGGATCAATGCTATATCTCAGAAGTAAGGTATCCGCGCGGAGGGCTATGAAGGAACAGATCAATCAGATCCGCTTGATCGCTGTCTTGGCGGCGACAGGCGTTGCACTCTATCTGTGCTGGTTAATGCTGCGACCCTTCATCGCGGTCCTCGCGTGGGCGGCCGTCCTCGTAATTGTTTTCTATCCGGTTCATAAACGGCTTGCACAAAAGATTAAACGTCCCGGGTTGTGCGCTCTGCTCTCGTCGACGCTGGTGATAGTCATAGTCGTGCTTCCTCTGACCTTTCTTACGATAATGGTCGCAAACGAATTGGCAGGATTCGTGCGCAGCCTGCCATCGCACCTGGACCAATTAGTTGATCCGACAGGCGCAATAACGGGACGTGTTTCCAATTGGATTAACGAGCGGTTTGGTATGGACGCGACGAGTTTGCAGGAGTTTGTAGTCGAACAATTGAGATCTTTGAGCTCTGCGGTACTCGGACAATCGGTCGGGATAATGGGAAACGTGCTCGGTGCGATTGTGAAGTCATTCTTCGTCGTCATTACGATGTATTACCTGTTCCGAGATGGCGACAAGATTGTGAAGGCTCTGCCTTCCGCGTTGCCTTTTGGTACCGATCAAAGCGAGGCGATGCTGGCGCGTATCAATCAGGTGATCGGCGCGAGCGTCTATGGCGTAGTCACCATCGCCCTCCTTCAGGGATTGCTTGGCGGTCTCGCCTTTTTGGTGCTGGGAGTGCCGTCCCCAATTTTATGGGGCGTGGTGTTGGGCTTCGTCTGCATGATTCCGATCGCCGGCTCATTCTTTGTGTGGCTTCCGGCGTCAATCTACCTGATGACGACAGGTCATTTAACTAAAGGCATTCTGCTGATTGTTTGGGGCGCACTTGTCATCAGCACCATCGACAACTTCCTCCGACCGAAGCTGATTAAGAACCAAACCAAGCTTCACGAGCTTTTCGTTTTCTTTTCCGTACTCGGCGGAATAAGCCTTTTCGGACTGTTGGGCATCGTGCTGGGCCCAGTTGTGCTCGCCATCACACTCGGTCTCCTCGACACTTTCAAAGTCCACAAAGTCAAAGCTGAAGTAAACTGAAATCAGACCAGTGTCAGCATTGAGTGGTGTCTAAATTGAAGAATTCTCTCTGCGTTCTCTGCGTATCTCCGCGTCCTCTGCGTTAAGTGGGCGTCAAACGCTATTTTAACGCAGAGGACGCGGAGATACGCAGAGAACGCAGAGACAAATCCAAATTGCGAAACTACCCAGCATTGGACTTCTTTAAGGCGGACTCCCGCGCTTATAATAAAGTCGCAACTCAGATCGCCGGCTACTACCGCGGAAAATCAGTAAAGAAAGGGGCCTTTCCCTGGAAAGTAAAAAAGACAAGATCCTGGTCGTCGATGACGACGAAGCAATTCGCTGGTCACTTACTGAAGCCCTTCGGTCCTGGGACTTTGAACCCGTCGAAGCGGGCAGCGTCGCCCAGGCTCTCAACAGATTTGAATCGGAACAGCCTGGCACAGTGCTGTTGGACATCGATCTTCCCGATGGCTCCGGACTGGACGTATTACGTCAAATACACCAGGAGCGGCCCGAGTGTATCGTGATTATGATCACAGGCGACGTGCAGATTGACAACACTATCTCTGCGCTTCGTGGAGGCGCCTACGATTTCATCGGCAAGCCTATCAACCTCGAGGAGCTTCGCGTCACAATCCGCAACGGGATTGAAGCTCGTCATTTGCGGCGCGAAGTAGAGGAGGTAAGAAAAGAGCGGGCAAGAGAGTTTAATTTCCGTCAGATCGTGGGTGAGTCTCCTGCAATGAAGAGGATGCTGACTCTTGCCGCAAAGGTGGCCGAGAGCGAAGTATCTTCAGTACTGCTGCAGGGCGAGTCAGGCACAGGCAAGGATCTGGTTGCGAAGGCCATTCACTACGGATCTCAGCGGGCGGATAAACCTTTTATCGCGATCAATTGCGCCGCGCTTCCGGCGACGCTGATCGAATCAGAATTGTTTGGTTACGAAAAAGGCGCCTTCACTGACGCAAAGGCACGAAAGGAGGGACTATTCGAACAGGCGGAAGGGGGTACCCTTCTGCTGGATGAAATCGGCGAACTCGAGCTGGCTTTGCAGGCGAAATTACTACGCGTGTTGGAGGAGGGAGCCTTCAGGCGCGTCGGTGGCTTGAAAGATATACCGCTCGATGTCCGAGTTTTGGCTGCATCCAATCGCGATTTAAAAACGGAGAGCGAGGCCGGTCGTTTTCGTCTCGATCTCTACTATCGTCTATCAATAATTCAAATCGACATCCCGCCTCTTCGCGAAAGAGGTGACGATGTTTTATTATTGGCCCAACACTATATCGATACAATCGGATCGAGACTCCGTTTACGAAAGAAGATCACAGGCTTGTCGCCCGAGGTCGTAGACGTATTTCGTAAATATAACTGGCCCGGGAACGTTCGTGAGTTACGCAACGTGATTGAGCGTGCTCTTATCCTCGAGGACAACGAGACGATCGGTATGGAATACTTGCCGGGAAGCCTCCTTGGACCGAACCAGCATGATGGGCACAGTTCTCCGGGTCCCAACGTTGCCGCACGGTTTTTGTTGCCAACCGAAGGGATCTCCCTCGATGAGGCAGAGTTGTCGTTCGTGCAACAGGCGATCGAACGCAGCGGAGGCAATCAAACAAGGGCCGCCGAATTGCTGGGAATCTCACGCGACCAATTGAGATACCGTTTGAAGAAGCTCGAGGACGCCAAAGGCATCGCCGTGGATTCAAAAACGATGACCCCGTAATGGCTCTAATTTCAGTTTATTCTCTGTGCAGCCTCTGTGCTCTCTGTGCCTCTGTGGTGGCTTTTGTCGAAACAACTACCATAGAGACACAGAGGACACAGAGGTTGCACAGAGCGATCGCAAATGTCGACGAATACTCCATCTCTTGATACGCAGGTTCCCACTGACGATGCGTTACAACGCTCGCTTAAGGAACTGGCCGATATCAAGTTTGCACTTGATGAGGCCGCGATAGTGGCAATCACCGATCAGCGCGGCATCATTAACTATGTCAACGACAAGTTTTGCCAGATCTCTAAATATTCCCGCGAGGAACTGCTTGGTCAAGACCATCGCATCATTAACTCGGCTTACCATCCCAAGGAATTCATCAGAGATCTATGGACCACGATTGCGAGCGGCCGCGTCTGGCATGGTGAAATAAAGAACCGCGCAAAAGACGGAACATACTATTGGGTCGACACCACGATTGTTCCCTTTCTCAACTCCGAGGGAAAACCTTACCAGTACGTCGCAATCCGTAACGACATCACTGAGCGGAAACTTGGCGAAGAGCGAATACGCGAACAAGCCGCGCTGCTCGATCAGGCGCAGGACGCGATCGTTGTGCGCGATCTTGAGCAGAACATCCTCTTTTGGAACAAGGGGGCTGAGCGAATATACGGATGGTCGGCCGAGGAAGCGATAGGCAAGAATGTAACCGAGTTGTTTCTGAAGGAGCCTTCGGCGCAGTTTGAACAGGCCAGAGAGGCTGTCGTTGAGCATGGCGAATGGAGCGGTGAGATTCATCACGTTCGTCGTGATGGCGCTGAGATTATTGTAGAGAGCCGCTGGACTCTGGTGCGCGATGAAAAAGGAACGCCTACGTCGGTACTCGTGATTAACACGGAAGTCACCGAGAAAAAGAGGGTGGAAGCGCAGTTTCTCCGCGCCCAGAGAATGGAATCCATAGGCACGCTGGCCGGAGGTATCGCTCACGATCTTAACAATGCGCTCTCACCAATCCTGATGGCAATCGACATGTTGCAGTTGAAGATCACGGATGAGAGCAGCAAAAAGTGGCTGGATGTCTTACGGACCAATGCGGAACGCGGGGGAAACATGGTCCACCAGGTCTTGTCCTTTGCCCGGGGCGTCGAAGGTGAACGGATTGCCTTGCAGCCAAAACATCTCATCAAGGAAATAGTTAAGATTCTGCGAGAGACCTTGCCGAAGTCGATTGAAATCGCTTTCCAGATACCCGACAACCTTTGGATCATTTCGGCGGATGCCACCCAGATGCATCAGGTGCTGATGAATCTTTGCGTGAATGCAAGAGATGCGATGCCCGACGGCGGTCAAATCGCGATTAAGGCCGAAAATATGTTTGTAGACGAGAACTATGCTCGCATGCACATCGAAGCGAAGCCGGGACGGTTTGTTGTAATTACGGTCTCCGATACAGGTCCCGGAATGCCTCCTGAAATTCAAAGCAGGATTTTCGAACCGTTCTTTACGACAAAAGAGATGAGCAAGGGTACGGGACTGGGACTATCGACGGCCCTGACAATCGTCAAGAGTCACGGTGGCTTCATCAACGTCTACAGCGAGTTGCATAAGGGAAGTCAGTTTTCGTTGTACCTTCCGGCGCTGACTTCGAAGGAATCGGTCGAAGCGAGTATGTTGCAGACCGATCTGCCTCTTGGGAATGGAGAATTGGTTTTAGTTGTGGACGATGAAGAATCAATTCGCGAAATAACTCGCGGCACTCTCGAAACTTTTGGTTACCAGGTGCTCACCGCCAGCGATGGAACAGAGGCGTTAGCCGTTTACGCAGACAGGAAGAACGGTATCGCAGTCGTGTTAACGGACATGGTGATGCCGTTCATGGATGGTCCAGCGACGATTCGCGCGCTGAAGAAGATGAACTCGGACGTCAAGATAATCGCCGCCAGTGGTTTGACGGCGGGCAATAAAGCCGGTGAAGGTACACTTGAAGGGGTCAAGATATTTCTTAGTAAACCTTATACGGCTGAGAAACTCCTCATAGCGCTCGCCAAGGTCTTGAAAAACTGGGTAGTGACCTAATTTCATCTCTGCGTATCTCTGCGTCCTCTGCGCCTCTGCGGTTACTGGCATTCAACGGACAGATCACCCCAGAGGCGCAGAGGACGCAGAGATACGCAGAGAAAACTTTTCAAATTAGGGCACCACCTAAACTGAACTGGCTTGCCCGAAAAGTTCCTTTGACCTGTATATTTGATTATCTATCGGTTGTGGTTTTTGTGCTTTTTTGCGGCCCGATGCGCCCAGGCGTCACTCCTCGGCAACCCCGGTTATGCGCTCGATTCGAATCCTGAAGACGATTACGGGGGGCGGTCCGCCGTCGTCGGCCAGGGCTGATTCGACGGGCGTTAGCATCGGAAAGCGCTGAAGAAGTTTGTTCAGGATCTGGCCCCGTTCATTTGGTTTCACTTCTTCATAAGTCCCAAATGCCAATACGCTTTTCCAACGAACGTCGCTCTCAATCTCGTCAACCTGTAGACACGCGCGCGGATCGTCCCGCAGTGCGGAGATCTTCACTCCCGGGAGTGAATGGCTGTAAATGCAACCATCCGCAAAATAATAACTAATTGGAACTATGTAAGGTCCATCTTCGGTGATACATCCCAGCCGGCCGACACGTTTGCGGGCTAGTAGTTTCGTCGCTTGCTCTTCGTTAAATCTGGTAAGCATTTCCGGCCCTCACACAAAGAACGAGGTTACTTATTGCCGAGCCTGTACCCTTGCCGGTACGACAACGACAACTTACGTGGATCGCCGGCTCGATTGAGCGTGACCCAAAGTTTGTGCCAGTCTTTTTTCGACGCATTGTCTGCGGCGTAGAATCCAATGGTGTATTGCTCCCTTAACTCGCGTGCAATCTGGGCACAAATGCCGACAAGCTCCGGTTCGTTTTCACTCTCTGGAAAGTATGTCTCACCACCACTCACACGAGCCATTTCCGCCAGAACAGCCCGGCCCATCGAAGCTTCGGCACTCATCAGGAATGGACGGCGACCCGTCTGTCGCGTCACATCCTCAAAGACCCATCGTCCATAGCCGGCGAGCTGGTCCATAGATGGATTGGCGATACCGATGGCGTAGATCTGCACGTCAAATTCTCTCAGTCTGTTCCTGAGTTGTCTGTAAGTGGTCTGACTTTTCTCATCCTCTCCGTCGGAAACGATCAGCAGAGCCTTCTTAAGATTGCGTTGCTTACGCAGCTTGTCCGCCGCATCGTAAACTGCATCAAAGAGAGCTGATGGTCCTCCAGGCCTAACCGATTTCAGGTGATCAAAAACTTGCTCAGCCGTAGGGACAAAACCCGACGTGACGCTGCCCTCCGGGCCGAAGGCAGTGAAGAAAAAGTCGTCGTCTTTACCCAGGCCACGCGTGAACTGCTTCAAGCTCGTTAGCAACGCAGACCAGAAAGGTTGTTTTGTTCATAGTCAGCCTCACGCGGCAAAATGCCTTCACTTTCGCTTGAGCAACCTATGTGCCGAGAAACTCGCACTCTTTTTTCCTAATAAGATCGCTCCTCGAACCCTTTGTTTGAAAAAAATGTCCGGATGCTGCGCAAAATTTCTCAGCGACGCTATCACTTTCGCAAAAAGCACAACTGCCGATAAACAATCTGTGCCTTTTGTGCTTCTTTGTGGCCATGCGGCATAACCGTTGCTGATTCCCAGGCATGGAACACGAACACTCCGCCGAAGCGATTCATAAACGTCTGGTGGCCGGGCCTACTCATAATTACCTGCGCGATTGGATTTACGGTGGTATCGATGGCTCGGTTACGACATTCGCGGTTGTGAGCGGAGTAGCAGGTGCTCAGCTTTCACCGTGGATTATCCTAATCCTGGGCTTTGCAAACCTGTTTGCGGATGGCTTTTCGATGGCGGCCAGCAACTTTCTCGGCACTAAAGCTGAACACGACGACTGGCACAGGCTGGAGGCCATTGAACATCGACACATCGATTTGGCGCCCGAAGGTGAACGCGAGGAAATCAGGCAAATCTTTCGACTAAAAGGCTTTGAAGGTGAGGAACTACGGCAAATAGTCGAGCTTGTCACGGCCAATCGAAACCGTTGGGTCCGCACTATGTTAACTGAGGAGTATGGCTTACCTCTTGAAGTACGTTCCCCGTGGATCGCGGCTATGAGCACCTTCACGGCATTCCTCGTTTGTGGACTCGTGCCCCTTCTTCCGTACTTGCTGGGAACATCTCAGTCGCTGGCACTGTCAACTTTCTTGACAGGAACCATGTTCTTTGCGATTGGTTCGGTAAAGAGCAAGTGGTCCACAGCCTCGTGGTTGCAATCAGGTCTCACAACGCTGCTGGTGGGCGCGATCGCTGCTTCGCTGGCCTACGCCACCGGTTTGCTGTTGAAGAACCTGGTTGGTTGATTACAGATAAGAATCATCATTATTTGTCATATATCATTTGCCATTTATCATTTGTCATTTTTTGGTAGTGGGGTAATAGTGTGTTGGCAGGAAAGGCTTGTCGGTCCCGGAGGGACCAGATGTTTATAGCCCTAAGGGAAGAAACGGTCGGGCTCCGTAGGAGCCCAATGTTTTCTCTGGCAGTGGACATTTCGCTCCTCTGGAGCGAGGTAGTTTCAATTACACACCCGAGCTATAAACATTTGACCGCTCCGCGG
>Ga0268386_10000205_pt1 | contig 35872 bp, 32 predicted proteins | sample RVTome_15_FD_200260 | JGI IMG/M metagenome (GOLD analysis project Ga0268386, IMG submission 200260) | Soil microbial communities from uranium-contaminated site in the Upper Colorado River Basin, Wyoming, United States - RVT150D86... ... | reverse complement strand
GTTGAACTGGTCGATGGCCAGCCCGCGGTGGAAGGCGGCGATGGCGTCGTCCAGCCGCTCCTGCTTGAGGGCGATGACGCCCTCCTTCAGGTGCTGCCGGGCGGCGGCCTCCGAGTCGGGAGCCACGCTGGTGGGAGCGCGGTTGAGGAGGGTCTCGACTCGCCTCAGCAGGTCGGCGGACTCGAACGGCTTCTCTACGTAGTCGTCCGCCCCGTACTTCTCCTTGACGTCGGCCGCGAAGCGCCAGCCGGTGTGGACCGCCGAGACCATGATCACCGGGATGTGGCGGAAGCGCTCGCTGGTCTTGAGCTGGCGGCAGATCTCGAACCCGTGCACCTCGGGGAGCATCCCGTCCAGGATGACCAGGTCCGGCATGCTCTCGCGGACCTTGGCCAGCGCCTCGCGGCCGGTCTTGGCGGTGAGGACGCGGTACTTCCTCCCCTTGAGGAGGGTCTCCATGAGCCGCAGGATGATCTCGTCGTCGTCCACGGCCAGGACGGTCTGCGTCTCCTCCACTGCCGGCACCTTGGGAGGGAGGGGAGGGGACTCGCTCAGGATGGGCCCCCCGGCCAGCGTCTCGAAGATCGCGCGCTCCTTCTCCTCGACCGGCGACAGCGGGGCCGGAGCGGCTGGCTGGGCCGGGGCGGGCGTCCCCGCCGTCACGGGTGCCTGCGCCGCCGGCCCGCCCTCCCTGGGCCGCTGCACGTTGGGCGCGATGCTGCGCTGGCCGGCCTTGACGGCCCGCCGCGCCTCGATGATCGCGTGCTTGATGCTGGATTCCAGGGCGATCATGGGGGCGAGGCGCACGCCGCTCTTGAACTCGATCTCCGAGACCAGGACGTTGTCGAGCGGGTCCGCCATGGCGAGCTGGAGCCGCGTCCCCTCCACTTTGACCGGGAACACCAGGTGCCGCTCGCACACGTCCAGGTGGACGACGTCCAACAGCGAGAGGTCGATCTCGCTCTTCGAGAGGTCGACGGCGGGGACGCCGAGCTGGCGCCCAAGGTAGGTGACCGCGAACTTCTCGGTGAGGATCTTCTGCCGGACGAGGATGCTGGCCAGGCGTTCGCCGAAGGTGCGTTGGAGGGTCAGCGCCTCGCTGAGCTGGCTGTCGCTCACGAGGTCGGCCTCGCGGAGGATCTCGCCCAGCTCCTTCCTAGCCACCGCCCCTCTCCTCGACCGGGATCCGGACCTCGTGGCGGCGGCGGCCGCGGATCACGGACAGGCGCAGCACGCCTCCGACCTCCGCCGAAGCCAGGGCGTTGCGGAGGTGGGCGGCGTCGGGCACGGGGCGCCCGTCCACCGCCACGATCACGTCGCCGGGCTCGAGCCCGGCGCGGTCAGCTGGGCTTCCGCGCAGCAGCTCGACCACCAGGGCTCCCCGCCCAGTCTGGACGCCGAGGGCAGCCGCGGATCCCTCGGTCAGGTCCCGTACCTGCGTGATTCCGATCCAGCCGCGGATGACCCGGCCGTGGGCCACGATCTGATCGACCACCCGGCGGGCCAGATTCGCCGGCACCGCGAAGCCGATCCCCTGGTAGCCTCCGGTCTCCGAGTAGATGGCGGTGTTGATCCCGATCAGCTCCGCCCTGGCGTTCACCAGGGCGCCGCCCGAGTTCCCTGGGTTGATGGCGGCGTCGGTCTGTATGAAGTCCTCGTAGTCCACGATGCCGACGTTCGAGCGCCCTAGCGCGCTGATGATCCCCATGGTCACGGTCTGGTTGAGCTGGAACGGGTTGCCGACCGCCAGCACGTACTCGCCCACCGCGGAGCGAGAGGAGTCGCCCCAGCCCAGCGTGGGCAGGTCCCGGGCGGCGACGCGGATCACCGCGATGTCCGTGACCGGGTCCGCGCCCACCAGGGTGCCGTGAAGGCGGCGCCGGTGGGCCGTGCTGATGGCGATCTGGCTGGCCCGGTCGATCACGTGGTTGTTGGTGACCACGATCCCGTCCGAGCCCACGATCACGCCCGATCCCAGGCTGGTCTTCCTCTCCTCTCGCGGAATCCGGAACGGAAGGTCGCGGCCGAAGAACTCGCGGAAGAAAGGGTCGCTGAAGAACGGGGAGCGCTCGGTGCGCGTGACCTGCAGGGCGGAGATGTTCACCACCGCCGGCGTAGCCCGCCGCGCGATTTCGCTGAAGTCCGGCCCGGGGAGGGAGCTGTCGAGGCCGGCCACTCCCGCGGCCCGGGTGGGGCGGTCCAGGCGGGTGCCCAGCCCAAGACCGATGCCGAGGCCCAGCGCCAGCCCCGCCACCGCCACAGTGATGAGGCGGACCCGGATCACTCCGGCCTCTCCACCCGGATCCGGGAGGAGCCGCGGGGGCGCGTCTTGGGCACCTCCAGGCGGAGGAGCCCGTCCTCGAACCGGGCGGTGACCCGGTCCGGATCCACGTCCTCGTGGAAGCGGAAGGAGCGCGAGAAGCCGCCGTAGCTGCGCTCGATCCGGTGGAAGCTCTCGGGGCGGGTGGGACCGGCGAGACGCCGCTCTCCCCGGACGGTGAGCTGATCCCCGTCAACCTGGACCTCGATGTCCTCCTGGCCGAGCCCGGGAAGCTCCACCTCGACCACGAAAAGCTCCGCGGTCTCGTAGACGTCGGCCAGCGGGACCCAGCTACCGGAGGCGAGCTCCGGCTCGTCGGGGCGTTCCCGGGCGAAGGTATGCTCGAAAACCCGGTTCATCCTGTCCTGCAGGCTGAGAAGGTCCGAAAGGGGGTCCCAACGGTGAATGGCCAACGGGGCTTCTCCTACCGGGCGTGGCGCGCGGTGCGAGAGTCCCTCCGCGACGAGCGGCCCGGGGCAGACACGGAGCCGGCACTCGCCAAAGACGCTTCCGGGGCTTCAGTCTACGGCCCCCCTCCGGGGGGGTCAAGCCCTCGCCGGCTCAGGCGGCTCAGGTGATCCGGCGCCGTAGCTCCGCCAGCAGGCTCAGGGCCTGGAGGGGCGTCAGACCGTTGACGTCCATCCGCCTCAGCTCCTGGAGGACGCCCTCTTCCTCCCCGGCGAACAAGCTGAGCTGACGCCCCGCCGCGGGCTCCGGGTCGTTCCCGGACCGAGCCAGCCGCGGCCGGCCCTCGCGGTCGAACTCCGTCCGCTCGAGGTTGGCCAGGATCTCCTGCGCCCGCACCACGACCGACGACGGGAGCCCCGCCAGGCGGGCCACCTGGATCCCGAAGGAGCGGTCGGAGCCGCCCGCCTCGATCTTGCGCAGGAACACGACGGTGTCCTTCCACTCCCTGGCGGAGACGTGCAGGTTCCCGACCCCGGGGAGGTCGGCGGCGAGGTCGGTGAGCTCGTGGTAGTGGGTGGCGAACAGGGTCTTGCCTCCGGAGGCGTCCCGCGCGATGTGCTCGGCCACCGCCCAGGCGATCGAGAGGCCGTCGAAGGTGGCCGTCCCCCGGCCGATCTCGTCGAGGAGGATCAGGCTGCGGGCGCTCGTGTGGCGCAGGATGTGGGCGGTCTCCTGCATCTCCACCATGAACGTGGACTGGCCTCGCAGGATGTGGTCGGTCGCGCCGACCCGGGTGAAGATGCGATCGGTGATCCCCACCTTGGCGTCGCGGGCGGGGACGAAGGAGCCCATCTGGGCCATGAGCGCGATCAGCGCGGTCTGCCGGAGGAAGGTGGACTTTCCGCCCATGTTGGGTCCGGTCAGGATCAGCACCCGGGCGGCCCCTTCGCCGATGCGGAGGTCGTTCGACACGAAGGGCTCGGGCAGGACGCGCTCCATGACCGGGTGCCGCCCTTCGACGTAGGCGAGCTCGTCGCCGCGCGTGACGCGCGGCTTGACGTAGTCGTGGCGGCAGGCGACCTCGGCCAGGGCGGCCAGCACGTCCAGGGTCGCGGCCGCCCGGGACGACCGCTGGACCCGCCCGCCGGCCGCGGCCACGCGGCCCCTCAGGGCGTCGAAGATCTCGGTCTCCCGGGCCACGATGCGCTCGTCAGCCCGCAGCACCCTGTCCTCGTACTCCTTCAGCTCCGGAGTGACGAACCGCTCCCCGCCCACGATCGTCTGCTTGCGGACGTAGTCGGCGGGGACGAGCGCCAGGTTCGACTTGCTCACCTCGATGTAGTAGCCGAAGACCCGGTTGAACCGGACCTTGAGCGAGGCGATCCCGGTGCGGGCGCGCTCCCGCTCCTCGATGGCGGCGATGGTCGACCGCCCGCCCCGGCTCACCTCCCTGAGCTCGTCCAGCTCCGGGTCGACGCCGTCCCTGACGACACCGCCTTCCTTCAGCGCGGCCGGGGGCTCCTCCACGAGCGTGGCTTCCACGTCGGCGGCCACGTCGAGGGGAGGATCGAGCTCGCTCACCTGGAGGCGGAGGAGCGGGGCGACGAGCTCCCCGGCCGCGGCGGCGGCGGCGGGGAGCGCGCGCAGTGACCGGCCCAGGGCTACCAGGTCCCGCGGGCCGGCGGTACCGAGCGCGACCCTCGCCAGGATGCGGTCCAGGTCCTGCACCGCCGCGAGAGCCTCCCGGAGGCGGCCCCGTTCCACTGTCCGGAAGGCCAGCTCCTCGACCACGTCGAGCCGGTCCTGGATGGGCTCGAGGTCGACCAGCGGGCGGGAGATCCAGTCGCGCATGAGGCGGGAGCCCATCGGGGTGCGGGTGTCGTCGAGGACCTGGAGCAGGGTCCCCCGGCGGCCGCCGTCGGCGAGGCTCTCGACCAGCTCGAGGTTCCGGCGGGTCACCGCGTCCAGGAGCAGCACGTCGGTGGCGAGCCGAGTCCTCAGGTGGGTGACGTGGGTGAGGCCCCGCCTCTGAGTGTCGCGCACGTACGCCAGGACCGCCCCGCCGGCGGCGGCGGCGCGCGGGAGCGACTCGCAGCCGAAGGCCTCGAGGTTGAGGACTCCGAAGTGCTCCAGGAGGTGCTGGCGCGCCCTCGGGTCCACCGCCCTGGTGTCGAGCGGAGCGCGCGGCACAGCCGCTTCGGGTTGTCCGGCGTCGGTCAGCCATCCCGGCAGCTCGGTCCCGGCAGGCACCAGGATCTCGCGGGGGCGGCTGGCCGCCATCTCGTCGCGCAGCCGGTCCCAGCGATCCGGACCGCTCCATTCGGCGACGAAGAACTCACCGGTGGTGGCGTCCAGCCAGGCCGCGCCCAGGGACTCCGGCGCGGGCGCGAGGGCCAGCACGAACGAGGTCTCCGAGGCCTCCAGGGCGGTGGCGTCGAGCTGCGTGCCGGGGGTGACGACGCGGACGACCTCCCGCTTCACGACGCCCTTCGCCGTGCGCGGGTCCTCCATCTGCTCGCACAGGGCCACCCGGAACCCCTGCTTGACCAGGCGGGCGACGTAGGTGCCCACCGCGTGGTGTGGGACCCCGCACATGGGGATCGGGGCGCCGTCGCGGTCCTTCGAGCGTGAAGTCAGCGCGATGTCCAGGGCACGGGCGGCGGTCTCCGCGTCCTCGAAGAACAGCTCGTAGAAGTCCCCCATACGGAAGAAGAGCAGGGCGTCTGGGTGCTCCGCCTTCATCCGGCGGTACTGCTGCATCGCGGGGGTCGGGGTGGTCGTCGCGGACATGGAAGCCGGCTTCGCGCCGGCGGCCCGAAGTATATATGCTTGTCATGGCGGCTCGGCCGGCCGTTCGTCCCCGTCGCGGCCGACCCGATCGGCTTTGCTTGCGCATACTCGCCCTCGATACGACCGGATCCCGCGAGAGCGTCGCGTTGCTCGACACCGGGGGGGGCGGCGTCGCCGGGGAGGTCCGCATCACCGCACCCGATGCCCATTCGCAGCGGGTGCTCCCCGCGGTGTCCTTCCTCCTGGAGAGTCTGGGGCTCGCTCCGTTGGACGTCGGCGCCTACGCGGTCGCGGTCGGACCCGGTTCGTTCACCGGCGTGCGGGTCGGCATCAGCACGGTCCAGGGCCTCGCCCTGGCATCGGGCCGGCGCTGCCTGGGGGTCCCGACGCTGGACGCGCTCGCCGCGCGGGCCGCCGGTGCCGCCCCCCGGCTGGTCGCCATGATCGACGGGTTCCGCGAGGATGTCTTCGCGGCGGTCTACGACGCAGACGGGCGTCCGGCCGGACAGCCCCTCGTGGCTCCCCCCGAACGTGTGCTGGAGCAGGTCCCCGCGGGTCCTGCGGCCTTCGTGGGCGACGGGGCCGAGCGGTACCGCGCGCGGATCCTGGAGGTCAGGCCCGATGCCCTCTTCCCGGCCCGGAGCCTCTTCCTGGCTTCCGCGGTGGCGGCCCTGGCCGCCCCCCGCCTCGAACGCGGCGAGGGTGTGCCCCCGGGCCAGCTGCGGCCGCTCTACCTCCGTGCAGCGGACATCCGGCCACCAGCGCCAGGGCCAGCCCTCTCGCGCCGGCCGACCTGATCCGGCGGCGCATGGGATCGGACCCGGGCGGGCTCGAGCGGGCTCTCTACGTGGAGGCTGCGGACGCCGCCGACGTCGACGCCCTCGTCACCCTGGAGCGGCGCAGCTTCAGCCACCCGTGGACCCCGGGCAACTTCCACCAGGCCCTGGCAGTCCCCGAGCGGAGTCGCGTGCTGCTGCTCCGGGCCAAGGGCGCCGACGCACCCAGGGGCATCGTCGGGTACTGCGTCTTCGAGATGGTGCTGGACGAGGTGCACGTCCACAACCTCGCTGTGCTCCCTGCGCGCCGCCGCCAGGGCCTGGGACGGCGGCTACTCGCCCTGACCCTGGACATCGCGCGCCGGCGCGGGGCCCGAAGCGCCCTCCTGGAGGTGCGTCAGGGCAACTGGCCGGCCCTCGAGCTCTACCGTTCGATGGGATTCAGGCCGGTGGGACGGCGGCGCGACTACTACACGCGTCCCACCGAGGACGCGGTCGTGCTGCGGAAGAACGACCTCGTTGAAATCTCGGGGGGCGCGTGCTAGGGTTCGATCAGGAGGGGGGTTCATCCTCCTTTTCCTCCGACGTGCACATGTCGGCCCTGATCAGTCCGCCTTTCATCCCAACCGAAAGGGAGGTGCCGATGTCCCAGACTCCAGGCTCTCTCAGGGACCGCCTCCTCGTGCAGAACGAGGAGTACCGCAGTCTCGACCAGCAGCACCACGAGTACGAAAGCCGCTTGGTGGTCCTGACCGAGAAGGCGGTCCTGAGCGACGAGGAGCAACTCGAGGAGATCACGCTCAAGAAGAAGAAGCTCCAACTGAAGGACCGGATGGAGGCGATAGCCCGCCGGGCCCGGGACGGGGAGGCTCACGTCTAGCCGCCACCGACCCGCTCCGCCACGGCCGTTCGAACCTTCCGCGGAGGGCCCGAGCGGGCCCTCCGCCTCTCCCATTCCCGATACCCCGCCCCGGTGCCGACCGGCGCTGGGTCTTCTCAGGCCCTGAGCACCATGTCGATCGCTCGCGAGGGATTCCCGCACATACTCGGTCTGCTGGGGCTGGCCGGGCTGCTCCTCGCCCTGGGTCTGCCCTGGCTCGCCGCGGTGTTCCTGGTCCTGGGCCTCTTCACCACGTTCTTCTTCCGCGACCCCGACCGCCAGGTGCTGCAGGACCCTGGCCTGGTGGTCTCGCCCGCCGACGGCAAGGTCGTCCAGGTCGTGCCGGCCCCGGCCGGCAACCCATTGGGGGAGGGCGCCTGGCTGATCTCCATATTCCTCTCGGTCTTCGACGTCCACGTGAACCGCGCCCCAATCGGTGGGCGGATCGCGGCCGTGGCCTACCACAAGGGAGAGTTCCTGCCCGCGTTCGACGACAAGGCCTCCCTTCGTAACGAGCAGAACACGGTGACCATCGAGGACGGCGACGCCCGGGTGGTCTTCAAGCAGATCGCGGGGCTGATCGCCCGCCGGATCGTCTTCTGGAAGCACGTCGACGATTCCGTCTCCCGGGGAGAGCGCGTCGGGCTGATCAAGTTCGGCAGCCGCGTGGACGTGTTCCTCGCTTCCGGCGCCCGGGTCCGGGTGGCGGTGGGCGATCGCGTCCGGGGAGGCGCATCCGTCCTGGCGGAGCGCCCGTGAACGAGGGAGCCCGTCCCCGCCGCGTCCGGAGGGGAGCGTCGATCCTCCCGAGCCTCTTCACTACCGGTAACCTGTTCCTCGGGTTCTGGGCGGTCGTGAAGACCTACCAGGGGAACTACGGGGAGGCGGCTCCCCTGATCGGATGGGCGTTCGTCCTGGACGTGCTGGACGGTCGGATCGCCCGCCTGACCGGGACGACCAGCGAGTTCGGGGGTGAGCTGGACAGCCTCGCAGACGTTATCTCCTTCGGAGTCGCGCCGGCGCTGCTCGCGTACGCATGGGCGTTCGGGTCGGTTCCGCGCGCCGGGTGGCTGGCCGCGTTCCTGTTCGTGGTGTGCGGCGCGCTCCGCTTGGCCCGTTTCAACGTGCAGCGACACAACGTCGACGGCCGTTACTTCGTCGGCCTGCCGATCCCCGCCGCGGCCGGACAGATCGCGGCCCTGGTCCACTTCCTTCCCGAGCCGCTGAACGCGCGGTACCAGGCCGTCCCGGTGCTGGCCGTCGTCGTCACGCTGTCGTTCCTGATGGTGAGCACGTTCCGCTACCGCTCCTTCAAGTCCCTGGACCTGCGGACGCGGCGCAGCTACATCAACGTGCTCGGCATCGCCCTGCTCTTCCTGCTTGTGGCCCTCCACCCCGAATGGGTGCTCCTCGGCGCGGCGAGCCTCTACTCCCTCTCTGCCCCGGCCGCGTACGTGTTCTCGCTGGCGCGCCGCACGCGGACCCCGGAGGCGTCGCCCGCCCGCGAGGTGAGCGAGGGCCCGGTCGCGTGACGCCCGGCGGTCCGTCGACGGTCGCCGCCCCCTCCAGGCCGATCGTGGGTGTGGGGGCGGTCGTGCTCCACGAGGGCCGCGTGCTCCTGATCCGCCGGGGCAAGGCCCCCCTCCGGGGCCGCTGGGTGATCCCGGGGGGGACGGTCGAGCTGGGCGAGACCCTCGTGGACGCGCTCGTCCGGGAGGTGAGGGAGGAGACTGGCCTGGACGTCCGGCCCGTGGAGATACTGACCGTCTTCGACCGCATCGATCGCGACGACCGGGGTCGTGTGGTCCATCACTTCGTCATCGTCGACTACCTGTGCGAATACCTCGCCGGCGAGGTCTCCTCGGGATCCGACGCCGAAGACGCCCTGTTCGCCGCACCGGACGAGCTTCCGGCCTACGACCTGCCCGAGAAGGCCCGGGAGGTGGTGGAGGACGCCTTCGGCCGGGCCCGAGACGGGCTTGCTCGACGCCGGGCGTGACGCTACCATCGGATCGCTCCGGTCCGGACCCGGGCCGGTTGGAAGGAGGGGGAATGAAGCTCCTCGGTGGATCGCTGGCGCTCGCCCTGCTGCTGGCCGGATCGGGCGCGGAAGCAGGGCTCTTCGGCAAGAAGGACAAGCTTCCCAAGCCGATCGATTCTCCCGTGCTCCGGCCGAAGGTGAAGGAGTCGCACAAGATCAAGAAGACGAACCACCCGCGCCGCTACGAGAAGGAAGGCTGGGGCTCGGACAGCCACCGTTTCTTCGACCATCCGGCCCGGCCGATGCCGCACTACCAGCAGCAGTAGGGCGCGCGCAGGACCTCAGCGCGCCGCCGCCGCGGTCCTCGTGGCGGCGGGCTCGCGGGCGACCGGGAACCAGAGGACCGCGCGGGTCTTCTCCCCCGGAGCGCTGCGGATCGCGACGCGCCCACCGTGGTCCTCCGCGATCCGCTTCACCAGGGCCAGTCCGAGGCCGCTGCCGCCCGTCTTCGTCGAGAAGAACGGGTCGAACAGCCGCTCCCGCAACTCTGGCTCGATCCCGGGGCCTGAGTCCTCCACCTGGACCTCCACGCCTCCCTCGGCGGCGAGGACGGCGACCCGGATCTGTCCCTGGTCGCCGACCGCCTGCAGGGCGTTCTCGACGAGGTTGACCACCGCGCGCTCCAGGAGCCGGCGGTCCGCCAGGACCGGAGGCGTGTCCTCCGCCGCCAACGTGAGCTCCACGCCGGGGGGCAGCGCAGCCTGGTACGGTCTCAAGACCTCCGGCACCAGGGTGGAGATGTCCTGCGGCTCCAGGACGGGGGCCGGCGGACGGGCGAAGGCCGAGAACTCCGTCACGATACCCCGGAGGATGCGTACCTGCTTGAGGATGGTCTGGGTACACGTCTCCAGCGTGGCGGCGAAGTCCTGGTCGCGATCGCGGAACACCCGCCGCAGGTGCTCGGCCGAGAGCTGGATCGGCGTCAGTGGGTTCTTGACCTCGTGTGCTACCTGGCGCGCCATCTCCGCCCAGGCGGCGAGGCGGTTGCTCCGCTCCAGGTCGCGGCGCTGGCGCTCGAGGTCGCCCGCCATCTGGTTGAAGGACTCGACGAGCTGGCTGAGCTCGTCGCGGCTGCTCGCGACCACCCGGGCCTCCAGGTCGCCGCGGGCCACCTTCCGCGTGGCGCCGGTCAGGTCCCGGATCGGCCCCGAGATCCTGCGTGAGATGGAATGCGCGAGGACGGCGGCCACGACGAGGAAGACCAGGGAGGCGAGCCGAATGGTGCGGTCCAGTTCCTGGAGGGCGGCCTCGGCCTCCCGCTGGCGGAGGGCCAGCGGGATCGACAGGACGCCCGGCTCGGGGCCGTCCAGTTGCACGGGTAGGGAGACCACGAGGTAGGAGAACCCCCCGATCTGCTCGGTCCGGATCACCGCCGGCTCGCCTTCGAGCACGAGCGAACGGTAGACGGCTCCCGAGACCCTCGGCGCCAGGAGCCCGGACGCGTACAGCTCGCGCTTGCTCGAGGCGACGAGCCGCCCGCGCTCGAAGACGTCGAGGTCGTTGCGGATCAGGCTCGAGACCCAGACGAGGGCGGCGTCGGTGACCGGCTGCGCCGGTCCCGATTCGCCCTTCTGGAAGAAGACGAAGTCGTCCACCGCCTTCTTCGCCACCGCACCGAGCTCCAGGGCCTGGTCCTCCGTCTCTCCCCGCAGCCGGTCGGCCACGAACTCCCGCACCACCACCTGCAGGACCGCCACCGGGATGAACGCCAGCGCCGTGAAGGCCACGAAGAGCCGGAGGGCGAAGCGCTCGCGGACGGCCCGGACCATCGACGGGATCGAGAGCGTCCCCCGCCCGATGGCGGTGCGGACGAGCACGAGGACGGCCAGGGCGGCGGCGGCGGCCAGGGTCAGCCCCGAGACCGCCTCCACCAGCTCGGCCGCGTAGCGCCCCGCACCCGCGTGCGCGTAGGCGAGGCCGTACACCTGCGAGCCGGCGGCGAAGAGGAAGGTGTGGTGCGGACGTCCGCCCACCGGCAGGGTCGTCCACAGCCCCTCGGGCCGCGCGCGGACGCGCCCCAGCAGCGCGGGGGGAAGGGCGGGTGGACGCTCTGCCGAGCTGAAGACGAGGCCGCGCTCCCGGTCGTAGACGAGGAGCGCGAGGGCGCGGTCGCGGGTGCTCCCGCGCGGCGACGTGCGGTAGAGCACGGAGTACGGGTCGCGGCCGACGATGAACGGCAGGTTGCGGAAGTCGTCCCCTACGTAGAGGTGGACGGCACCGTGGACTTCTCCGTGATAGACGAGGAGCTTGCGGGCATGCAGGACCCGTCTCTCGGCGCTCGCGAGCGTGACCCTCTCGCGGGAGACCTGCCAGTCCTGGCTCCGCGGCAGGGGCCGATCGGGGCCCGAGAGGGAGGGGAGGTTCAGGGCGAACCGGCTGATGACCGCGCCCGAGGCATCCTGGATCTCCACCGCGGACGAGAAGCCGAAGGTGGCGAGGTCGGTCCCGGACCAGACCGAGAAGGCCAGCTCCTCCAGGTCGGGCGGATAGGGTCCCGGCGGCGATTCCTCCAGCACGTCCAGCCCGTCGATGGCCCCGCGGGCCTCGCCGAGGACGTAGTCGCGCCACTGGGGCTGGCGGAGCACGAGCGGGGCGTAGTCGCGCTCGATCTGCGCCCGCGTGCTCTTCTCGCCGAAGTGGGCGAGGGTGGGGTACAGGAGCCCGACCAGCACGGCTACCGCCAGGAGGGCGAGGATAGCCCGGGGTCCCGCCGTCAACCGGGCCAGCCAGGCCGACCAGGATTGCCGGGTCAGGGCCAGCGCCGCCGGCACCGTGAAGAGCGCCGCGGCGGGAAACAGCGGCAGGCCGATGAGGCCGCGGGGCCAGAACACGCATGCGGCGACACCCGCCGCCAGGACGGTGGCCACCCGTCCGACGCGGCCCGGGCCGGCGCCCGGCAGCGAGCCCGCGAAGTCGAACACGACCACCAGGAGGGCGCCGGCGGCGGCGAGGAGGATGAGGAGGGCCGCCTGGAGGAGCAGGTGGGGAGGGCTGCGCGGTACCAGCGCCACGACGTCGAGGTCCAGAGAGCTGTTCGAGACCGTGTCGGCGATCCAGGCGAAGACCGCCGCGATCAGCACCAGGGCGGCCACCGGAGCGGCAGCGGCCCGCCACCACGCCCGCGGGGCCGGAGGCCGCGACAGGCGGCTCTGCACGACCGCGACGGCCAGGGCGGCGAGCCAGGCCGTGGTGAGGAGCAGGTCGGCCGGGCTCTCGAGGAGGCGGGCCAGAGGCGTTCCTTCCAGTGCGCGGGGCGAGGACGCGTAGACGTGCGGGGAGAGGACCGTCGAGGACGGTGCCGGGAAGGGCGGACCGAGCCACGCGAGGATCAGGCGGAGAGCGGTGGCGCCCGCAGCCAGGTGCCAGCCGCCACCCGTCATCCAGGCCACGCCGACGACGCTGGCGAGAACGGCGATCGAGGCGCGGAAGGGGGCCGCCCGCTCCTGGCGGGAAGGCGCGGGAACCGGCCCCGCCACGCGGACGATCCCGAAGATGCGGCCGTCGGGACCGCGGAGGACGGACTCGCCGCCCTCGGGGCCGGGCGGATCGCCGTCACGGACGTCGACATAGACGACCTCGACCGCGGGGTCGCCACGCGTCAGGAGATCGAAGTCCTTCAGGTACTCGTTGCGGATGTTCCGCCTGGCCGCGACCGGCAGCTCCGCGGCGGCGAAGCCTAGGGCCCGCCCGTCGGGGGCGCGCACCGGCGCCGTGGCCACCAGGGTGGTGGAGACGCTGCCGGCGAGAACGAAGAGCCGCTCGTCGACCATGGAAAGGCCGAGGGACGCCTGGAGGTCGAGGGCGCGTCCCGCCCACGCCAGCGGAGACAGGGCGGCCGGGCCGTGCACGGCCAGGGCCGGCCTGTCCGGGACCTCGTTGCGGAGCACCTCCAGAGCCTCGAACAAGCGAGACGTGTCGGCCCCGTCTCCGGCGAGGGAGGACGCCGCTTCCGGCAGGGCGGCGGCGCGCCGGGCGGCGGCGGCCAGCGACACCGAAACCGCGCGGGCGCGCGCGGCCACGGTCTCGACCACCCGCCGGGCGCGGGCTTGATGCTGGGCATCCTCTTCCGGGCCCAGGGCCGCGCGCCCGGCCAGCGCCACCGCCAGCGCGGCGGCGGCGAGGCCGGCCCGCAGTCGCCCCCCGTGGCGCGCGCCAGCGGCGAGGAGCACCGCCGCGGCCAGGGGAAGGACCCACCCGTTCAGGTTGCCGCCCGCGTGTACGACCAAAACGGCCGTGGCGGCGAGCAGCGCCGCGTCGCTCCAGACCCGTCGCGGCGGCGTTAGCGCGACGACCGTATCTCGAGGATGCGCCAGTCCCCGCTCTCCTCGTGGAGGGTGAACGTGAGGGTGTCGGCGCAGTCGGGGCCGCCCGCGCGCCCCCGTACCCACCGGCCCCGGGCGAAGGCGGTGTCCGGAGAGGTCCGGGTGACCTCGCCCTTGCGGAAGGCGAACTCGCGCGTAGGGCCCCGGTCGAAGATCCGCCCGAACATCGCCTGGAGCTGGCCCGGGCCGTACGACCCGGGCCCGTCCGTTACGTCCCTCAGGTCGAGGCGGACCTTGCCGCGAGAGAACGACTGCCGCAGCGAGAGCGCATCGCCGTCACGGAAGGCGGTTTCGATCCGATGGAGGCGGGACCAGAGGGTCGTCGCATCGGCCGCAACGGGGGCGGTGCCGGCCGCTAGGAGCACGGCCGGGACGAGGAGGCCCTTGGCGGCTGACCAGATTCGTACCCGACGCCCCACCGTCCGATCGTAGACCTCGCCCCGGACCACGTCAACGGAGAAGCACGGACGATGCCACCGGAAGCCCTTGAGCAGCCGGGGATTGTCGTGGAGGGCGTCTCCCGGGGTGGGCGGCTGAGTGTCCCACGACGAGGCCAGGCGCCGCCTGCCGCTCCGTTCGACCGATCAGAGGCGGTACAGCATCCAGTACACGACGACACCGGTCACCGAGACGTACCCCCAGAGGGGCAGGGTGACTCGGGCGATCCGCCGATGCCGGTCGAACCGGCGCTGCAGGCCACGCACGACGGTGAGGAGAGCGAGCGGAGGGATCGCCACGGCCAGGACCGTGTGGGTCACGAGCACGGAGAAGTAGACGGTCCGTATCGGCCCCGTCCCCTGGAATCGGACCGATCCGACGTGGAAGTGGTAGGTGAGGTAGGACGCGAGGAACAGCGCCGAGCACGCCAGGGCAGCGAGCATCGCCCGGCGGTGGGCTTCCGGGCGGCCGCTCCGGATCAGGACGTATCCGGCCAGGAGGAGCCCCGCGCTGGCGGCGTTGAGGCACGCGTTCAGCGTGGGGAGGTCGTGGAGGCTCACGGGGCTTCGGGCGCCGGCTCGGCGACGACGCGGGCGAGATCGGCGCCCAGCGCCGTCATCGCCTGCTCGTCCGCGCTGTCGTAGTACCCGCGGATGCGAGCGCGGGCATCCACGAGGACGAACTTCGAGCTGTGGAGGAATGGCCCGTCGGCGCTCTGTTCGCCGGGCGGCAGCTCGAGCGCGGCGAGCTTGAACCCATCGGTGGCGAGGTCGTGGATCGCGTCCCGGGGTCCGGTCAGGAACAGCCATGTCGAGTCCGCGCCGAAGCCCCGCGCATAGTCCGCGAGGACATCGGGCGTGTCGTGGCCCGGGTCGACGGTGAAGGAGACGAGCCTCACCTCGGGTGGGACCTCGTGGCGCAGCCGGGCCATACGTGCCGTCATCGCCGGGCAGACGCCGGCGCAACTCGTGAAGATGAAGTCCGCGACCCAGGCCCGGCCCTCGAGGGCCTCCAGGCCCAGCGTGCGCCCGCTCCGCTCCACGAGGTCGAACCCGGGCACCTGCCCCAAGACGGGCACGGCCGGCTGCCGGCCGAGGCCGGCCATGAGCGCGATCGCTGCCGACAGCACCAGCAGGGCGGAAACGGCAAGGAGACCAGCCCCCCCGCGCGCGCGCAGGGCGGCCGGGGACTTCCGCTCAGCGGCGTCTGGCGTCGGGACGTCCCTGGTCGTCGTCACGCAAGCCGCCCGCCCCCACACGGAGCCGCCGAGCCAGCGCGGAAGGCAGGTCGAGCCGCACCCGGCGTCGGAAGAGCACCGCCACGAACGCGCCGAAGACCAGGTAGGGGGCGGCGACCATCACCAGGATCGCCTTGTTCAGCTCACCGCCGAGGGAGCGGCCCTCCTCGGACCCGGTCACCACCGTCTTGCACATCGAGCACTGGGCCTCGACGCGCGGGGTGGCCGCGAGCATCGCGGCGGCGGCAGCCGCCAGGAGCGCCTGGCGCGAGCGGAGGTGTGGTTTCGGCATCACCCTTCCATCTCATTCACGCTCCGCCTCCGTGCTTCCATGCATCGCCGGCGCGTGTCGCCCCCCTAGCGAGCTGTAAGGTCCAGTACGTGACGGCTCTCGCGGGTGATGAAGCCGTAGAGGATCAGCGACGTGACCAGGATTCCCGAGGCCACCATGAGGGAGAGGTTCCGCCGCTCGTAGCGCAGGTGCATGAAGTTGCCGCCGATCATGACCGCCTTGACCATCATGAAGGCCAGCAGGAACACGACCAGGAACCACCGGGGCATGTGGAGGCTCTCCGCCGCCAGCATGGCGACAGTGATGACCAGGAGGATGACCCACGTCACCCAGTACACCCGGTAGGGACTCGCGCTGTCGCTCACGGATCCTCCTCGAGATCAGAGCAGGTAGAACAAGGTGAAGATGAACACCCAGACCAGGTCCACGAAGTGCCAGTACAGCCCGGCCAGCTCGACCCCCTGGGCCGGCGTCCGGCCCATCGCGCTGCGGATGGCGGTGATGGTCAGGATGACGAGTCCGGAGAAGACGTGGGAGCCGTGGAACCCGGTGAGGACGAAGAACGCCTGACCGAACTGGGGCGCGCCCCAGGGGTTCGAGGCCAGCCGGGCGCCGTGGTGGATCAGCTCGGTCCACTCGTATGCCTGGCACCCGAGGAAGAACAAGCCTCCGACGATCGTGAATATCAGGAAATTGAGCGCCTTCTTCCGGTCACCGAGACGGGCCGCGGTGACTGCCGTCCCCATGGTCATGCTGGACGTGATGAGGATGAAGGTCATGACCGCGATGAAGGGGATGCTGAAGACGTCCGACTGCCTCGGCCAGGGGAGCGGGCTGGCCTGGCGCAGGAACGCATAGCCGCAGAGCAGGCCGGAGAAGAGCAAGGCGTCGGTGACGATGAAGATCCACATCATCGTCTTCTGCCAGGTCGCGCCGAAGGGAGCGGCCCCCCCTCCCCAGTGAGCCTCGAGGACGGCGGCCTCGGTTCCGGAGTGCATCGAAGGCCTCCTAGAAAAGACGATCGCTAGAACACGAAGAGCAGCAGCGCCAGGTAGAGCCACAGCACCCCGAGGAAGTGCCAGTAGGTCGCGAACAGGGCGAGGCCCTCTTCGCCCGGGGGATAGCTCACCCGTGCCAAGCGGCTCAAGACCACCGCGAACCAGACCAGGCCGCCCGCCAGGTGGACCACGTGCAGCCCGGTCAGGATGTAGAAGAACGAGCTGTGCGGGTTGGACGACAGGAACACCCCCTGCGACCGTAACACGCGCCACGCCCCGAGCTGGCCGGCGACGAAGGCGGCACCGAGAAGCCCGCAGGCCCCCAGCCAGGCGCGGGCACCGGCCAGGTCCCAGTCCTTCAGCCGGCGCCGGGCCGCTTCCACCGCCACGCTGCTCGCGGCCAGCGCGGCGGTGTTCAGCCACAGGAGCGACGGCGCGGCCAGCGGCCGCCAGTCCGGCGAGGCGCGGCGCACGACGTAGGCGCTGGTGAAGCCGATGAAGAGCATGCTGAGGGTCCCCAGGAAGGCCCACAGGCCGAAACGGTAGGGATCGGCGAGCAGCGGCTGAGGGGGGCTGCCGTTTCCACCGCCCCCTCCCGGCGCGGCGCACCGCACGCGGTCGGGGCCACCGGGCGACGGAGCCTTCTGCAGGACCTCGGCCGGCATGGCGCTCTCCTCAGTGCCCCCGCACCGCGGCCGGAGCAGGCTCGTGCTGCATGACGTGGTCCTTGGGCGCCTCGGGATTGCTGTACTCGTACGGCCAGCGGTGCACCTCGGGGATCTCGCCCGGCCAGTTCCCGTGCGGCGGGGGCGACGTCGTCGTCCACTCCAGGCCGTTGGCCTCCCAGGGGTTCTCACCCGCCCTGGGCCCCTTGAACGCGCTCCAGATGAAGTTCACGAAGAAGATGATCTGCGAGACGCCCAGGATCACCGCGCTCACGGTGATGAACTGGTTGATTCCCTGGAGCGGCTTCAGGAACTCGTACTGGTACGGGTCGTAGATCCGCCGGAGCTGTCCGGCGATCCCCACGTAGTGCATCGGGAAGAAGGTGCCGTAGTACGTGACGAAGGTGAACCAGAAGTGCAGCTTGCCGAGCGGCTCGTTCATCATCCGGCCGAACATCTTGGGGAACCAGAAGCTGGTGGCCCCGAAGACGCCGAACAGCGCCGCGCCCGCCATGATGAGGTGGAAATGCGCCGCCACGAACATGGTGTCGTGCAGGTGGATGTCCGGGCCGGCCTGGGCGAGCCAGACTCCCGAGAGGCCGCCGCTGATGAAGAGCGAGATGACCCCCATCGCCCAGAGCATGGGGGTGGTGAAGCGGATCCGGGCCCGCCAGAGCGTGGCGAGCCAGTTGAACACCTTCACCGCCGAGGGCACCGCGATGAGGATCGTGCCCACAGCGAAGGCCATGCCGAGATACGGGCTCATCCCGCTGACGAACATGTGGTGGCCCCACACGACGAAGCTGAGGCCGCCGATAGCCACCATCGCACCGACCATGCTCTTGTAGCCGAAGATCGGCCGCCGGGCGAACGTGGCGAGGATGTCCGAGGTGAAGCCCAGGGCGGGCAGCATCAGGATGTACACCTCCGGGTGTCCCAAGAACCAGAACAGGTGCTGCCAGAGGAGGGGGGACCCGCCCTGGTGCAGGGGCGCGCCATCCGCTCCCACGAGAGGCATGTTGTTGAGGGCCAGGCCGTCGGGCAAAAAGAAGCTGGTGCCGAAGTGCCGGTCGAAGACGAGCATCAAGCAGGCTGCCACCAGGGCGGGGAAGGCGAGCAGGCCCAGGATCGCCACCAGGAGCATGGCCCACAGCGTCAGGGGCATCCGCATCAGCGAGAGCCCGCGGGTGCGCAGGTTCACGATCGTGGTCACGAAGTTGAGGCCGCCCATCGTGAACGACGCGATGAAGAAGGTCATTCCCACGATCCAGAGGGTCTGGCCCATCCCGGATCCCGGGACCGCGCCCGGCAAGGCGGACAGCGGCGGATAGGAGGTCCAGCCGGCGGCGGCGGCCCCGCTCTCGACGAAGAAGGAGGCGAGGATGACGAGCGAGCCGACCAGGAACGTCCAGAAGGACAGGCCGTTCAGGAACGGGAACGCCATGTCGCGCGCTCCCACCTGGAGAGGGATCAGCAGGTTCCCGAACCCGCTCACCGGCGCGGTCGACAGCACGAAGAAGACCATGATGGTCCCGTGCATGGTGAACAGCATCGCGTAGAACTCCGGCTTCATGACGCCGAAACCGCCGCCGACGTCGTACCCCATGGGGAGGATCCTCCCCAGGAAGGCCCAGTCCGCTTCGGGCCAGGCGAGCTGCAGGCGGATCAGCATGGCCAGGAGGCCGGCCACCAGGGCCATGACCATGGCGGTCAGGTAGTACTGGATGCCGATGACCTTGTGGTCCTTGCTGAAGACGTAGCGCCAGATGAACGCCTGGGGGGCGTGGGCGTGGGCCTCCGCGGCGTGGGCCTCAGCGGCTTGAGCCATGAGTGTCTCCTGTCTGATTTGCCGGGTGGAGCGGGCGTGCCGGCCAGGGCATCGGGGAGCCTACTGGGCGGCCTGCCGGATGGCCTCGTCGATGGAGTCGGCGGGGACGACGTGGACCTGCCCCCGCATCCGGTAGTGGCCGAGGCCGCAGTGCTCGGCGCACGCGATCTCGAAGGTGCCCACTTCGGTAGGGGTGAACCAGGTCTGCACGGTCATGCCCGGCATCGCGTCCTGCTTCACGCGGAAATGAGGGAGGAAGAAGCTGTGGATGACGTCCATGGACCGCACCAGCACCCGCACCGGCCGCCCCTGGGGCAGATAGAGCTGGTTCAGGAGGAGCACGTCGTCCGCGGCGGCGGGGTCGCTCTGGTCCAGGCCGATGGGGTTCTCCTGCGATACGATGCGGCCGCTGGTCTTGCCGAGGACGCCGTCCTGCCCCGGATATCGTACGTTCCAGACGAACTGCTGGCCGGTCACCTCCACCAGCATCGCTCCAGGCGGCGCTGGGCTGTTGATGCCGGCCCACAGCCCGAGGGCCCGGAACAGGAACACGAACATGATCGCGGCGGTGACAAGGGTCCAGGTCCACTCCAGTCGCGTGTCATCGTGCCAGTACGAGGCCCGGGCGCCGGCGCCGTCCTGGTAGCGCCACCCGAACCACGCGAGCAGGAGGTTGGTGATTATGAAGACGATGCCGGTGACCACCAGGGCCGCCCAGATGGCGTCGTCGATGCTGCCCCGGTCCGACTTCAGCGGCGGCAGCCAGGGGCGGCCGAAGTAGAACGTGGAGACGGCCACGAGCGTGACCGTTGCCAGCCCGAACAGCAGGCCCTGCAGCTTGGCCATCCTGGGAGCCCTCCTCCTGAGCTGCTACTCTTGGCTGCCTCGCCGGGCGGGCGTGTCCGGCAGCCGCGCGACCCCGCGGATGCGCCCTGGAGTCACGATCGCGGCGAACACTATCGCAGGACAGAGTAGCGGTCAACCAGGCTTCAAGCGCGGTCGGCGATCAGCAGGATGCACAGCGCAGCGAGGTAGAGGACCGAACCGAGGAACAGCCGCCGGAACGCCGCGGGCGTGCGGACGACCGCGGCCCAGGCGGCCAGTGCGGTGAACCCGAGGCCGAGGGCCAGCGCCCCGCCCAGGTATACGCCGCCCGCCATGCCGCCTGCCACGGGGCTGAGGCTCACGAGGAGGAGCGCGATGGAGTTCGCCAGGGCCTGCCGTCCGGTCACCCGCCCGTCGGGATCGAGCACTGGGAGCATGGGAAAGCCGGCTCGTGCGTAGTCCTCGCGATACAACGAGGCGATCGCGAGGAAGTGGGGGATCTGCCACAGGAAGAGGATCGCGAACAGCACGAAAGAGCCCGGGTCCAGCGTGCCCCGGGCGGCCGCCCAGCCGATCACCGGTGGGAGCGCTCCCGGGAAGGCGCCGACGATCGTGGCCAGCGACGTTCGGGTCTTCAGGGGCGTGTAGAAGAAGAGGTAGCTGGCCCACGTGAGCGCGGCGACGCCGGCGGCGAGGACCCCGGAGAGCCAGGCCAGCAGGGCGAGCCCCGTTGCGGTCAGGCCCAGACCCCAGGCCACCGCCTCGGCGGGGTGGAGGCGGCCGGCGGGGAGGGGGCGCAGGCGGGTGCGCTCCATCAGGGCATCGCTGCGCCGCTCCAGCACCATGTTGAGGACGCTCGCCCCGGCCGCGACCAGCCCGGTCCCGAGCAGGGCCGGGAGGAGCCCGGCCGCCCCGACCGACCCCACCGAGCCCATCACGTACCCGACGAGCGCGGTCAGGACGACCATGACGGTGATCCGGGGCTTGGTCAGCTCGAGGTAGTCGGCGGCGGCGGACCGGGTGCCGGCGAGGGCCTGGGAGCTCACGCGGTGGCGGGGCGGTCGGAGGCGGCGACCACGGCTCCCTCCGGTCCCGGCCGAGAGCTCGTCAGCCGCCAGGCCCGAAGTGCCAGCAGCCAGCAAGCGCCCAGGACCGCGGCCCCGACGGCGACGTGGGCGGTCGTCACCAGGACGGCCTTGCCGGTGAGCACCGTGGCGGCGCCCAGCGCCCCTTGAACCACGACCAGCAGGGTCACGGATGCCGCGAGCCGAGCGAGCCTGGGGTCCTCGCTGCGCCGCGCGCGAGCGAAAACGTTGAGCACTGCCGCCAGGACCACCAGGGCGAAGGCGCGATGGGCGAAGTGGACCCCGACCGCGGGGTTCCAGACGGGCGGCACGATCCGGCCGAATGAGAGGGGGAAGTCCGGCACCGCCAGGCCTGCGCCGCTGTGGCGCATGAGGGCACCGAGCAAGAGCTGCACGAAGACGGCGGCGGCCGCCACCCCGGTGGCGGCGCGCAGCCCTTGCCCGTCCTCGGGGCGGGTGCCCGGCGAGCGCCACTCGGCGGAGGTGGCGTAGGCGAGGGCGACGACCGAGCAGAAGAACGCCTGGGCCAGACAGGCGTGGGCAACCGAGATCGGGGTGGGGAGCAGGAAGAGCACGGTCAGGCCCCCGAGCAGCCCCTGGAGGACGACCGCGGCGAGGGCGGCGCCGGCCAGCCGTCGGATCCCCAGGCGCGGCTCGGCGCGCCACGTCCACAAGGCGAGCACCAGGGTGAGGAGCCCCACCGCGGAGGCGACCATGCGATGCCCGTGCTCGTAGAGGACGCCCCCGACCATGGGGGGCATCAGCATCCCGTACGAGAGGGGCCAGTCCGGCACGGCGAGGCCGGAGCCGGTGCTGGTGACGAGCGCGCCGGCGACGATGAGGACGAGCGTGGAAACGGCGGTGAGGACGGAGAAGCGATGTCGCCAGGAAATCGGCGGGGGAGGAGCGGACGCCTCCGGAGCCCGGCCCGGAAGGTTCTCCGGAGGCGCGCTCATCCCGACGTTCAGCCCTTGTACGACAGGTCCAACGTGGCCGCCTCGCCGTCCTTGACCGTCACCCTCCCGGAGGCGGTCTTGAGCTTCTCGTGGTAGGCCTCCACCTCGTACTCGCCCGCCGGCAGGCCCTTGATCTCGAAGCTGCCGTCGTCCTTGCTGACCGCGAAGAAGGGGTGGTCGACGACCGAGATGTACGAGCGCATCCAGGGGTGCACGTCGCAGCCCACCGGGATCATGATCTCCTGCTTGTCGAAGGTCTTGGTGGACTCCATGCCCTTGCGGGGCTGGCCGATGTTGAACTCGGCGTTGATCGTCGGCCGCGGGTGGATGTTGTGCAGCGTGTCGTCGCTGTTGCGGATCTTGATGGGCTGGTTCGCCTGGACCCCGATGACGTGGGGGTGGTAGGTGCAGCCCTGCTGGTCGAGGAGGACCGGCTCGCTCGGAGGCGGGTAGCTGCCGGAGACGCCGCTCTTGACGTAGACGAAGACGTGGGCGAGGCCGCCGTCGGTGACCTGCACGCTCTGCTTCTCCAGCCCCTGCGGGTGCATGGCTTGGCACTTCGGGTCTGCCGAGGTCTTGACCTTTTCGGCCGGAGGCACCGTGCCGTCGAAGGTCACCTTGCCGGTGATCGAGCCGGTGCCACCTCCCGCCGGCCCTGCGGCGGGAGCGGCCGTGTCGGGCGGTGGAGCCGGACTGGGCTCCGGAGCGCCGCCGCAGGCCGCGGCGACGAGCGCCAAGCCACAGAGGGTGACCACGGCAGAGCACTTTCGGATGAACATTCGCATCAGCTCCTCGGAAAGGGTTTCGGGTCAGCGCGTGGGCCCGGGACCCGCGCAGAAGGTCCCCGCGGGGACCTTCGGAACGCGATCAAGCCATCTCGTAGTCTACAAGGAGAGGACCTCATGTCAAGGTTCGGGCGGCGCGCTCGGCGCGCTCGCGCCCTCCCCGACCCCGCCGCCGAGCCGCAGGGCGACCACGGAACGGTCGCGCAGCCCCAGGAACATCACGCCGTCGACCACGAGCGGCGGCGTCGCGATCTCCGCGGGCGCGCGCAGCCCGCCGAGCCTCGCCCCCGTGCGGCCGTCGATGCCGACGACCTCGTCCTCGTGACAGGCCACGAGCACGGCGTCCTCCACCACCAGCGGTCCCGCGAGCGGGCGCGACGGGAGCGGCGCCCGCCAGGCGAGGTGGCCGTTGCCGCGGCGGAGTGCGTAGAGGACGTCCTCGTAGGAGGCGAACAGCACCTTGTCCCCGAGCAGCGCCGCGGGCACACGGACGTCGGCGCCGGTGCGCCACCGCCAGTCGGCCCGTCCGCTGTCAAGGTCGAGGGCCACGAAGCTGCGGTCCACGGTCCCGACGAACACCCGCCGCCGGTCGTCGACGACCGGCGGCGCCACCACGGTGCCCGGAGCGACGAAGGCCCAGACCTCGGCACCGGTGGCGGCGTCGCGGCACCTGAGCGTCCCGTCCGCCTCCCCGACGAGCAACCGTCCCGCCGCCGCGACGGGCACCGCGCTCGCCTTCGCCGCTCCCGGCAACGCCCAGGCCACGCGGCCGCTGCCGGCCTCGAGCGAGGCGAGCCCCTCGCCGGCAACGAGCACGGAATCACCGGCCACCGCCGCCGGCACCGACCCGGTGACGCCGGACGCGGTCCGCCATCGCGTCTTCCCGGTGGCTGGATCGAGGGCGGTGACGGTCCCATCCGTCTGGCGGACGACCAGCAGGCCGGAGCCGTAGCTGATCGACCCCTGCCCCGGGCTCCCGCGCCATGCCTGGCTGCCGCTGCCGCGGTCCAGGGCGACCGTGGTTCCGTCGCGGCCGGCCACGAAGATCCGCCGGCCATCCGAGGCCAGCGGCCCTTCGATGGCCTCCTCCAGGGTCGCCCTCCACACCGTCGCGACCGGGAACAGCGGCGGGGCAGCGGGCTTCGGCGCACCGCCGCAGGCGGCGGCCAGAGCCGCAGCGAGAGTCACGCTGGAGAGCGCCGGCAGCGTCTTCAAGCCGCGGCACTATACCATCGGCCCTCCGGGAAGGACGGTGCCCCGTCCGCTCGAGGTCCTCCTCCGGAGGGTGGCGACGCTATAATTCGTTCTTCCGGAGGCTTCCAGCTTGACGAGGGAGCAGATCGCCATCCTCGACTTCGGAGGGCAGTACACGCAGCTCATCGCCCGGCGCCTGCGGGAGCTCCAGGTCTACTCGGAGATCCTCGCCCCCGACACCAGTCCCGCGACCCTCAAGGCCCGTCCCCTCAAGGGCGTCGTCCTCTCGGGCGGCCCCGACAGCGTGTACGCCAAGGGAGCGCCCCGCTGCCACCGTGGCGTCTTCGAGCTCGGGGTACCGGTGCTCGGGATCTGCTACGGGATGCAGCTTATGGGCCACCTCCTCGGCGGCGAGGTGGTAGCGGCGGGGTCGCGTGAGTTCGGCCCGGCGGACCTCGTCGTGCGGAACGGCTCACGCCTCCTGCGCGGCCTGCCCTCGCCCGCGCGGGTGTGGATGAGCCACGGGGACTCGATCCAGGAGCCGCCGCAGGGGTTCTCGGTGACCGGCTCCACCACCAACACGCCGGTGGCGGCCATCGAGGACCCCGGGCGCGGGCTGTTCGGGATCCAGTTCCACCCGGAGGTGAGGCACACGCCCGACGGGATGACGGTCCTCGCCAACTTCGTGGAAGCCTGCGGATGCCGGCGGGACTGGAATGCGGCCTCGTTCATCGAGGAGGCCGTGTCGCGGATCCGTGAGACGGTAGGGGACGGCCGGGTCGTTTGTGCGCTGTCAGGGGGGGTCGACTCCGCGGTCGCCGCGCTGCTCGTCCACCGCGCGATCGGGGACCGTCTCACCTGCGTCTTCGTGGACAACGGGCTCCTCCGCAAGGACGAGGCGGCCCAGGTGCGCCGGCGGTTCGCGGAGCGGCTGACGCTCCGCGTCGTCTTCGCCGACGCGTCCCGCCGGTTCCTCGCGAAGCTGAAGGGCGTCTCCGACCCGGAGCGCAAGCGGAAGATCATCGGCCGGGAGTTCATCCAGGTCTTCAAGGCCGCCGCCCGGCGGGCGGGGAAGGCGGGCTTCCTGGCCCAGGGCACCCTCTACCCCGACGTGATCGAGTCGACCTCGGTGAGGGGCCCTTCGGCGGTGATCAAGAGCCACCACAACGTCGGCGGGTTGCCACGAGGGATGAAGTTCAAGCTCGTGGAGCCGCTCCGGGAGCTGTTCAAGGACGAGGTGCGGGCGGTCGGCGTCCAGCTCGGCCTGGACGAGGAGTTCGTCCATCGCCAGCCGTTCCCCGGTCCAGGCCTGGCCGTACGCTGCCTGGGGCCGGTCAGCCGCGACCGACTGGACATCCTGCGCGAGGTGGACGACGTGGTCGTGACCGAGGTCAAGGCCGCAGGGCTGTACCGCGCCCTCTGGCAGTCCTTCGCCGTGCTGCTCCCGGTCCGCTCGGTGGGTGTGATGGGCGACGATCGGACCTATCAGTACGCGGTGGCCGTCCGGGCGGTGGAGTCGGCTGACGGCATGACGGCGGACTGGGCCCGCCTGCCGCACGACCTGCTGGCACGGATCTCCAACCGGATCGTCAACGAGGTCCGCGGGGTCAACCGCGTGGTCTACGACGTGAGCAGCAAGCCGCCGTCGACGATCGAGTGGGAATGACCCGATTCGGAGTCGATGCTCCGCGGTCGAGGGTCGTGAGCAGGGCGATCCGCGTGGTTCACTTCCGACTGTCGACCTTCGACTGTACGCGCCAGGCCCCGCCACGGCGATTCGATGCGGAGTCACCTCCCAATGCCTGAGCACGAGTTCGTCCACCTGCACCTGCACACCGAGTACAGCCTCCTCGACGGCGCCTGCCACGTCGACGAGCTGGTGGACGAGGCCGTCCGCCAGGGCATGAAGGCCATGGCCATCACCGACCACGGCAACATGTTCGGCGCGGTCGCGTTCCACGACGCGTGTCTGGAAAAGGGGCTGAAGCCGATCCTGGGCTGCGAGGTCTACGTGGCCCCGGGCAGCCGGCACGAGAAGTCGGGCGGAGGCATCCAGGAGGCATATCACCACCTGACCCTCCTGTCCCGCGACGAGGAGGGCTACCACAACCTGGTGAGGCTCGTCTCCATCGGCTACACGGAAGGCTTCTACCACCGGCCGCGGATCGACAAGGACGTGCTCGCCCGCCACAGCGCCGGGCTCATCGGGCTCTCGGGCTGCCTCACCGGCGAGATCGCGTCCCACCTGAGCGCGGGGGCGGAGGAGGCAGCGCTGCGCGCGGCCGGGACCTTGTCCGACGTCTTCGGGCCGGACCGCTTCTACCTGGAGGTGATGGACCACGGGATCGAGGAGCAGAGCCGCGTCAACCAGGGGCTGTACCGGCTCCATGTCCGGACCGGCCTGCCCCTGGTGGCGACCAACGACGCCCACTATCTGCGGCGGGACGACCACCAGGCCCACGACGTGCTCCTTTGCATCGGCTCCGGGAAGAAGGTCCACGAGACGGAGCGGCTGCGCTTCGATACCCAGGAGTTCTACCTGAAGACCCCGCGGGAGATGGCTCTGGCGTTCCCCGACCATCCCGAGGCCCTGGCCAACACGGTGAAGATCTCGGAGATGTGCGGCTTCACCCTGAAGCAGGCCGCGTCCCTCCCGGCCTTCGACGTCCCCCCCGGCTTCACCGCCGACGGCTACTTCGAGAAGATGACCCGTGACGGGTTCGACGAGCGGCGGAAGACCCTCGAGCCGCTGGCCGCGGCGGGGCGGCTCCGGCATCCGCTGACGGCCTACGCGGAGCGGCTCGAGCGGGAGATCGGGGTCATCCACCGCGTCGGGTTCGCGGGGTACTTCCTCATCGTCTGGGACTTCATCCGCTACGCCCGTGAGCGGCGGATCCCGGTCGGGCCGGGGCGCGGGTCGGCGGCGGGGAGCCTGGTGGCCTACGCGCTGCGCATCACCGACATCGATCCGATCGAGAACGACCTGATCTTCGAGCGGTTCCTGAACGAGGAGCGCATCAGCCCCCCGGACATCGACATCGACTTCTGCGAGAACCGCCGGGGCGAGGTGATCGAGTACGTGACCCGCCGGTACGGGCGGGAGAACGTGGCCCAGATCATCACCTTCGGGACCATGAAGGCGAAGGCGGTGGTGCGGGACGTCGGCCGCGTGCTGGACATGAGCTATGCGGAGGTCGACAAGATCGCCAAGATGATCCCGTTCGACCTCAAGATGACCCTGGACCGGGCCCTCGAGGAGTCGCCGCCCCTCAAGGACGCCTACCAGAAGGAGCCGAGGGTCAAGGAGCTGGTGGACATCTCCCGCCGCCTGGAAGGCACCACCCGCCACGCCTCGACGCACGCCGCGGGCGTCGTGATCGCTCCGCGGCCGCTCACCGAGTTCGTCCCGCTGTTCAAGGGGACCACCGCGGACCTGACCACGCAGTTCGACATGAAGGGAGTGGAGCGGATCGGCCTCTTGAAGATGGACTTCCTGGGGCTGCGCACGCTGACCCTCATAGACAACTGCGTGAAGATGATCGAGGCGCAGACCGGCGCCCAGGTGGACCCGGACCACCTCCCACAGGACGACCCGAAGACGTACGACCTGTTCACCCAGGGGAAGACCAGCGGCCTGTTCCAGTTCGAATCCGACGGGATGCGGGACATCCTGCGGCGCTTCAAGCCCGACCGCCTCGAGCACCTCACCGCCCTCAACGCCCTCTACCGTCCCGGGCCCATGCAGATGATCGAGGACTTCATCCGCCGGAGGCACGGGCAGACCCGCGTGACCTACGAGGTGCCGCAGCTCGAGACCATTCTCTCCGGCACCTACGGCGTGATGGTCTACCAGGAGCAGGTGATGCAGATCGCCTCCGCCCTGGCCGGCTTCACCATGGGCGAGGCCGACATCCTGCGGAAGGCGATGGGCAAGAAGAAGGCCGACGTCATGGCCGCCCAGATGCAGCAGTTTCTCGCCGGCAGCCAGTCGCGCGGAGTGCCGCCGAAGAAGGCGCGAAAGATCTGGGACCACATGGAGCAGTTCGCCGGGTACGGGTTCAACAAGTCGCACTCCGCGGCGTATGCGCTGCTCGCCTACCAGACGGCCTACCTGAAGGCGAACTACCCGGAGTTCTTCATGGCGGCGTTGCTCACCTCGGAGCGGGCCAACACGGACAAGATGGTCCAGTACATCGGCGAGTGCCGCGAGATGGGGCTCCGCGTGCTCCCGCCCGACGTGAACCAGTCGGACATCTACTTCACCGTCGTCCCCGGCGCTACCGCGGGCGGGGGGAGCATCCGTTTCGGCCTCGCCGCCATAAAGAACGTCGGCGAGGGGGCGGTGGAAGCCGTCCTGCTCGCCCGCAAGGGCGAGCCGTTCCGCTCGCTCTACGACTTCTGCGAGCGCGTGGACCTGAAGGCGGTGAACCGCCGGGTCGTGGAGAGCTTCATCAAGAGCGGCTCGTTCGATTCCCTCGACCCCCGCCGCTCGGCCCTCTTCGCCGCTATCGACCGCTGCATGGAGGCCGGCCAGAAGAGCCAGCGCGACCGCGAGCAGGGCCAGTCGAACCTGTTCGGGATGCTGGGGGGAGACCCCGGGTCCCCGCCTCCGGAGGAGCACATCCCGGACGCCCCGCCGTGGGGGGAGGGCGAGCGTCTCGGCTACGAGAAGGAGTCGCTGGGGTTCTTCATCACCGGGCATCCCCTGGAGCGGTTCAGGTCCGAGCTGGCCCAGTGGGCTTCCGCCACCACCGGGCGGCTCCTGGAGCTGGGTGACGGGCGGGAGGTTTCGGTCGGGGGGATCATCACCGCCCTGCGGCTCATCAAGACGAAGAAGGGCGACCGCATGGCCTCGTTCGTCCTGGAGGACCTCGACGGCGGCGCGGAGGCGCTGGTTTTCCCGGAGACGTACAAGAAGGTCGCGGGCCGGCTGGCCGAGGACCAGGTGGTGCTGGTGAAGGGCAGGGCGGAGCTGCTCGACGAGGGAAAGGCGCGGCTCCTGGTCTCGGAGGTGCTCCCCCTGGAACAGGCCAAGCTCGCCGAGGCCCGCTACGTCACCATACGGCTCGCCATGTCGGCCTGGGACCGCGCGAAGGGCGAACGGCTCCGGGATATACTCGGCTCCCACCGCGGCGACTGCCCCGTCACGCTGGAGCTCGTCCGGCCGGGGGCGTACGACGTCGCGATCGCCCCGAGCACGTACTTCCGCGTGCGTCCCGGACCGCTGCTCCGGGACGAGGTGGAGGCGCTGCTGGGGCCCGGCTCGCTGCTCCTGGCCCGGACCAACGGCGCCGAACGATTGGAAAGGGGAGCGGATGCCTGAAGGGGACTTCGAAGCCCCCCTGGTCGATCTGCAGAAGCGGATCGGGGAGCTGGCCGCCTTTCCCGGAGACCCGGAGAAGGAGAACGAGGTCCGTCGCCTCCAGGAGGAGCTGCAGGCGAAGCGCCGGGCCATCTACTCGGCCCTGACCCCGTGGCAGAAGACCCTGGTCGCCCGGCATCCCAACCGGCCGTATACCCTGGACTACGTCCAGGCGCTGTTTACCGAGTTCACCGAGCTGAAGGGGGACCGGCGCTTCGCGGACGACCCTGCCCTGGTCTGCGGGTTCGCGCTGTACCGGGAGCGGCCGGTGGCGGTGATCGGCCACCAGAAGGGCCGCGACACGAAGCAGAAGATCTATCGCAACTTCGGGATGCCCAAGCCGGAGGGGTACCGCAAGGCGCTGCGGGTCATGAGCCTGGCGGCCAAGTTCTCACGGCCCATCGTCACGTTCATCGACACTCCCGGGGCGTACCCCGGCCTGGACGCAGAGGAGCGCGGGCAGGCCGAGGCCATCGCCCACAACCTCCGAAGCCTGGCGCCGCTCCCCACGCCGATCGTCGTGAACGTGACCGGGGAGGGGGGCAGCGGCGGTGCGCTGGCGATCGCGGTGGGAGACCGCGTGAACATGCTCGAGCACGCGGTGTACTCGGTGATCTCCCCGGAGGGGTGCGCGTCGATACTCTGGCGGGATGCGGGCCGGGCGGAGGAGGCGGCCACGGCCATGAAGATCACCGCCACCGACCTGAAGGGCTTCGAGATCATCGACGAGGTGGTCCCCGAGCCCGCCGGAGGCGCGCACAGCGACCACGAGGCGATGTTCGCGACTCTGGACGGGGTGCTGTCCCGCCAGCTCGACGAGCTGTCGCGGCTGGACCCGCGGGAGCTCGTGGAGGCCCGCTACCGGAAGTTCCGCAACATGGGCCGTCTGGGCCGCGAGTTCCTGGACCAGGCCGCCCCCGCGACCGGCTGAGGCGAGCCCTGACCCTCCCGGTCGATCCCGAAAGGCTGCGGGCCCGCTTCCCCGGGCTCACCGACGACGACCTCGAGGCCTATGCGGAGGTGACGCGGCGCATCCTCGCCACCGCAGACCCTCGGGTGCGTGCCCGGCTCACCCGCGAGGTGCTCGCCGAGGGGAGGGCGGCCGCCGAGAAGGGGCGGCCGCTGACGCCGGAGCAGTCGCTGGCCGTACGCTACGTGGGCGCCATCGCGAAGATGCAGGGCCGGACCAGCTGAGGTCGATCCGGGCGCCCACGGTAAGATGGCGTTGATGGGAGGGCCTGACCAGGAGCGCGAGGCCGTCGCGGTGTCGCGGACTCCTGCGGGGCGCGCTTCCACGTGACGCCGCGAGGCACTCGTCTGCTGCGACGCGCCCTCCTCGGCCTCCTGCTGGCCGTGGGGGTCTCGGTGGCCTGGACGCTCAGGCGCGCCCCCCGCGCCGCGGCGCCGGCGCCCACCCCCGCCCCCGCCCGGAGCGTCCTGCCCGGTACCCGCCAGGAGAACCTCGTCTATCGCCAGTTCAGGGGAGAGAAGGAGAGCTTGCTCCTGAAGGCGCGGACCTTCGTGGGTCAGGAGAACGAGGAGCTGCGGTTCGAAGGGGTGGAGGTCACGCTCTCGTACACCAGCCGGGGAGAGCGGGGCCAGGCCGTGATCTCCTCGGACCGTTGCGTCTACGACCCGGCGCCGCAGCGGGCGGTCTTCGAGGGCAACGTGGTGGTGCGCACCCAGGACGGTCTCGAGCTGCAGACGGCCTCCCTCGTCTACCGCGGCGACAAGGGCCTGGCCAAGACCGACGACGCGGCCGAGTTCCGGAGGAAGGACCTGTCCGGCACCTCCACCGGGATGGTGTACCAGGCCGAGGAAGGCCGGCTGGAGCTGCTGGCCGACGCGGTGGTCCGTATCCAGGACGAGGACCAGCCCGCGACCGAGGTCCGAAGCCGCCGCGCGGTAGTCGAGCGGGCGGAGGGGCGGGTGCGCTTCGAGGAGGCGGTGGAGCTGACCCGGGGCCGCGATCACCTCACGTCCGAGCGGCTCACCGTGGAGTTCGGCGCGGACGACGTCGTCCATCGTGCCCAGGCGTTGGGGGGCGTGGTGCTGCGGACCGCGGGGGACCTGCCCGGCGCGACGGTGGCGGGGGGCGGCCGGGGTGAGCGCCACCTGACGGCTCTCAGGCTCGACGTCTCCTTCCGGCCGGACCGGACGGTCTCCGAGGCGGTGGCCGGACCGGACGCCGACCTCACGCTCCTGCCGGGCCCCGGCGAGCCGCGAGAGCGGCGGCGGCTGCGGGGGCGGTTCCTCATCTTCCGGTTCGACGAGGAGGGACGGCTGAACGAGGTGCAGGGCCAGCGCGAGGCCTCATTCTCGGCGGAGCAGCTGCCGCCCGGGAAGACGGCGCCGCGGACCCTCACCTGCCAGGGTTTCGTGGCCCGGCTCGAGCCGTCGTCCGGCCTGGCCGAGAGCATCGAGTTCACCCGCGACGTCGAGTTCGTGCAGGGGGGCCGCAAGGCCAGCGCCCAGAGGGCGTCGTACGAGGGGGCGAGCGGCAAGCTGCTGCTGCGGCAATCGCCGGTCGTCGTGGACGAAGACCGGGGCTGGCGCCTCGCCGCCGTAACGATCGAGGTAGCGACGGGCTCGGGGGACGTGAGGGCGCAGGAGGAGGTTCGAAACACGATGCGAAGCCCGCGGTCCGGCGCCAAGGGGTTCCTGAGCGGGCCGGACACGGTCGCCACCTGCCGGCTGTTCGAGTACAGGGAGAAGACCCGGACCGCGATCTACCGCGACGACGCCCTGCTGCGGTCGGGGAAGGACGAGGTGCGGGCCTGGGAGATCCGTGTTCAAGACTTGCAGGACGGCCGGCGGCGCCTGGAGGCGGACTCGGACGTGACCTCGCTCCTCCACCCTCGAGGCGCCAGCACTGGCAGCAACGCCCCAGCGCCGGTGGAGGCCAGCGCCCGGAGCATGCGCTACGACGAGGCCGCGGCCAGGGTCGTCTACCGGGGTGACGTGACGATCCGGCAGGGGGACATCGAGACGAGGAGCCCGGAGGCAACGCTCACCCTAACCCCCGACGGGGCCGCCCTCGAGAGGCTCGTGGCCGGCGAGCCGGTGGAGGTACGCCAGGGAGAGCGCACCGCATCGGGCCGCCGGGGGACCTACACTCCCGCGGACGAGACGATGGTGCTTGTCGGCGAGAGGGTGCTGCTGAAGGACCCGAGCCAGGAGCTGCAGGGCCGCTCGGTCACCTTCCACGTGGGCGACGACCGGGTCCTCGTGGACGGCCGGCAGGAGGTCCGCACGCAGGCCGTGTTCAAGAAAGAGGTCCCGCAGCCTTGAGCGTGCCGGCCACCCCGCCCCCTCCGCCGCGCCAGCCGCGGCCGGCGACGCCCGGGCCGCGGACGGGGCCGGGCAAGCTGCTGCAGGCCCGCGCCCTCACCAAGTCGTATGGCCGGCGGGTCGTCGTCCGCCACGTCGATGTCGAGATCCGCACCGGCGAGGTGGTCGGGCTGCTCGGTCCCAACGGCGCCGGCAAGACGACGACCTTCTATATGGTCGTGGGGCTCACTCGACCGGACAGCGGACAGGTCTTCCTCGGAGGCCAGGACCTGACCGGGCTCCCCATGTACCTGCGCGCTCGCGAGGGGATCGGCTACCTCCCGCAGGAGGCTAGCGTGTTCCGGAAGCTCTCCGCGGAGGAGAACGTCCTGGCGATCCTGGAGACCCTCGGCCTTCCGCCCGCGGAGCAGCGGGCCAGGGCCCGCGCGCTCCTGGACGAGCTGGGCATCCTCGCGATGGCACGCCAGCCTGCGTACACCCTGTCCGGCGGCGAGCGCCGGCGCCTGGAGATCTGCCGCGCCCTGTCCACCCGGCCGGCGTTCATCCTGCTCGACGAGCCGTTCGCCGGGATCGATCCCCTCGCCGTACAGGACATCCAGACCATCATCGCGCAGCTCAAGCACCGGGGAATCGGGGTGCTCATCACCGACCATAACGTCCGGGAGACCTTGAAAATAACCGACCGCGCCTATATCCTCAGGGACGGAGAGGTTTTTCGCTCCGGGACCCCGGGGGAACTGGCCTCCGACGAGGAAGTTCGCCGGGTCTACCTCGGAGAAGCCTTCCGCCTGGACGAACTGGGCCCTTGAGCCTGACGGTTCCGCCAGGCGCGAGCAGGCGAGCGATCCGTCACATGACCAGCGCACGTCACCACGAGCGGCACAGGTAATCCCTTGGCCATCCAACAGAAACTCGGCCTCTCCACGCGCCTCTCGCAGAGGCTCATCCTCACGCCGTCCCTGCAGCAGGCGATCAAGCTGCTCCCCCTCACGACGCTGGAGCTGGCGGAGGTGCTCGAGCAGGAGGTGATGGAGAACCCACTGCTGGAGGAGGTGCCGATACAGGAGAGCCTCTCGGTCGACGAGATGGCCCAGGTGGAGGCCAAGGACGAGGCCGAGAAGACCGACCCGCTCAAGGACATCGACGTCGACAAGTTCTTCGAGGAGTACCTGGACGACGGCGAGCAGCGGCGCACCCGCCCCTCCGAGGTCCCGGAGATGCCGCCGATCGAGAACACGCTCACCGAGACCCCGGACCTGTACGACCACCTGCTCTGGCAGCTTCACATGTCGGTCTCCGACGAGTCCACCCTGGAGATCGGCGAGGCGATCATCCACAACCTGGACGAGGACGGGATGATGCGGGCCTCCCTCGAGGAGATCGCCAACATGGGGCCCTACCCGACAGAGGAGGTGGACAAGGCCCTGGCGCTCATCCAGGCCCTCGATCCACCAGGTGTGGCCGCCCGCGACATCACCGAGTGCCTGCGGCTCCAGCTGAAGCAGCTCGGGTTGGAAGGCTCGCCCACGGACCTCATGGTGCGGGACCACATCAAGCAGCTCCAGAGCCACCAGTACGCCGAGATCGGGCGACAGATGAGCCTGACCCCGGAGGAGGTCTCGCATCACCTGGACGTCATCCGGCACCTGGACCCGAAGCCGGGGCTGAAGTACAGCCCCGACCGCTCGACCTACATCATCCCGGACGTCTTCGTCGTGAAGGAGGGCGAGGACTACCGTATCCTCCTCAACGACGACGGCCTTCCCAAGCTGCGGATCAGCCCGACCTATCGGCGGATGCTGGACGGCAAGGAGCCGGGCTCCGAGGAGACGCGCAACTACGTCAAGGAGAAGCTGCGCAGCGCCCTCTGGCTCCTCAAGAGCGTCGACCAGCGGCAGCGGACGATCTACAAGGTCGCCGAGTCCATCGTCCGGCACCAGCGGGGGTTCCTGGACCAGGGCATCGCCCACCTGCGTCCCCTGGTGCTGCGCGACGTGGCCACCGACATCGGAATGCACGAGTCGACCGTCTCCCGGGTGGTCGCGAACAAGTACGTGCACACGCCCCGGGGGGTCTACGAGCTGCGGTTCTTCTTCCACAGCGGGATCACGTCGTCCCTGGGCGAAGCCATCAGCTCGGTGACCATCAAGGACAAGATCCGTAAGATGATCGACGGCGAGGATCCGGCCCATCCGCTCTCCGACTCCCGGATCGCCGAGATCCTCGGCGCCGACGGCCTGCCCCTGGCGCGCCGCACCGTGGCGAAGTACCGCGAAGAGCTGCGCATCCCCCCGTCGAACCTGCGCAAGTCCGTCCATTGAGCCGGGTGGACCGCGCTCGCCAGGGAGGTGCCGCCATGAGGATCGAGTTCACCGGACGCCAGACCGACGTCCCCCCGGCGGTGAGGGCGCTGGCTGACCGGAAGCTCAAGAAGCTGGTGAAGGTCCTCCCACGGATCACCGACGTCCACGTGATCCTCGCCTCCGACAAGCACCGGCAGATCGCCGAGGTCAGCGTCCACTCGTCCCACCTCACCCTGACCGCCGCCCAGGAGAGCCCGGACCTGGCGCACTCGCTGGCCACGGTGATGGACAAGCTCACTCGCCAGGCGCAGCGCCACCTGGGCAAGCGGCGCGAGCGCAAGCGCCGCGCGCCCGCCCGGGCCACCGCGGTGTGGTCGGGCGAGCCGTCGGTGCCCGGTGGTCCGGCCGAGAGGCCGCGGGTGATCCGGAGCCGCCGGTTCGTGGCCAAGCCCATGACCGTCGACGAGGCGGTGCTCGAGGTGGACGGCAGCGACGACGGCTTCCTGGTCTTCCGCGACGCCAGCACGGAGCGCGTGAAGGTCCTCTACCGGCGGAAGGACGGGAACCTGGGCTTGATCGAGCCGGAGGCCTGAGAGCGTGCCGCGGGCCCGGCGCGCCCTCCGGCCGCCGCGGCGTCGGGGTCCCGAGCCGACCCGCGCGGCGGCCAGGTCGGCGCGGTCGTCCACCCGCGCCGGGGCGCCCTCCGATCTGCCCAGGGGAGGCGGCAGCCTCCAGCCTCCCGACCCGGCCGTGACCGTGAGGGACCTGCTGGACGGGGACGCGGAGGGGCTCGGGCTGCGTCTGGTCGCGGGGAGGGCGGGGCTGGACCGCACCATCCACCTCTCCCGCGTCCAGCGCCCCGGGCTGGCCCTGACCGGATACACGGACTACATCCGCTACGGCCGGGTGCAGATCATGGGCGGCTCGGAGATCAGCTATCTCCGCAAGCTCACGCCCCGGCGCCGCGCGACGATCCTGGCCCGGCTCGCCAGGTGCCGGGTGTCGTGCTTCATCGTGACCAAGGGGCTGCGCCCGCCCGCCGAGCTGCTGGTGGAAGCGGACGGCCAAGGCGTGCC
>Ga0268386_10000204_pt1 | contig 35894 bp, 28 predicted proteins | sample RVTome_15_FD_200260 | JGI IMG/M metagenome (GOLD analysis project Ga0268386, IMG submission 200260) | Soil microbial communities from uranium-contaminated site in the Upper Colorado River Basin, Wyoming, United States - RVT150D86... ... | reverse complement strand
TGCCGCCGTACCAGTCGGCGAATACCCCGCCGTTCGCGGACGGGTCGCAGGCGCCCGCGTGCACGTTGACGCGCGGCCGCAGCCCGCCGAACGTCTTCCACAATGGCTCGTCGTTGCTCTTGGCCTTGAGATCCCACAGCGCCAGATCGAGCGCCGCGATCGCCGCATACGCGGCCCCTCCGTCATCGTGCCCGGCCGCGCGGTCCATCATTCGCTGCCAATGCCCGACGACGCCGCGCGGATCCTTGCCCGCCAGCAATCCCAGCGCGAGACGCTCGATCTGAGCGCATGCGTCGCTCACGCAGAATCCGAGCCCCTGCAGGCCCGCGTCGGTCTCGAGCGAGACCACGCAGGTGGCGACGTGCGCGGCTCCGGACCATGAGCGCGGGAAGGTGCCGGCGGGCAGCACTGCCGTCCTGACACCGGTGACCTTCAAGTGGGCTTCATCCGCGCAGCGGCGGTCCTAGCGCCCGCGCTGCGGTTCGCGTCCAGGTCCATGCGCGCGAGATCGCGCTCGAGCGCCTGCGCGACCACGGTCAGGTGCACGCGCATCGCGGCCGCGGCAAGCTCCACGTCGCCGCTCCTGATGGCATCCGCGATGCGACGGTGCTCGGCGACGGTCGCCTTCGGGCGCCCGGGCTCCGGCAACGCGTGAAAGCGCGAGCGATCGAGAATCGCGCGCGTCGCATCGAGCAGGCGCTTGGCACGCGGCGAGTCGAGCGCCTCGAAGATGGTTGCGTGGAATGCCTCGTCCAGGTCGTCGAGCCGCACCATGTCGTTCTCGCGGACCGCTGCCGCCTGCGCGTCGAGATTCTCGTCGAGCCGCGCGAGGAATTGCTTGTCGGCGAGCTGTGTCGCGCGCCTGATCGCCTCGATCTCGAGTCCGGTGCGGATCAGCATGCTCTCGCGCACGTCCTCCGGCCGGATCGGCGAGACGAAACTCCCGCTCTGCGGGAACACGTCGATCAGACCCTCCTCGGCGAGCCGAGCGATCGCCTCGTTGATGGGCGCGCGCGACATGCCCGCCTCGACCGCGATCTCGTTCTTGCGCAGCCGCGAACCGGGCGCGAGCTCCATCTCGCGGATCCGGCGTCGAAGCTCGCGATACACGCGCTCGGACTTGGAGTGATCGTTGACCGCTTCTTCGACGTGGCGCTTTCTGGGCATCGCGGGCGACAGTTTAACTTCGACACCCATCAGCCAATACTAACATGTCAGCAATTGGAGACCGCCGGTCCCGGCCCCCCACGACGACTCTGGCGCAAGTCCTCTGACGCGTGCGAGCCATCGCTGCGCTACGCCGCGAGGCGCGACGACCCCGGCGCATGCGCGCTTCGCCGCCGCTCGGAAAACCCGCGAGTTTTCTCGACTGCGACCCACCCTCGCGCCTGCGCCCGATCGTCGCTGCGGAGGTCCGCCGCTACGCGTACCTCGGTCGGCGCATGGCTCACTCCGAGCCATGCGGACGCGCGCGGGAAGCACGATTCCCCCGGTTGGTCCAGTTGATCTTTGCTTAAGTAACATGTTAGTCTGCCGCCCGCTCGGGGAACAGCGTCGGGGGTATCGCGATGAAGAAGCCTGATTCACGCGTAATGCGCGGGTGCCTGCTGGGGCTCGGCTGTTCGGGGGCGCTCATTTCCATCGACGCGCCGGCTCAGACGACTCCGTCCGGCGGCCTCGAGGAAATCATCGTTACCGCGCAGCGGCGGGAGCTCAATCTGCAGACGACCGGCGTCTCCGCGTCGGTCCTGACCGGCGACCTTCTGGTCGACAAGGGCGTCACCGATCTTTACGACCTGCAGTACGCAGCGCCCAGCGTGACCATCGCAGGCTATGGCTCGGCGAACGTGTTCAATATCCGCGGCATCGGGCGCAGCCAGGTCGACATCGATGTCCCATCGGGCGTCGTGATCTACCGGGACGGAGCACCCACCCTCGCGGGATACTTCCAGAACGAGCCCTACTACGACATGGACTCCGTCGAGGTCTATCGCGGACCGCAGGGCACGTTCGTCGGCAAGAGCGCGGCCGGCGGCGCGGTATTCATCAACACGCGCGATCCAGAGCTGGACGAGTTGGGCGGCAGCGTCCAGGGTGACATTGGCAACTACGAGGCGCTCGACTTCACCGGGATCGTGAATATCCCTGCAGGCGAAACGTTTGCGTTCCGGCTCGGGTACAAGCATTACGAGCGGGATCACTTCTACGATTCGATCACCGGCGACTTCACCGGCCACCCGGGTGAAGTCGACAACAACAGCTACCGGCTAGGCATGCTCTGGCAACCCAGCGACAACTTCAGCGGCACGCTCAAGGTCGACTACAGCGACCTCGACTTCGGCGGCAACCCCACCACGGTGTTCGGCGAGGAGCCGCTGGGCGATATCGTGCAGAACGGCCGTTTCGTCTACACGGACGAGTCCCTGCGCGCGGTGCTGGATCTCGAGTACGAGACCGGCGGCGGCACCACCTTCAAATCGCTCACGAGCTACCAGGACGTCGATACCCAGAATGATCTCGATCTTAACGCTACCCTTCCTGATTTCTATCAGTTCGAGAGCAAGGCGAACGTCAAGATCTATTCGCAGGAGTTCAACCTGATCTCGCCGGACGACCAGCGCTTCACGTGGGTGCTCGGCGCCTTCTATCAGCGACAGGAGGCGCGGATTCCGACCTGGGAGGAAGGCGGGTTCACGTTCATCGGGGGGCCCTTCCCCAATCCCAGCAACTGGCCGTGGGCGACGAGCCCCTGGGACAAGGACGAGGACGAGTGGGCCGTGTTCGCGCACGGCGCGCTGCAGTTCAGCGATGCGCTCGAGCTCGAGGTCGGTACACGCTACAGCGACTACCAGATGGATCAGAAGACCGAGTGGCTGTTCAACATCGGCCTTTCCCCGCCGAACCCGGGTCTGCCGGGTGTCTTTCCTTTCCCCGGTGCGTCGCCGGGTGGCGATTCGCAGAGCCTGTCCGAGGACTCCGTCGACTGGCAGGTCGCGCTCAACTGGACCGTCGATGCTGAGCAGTTCCTCTACGGGCTGATCTCGCGCGGCCACGTCACCGGCGGCATCAACCTGTTCCCCAACCCGAACCTGAGCCCGACGTTCTTCCCGTACAGCGAGATGGAGGTCATCAACTACGAGGTTGGCTGGAAGTCGACGTGGGCGGAGGATCAGTTCCGCACGCAGTTCACGGTCTACTACGAGAGCTTCGAGGACTACCAGGCGAACTTCGCCGATCAGACGGGTCTCCTCAACAACCCGGCGCTGCGCAACGCCGAGACCACCAGCCATATCTGGGGTGTCGAGCTCAGCGCGCAGGCTCAGGTCGGCAATTTCAGAATGGACTTCGGGGCGGCCTATCTCGACAGCGAGCTCGGCACGTTCAGCAACGTGGTCGACCCCTTCACCGGCCAGTTCGTCGACCTGACCGGCGCAAAGGTGCCGTTCTCGCCCGAGTTCACCGGCAACATCGGACTGGCCTACGACATCCCGCTCGGTGCCAACTTCCGGCTGACGCCGCGGATCGACGTCGCGCACAGCAGCGAGACACAGGCGGCGTTGTGGGATTCGCCGATGGTCACGCTCGAGGAACGTACGCTGGTCAATGGCCTCCTGACGCTCGCTCCGGATTCGGACCGCTGGAAGGCGGAACTCTGGGTGACGAATGCCGGCGACAAGCATTACATCGCCGGGATCCAGAACAACGCCACGCTCTTCTACGCGGCACCGCCGCGGCAGTACGGGCTGCGCGCGACGTTCAACTTCTAGGCCGTACGCCCGGCTCCGCAGGGACCGTCCCCCCTGGTCACCGCGCGAGAGCCGGGCGAGGCGTTTTCGTTCGAGGACGTTTCCCGTTCCGCGACCGGTGAGCCGCTCGCGGACCTGCGCGGCCGGCTGGGTTGGGCGCTGTTCGAGTTCTCGCGCTCGCCCTACCTGAGCCTCGTCTACATCTACGTCTTCGCGACGTACTTCACCGGCACGGTGGTCGGCGACCCGGTCCGAGGCCAGGAGCTCTGGAGCCTCGCGAACACCCTCGTCGGTGTCTTCGTCGCCGTGCTCGCCCCGATCACCGGCGCGATGTCGGACCGCATGGGGCGCCGCAAGCCGTGGATCGCGGGCGTCGCGATGATCATGGGTGCCTCTTGCATCGCGCTCTGGTGGGCGATGCCGGGGGCCGAGGGCGGGTTGCCCGTGCCCGTGATCCTCGCGCTCATCATCGTGCTCGCGACCGGCTTCATGTGCGGCGAGGCGTTTCAGAACGCGATGCTGCCCTCGATCGTGAGCGCGCGGAATATCGGCGGGCTGTCCGGGCTCGGTATCGCGGTCGGAAACTCGGGCACGCTGCTCGCGCTGATCGTGATGCTGTTCGGTGTCGCGCTCCCCGCCTCGGGGCTCGTCGACTGGGAAGTCCTGCCGGACGAGCCGCTGTTCGGACTCGACCCGGCCCGGCATGAGCACAACCGGATCTCGGGGCCGGTCGCGGGCGTGTGGCTGCTGCTCTTCCACCTGCCACTCCTGCTTTGGACGCCGGACCGGCCGTCGACCGGCGTGCCGATGCGCCGCGCCATCCGCGAGGGTCTGCAGGAGATCGCGCACACTGTGAAGCGCGCGCGTGAGATTGCGAACGTCGGCCTCTTCCTGCTCGCACGCATGCTCTACACCGACGGCATGGTGGCGATCCTCGCCTATGCAGGGATCTACGCTGCCGGCACCTTCGGCTGGGATCTCGCGGCGCTGCTGCTCTTCGGGGTGATGCTGACGCCGTTTGCGATTGCGGGCGGGTTGCTGGGCGGCTGGATCGACAACCGCTACGGCTCGCGCGTCGCGATCCTGGTGTCCGTCGGCACGACCTGCGTGGGGATCCTGGCCGCGGTGGGCGTGACGCCGACGCAGCTCTTCTACGGCGTGCCATACGACGCCGCAGCGGCCGGCCCCGTGTGGTCCTTCCCCTACTTCCGCACACTGCCCGAGCTCCTGTTCCTCGGGATCTTCATGGTGCTGTCGGCAACCGTGACTGCCGGGTTCAGCAACAGCCGCGCGATGATGGCGCGCATCGCGCCGCTCGCCCACCTGAGCCAGTTCTTCGGGATCTACGCGCTTTCCGGCACGGCGACCGCGTTCCTGGGCCACGGGCTGGTCGCCCTTTTCACCCGCTCGTTCCACAGCCAGCGCGCCGGATTCGCCTCGACCGTGATCCTGCTCGCCGCGGGGCTGCTGCTGATGCGCTGGGTGCGCGAGGAACGCGCCTCCTGAAATTCGGCTCAGAGCCACATTAGGCATGTGTAATCTGGCTCTGAGCCGAATTACGGATGAATTATCCTTGGGTGTCCGCCTGAGGTCCCGCGATCAGCTTGATCATCACGCTCGTCGTCGCCGCGGCGATCCTGCTCTGGGGAATCGTCGCCTACAACCTGCTGGTGCGCGACCGTAACCGGGTCGCGCAGTCCTGGAGCGACGTCGGCGTGCAGCTCGCGCGCCGCCATGACCTGATTCCGAAGCTGGTCGAAGTCGTAAAGCAGCACGCGGGCTACGAGCGCTCGGTGTTCGAGAACGTCGCCGAGCTTCGCGCGCGCGGCATGCGCGAGACACGGCCCGCGGCCCTCGCCCGCGTCGAGGGCGAGCTGGGCGCCGGCCTCGAGCGCCTGATCGCGATCGCCGAGGCCTATCCCGAGCTCAAGGCGAGCGTGAGCTACGTCGAGCTGATGAAAAACCTCACCGACGCCGAGAACCAGATCCAGTACGCCCGCCGCTACTACAACGGCGCCGTCAACAACCTGAACACCCGCATCGCGACGTTTCCTGACGTCGTCCCGGCACGGCTGTTCGGCTTCGGCCCGGCGGAGTACTTCGAGTTCGAACCGGCGAAGGTGGCTTGATGCGACGAGCTTGTTTCCGGCGGGTCCTGTGCACGGTCGCACCGCTCACCCTCGCCTTCCTGTTCGCGGTCGGCGCGCGCGCCGACGAGCGCATCCTCGCCTGGCAGAGCGACATCCGTGTGCGTCCCGACAGCACGCTCGAGGTTCGCGAGACCTTGCGCGTGCGTGCGGAGGGCGTGGGGATCCGGCGCGGGATCTTTCGCGACTTCCCGACCGTCTACACGAACAGCCGCGGTGAGCGCGTGGTCACGGGCTTCGACGTGCGCAGCGTAGCGCGCGACGGGCGGGCGGAGCCCTTTCGCGTCGAGAAACGCTCGAACGGCGTGCGCGTCTGGATCGGCGATGCCGCCGTGGAGCTCGAGCCCGGCGAGTACACCTACACCTTGCAGTACGTGAGTGACCGCCAGCTCGGCTACTTCGCGGATCACGACGAGCTCTACTGGAACGTCACTGGCAACGGCTGGGCCTTCCCGATCGACGAGGTCCATGCAACGGTCACCCTGCCCGCGGAGGTGTCCGCCGACGCGATCCGGGTGGAGGCCTACACCGGGCCGCAAGGCGCGAAAGGCCGCGAGTGGACCGCGGGCATCGACGCCGGCGTCGCCACGTACCGCACGACGCGCGGGCTCGGGCCCGGCGAAGGCCTCACGATCGTCGCAAGCTGGCCCAAGGGTTTCGTCACGCCGCCGGGCGGCGGGCGCCGGGCAGGCTACCTGTTCCGCGATGCGTGGCCGGCGCTGCTCGCGGCGGCCGGGCTCGTGCTGCTGATTCTTTATTACTGGCGTGCCTGGAACGCGGTCGGGCGCGACCCGCCCGCGCGTATCGTCGTGCCGCACTACGAAGCACCTAAGGGCCAGTCGCCCGCCTCGATGCGCTACCTCACGCGCATGGGCTACGACGATGGGTGTTTCGCGGCCGCGGTGCTGGCGCTCGCAGTCAAGGGCGGGCTGCGCATCGAGCAGGCGAGCAAGGGACTGTTCGGCCGCAAGAGCGAGTACACGCTGCATCGTACGGAGCCGAAGGGGAGCGAAGCGTTCGCCGAGGACGAATGGGCGCTCCGCGACAAGCTGTTCGCTTCGGGGCCGAGCGTGGAGCTCGACGACAAGAATCACGTCCTGATCGGCGGCGCGAAGCGGAGCCACGCGGCGCTGCTCAAGAAGCGGCACACGCCGTCGTTCTTCCGCATCAACGGCGGCTGGCACGCGGGCGGCATCGCGCTCAGCCTGTTGCTCGGGGCGGGCGTCGTGCTGCTGGCAGCGACCCTGGGCGGGTTCGGCCCCAGCTGGTGGTTCCTGACACCCGCCGGCTGGGTCGCGATCGGCGCAGCCCTGCTGGCATTGTTCGCGAACGGCGGGTTCGGCAAGCTGCTCAAGGCACCCACGGTCGCGGGCCGGGCCGTGATGGATCACGTCGCAGGCTTCCGCCTCTTCCTCGACGTGGCCGAAGGCGACGAAATCAAGCTCGTCGATGCACCGCCGCTCACGCCCGAGCTCTACGAGAAGAACCTGCCCGCGGCGCTCGCGCTCGACGTGGAGCAACGCTGGGCGGAGCGGTTCGCGACGGTGTTCGCTACGCAGGCGGCTGCCGCCCAGTCGCCGAGCTGGTACACGGGCGACGACTGGAACACGCGCGACATCGGCCGCTTCACCTCGAGTCTGGGTTCCTCCTTCAGCACCGCGATCTCCTCGGCCTCCACCGCGCCCGGCTCGAGCTCCGGCAGCGGCGGCGGCGGCTCCTCCGGCGGAGGCGGGGGCGGCGGCGGCGGCGGCGGCTGGTAGTTTGCACGCACACCGAATGGCCCGACAATGTCGTTCACACTCGTGATCCACACACCATGACGTCGCTCGCGCCCTTTCATCTCGCCGTGCCGGTCCACGACCTCGCGGCGGCGCGGGCGTTCTACGGCGAGCTCTTCGGCTGCGCGGAGGGACGTAGCAGCGCGGAGTGGGTGGACTTCGACTTCTTCGGTCACCAGCTCGTCGCGCACCTCGATGCAAGCGCGCGCCCGCACGTGCGCACGACCAACCCGGTCGATGGCCACGACGTGCCCGTGCCGCACTTCGGGGTGGTGCTCGCCTGGGACGACTGGCATGCGCTCGTCGCGCGACTGCGGGCGCGCGGGCAGGCGTTCGTCATCGAGCCAGGGACACGCTTTGCCGGGAAGGTCGGCGAGCAGGTGACCTTCTTTCTGTACGATCCGTCCGGCAACGCGCTCGAATTCAAAGCTTTTCGCGATCCCTCGCAGCTCTTCGCACGCTGAACCGGACGGCAGGGCCTCCCGCCCGCCAAGCGCCTCGGACGGCCTCAGCTCGCCTTCAGCTGCGGCGCCGGCTCGATCTTCTTGAGCTCGCCGCGACGCATGCGCTCCAGCTCTTCCCAGCCGAGATAGGCCGTGAACTTGTCCTCGTCGAAGAACAGCACCGGCCCGTTGCAGATGAACAGGTACTCGGTGTCCTCGAGCGCCGTCGTTGCGCCGTGCAGCACGCCGTTCGGCTCGTACACGTAGTCGCCGGCGTTCATCGTCGCGTTGCGAACCCCGAGCTTGCCGCTCAGCACGTATACGTGCGCAGCGCTCAGATGTTTGTGCGGCGGCGCGGCGAAGCCCTTTTTCCAGCGGAACAGGGCGGCCCAGGTGCCGGTTTCGCTGCCGAGCCAGAGTACTTTGATCCAGGCCATGCCGGGCTCGTATTCGAGCCACGGCATCTTGCCGGCCTCGACCATCGTGTCCGCGATCTGGCTGTTGATCGGGGAGATGTCCTGCGGAAGTGCCATGTGTCCGTAACTCCTGCCTTGGTCGGCACCGCAGACTACGCCATGGCGGAGGGGCCGTCTTGGCTGCGAACGCAAGGGCCGTTGGCTCTGTGCGAATGTCGCGCTTGCACGGTCAGACAATCCGGGCGGCGAGCGCGCTGCTATGCTTTTTTGGAGCAAATCCAGGTCACCCAGGCGGTAACCGATGGACACGTCCAATCAGGAAGGACTCGCCGAGCTCGCCGGCCGGCCCGAGCCCGCGACGCGCGACTTCGTGTTCAACCAGACGATGCTGCGCGTGCGGGACCCGGCGCGCTCCGTCGCCTTCTACCGCGACGTGCTCGGCATGACGCTGTTGAAGCGCTTCGACTTTCCGGAGATGAAATTTTCCCTGTTCTTCATGGCATATCTGCGCCCGGAGGATCCGCCGGTGCCGGACGACCCCGTGCAGCGCGCCGCGTACACGTTCAACCAGAAGGCCACGCTGGAGCTGACGCACAACTGGGGTACCGAGACCGATCCGGAGTTCGGCGGCTACCACGACGGCAACCGGGACCCGCGCGGATTCGGCCATATCGGGATCAGCGTTCCCGACGTGTACGCCGCCTGCGAGCGCTTCGAGAAGCTGGGAGTCGAGTTCGTCAAGCGGCCGGACGATGGCCGGATGAAGGGCCTGGCCTTCCTCCGCGACCCCGACGGTTACTGGATAGAGATCCTGTCGGCCCGATCGCTCGCTAGAATGGCCGCACCCGATTGACCTCGGAGTTCGGCGCGCCATTGCAGGCCTGACGGCGGAAGTCATGCGCCGACTGGCCGAACTCCTGCTTGAAGCGTCGACTGAAATGCGTGGCGTCCCGGAACCCCCACGAGAGCGCAATGTCGGTGATGGTCCGGCCGCGCATCATTCCGATCGAGAGATCGCGGCGGCAGCGCAACAGCCGCTGCTGGATCACATACTGGGACACGGTCGCTCCGCTGGGCTCGAACAGCCAGTGCAGGTAGCGCACCGAGATGTGGTTCGCGGCTGCAATCAGCGCGGGCGACAACTCGGACTGATCGAGGTTGCGGTCGATGAACTGCTTGACCCGGGCGAGTTGCGCGCCGCGCAGCGTCTCCGGCTCCTGGCTGGAGGTCCGGTGGATGGCGTCGATGACGAGCCCGAGGCTCACTTCGAGCAGCGCGTCGCCGCTCCCCAGCTCGTCGTCGAGGAAGTACGAGTGCAATGAACGCATGTGCGCGGACAGCAGGTTCGCCGCATTGGAGCCACTTGGGATCCGGCGCGGAATCCGGTCCCAGGAGGTCGGCAGCCAGTGCCGGAAGCGCGTCAATGGCGTCACGACCGAGAGTTTGTGCAGCTTTTCCCGCACGCAAAGCGTGATCGGCCGGGTGCTGTCCCACAGGAGCAGGTCCCCCTGCGTCAGCACGATCGACTCCCCGTCGATGCAGAGCTCTTCGCGGCCCGCGAGCACCAGCTGGATGCCGAACACCTCACGACCGTCGCGGCCGATGTCGGGCCGCGCGCGGCTCGCCCGGAACGGCCCGCACACGCAGTCGATGACGGTAAGACCGTCGGCGTGCCTGGCACGTGTCATCGCATCGAAATCCGGTTCGAACGGCCGGTCGAGCGCGAACCCGCAGTACGCGGATCGCAACTGCGCGTCCCAGGCGTCGTAGCGGTCCACGCGAGGGTAGTTCGCCGATGACCAGGACGCCATGGTCGACCCCTTCAGTTCGTCGAAGCATGATTGGCCCAAAGGCTGGGATCGTCAAGCAGGGCGGCCTGCCGGGGCCGCGGGACGCACTGCAACGCCGGATCAGGCCAGCAATCGGCCTGGATTCAGGATTCCCGCCGGATCGAGGGCTCTCTTGAGCGTGCGCATCAGCGCGATCTCGCCCTCCGAGCGGCTGACACAGAGGTACTCCCGCTTTTCGATCCCGATGCCATGTTCCGCGGAGATGGATCCGCCGAGGCTCCGCAGGGGCGCATAGACGATGTCCTCGACCCGCCGGCGCACGTCGGGCGACGTCGACCGCACGCTGACCCACAGGTGCAGATTCGAATCGCCGACATGACCCCAGACGACGCAGGCATTGTCCTTCCACCCTGCGCCCAGTCTGCTTCGCACCTCGTCGAGGTACGACTCCATCGCGTTCATCGGCAGGCTGACGTCGAACATCACGATCGGCCCGATTCCGCGCAATTGCTCCACCGAATCGCGGATCGTCCACATTGCGCGGCGTTGCGCCTGCGTCGTGGCGACGGCTACGTCTGCAAGCGCGCCCTGCTCCAGCAGCTCCGCCAGCACCTGCTCGAACCGCTGCGGATCGCGCTCCGGATCTCCGCCCAGCGATTCGACCAGGACGTAGTAGGCGGCCCCGGCGGGCAGCGGCGGCTGATTCGTCCCGGCCGGCAGCGTGACCGCCTCGTAGAATTCCCGCCACATCACTTCGAAGGCGCTCAGCGTGCCGCCGAGCCGGGCATCGACGAACTTGAGCAGGCCCAACACGTCAGCGAAGCGCGGCACGGAGACGAGCGCCACGCTCTCGCTCAGGCACTTTTCGCGCAGCCGGAGCACCGCGCGCGTGATGACGCCGAGGGTGCCCTCGGATCCGACGAAAATCTGCCTCAGGTCGTACCCGGCGTTGTTCTTCAGCATGCGGTTCATCGACGACACGATCGTGCCGTCGGCGAGCACGGCCTCGAGGCCGAGCACCATCTCGCGCATCATCCCGAAGCGGATCACCCGGTTGCCGCCGGCGTTGGTGGCGATGTTTCCTCCGATCGTCGCACTGCCACGGGCGCCCAGATCCAGCGGAAAAAACAGGTCCTTCGCATCGGCCTGCTGCTGGACGACCTGCAGCGGCACACCCGCCTCGACGACCGCCGTGCGTTCCACCTCATTGACCTCGAGGACACGGCGCATGCGCTCGAGCGTCAGCAGCACCTCGTCCGGTCCGGCGGTTGCGCCCTGCACGAGCCCAGTGCCGCCGCCATAGGGGACGACGGCGACCCTGTTCGCGTGGCAGGCTGCGAGGACCGCAGCGACCTGCTCGGTCGACTGCGGTCGCGCGACGGCGAGCGCCTTGCAGCTCGCGTTCGAAACCCAGGACTCGGGACGCGCAGCGACGTCGGCGCCGAGCAGCAGGCCTTCGGGTCCGAGCAGATCCGACAGCTCCTCGATCAGCCGCATGGTCGTCCGCCGGGCGCGGGGCTTACTCCACGCCGTTCTGCTGCAACCACATCGCCTGGACCTCCTTCCAGCCGACGACCGCGACCGTCTTGTCCTGGTCGTCGAGGAAATGCAACGGCCCGATGAAGGTCATGTAGAACTCGCTCGCGATCGGGAAGAAGGTCTTGTCGTGCCGCGCGTTGGCCGGCTCGTAGCCGTAGCCGACCGCGTACGCGGTGTCGCCGCCTTCGAGCGAGCCGCCGCGGACGTCCATCCGGCCCTTGGTCAGCAGGTATTCGCCGGGGCCAAGGTGAACATGCGCATTGAACCACGAGCCCGCCGGACAGTCGTAGATCGCCGTCCACGCACCCAGCTCGGGCGAGGTGTGCAGCAGCTTCCAGCGGATGCCGTTGATGCAGAACGGCTCTGGCATCACCTGCCAGTCCACCGCATCGATGTGCATGAACTCGCCCGCGCAGGGGTTCTTGCGGGCGTAAGGCACCGTAACCGCGCCTCTCTTTGCTGTGGCGGGACCTTTTGCAGCAGCCATGGTAGGCCTCCTTGTCGATGGACTCGATAAATGCGCCTTTTCCCGATGCCCTGCCGGTCAGAATCGTACGTTCAGGCTGACCGTGGCGAGGCGAGCTTGCCCGTGCGTGCCGATGACGAGGGAGGGCTGGGGAATCAGCGGGTTGAAGTTCGGAAACAGGGTCGTATCGGTGTAGAACTCCTCGTCGAAGACATTCTCGACGTTCACGGCCAGCTCCCAGTTGTCGCGTGCGACGCCGGCGCGCAGGTTGACCAGAGTGTAATCCGGGTTCTGGAACTGGTTGCGCAGGTCGGTCTCGAACGAACCGATCCGGCTCACCTGCGCCCGGCCGAGAAAGCGCAGCTCGTTGCCGATCGGGCGATCGTAGTCGAGCGCGAGCATCAGGCTGTCCTCGATCATGTAGGGCGGCGTCAGACCGCTCAGATCGCTGCCGTCGGACAGGACCGTGCCGTCGTCCCACTCGCCGTCGACATAGCCACCGGAGAACGACACCATCAGCGCCTCGGTAGCGCGCCAGGACAGGTCGAACTCCACGCCGTCCTGCGTCGAATCACCGACGTTTAGAATACCCTCGACGATGTTGCCCGTGACCGGGTCCGCGATCTGCTGCTCGAACTGCCGGTCCTCGTAGTCGATACGGAACGCGGCGATGGTGAGCATCACGTGCCCGTCAGCGAGGCGGGCCTTGTAGCCGATCTCGTAACTCGTCGCCTCCTCCGGGTCGTACCCGAACAGCGACGTTTCGCCCTCGAAGTTCGACAGGTTGAAACTCCCCGGCTCGAAGCCCTGGGCAACGTTGGCATAGATGTTCGAGCCCTGGTCGCCCAGGAAGTACGAGATCGACGCCCGCGGCAGAACCTCGGTCTCTTCCTGCTGCCCGGTGAGCCCGTTGTCGCGATTGGTCACGTCGGCCTGCCAGCGGTCGACGCGGAGGCCGCCGCCGAACTCCCAGTCGCCCGCCCGGTAGCTGGCCGTCGCGAAGCCCGCCAGTTGCTCGCGCTTGCGCAGCCGGTCCTCGAAGGTTGCAACCTGGAGCGTGGTGGCCTCCTCCTCGGCCGTAGGAATGACGCCGTCGAACAGCGAAAACCCGCCCTGGATCAGCAGCACCGCATCGGTCTCCTGCTTGAAGTCGAGGTAGTAGAGACCCGCGAGCCATTCGAACGGCCCGGTGCCGGTCGAGGTCAGCCGCAGCTCCTGCGTGAAGATCTCGAAATCGATCGGGCGGAACACATCGATCACGTATTCCGGGGAAATGTCGAGGTCGATGTTCTCCTCGAGACTGCTGTCGGTGTAGGAGGTAACCGAAGTGAGCGTGAAGCCATCAAGCTCGTAGTCGAACTGCAGCGTGCCGGCCACCGTGTCGCGGTACATCCGCGGGTTGTAAGTGCGCCCGAGCACGGTCGGAAACTCGAAGTCGTTGTCGAGCTCGGTCGTCCACACGTCGTTGGGGGCATCGAGCTCGTTCCAGCGCAGCGTGCCGTAGAACGACAGGCGGTCGGTCATCGGGCCGGCGAGCGCCACGCGCGCACCGTACTCCTCCCAGGCGCCGATGTCCGGGTCGCTCGATCCCTCGCCACCGTTGGCCCGTGGCAGGTTGCCGTTCACCAGGAAACCGTCATTCGCCGCGGAATACCCGAAAACGCGCACCGCCCAGTCGGATTCGCCGAGGGGCGTGTTGAGCATCAGCTCGATGTCGCGCAGGCTCTGTTCCCCGAGCACGCCTTTGATGCGCCCGGAAAACTCGGATGCATCCGGTCGGACCGGCACGAAGCGGATCGCCCCGCCGATGTTGCTGCCGCCGTAGAGCGTGCCCTGCGGGCCCTTCAGGACCTCGATGCGCTCGACGTCGCCGATGCGCGCCGAGGCATCGGTGAAGTTCTGCACGTCATCGATGTAGAACCCCACACCCTGCGTATTGCCAAACGATCCCAGCCCGCGAATCGAGACGTTCGGGAAGCCGTCGGCACGCTGCGACAGAGAGAGGTTCGAAACCATCGCGCCGAGGTCCTCGAGCCCGGTGATGTTGGCCCGCTCGATGGCCTCCGCAGAGAAAGAGGTGATGGACTCCGGAATCTCGAGCGCGGATTCCGCACGCTTGCGCGCCGTAACCACGATCTCTTCCAGCACTGCGCCGCCCGTCGTCGCAGCGGGTTCCTGGGCCGCGCTCGGCTGCGTGAGGAACACCGCAACGAGCGACGCGGCGCTCGTGCCGGCCGCCGTCATGAGTCGATGCACGCGTGCTGAACCCATTTCCGTCCCCCTTGTATCAGCCTTGAGCACTTCTACCTGAACACCGCCGCAGGTGCTTGTTCGTGGGTGCAAGCGGGAGTGGATGCCGAAGCAAGCTACGGTGCGCGGGCGCGCTTGCGGCGAACGGGATGCAGGCAGCAGGATGCGGGCGATTGCCCCGTCGGAGCAAAAGTTGGGAGTCGCGCGCGCATACTCGATCGCAGGACTCCGTGAGCAGGCACGCCGCCGGCTGCCGAAGGCAGTCTTCGATTTCATCGATGGTGGCGCGGAGAGCGCGGTGACGCTTGCCCGGAATTGCACGGACTTTGATGCCATCGAGTTCCTGCCTCGAGTGCTGGTCGACGTGTCACGCTGTGACTTGTCTGCGTCGATACTCGGCCTCGAAGCGGGTATGCCGATCATCATTGCCCCGACCGGCCTGGCGGCGCTCGCATGGCCAGACGCGGACATCGCGCTCGCGAGGGCGGCGTACTCGGGCGGCGTGCCCTTCACGGTGAGTACGTCGTCGAGTGTCGCGCTCGAGCGCATCCGGGAACGGACGCCGCACGGTCGACTGTGGTTTCAGGCGTACCCGTACAAGGACCGCGACCTCGTCCGCTCCCTCCTTCGCCGGGCGACGGACTCGGACTGCGAGGCGCTCGTGGTGACCGTCGATGTGCCTCTGCTCGGGAACCGCTGGCGCGACCAGGACAACAGGTTTTCAGTGCCCCTGCGGCCGACGCCGCGCCTCCTCTGCGACATGCTGCGTTGCCCGCGCTGGACCCTCGGGATCGTCAGGCACGGCGTACCCCGGATGCAGAACCTGGTCGACCCGGCCGCGCCGAGACAAGGTATCGCAGCTCTGGCGGAGCTGATGACACGCAATCTCGACCGATCACTGACCTGGAGCGCCCTGACCTGGATTCGCGATGCCTGGCGACGCAAGCTCGTGATCAAAGGCGTGCTTGCGCCCGAGGACGCTGAGCTCGCCGTTCGACACGGATTCGATGCGCTCGTCGTGTCGAACCACGGCGGGCGCCAACTCGATCACGCGCCCTCCGCGATTTCGAGGCTCAGCGACGTTGTTCGCATCGTGGGCACCCGCGCCGAGGTCTACCTGGACGGCGGCATCCGGCGCGGGTCGGACATCGCGAAAGCGCTCGCACTCGGCGCGCGTGCGGTGATGATCGGGCGGGCCACCTTGTTCGGAACGGCAGCCGGCGGCGAAGCGGGAGCCGTTCGCGCACTCGCGATCCTGCGCGAAGAGCTCGATCGCTGCCTCGCGCTCGTTGGATGCCCCGTCGCGTGCGAATTGAGCGAGGCCTACGTCAACAAGCGCAGACCGGCCGCGTGACGGCGCCCTGCGCACGCGCCGCCTGGTGCTGACCGCCGACAAGCTGATCGCCGAGGCGACCTCGTGACCGTGCTCTGGTCCGCCCGCGGCACCACACGGGCAGCGGCAACACACTGCCGCCACCCGCAAGACTGGCCACACCCGGTCGACCGGCTCGTCCGTGAGCCGGTCTCGCTGGCACCTCGCCGCGCGCCCCCAAGCGCGCGGCACCCCCTCAGAACCGCGCCGTGGCCGACAGGAAGATCTGCCGCCCCAGCGTGTCGTACGTCGGGTACGTGTTGGCGGATCCCGTGCCCGATATCTCCGTCGCGACGATCGGTGGATCCTCGTCGAGCACATTGGTCACGCCGGCGCGCAGCGAGTAGGTCTCGTTCATCTCCCAAATAGCCGACAGGTCGAGGTAGTTCATGTCGGGCAGCTCGGCGTTGAACTCGTCGAACTCGCCCCACACGGCGAACTGCAGGTCCGGATCCGAGTCGTTCTGGTCGAGCTTGGCGCTGCCGATGTAGCGCCACTGCAGCGACACGTCGACGTTCCAAGGCGACGCCCAGGTCAGCCGCACGTTGTGCCGCCACCGCGGGTTGATCGTCTGGCAGATCGTGCCGTAGAGACCCGCGCAGTCATACGAGCCCGCGCCCGGCACCGGCGTCGCGGTCGCTTCCTCGAGGTATGCACCGTTCAGGGAGGCCGTCAGCGAGTGGCCGCTCGTGCCGAAATCGAACGTGTACGCGGTCTGCACGTCTATGCCCGAGAGCTCGGCCTCGCCGACGTTGACACCCGTCTGCAGGATGTACCCACCGCTCGCGACGCTCGAGCCGGAAAGCCCGCCCAGCGATGTGCGCACGATCTGGCTGCAGAACTGCGGATCGCCGGTCGCCATGCATTGCGTAAAGAGGAAGGCGCCTGGCAGCGCCCCGACCGCGTCTTCGAGCGTGATGCGGTAGTAGTCGATGCTCGCCGTCAGGTTCGGCAGCGCGCTGGGCGTGATCGTCACGCCGAGCGAGTACGTCTCCGCCTGCTCCGGATCGAGCTCCGGATTGCCGCCGATCACCTGGCCACACTGGTTCGACACGCATTGCGGGATCGTGTTGGTCGAAAGGCCGTTGCCGTACTGCTCGGGCGTGACGCCGGTGCGGATGCACTCCTCGAGCGTCGCGGTCGCCGGCTGACCATTCAAGGGCGCGCACGGATCTACGCCCAGGAAGCTCTGCTGCCCGTAGTTCTGCGGGCTGAAGAGCTCGATGATGTTGGGCGCGCGGATCGCGTGCTGGAAGGAGCCCCGGAACCGCAGGTCGGGAATGGGCGCGTACTGCAGCTCGGCCTTCCAGGTATCCGTGCCACCCGCGGTCGAGTAGTCCGAGTACCGGTACCCCGCATCGAACACCAAGTCGTGGATACCGGTGCGATTCTGCACGAGCGGCACGCGGAACTCCGCGAACGCTTCCTCCACGGTGTAGCCGTCGTCGATCGCGACAGAGGCGCCGGCGAACCCGGCGAGGAGACCCGACAGTTCCGCCGAATCCGGCTCGAACCTCATATCCTCAGTTCGCCGCTCGAGGCCGACGTTGACGCTGATTCCATCCTCGGCGAGGGGCACCGTGAGCCCGTAGGCGCCCAGGTCGCCCGTGACGTCCGCGTGCACGATCTGCTGCCTCACCGTGCCGTAGGCCGTTCCCGGGGTGTAGAGATAGTTGAGCTGGTCTTCGGTCACCCCGCCTTCCGTGAAGATGTTGTAGGGCACGCACGCGCCACCGCTGATGCACACCGGGTTGTCACGGGTGCCGGTGACCTGCAGCGCGTTCGCAATGCTCTGGAAGTTCAGGTAGTTCCTGTTCGCGTTGTAGAGCGTCGTGTAGTAGTACTGGCCGTACGCGTCATACCTCCAGTCCGCACCGAGGTTCCCGCGCACGCCCAGCACGCTGCGGTAGTTCGTGTGCTCGAACTCGGCGACGCGCCCGCCGCCTTCGATGTTGCGCCGGCCGATCTCGAGGTCGACGGTCGACGAACCCGGGTTGGCGGCGTCCGCCGCGATCTGCTCCGGCGTGCAGATGGTCGTCCGCTGCTGCTCGCTCAGCAGCGGATTGCTGCAGTTGACCGAGTACCCGGTCGTGGCAGTCAACGGGTTGGAATTTCGGAACAGTCCCGACGGCGCGATCACGACTTCGGTCTGGTCGTTCATGAAGCCGAACTCGGCGTACGGCTCGACATAGTCGTTGATCGCCATGTGGGCCATGAACCCCGCGAGGTAGCGCTCGTCGTCACGCGACATGTTGACGAACTCGTTCGCGTTGTATTCCGCCGGCGGCGACGAGCCCTCGGCCGGCCACGGTGCGAACTGATCGCCCACGACCGCGTACGCGTCCTGGCTCGTGACGAGGCGGAAGAAGTTCGAGTTGCTGGTGCCGCCGCAGCGGCTCGAGCCCGGCAGCACGGTGAAGACCTGGCAACCCGCGAAGTCCCGGTCCGAACCATTGATCGGATCCGCCTGCCGGTAGGTCAGGTAGGCCGTGAAATTGCCGCGGCCATCCGCGATGTTCGTCCCGGCCATGACTGACACGCTCAGGTTCTCGCCGTCGGTCACGTTGCCGTCAGCGACCTCGATGCCGGCGGTGTCGGCGAGGCCACGCACCAGTCCGTTGCCGTTGTCATGCTGGTTGAACCCGTATTGCGCATCGATCTGCACGCCCTCGAAGTTCTTGCGCATGATGAAGTTGACCACGCCCGCGATGGCGTCCGAGCCGTAGACCGCGGAGGCACCGCCAGTGACGACGTCGATCCGCTCGATCATCGCGACCGGGATCTGGTCGAGGTTCGGCGCCGGGTTGGGGTTGCCGGTGTTGGCATCTGCCGAACCGAGGCGCCGTCCGTCGACCAGCACCAGCGTGCGCTGAGGCGCGAGGCCGCGCAGGTTGACGGTCGTGAGCCCGCCCGGCGTCGACAACGAGTTCGACGTGTTCGAGAAGTCGGTCGCCGAGTTCTGGAACACCTGCGGCAGCGTGTTGAGGACGTCCACCATGTCGGTCTTGCCGAGATGCTTGATCTCGGTGTCCGACACGACCTGCACGGGGCTCGTGCTCGTCATGTTGGGCGCCGCGATGCGGGAGCCCGTGATGACGATCTCCTCGACCGGCCCCTGCGCCTGCGCGCCCGGCGCGAGCCCGGCGAGCCCGGCGAGGCTCAAGGCTCCGACCCGCCATCGCGCGCGTTTCATCCCTTGTGTTGTATGCATGTTACTTCTCCTTCTAGCCGGCACTGTCCGGGCGTCCGGGCCCTCCAATTGGCCCGGAAGCCGCCCTTTCGCCGGACGCTAGGCCGGTTCTTCGCGCCATGTGCTTCATGAATTGCGAATCAGCGCGCTGTGGCACCGATGCCACAACAATTCGCAAGCCTCGAAAAACAGGTGTGTTGTTTCCGCCATACCGCGGGTAAGAATGGAGCCGTCTCCCGCGGATGCGCGCGATGATCCTGACGGAGCTGCCCGACCTGCCGCCCGCCCCGGAAACGCGATACAACAAGGCGTTCCGCGAGGCGTTTTACTCGCAGTGGGGAAAAGGCAACTGGATCGTCTGCGGCTGGGCGCACCACGCGGAGTACACCCGGTTCCGCCAGACGCTCTCCTTCAAGATGGTGAACGACGGCACCGAGCGCTATTTCGTCGACGGCCGCCGGATCACCGTCACCGACAACACCTATCTGGTGTTGAACGAGGGCCGTGAGTACTCGAGCATCCTCGAATCCCCGCGCCGCGCATTCTCATTCTCGATCTTCGTCCGCCCGGGCCTCCCCGGCGAAGTGGCACACGCCGCACCGCAGTCGCTAAGCACCGCGCTCGACATGGGATCGGAGGCCATCACGGCGCAGGTCGAGTTTTCCGAGAACCTGCGCGTGCACGATCATCGCGTCACGCCGGTGCTGCGCTACATCCGTCACTACGTCGCCGCTGGGGAGCGCGACGAAGCCTGGTTCGAGGAGCAATACCTGTTCCTGGTCGCGCGTCTGCTCGCAGAGGAGCGCGCGCGGCCCCGCCTCGCCGAGCGGCTGAACCAGGCGCGACCCTCGACCCGGCACGAGCTCGAGCGACGCGTCGGCTGGGGCATCGACTACATGCTCTCGAACATGCACCGCAACCTGGAGCTCTCCCACATAGCGGCGGCGGCGCGGCTATCGATGTATCACTTCGCGCACGTCTTCCAGCAGGCGCACGAGCTCACACCGATGAACTACCTGCGCCGCGCGCGGCTCGAGCGCGCGCTCGGGCTCCTCGAGGCGCACGAAATGTCGGTAAACGAGGTCGCGGAGAGGGTCGGCCTGAGCCGGCTCGCGCTGTGGCGGGGCGTTCGGAAGCTGCGCGGCATGTCACCGCGCGATGTGAGTCTCACCGCCGGTGCGCCTCAGATGCGCGAGTAGTAGCCGTCGAACCAGTCCGTCCAGGTCCTGCCCTGATCCGCGGATTCCTCGAAATGCTGACGCACACGACCGTCCGGCAGCCTGGTCCACGTTCCGCGCAGGCGCGTCGCACGGCTGTCCTTCAGGTAATGCAACGGGCCTTCGAGCACCATCGCGCCGTCGACGAGCCCGCCGGTCATCGTGAGCACCGCGCCCGGGCTCACCCACTGCTGCGTCCACACCCGCGCGACCGGGTCGTAGAAGTTCAAGCTCACGCCGGTGCTGCCGTCCGCGGACGTCCAGCGCTCGAGCAGCGCGCAGCCACGCTGCTCGATCTCGATCGAGTTGCGGCCGACTTCCTGGCCCGAGGCGACCTTCACGATCCAGTTGCCTGCCCAGAAATCGAACTCGCGGTGCGCGGCGGATTCACACGGGGACGCGGGTTGCGCGGGCGCGGGCGATGCTTCGGGCGTCGACGGTGTCTGTGCCTGCGCCGCAGCGGAAATCAGCATTGCGACCAATTGCACCAATGATGCGACGCGCATGACGTTCTCCTGATTGATCTGCACTTTCGTGCGAGGCAGTGTGTCAGCGAGCGTGACGGAGTGGTCAGCAGGAAGCGAGGTGCCAGATGTTTCACGGCTTGCGAAGTTCGGTCAGCCGGCGCGACCTCGCCCGCGAGCACGATTTCGCGTGGCTCGACGAGCAGCATCACCAGCGCGTCGTGCGCTCGATCGCCACGTGGCGCGCGCGGCAGGAAATCGCCGAGCAGTTTGATCAGGTCCGCTTCGGCACGCGGCGCGAGCTCGCACGGCGCATCGGCTGGGCCGTCGATTACATGCTTTCGGACCTGTCGCGCGAGCTGTCGCTGCCCGAGCTCGCCTCGGCCGCGCGGCTGTCGCCGTACCACTTCCTGCGCGTCTTCAAGCAAGCCCACAGCGTCACGCCGGTCGCATTCCTGCGACGCCAGCGGCTCGAGCGTGCAATCGCGCTGCTCGACTCGACGGGCCTGCCGGTCGGTGAGGTCGCCGCGCGCGTGGGGCTGAGCCGCCTCGCGCTCTGGCGCGGCGTGCGGGCCCTGCGCGGCACACCGCCGCGCGAGGGCCGCTGTCACAACCGCGCGATCGGTCGCGAAAGCGTCAGAACTGATAGCCCACCGTGAGCCCGTACGTCCTCGGCGGCATGTAGGTCACGCCGATGACACGCGCAGTCGCGAGCTGGAACGTGCTCGATGCGACGTCCTCGTCGCTCAGATTCTTGCCCCAGAGCTCGGCGACCCATCGACCGTCGGCCGACGCATAGCGAAGCTGCGCATCGTAGATCGTGTAGCTGTCCTGCCCCTCGAGCAGCCGGTTGAACTCGGTGAAATAGACGTCGTCCTTGTAGGAGACGTCACCCATCAGCGTGAACACGCCGCCGCCGTTCGCACCGCCGAAGTCGAATTCCGCGTGGAGATTCCACGCCCAGTCGGGAGAGTTGCGCGTCGCATTGCCGGCGAGCTGCACGTCCGGCACGCCGGCGGGCGGCACGAAGTCCGTCGCGGGATCGCCCGCGGGCAGGCCGCCGGACACGTTGCGTGGGTCGAGTGGATCCTTGGTCAGAAAGTCATCGTATCGCGAGTGCATGTACGACACCGCGCCGCTGAGCCGGAACTGGTCCGTGGGCGAAGCAAAGATCTCGAGCTCCACTCCCTCGGCGGACGTCTCGGCCGCGTTCTCGAAGATCGTGCTGAACCCCGCCGGGCCGCCGCTCAGCGTCTTGTTGATCTGCTGGCCGGCGAGGTCGTACATGTAGCCGGCGACGTTGACCGCAAGCCGGTTGTCGAGCCACGTGCTCTTCAGGCCGAGCTCATGGTGCTCGATCTCTTCCGGGTCGACGATGATCGAGACGAAACCCGTGGCCGGGCCCGGCGCCGCATTCTCGCCCGCGCCGGCCTTGAAGCCCTCCGAGTAGGTGTAATAGAGCATCAGGTCCTCGTTCGCGCGCCACGACACGCCCGCTTCGGGAGTGAAGTCGTGGAAGTCCTTCTTGTTGAACGTGCCCTCCGGGGTCGTGATCAGCACCGGCCCGAGGCCGTTACGCGCGAGGATGATCGAGGGGTTCGAGGCGGTGCGTTCTTCTTCGCTGTAGCGGCCGCCCAGCTTGAACGTCCAGTCGCCGAAGGTCAGGTTGACCTGGCCAAAGAGCGCGTACACCTCGGTTCCGAGGTCTGAATGGATGCACACACGTTTCGGTGCCGGCGGGTTCGCGGGATCGACCGTGACGTACTCCGCGGTGTTGCAGAGCTGGGCAGCCATCAGCGGATCGATCGGCACGGCTGGAACGTTGACGCCGTCGATCTGCAGGCCCGTCGCGCTGATCGGCGGAAATGCCCCGGTCGACGGGTCGGCGAGCACCGGCAGGATGTGCGCCTGGCCGAAGAACGCATCGAGGCCCACCGTGTCCACCGGTCGCTGGGTTTCGTCGAGGTAGAAGAATCCGAAGACGCCGTTCAGGCGCTCGTTGTCGTCGTACTTGAGCTGCAGCTCGGTGCTCACCTGCTCGCTGTCGACGTCGCGACGCTGATAGGTCGTGTTGAAACCCGTCGTCGCGAGGCTGTTGGGCGTCGCGGCGAGGTCCAGGTCCTGCCCGATGACCGTCTGCAGGTCCCGGTAGTTCGTGATGTTCACGAGCGTAAAGCTGTCGGTGAGGCGCCAGTTCAGGATGCCGGTGACCGCCCAGGTTTCCGTGTCGGTGAACGGATCGCTCTCGGACGCCAGGTCCCGTGGATCGCTGGCATAGGTGCAGGGAGCGCCCACCGGCTGGCAGCCGCCCGAGGTCAGCCGGACGACGCCGGGAAACGCGTCGCGCCGGAACTTGAGGGCGCGCGACCGGTCGTTCTGGTCGTAGTACTCGCCACTCAGCATGATGTCGAACTCGTCGCTCAGGTTGAACTGCAGTTGCGCGCGCGCCATCTTGCGGTCGAGATCATCGACGTCGCTGCCGGTTACCGGGTTCTCGCCGAAGCCGTCGCGGTCCTCGCTCTTGACGGCGATGCGTCCGAGGACCCGGTCCGATGCGAGCGGGCCGCTCAAGGCGCCTTCGAAGTTGATGTAGTCGTAATCGCCGTAGGACAGGCGCCCGTAGCCGCTGAACTCCTCGGTCGGCTTGGCCGTGATCAGGTTGATGGACCCGCCGACGGCATTGCGCCCATAGAGCGAGCCCTGCGGCCCGCGCAGCACCTCGACCCGGTCCAGGTCGAAGAGCGACGTGAGCTGCGCCTCCGCGCGCGAGACCACCGCGCCATCGACGTGCAGCGCCACGCCGGTCTCGCTGCCGGTCGTCGAGGTGTTCGAGCCCACGCCACGGATGGTGAGCTTCGCCATGTTGAAGTCGTTGCCGAAATAGACGCTCGGCACGAGCAGCTGCAGGTCCTCGATGCTGTTGACGTGCGCGGATTCGAGCCGCTCGCTGCTCAGGGCCGTAACCGCGGCGGTGACCTCCTGCAGCGACTGATCGCGCTTCTGCGCGGTGACGATGATTTCCTCGAGCTCCGCCCCGAGGGCCTGTGGAACGAGCCCGGCAGCGGCAGCGAGCAGCACAGCACGCACCGAAAGCGCGACGGTCGACTTCATGGTTCCCCCTGTTGCAGTGAGTCCCCGGGTCAGACCCCGCGCAGACGGGCGAGACATGCGGCGCCCGCATGCGCCGGCACGCCGGAACGTACCGAAACGGGCGGGTTCGATCCCGACTGACAGCGAACCGTGCAACCGCTGTCGGCGAACGGCGGCGGCTGGCTGCTCGTCCAGGTGGCTTCGACCATGATGGTGCCCCTGGGCCTGCCCGACTGGGCGCTCAGGCTCTTCATCGTGCTGGTGAGCGGGCTTTTTTGTCGCGATCGCAGTGGCCTGGGGCTTGCATGCGCGCAGCAGCACGCGCGACAGCGCCGCGCCCGCGAAGCACGAGGTCGATGCCGGCCCAGGCGACCGCGAAGCCGATCGCGCGCTCATACTACCGGTGCCCGGCGTGCCGGTGCCGCCAACCGATCCGTCCGTGGCCGTACTCGCCTTCGCGGACATGAGCCCGGACCGTGATCAGGGCTATTTCTGCGAGGGCACGGCCGAGGAGATCATCAACGCGCTCGCCGGCGTACAGGGGCCGCGTGTGGCGTCGCCTCAGGCTCGTTCCAGTTCAAAGACTGAACAACGCTCCGCCGCGGAGCTCTTTCGCGAGGCGATCCGCCTGGATCGGCAGTTCGCGGAGGCGCATGCCGCGCTCGCGAGCGTGCGTGCCCACCTGTGGTACCGCTCCGGCGACCGGTCAGCCACGTTCGACGACGCGCGGGACGCGAGCCTTCGCGCGCTCGAGCTCGCGCCAGGGCTCGCGGCGGCTTACGTCGCGCGCGCGCAGGGCATGCGGTCGACGGGCAGACGCGGGAAGCCGCGGCCGCCTTCCAGCGCGCAATCGCGCTCGATGCCCGGCTGTTCGACGCGCACTACTACTGCGCGCGATTCCTCGTCACGCAGGGCGACCATGCCGGCGCCGTCCATCATTACGAGGCCGCATTCGCGATACGTCCGGACGACTACCTGCCGGTCACGCTGGCGATCCAGGAGTACCAGGCGCTCGGCGACCGCGCGGGCGAGCAAAGCGCCGTTCAGCGGTCGTGGGCCGCGATCGAGCGGCGCCTCGCGATCGATCCGGACGACTCGGCCGCCTACGATCACGGTGCCGGCGTGCTGTCACTGCTCGGGAGGAACGATGAGTCGCGCCGCTTCATCGAGCGGGCCGTGGCGCTGCGCCCGGACGATCCGCAGACCCACTACAACGCCGCCTGTACCGCGATGCTGTCGGGTGATCACGAGACCGCCCTGGATCTGCTCGAGCGTGCCGTCACCCTTGGCTGGTCCAATGCGCGGTGGATCATGAACGACAACGATCTCGTGCCGCTGCACGACCATCCGCGGCTCAAGCAGATCGTGGCCAGGCTGGGCGGCGCCGGTGGTCCAGTTCGCCCCTGAGTCGGATTCAGGCGCGCCATTTCAACGCCAGAGTGTCATCGGGCAAACGGTCGACGCTGGTACCCAGCCCGCGGCCTTCCCGATTGAGCATCCGCTCGAGCCAGCGCGCCTCGTCGCCGCGCGCGCGATTGACGCGAAAGTGGCGTATTCGAGTCGGTGTCAGGAGCAAGCGTGTGAGCTCGCCCGTTCGTGTGAGCTCGCCCGTTGAAGCGTCCACCGTGGCGAAGTACATCAGCGCGAGGTCGGATCTGAACGATGCGTGCCCTGAGATACCTTCGTAATCGTTCAGGAAGTCACCGCAACCGTAGAGGACGAGCCGGTCGCGATGGACCTCGATTCCTTTCGGGTGGTGAGACGAGTGCCCGTGCACGATGTCCACGCCTGCGGTGTCGATCAGGCTATGTGCGAATTCGCGCTGCGCCTCGGGAACGGCGTACCCCCAGTTGCTTCCCCAATGCAGCGAAACCACGATCACGTCGCCGCTCCGCTTGACTGCGCGCACTTGACGGGCGATGCGCTCCGCGGCCTGCCCGGACATATCGCTCAACAGGTTTACGCCGGCGCGCCTCGGGGTGGCCGCCCAGTCGTCCGGCACACCGGCATTCGCCATGCCGAATGCGAACACGACCACCCGGTTGCCATTGCACAGCTCGATCGTCGCCGGCGCGGCCGCTTCCGCGTCGTCGCGCCCTGCACCGACCGTCCGAATGCCCGCTGTGCGCAGCGTGTCGAGCGTCTCGGCAAGCCCGCGGTATCCCCAGTCCAGCACGTGATTGTTGGCGAGAACGCAGCAATCGACCCTTGCGGCGGTAAGGCACGACGCGTTCGCGGGGTGCATCCGATAGTGGATTCCCTTGCCCGGCCAGGCGTCCTCGGCGGTCGTGACGGCGGTTTCCAGGTTGATGATCCGCGCGTCGGGGCGCACGCGTTCGAGCTCGGCCAAGGCATCGCCCCAGATGTAAGCGGGCTTCGCCGGCCGCTCGATGGGGCCGGTGGCGCGCTCCGCGATCTCCACGTATTCGAGCGCGGAGCCGACGTACTGCTCGTGAAGGTGCGGCTTGCTCGGGCGCCCGAGAATCTGGTCGATCCCGCGGCCGGTCATCACGTCGCCGCAAAGGAATAGCGTCAGGCTGCGCCGGGGCGCATTTGCCGGCTGCACGCTCGAGATCTGACCGGTCAACAACGCGAGCCCTGCGCCTGTCAGGAAATGACGCCGCTTCATGGGCGCGCCGAGCACGATGGCTGGCCGCTCTTCGCCTCCGGACTTCGCTGACGCAACAGCTGCGACAGGGTCATCGCATCGACCAGCCCTTCCGCGCCATAGAGCGCCGGCAGGATCCGCTCCGGCGGGTGTTGCCGGCGCAGCTCTGCCACGAGCTCGGTTCCGGCGCGGTAGGCGGGAAGGTACATCCGACCGAGCAGCGGATGCCGGGCCCAGGCACCCGAGAGCTTCTCCGCGCGCTCCTCCGACACCAGGAATTCGCGCCGCAGCGTCGCCGCCACGTCGGTCTGCGCCCGGCCCCCGGCCCAGGTCAGGTACGAGGCCTGGTTCTTCGCGTCGTCCTGCAGCAGCGCGAGCAGCACGCCGGTCTCGAGATCGCGATCCGGCAGCTCGCCCGGCTCGAGGACGCCGTGCGCGATCAGGATGGCATTGTTTGCGATACCCTCGAAGAGCACCGAAGAGCGGGTGTTCATCGTCAGCACCGAGGCCTCGAACCCGATGAGCCCGCGCACGAACAGGTCCTGCAGATACGCGAAGGTCGTGACGTGCCCCGGCACCACTTCGTGGCTCACGAGCTGCTGGAACTCCGGCACCGAGATCTCGAGCGCGGCGTTGAGCTCGTAGGTTGCTTCGAACTCGGGCGCCCCGTCCGCTGTGCGCGCATGCCCGAGATAGTTCATCGAGCCCGAGAACCAGGCGTTCTCGATAGCGAGGAAGCGGACGTTGGCACGCGGCACGCGGGCGAGCTCGCGCGGCAGGTACGGCACGAGGTGGCGCGCCGCGAGTGCGTCGTAGTGCGCGATGAAGGCCTCGCCCAGCGTCGCGATCGACTTGCGCGGCACGCGTCGCTCCGCGCGCCAGGCATCCGCGGCCGCGAGCAGGGAATCGGCGCTGTTCGATGCGTGCCCCGCGGCGACCAGCAGCTCGGCCACCCGCCGGCGCTTCTCCCCGGGACGTGACGGTTCCGGTGCGCGGCCGGTGATCGTCGTCACGCAACGCTCGTACGGCACCTGCGGCCCGCGGCCCAGGAGCTCCATCGCGAGATCCCACATCACCTCGCAGCAGAGCCCGAGCCCCTCGAGATACGCACCGCGCATGCCACCTTGAGCGCGCGCGCCGGCGAGCACGCGATCGATCGCGCCACGGACATCGACGGCCGCGAGGTAGGCGTCGATCGAGGCTGCGTCCGGCGCCTTCGCACCCACGCCACCGTTCGCACGCAGCGTCGTGGCAGCGGGATGCGTGTACGCCCCGGGCAGCCGCTCATCCGAAAACCAGCAGTCGGCGATGAACCGCCCCGTCCCCGACGGGTTCATGACGTCTCCGCCCCAGAGTGTGTCGATGCCGATCAATGCGTCGGCAATAAACGCCTCGAGCGTGTTCGGATCCATGACGTGCGGATGGTACAGCACCCCGAAAACGAGCATGGCGGCGACGAAATCCCTCAACGCGTTGCCGCATCTGCCCGACGACCTCACAATCGCACCATGCGCGCAAGGCCAGGGAAAGACAGGAAGGCCGTCGTCGGCCGCCTGCGGATCGGTGATCACTGGAACGCGATCACGATCATCGCGCTGTCGCAGAGCAATCCGCTCAAGGCGATCGCCGAGTTCGTCGAGAACAGCATCGACGCGCGCGCCCGCAACGTATCCATCACCCGCGGCCGCGAGCACGGCCATCACTACCTCGCGATCCGCGACGACGGCGAGGGCGTGCCACGCGACACCGACGGCAAGCCCGACTTCCGCTACGTCGCGACCCATATCGGCGATTCCATCAAGCGCCGTCTCAGGGCGGAGGGCGCCGCGGGGCTGCAGGGCGAGTTCGGCATCGGTCTGCTCAGCTTCTGGACGGTCGGCGAGGTCCTGACCATGACGTCTACGGACAACGAGCAGCGCGCCTGGCAGATGACCATGTGCAAGGGCGACCCGGCGTATGCCGTGGCGCCGAAGCGGTCGCTGTTCGAGGACCGTGGCACCGAACTGCACATCGCCCCGCTGCTGGACGGAGTCAAGGCGCTCTCGGGCGAGAAGATCCAGTGGTACCTCGCCTCGGAACTTCGCGACCGAATGCGCGAGTCCGGCGTCCGGGTCACCGTCGTCGACCGGGTTGCCCGCAAGCAGTACACGGTCGAGCCGCGCAAGTATGCAGGCCAGCTGCTGCACCAGCTGCCGCCGCTGCGCGCCCGTCTGGGCGACGTGTACGCTGAGCTCTACCTCAACCCGGCCGCCGACACCAACCGCGTCGGCCTGTTCCGCCGCGGCACGCGCGTGCTCGAGGATCTCGCCCAGCTCGAAGACTTCGCGCGGCCGCCGTGGACCACGGGCTGTCTGCAGGGCCACCTCGACGCGCCGTTCGTCAACCTGACGCCCGGCACGCGGTCCGGGCTGATCCTCGACGACGCATACGGCGCGTTTCGCGACGCCTGCCAGCCGCTCGAAGCCGAGCTCGTCGCGATCATCGACGCGCAGCGTCGCGCGGAAGAGGAGCAGGCGAGCCGTGAACTCCTGCGCACGATTCAGCGTGCGTTCCGCGAGGCCCTGCTCGCGCTTCCGCCGGAGGAGTACGACTGGTTCGACATCCAGGTCCGTTCGCAGCGCGCGCAGCCGCCGCGATCGACGAGCCGAACGGCAGCGCCGGACCAGGCGGCGAGCCCGCGTTGCCCGGCGTCCGCGAACCGGCGACCGGGAGCGCGCCGCAGCGGCAGTTCTTCGAGTTCGCCGGCCCTTTGTTCAGTGTGTCGATCTCGCCGGCGTCGAGCACGGTGCAGGTCGGTTCACGCCGCGAGCTCCGGGCGCTGCCCCGCGATCGATCGCGCCGCCGCGTCGAGGAGTCGCTCGAGTTCCAGTGGACGCTGCTCGAGGGCGGCGGCTCACTCGAGCGTTCAACCGACCAGGTCGTGACATACCTGGCGCCGCCGGAGCCCGGCCTGACTCGGATCGGGCTGCGGGCTCGGCAACGCGATGTTGTCTGCCAGGCCGAGGCCGTCGTCACGGTCACGCACGAGCTCGCGCCGCAGCTCGGCGTAAGCACCACGGGCGCGCAGGGGCTGCCGGATTACACCTACGAACGCGCCCCGGGTGAGTCCTGGCGCTCGCGCTTCGACTCGGATCGAAACATCATCATCGTGAACAGCGGACATCGCGATTTCGTGTTCGCGACGCGGCAACGGGCCCTGAAGCTGCGCTACCTGGTACGGCTCTACGCCAAGGAGATGGTGCTGCGGAACTTCGCCGGGCTGCCCTCCGACCAGCTGCTCGAGCGCATGGTCGAGCTGTCGCTACGGACGGAGGAACATCTTTAGCACTGCGCGGAGCCCGGCGGCAAAGATGCTTCAACCGGACCCGCCGGTCGGTTTAGAATCCGGGCATCCCCACCGAACCGACCGACCGCCGATGCACCTCGCGCTCACGGTCAACGGCCAACGACACGAGCTCGACGTCGAGCCGGAGATGCCGCTGCTCTGGGCTTTGCGGGATTTCCTGAAGCTCAAGGGCGCCAAGTACGGCTGCGGGATCGCGGTCTGCGGCGCCTGTACCGTGCACCTGAACGGCGCGGCCGTGCGCGCCTGCGTGATCCCGGTGAGCGCCGCCGCCGGCGGCACGATCACGACGATCGAGGGCCTGGGCGGGGATCATCCCGTGCAGCGGGCCTGGCTCGAGCTGCAGGTGCCGCAGTGCGGCTACTGTCAGTGCGGCCAGATCATGCAGGCGGCGGCGCTGCTCGCGCAGACGCCGAAGCCCAGCGCCGAACAGATCCGGGCCGGTATGAACGGCAACCTGTGCCGCTGCGGCACATACCCGCGGATCGAAGCCGCGGTCAAGCGCGCGGCCGAGCTGACCGCCGACCCGCAGCGGGCCTGACCGTGCTCACGCGCCGCGAATTCGTCGTATCGGCGGGTGGCTTTGCGGTTGCCGTGCAGCTGCCCGCTGCGTGGGCGGCCGACGCGGCCGACGCGCCCGCGAGCCCGCCCACCACGGGCGCCGCGAATTTCGTCACCGCGTACCTCGAGATCGATGCCGAGGGCATGGTCACGCTGCACTCGCCCACGACCGAGATGGGTCAGGGCACGCACACCGGCCACGCGGTGATCGTCGCGGACGAGCTCGGCGTCGACCTCGAGCGCGTGCGTGTCGTCACCGCCGAGCCCGCCGACCCGTTCCGCCGCGGCGGGCAGATGGGTTCCGGCGGTTCGTGGGGCGTTCGGCACTGGTACACGCCGCTCCGCACGGCGGCGGCGCAGGCGCGCGAGATGCTGCTCGCCGCGGCCGCCGCACAGTGGAGCGTGCCGGCGGGCGAGCTCGCGCTCGCGAACGGCGAAGTGGTTCACGCCGGATCGCAGCGCCGCACAGGTCTCGGGCCGCTCGCCGCGGCGGCCGGCCGGGTGCAGCCACCCGCGGCGCCGAAGCTGCGCGACAAGTCCGAGTTCCGCTACACCGGCCGGCCGGTGCCACGGGTCGATCTCGCGCCGAAGGTCCGCGGCGAGCCGGTGTTCGCCTCGGACATCGAGCGGCCCGGTACTGTCCACGCCTGCGCCCGCCTCTCGCCGGTGTTCGGCGCGACGCTCGACTCCTTCGAGCGCGACACCGCCCTCGCCGTGCCGGGCGTGCTGGACGTCGTCGCGATTCCGGGGGGTGCGGCGGTCGTCGCCTCGCACACCTGGGCCGCGATGCGCGGCGCAGAGGCGCTCTCCATCCGCTTCAAGCCGACGCCGCATGACGCACTCGACTCGGCCACGATCTCGAGGGAGATGCACGCAGGCTTGCGCGCGGAGGCGAAGGCGATCAAGGCGCGCGAGGACGGCGATCTTGCGGCGGTGTTCGCCGCCGCGAAGACGGTCGTCACCGCCGATTACGAGGCGCCCTATCTCGCGCATGCGCCGATGGAGCCGTGGAACTGCAACCTCGAGATCGACGGCGACGGCATCGTCCACATCTGGGCACCAGTGCAGACGCAGGATCGCAACCGCGATGCCGCGGCCGCCGCCGCCGGTGTGACGCCCGACAAGGTGCGGCTGCACACGACGTACCTGGGGGGCGGCTTTGGTCGCAGACTCGGCTCCGACGGGATTGCCGCGGCTGTGGTGGTCGCCCGCGCCGTGAAGCGGCCGGTCAAGTTCCTGTGGCGGCGCGAGGACGAGCTGGGCCAGGGCTGGTATCGCCCCGCGCAGGTCGCGCGGATGAAGGCGGCGCTCGACGGCGAGGGGCGCGTCCGGGCCTTGAGCATCCGCACGGCCGGGCCATCGCTCGGGGCGAGCTTTTCGTTGCAGGGTCTGCCCGCGGGGCAGGTCGACGGGTCGTCGGTGCAGACGCTGCGCGATTCGCTCTACAGGGCCGATGCGTTCCACGTCGAGTGGGTGCGCGTCGATGTGCCCGTGCCGATGGCGCCGTGGCGCGCGGTCGGCGCCACGCAGAACGGCTTCTTCATGGAGTGCTTCATCGACGAGGTCGCGCGCGCCGCGAGCCAGGACCCGTACGCGCTGCGCCGCGCACTCCTCGCGCACGACCCGCGCGCGCTCAACGTCATCGACACCGCCGCGCGCGAAGCAGGCTGGGACCAGCCGCTGCCCGCCGGGCGTGCGCGCGGGATGGCGTTCGTCGCGAGCTACGGGTCGCTCTGCGCCGAGGTGGCCGAGGTGTCACTGCGCGACGGACGGCCGTTCGTTCACCGCGTCGTGTGCGCGCTCGACTGCGGCTCGATCGTGACACCGGACGGTGTGCGCTCGCAGGTCGAGGGCGGCATCGTGCAGGGGCTCTCCGCCGCGCTCGTTGAGGCGGTCGAGATCGCCGCCGGCGCGGCGCAGAACCGCAACTTCGACCGCTACCCGATCCTGCGCATGCAGGACGCGCCCGCGAATATCGACACGATCATCATCGAATCGGGCGCGCCCATGGGCGGCGTCGGCGAGCCACCGCTGCCGCCGATCGCGCCGGCGGTGGCAAACGCACTCCATGCGCTCACCGGGAAGCCGGTCAGGAAGCTGCCGCTGACCGCATGAGCTCCTTTCGGAGTCTGCTCGGATGTTTCGCGTGCGACGCCGCCCGAAGTGTCGAGATCGTATCGCGCAGCATCCTTTTCTGGACCGCCGGGGCGATCACGCCCGGGCTCACGACTTCCGAAACGGCGATACCCGCGACGGTCGCCATGATCCCGCGGTAGGCGCGGACGAGATTGACGTCGCGCGCGACGTCACCGGTGAGCTGCGCCTCGCGGAGCTCGCGCGTCCCGATACGGAGCGCCTTCGACACGTGGCTGTGCAGGTACTCCTGCATCTTCGGCGCGAGCGCCGCGCGCGCATAGAACGCGAGCCTCACGACCCACTCGTCCCGCAGCGACCCGCTCATCGGGAGCACCACGACGAATCGCCGCTCGATCCGCTCGAGGCCCTTGTAGCCGGCGACGACCTCCTGCTCGCGGGCCTCGTAGGCCGCCGTCACGTGCAGCAGCGCGCCGAACAGCAGCTCCTCCTTGTCGGCGAAGTAGTGCTGCACCATGCCCTTCGAGCAACCGTGTGCGGCTGCGACGTTGCGGAGGCTCAGTGTCTCGAGGCCGCGCGTGGCGATCCAGCGGGCGGCTTGCGCGGAAATTTCGCGGCGTTGTTGTTCGGAATCGACGATCTTCGGCATAACCCCCTACAGTGCCCCCGGCGGCGCCGATGTTGTCCGGCGAATCATGCAATCCGCTCCCGCGCCGCACATCCTAGCCCCCGGCCGAGAGCTTGCGGTAGAAGCTCCGCCACCGGTCGGGGTACATGGTGTTCTGCAGCTCGCCGATGCACGAGATTCCGTCGAACTGCCAGCTCGCGAGCGCCGACAGGTTGAAGAGCCCGGGGAACGCCAGCGACGAGTAGTGGGTGAGCGCCGAGCCGCTGGCCGTGAGTGTCCTCCCCGTTGCGTCGGTGGCGCGGATCTCGGCCGTAAGCGGCGTGCCTCGCGCGTCGCGCGTGTAGGAGACCGTGCCCTGCGACAGCGTCTGGTACTCGCCGTTCCTGATCAGGTAACCGGTCACGATCGGCGCGTCCACGTCCTGCGAGGTGCCTTCAACCGGTGAGGCGTGATTCGAGACGACGAGAAACGCGTCCTCACTCGAAGCCGTCGCGTGAAAATAGCCGATGTTCATGTCACGGTTGTCGTCGCGGCGAGCTCCCCACGAGCGGTCGCGGATCGACAGGCAGTCGACGGCCATCTTCTCACCGTTCACGACCAGCTCGCCCGTGATCCGCCCGCATTGGTCGATCCGTCCACCGAACAGCTGCGTATTGCCGATCGGTCGCGTCGCGATGTTGGCGCGGTGGATCGCCTCGAACCGCACATCGAGCGACAGCCGCGGGTGCGAGTAGCTCACGTGGAACTTCATCAGTGGCTCGAGCGCCGTGATCGTGATGCCCTGCGGCAGCGTGAGCGTCGTGCCGTCGATCATCTCTTGGGCCGTCGGACACTGCAGGTGCCAGGCGTAGTCGCAATGCACGATCGTCCACGGATCCGAGCCGCGGTGATCCCACGCGAGCACGCCGCCCGCTGCAATCCCGAGGTTCGGCCGAAACCAGGGATACACGTACACCATCAGCTTCCGGTCCGGGATGAAAAACGAGAACCACCAGGACTCGTAGGCCCACGGGTCGTCCCCGGCCGGGTGAAACATCGAATCGTGCTCGTGAAGAACGCCGCTCATCGGCCCACCCCTCCCCGGTAGTCGAGCTCGCGCTCGTACATCGGTCCCAGCATTTCCTTGAGCAGCGCATGCTGCAGGGACAGTTTCCTGAGCAGCCACTGGAGAATCGCCGCGCGCTGCGCGTCGGTGGAATCGCGCAGCGCGTCGGCGAGCGCGGCGCGGCCGGCCGCGACCGAGGCAACGTTGCCGCCCAGCACGGTCTCAAGCGCATCGAGCTCCTCGCGGCGCTCACGATCGATGCCGTAGTCCGCGAGATTCCGCAGATACGACAGCAGGCCCGCCACGCCGTCCAGCTTCGCCTGCAGGTACGCCTCCGTCACGGCGGGCTTGACCTGCTCGGTGAGCACGGCGGCGGAATATCCGTAGAGATCGTGCGTCACGCCCGGCACGCTCGCGAGCTGCGGCCCCGGCGGCAGCGACTGCCCCGACAGACGCGCCAGGAGCTTCGCGATCGCGAACAGGTTCACCTGCATGAACTTGACGAAGATCGGCACGTCGAGCGCCGTGGATACCTTTGCGAGACCCATCGACATCCCGATGCACCAGCGCGTCAGCACCAGCACGATGCAGTAATCGAGCTCGTCGCGGTCGACCTTCCTGCCCGAAAGCCTGCCGTAGGTGTCGACGTGCCGCTTCAGGTCGCCGAACGGCACGCCGAGTGTGCGCGCGATGATCGCGGCTAGATCCTCGAGCGGGTGTCCCGCGTGGACGAGCTCCCAGTCGATCAGTGCCTTGAGCGACGGCCCCTCGAACATGAAGTTGCCTGGCCCGATGTCGCCGTGAACGAGCACGGACGCCTGGTCTCCGCCCAGCGCCCGGCGGTACAGCCAGTCGAGCGCGAACGTGATCACGGGCTCCGGATTGGGGACATTCCTGCGGAAGAGGTCGCCCCAGAATCTGATGTCCTCGCGCAGCGCCTCTCGGACCGTGCGCGGTGTCGCGGCGCCGAACACTCTCTGCACGTCGATCGGCGCGCGATGCAGCAGCGCGAGCTGGGCCAGGAGCTCGTCCTGAAGCGCCGCGGCCTGCGCCGCATCCGTGACGCTGAAGAAATTGGACGTGCCCGGAACCTTCTCCATCAGCACGGCCTGGTGCGCCGTGTTGAAACCGAATATCTCCGGGATGCGAACCTTCGTGCCGTTCAGGGACTCGAGCGTCGACACTTCGCGCTGCAGCGTGAAGATCGTGCCGGACAGCGGCCCGGCCCCGGTGTCGACCCGCAGGAACGCCTCCGCGACCCGCGCGCCCGGCGCGAGCTCGAGCGCAAAACTTTGCCGCGAGGCGCCACCCGTGATCCGCTCGCAGGAGACGACCTCCCCGCCGAGTACGCCCGCCACCCAGGACAGCAGGTCCGGCTTCAAGCCGCTGGCGCCGAGATCGTTCGACATCGTTGATGCTCCTTCCGTCCTGCGACGGTCCAGAGGTCGCGCGCCGATCGCGTCGCGGTAAGTTATCACAATCCGTATGGCTTGCAATAAATCTACTACGAGACCGCCAACCTTTCCGTGAAACCGCACTATTTTGGCGATAAAATGGCTGTTGTTGTCGAGACGCGAGAATTGACGGCCATCTGCAGCGGCGGTAGTCTTAGCCGCGATGCAGGCCACTTGGCTTGCCAACGGAGACGGAGTCGGGGACGTGTCCGAGCGGTTTCAAGGCAGGCTAGCACTCGTCACCGGAGCCACC
>Ga0268386_10000203_pt1 | contig 36076 bp, 25 predicted proteins | sample RVTome_15_FD_200260 | JGI IMG/M metagenome (GOLD analysis project Ga0268386, IMG submission 200260) | Soil microbial communities from uranium-contaminated site in the Upper Colorado River Basin, Wyoming, United States - RVT150D86... ... | reverse complement strand
TGATGCCTGTCGACGCGAGCCTGAAGGTCCGATGCAAGGTCGCCGCAGCGGCGCGAATTGCGTTGTGAGCCGTGGGCCGTGCGAAATAGAGCGACGTCACCACGAGCACGATCCAGAGGAGTGCCGACAGGACAGGCCATGGGGTGATGTTCAATAAGAAGGTCATGCTGGTAACCCCGCTGTCGTAGTTAAAAAACCGTAGACCGGTGGCTTTGCGACGCTTCCTTTCGGAAGGTGTGCCTTTTTCAAGCAATAGCTAGCGTTTCATAGACCCGATGGGAGTGTCAACAAAAGGAACCAGGCCTAACCGCAGCAGCGCATTGGGACGGCTCCTGTTTCGACATAATGCCGGTGGCTGACACCGGCCGATCCGCGAATTCCGAATCTGAGACGCGTATCCGGACCTCATCGGCCGGCTCCGGTATGTTTTGAAATCGGCCACGGGCGCAATGCATTCGACGCGATGCCGCAGGAAAACGCACAGTGCAGGGTCTCGCCAGGCATGACGATGCGTCGGGCAGTGTGCTTCCCGAATGCGCCACGGAGGCTTTGCACGACCCAAGAACGGCGCATCCTTGTCCTGGCCGCCGTAACTCTCCTGATCACGATCGCCGGCTGCGCCGCAACACCGCCGTCTCCGACCGAACCACCGCAAGTAGTGCTGCCCGAAGCGGCATCCGAAGCTGCGCCGCCTGCTCCTGCAGTGGAAGCGGAGCCTCCTCCTGCACCGGCACCGATGCCGATGCCCGGCAGTTCCAATGCAGACACGACGATGACCTTCGTCGCGAAGGCTGCCGTCATCCTGAGCGATCGTTCGCCTTCGTATGAGAACGTCGCAGCCGAACTAAATAATCTGCTGGTCGAATCCGTAGTGTACAACCTCGCCGACCGAAGCCAGTCGCATGAGGAAGTATTTGCCGCTGTTGCGGAGTCGGAAGCCGCAGTCGTCATCGCCATCGGGCTTTCCGCGGCCCAGGCAGCCGCAAAGTTGTCGTCGGTGCCCGTGGTCTACTGCCAGGTCTTCAATTTCAGAAGGACCGAAGGCGTTCGCATCCCGGTGAAGGGAGTCGCGACGATTCCTCCGTTGTCACTGCAAATCGCTGCGTGGAAGGAAATCGATCCGGAACTGCGCGACGTCGGCGCGATCCTCGGAGTAGGGCACGACGGATTGATCGCCGAAGCGGCAGGCGCCGCGGCGGCAAACGGTGTTGCATTTCATCACCGCATTGCGGGTTCCGATCGTGAAACGCTCTACAGTTTCAAACGAATGGCGCCGGAAATCGACGGCTTCTGGCTGTTTCCGGACAACCGCGTGCTGAGCGTCCCGGTACTGAAGGAGATAGTGGATATCGCCGCGCGACACGACGTTCGCATCGCAGTGTTCAACGACGCTCTGCTCGAGCTGGGAGTCGAAATCAGTACGTCTGCGCTCGACGCCGACATCGCGGCAGCGGTCATCGCCGTCGCAGGAAAGGTAACCGGAGGCGCGGCAGATCTGGTCCCGGACGTAACGCCGCTCAGCGACCTGAAACTTCGCGCAGGCGCGAAGAACTATGTCCTCACCGGTACCCTGGCGCCTCGTCCTGACAAAGCGGGTGGCGGTTATCCCAGGGGCAGGCCGTGACCGGCATCAATCGCCCAGCGGATCAGCAAGCCGGGCGAGCTGCGGTCAGGCGGAAGGCGGACCGCCGCGGCAAACGTGTCTTGATCCACGAGATCCTGTCGCTCCAGCTTGCAATCACCGCCTTGATCGGCGCGCTGGCAATCGCTGGACTCTACTGGGGCGGTCAATGGGTCCTGCAGGACAACTACAGCCGCTGGGCGTTGCAATGGGCAGAGGAACTGAACGAACTTGGTGCGCCGCTGTACCTGCAGGGTGACGAGGAGGTCGTACTGCGCCTCGAGGGGTTTGTCGGACGGTACCCCGAAATCAATCGGGTCACGTACTACTTTGAAGACGGGAGCCCGCTTTACTCCATCGACAGTACGCTGCATCACGATATCCCCGCGCGTTCGCTGTCTCCGAAAACGCTCGCGACACTCTCCGCGCTCGTCGGTGCCGAGGCTCCCTACCTGATCGACAACAACGTTCTGAGCGCTCAGGCCTTTGAAATCCTCGCTCCCATCTGGACCGAGTCGATCGCCAGCGACGGACTGTTCGGATTTGAGCCGGCGTCTCTGCATGCGAAGAGCACGAGGGACCTGGCTGGTTTCGTCCGCGTCGAGCTTGACTTCAGTTTCTTCCATGCTCGGCTGGTCACGAACATAAAAATTGCAACCGGCGTGTTGCTACTGGTCCTCCTGGTGTCGGGTTTCATCGGCCGCCGCCGCCTGCGCAGCGCGCTGACGGCGATTTCGGACCTCCAGCAACCGATTGCGGAGCTGGCAAGGGGAAACTTGTCGGTGGAATTCAAGCCAGCGCGTCACCGCGAGATTTCCGAGATCGTAGAGGCGCTCGAGTCCACGGCCGCGGCGCTCGGCGAACGTAATGAGAAACTGTCTCGGCTCGCGAATCACGATGTTCTGACCGGCCTGTACAATCGGCGCCGGTTCGTGGAGGAATTGCGAAAGGAAGTACAGAACGTTGCGCGGGATAAACGCGAAGCCGCGCTGCTGTTCATCGACCTCGACCAGTTCAAGTATGTCAACGACACCTGCGGTCACCCCGCTGGCGACCGGATGATCCGGAAAGTTGCGGACCAGCTGCAACGCTGCGTCGGCAATAGCGGCACCGTCGGCCGGTTTGGCGGCGATGAATTCACCGTGCTGGCTACCAGCGTGACCAGGGAAACGGCCCGGACACTTGCCGAGTCCATACTGGAAGACCTGCGGAAGGTGGCGCACGTCGAGGACCAGAACGTCTTCCACGTCCACTGCAGCATAGGCATTGCGATGATCGATTCGGACCGGTTCGACCACGACGATCTCATTTCGCAGGCAGATATTGCCTGCCGCGACGCCAAGGCATCCGGCAGAAACCGCCTCGCCTTCCATAGTATGTCGGAGCGGGACGTGGAGCAGATGACGGCCGACGTCAACTGGATCAGCAAACTGAGAGAGGCAATCGACAACGATCTGTTGATCCTCCGGTATCAGCCGATTGTGTGCATCGAGACGGGCGAAACCAGTCACCATGAAGTGCTGTTGCGGATGAAGTCTCCCAAGGGCGGCATGATCTCGCCGGACGCATTCCTCCCGGCCGCGGTCCGTTTCGGACTCATGGCGGAGATCGATACCTGGCTGATCGAAACAGCGATCGCGGAGCTTGCAAGGTACCGCCAGGATGCAGCCGATCTTCGATTCGCGATAAATCTGTCGAGTAACGCTTTCGAAGCGGAGAATCTCACGGCGTTCGTGCGGTCACAGCTTACGAGGCATGAGGTGCCGGCAGAATGTGTGACCTTCGAGATCACCGAGAGCCTGGCGATGCGTCATCTGAACCATGTCGAAAAGCAGATCGCGGGGTTACGCGAGCTCGGCTGCGAGGTGTCTCTCGATGACTTCGGCACGGGTTACAGCTCGTTCAGTTACCTGCAGAAGTTGCCAGTGGACTACATCAAAATAGACGGTACGTTCATAAAGGATCTTGTGCGGAATCCCGTCGACCAGAAAATGGTCAGGATGATTGGCGAGATCGGCCGGGCGGCAGGCATGAAAACGGTGGCGGAATATGTGCAGTCCGGCGCCATCTTCACGCTGCTCGGTGAGCTCGGGATCGACTACGCACAGGGGTTCTATATAGGCCGGCCGACGGCAACGCCGATACGCAAGACCATGCCGGTTGCCATCGACGCGAGGGAACGAAAGGGGCGCAAGAAGCAAGCGAGACAGATGGGTCAGAACCGCTGAGGCCGTCACGCCTGCCAGCCGCAGCAGTAATGCCGTGGCCGTTTGTAATATTTTCAACAAGCACGCAATCCTCTCCGTCCCGCGGCATTTCTGAGGCTTGCGAATTCCTCTCCGCATCCTGCACAGCTTCGCAATGCCGTGTAAATCTCTGGCACGCTTGTTGCATCGGTAAAACCGGCATGTTCGCCTGGCGAACGCCGTGTGAATAACTTGAGGAGCCGCGTTCGTGCCACATGCACTGATCGTCGACAACGACATCGAGAACGTCCTGTTGCTGTCGGAGGTCTTGCGCGAGTGCGGGTATTCGCCCGAGACCGCTGAAAGTCTTCCCCAGGCGCGGGAGGCGCTGTCACGTCATACGCCGGAGATCGCGATACTCAACGAGGACGTCGATGGCGACGACACGTTGAAACTGCTCGAGACGATCGATCTTACACCGGTCACGGAAATCTACCTTATGAGCGACAAACCAACTGCCAGAATCGCGCCGCGGGCGATCCGTATCGGCGCATCGGATTTCTTCCGCAAGCCGGTGAACACGGATCGCCTGGCGCGGAACCTCCGGGACCTGTCCACCGAACTCTCATCGGTAGCAAACAGGCACCGCTGGCCTGCGGCCGGCGGTGACATGCTGGTGGGGGCATCGAAAGCCATGCAGCGGCTGAATCGCTTGCTGCGCAAGGCAGCACCGGGCGACGCGAGCATCTTTCTCGCGGGGGAGAGCGGGTCCGGAAAAGAGCTGGTGGCCCGGACCATCCACCAGCTGAGCAAGAGATCGCAGAACGATTTCGTGTCCCTGAATTGCAGTGCGCTTTCGCCGGGGCTCCTCGAAAGCGAGCTGTTCGGACACAAGAAAGGAAGTTTCAGAGGCGCGACACGGGACCACCGCGGATACTTTCAGCGCGCATCGGGCGGGACCCTGTTTCTGGACGAAATCACCGAGATGAACGCCGGCCTGCAGGCCAAGCTGCTCAAGGTCCTGGAGTCGAACGAGGTCCGGCCCGTTGGAGGCGAAAAGGATATCGCGGTGGACGCGAGGATTATCACCGCTACCAATATCGAGCCCCAGGAGGCGGTCGAGCGTGGCCGCCTTCGTGAGGACCTTTACTATCGCCTGGCGCAGTTTCCCATCCGGGTGCCGGCGCTGCGCGAGCGGGACGAGGACGTTGTACTGCTCGCGCAGCACTTCCTCGACGAATGCAACGCACAGACCGGCCAGACGAAGACGTTGAGCAGTCGCGCTCGCAAGGCGCTGCAGGCGTATGAGTGGCCAGGCAATGTCAGGGAACTGAGGAACGCGATTCTGCACAGCCATCTTCTCGCGGGCAGCGAGATAAAGCTGGAAGACCTTCCGGGCAGGGTTTCGTCGTCGAACCCGGGCGACGGGGACTATATCCGCCTGTGCGTTGGCACGCCGCTTGCGGAGATCGAGCGGCGCACCATCCTTTCAACGCTGGAACACTATGAAGGCGATAAGAAGAAAACGGCCGAAGTGCTCGGGATCAGCCTCAAAACCCTCTATAACCGTTTGAAGCAGTATAAAGAGAGCAGTTAGCTATATTTGCGGGACAGGACACCAGGTCCTGGCGAGATGACGCCTCATTGCCTGCGCGTGCGGAGGGTGGCGTCGTTTTCGATTTTCGGAAAGTCCACCTTCCCATGCACGCCTTCGGCGCCATTGTCCGACCCCGTGGCGGCGGAGAACATGAACTTCAAGCCGTCTAACCCGGATCGATCCCAGTATTCGACGTAGGTAGGCACGATTTCAAGCAGCACCAGCGTCGGGTCGTCCCGTCCTTCCGAAAACCAGATGCCGTAGGCATCCTTCCACAGATCATCCACCTTTTCGCGATCGCGCGTGGCGCGTGCAGCACCCGAAATCGAAAGAAACCGCTTATCGGCCTGCATCGTCACATTGACGTCCGGGCACTCCGTCAGTTCGTCGAGTTTCGCGCTGTCGATGCTGGTTACGAACCAGACGCGGCCGTCTTTCGTCGTGTCCGCTACCGCCATCGGACGGGAGCGCAGTTCGCTGCCGCGCTGCGTGACCAGCATGGCGGTGTCGAACGTTTCCAGGATGTCAGTGAATTGCTTCAGGTCCTTCTCGTTCATGATCTTCACCTTCTGGTCTGGCTTCGGGGATTTCTTCGTACCGGCGATCCACACTTGCAATTTGTCTTGCGACGGCTGCAAACGTCGTGCCAGTCGCCCGAACGTAGCACCACAGTCGCGGGCCCGTGGCATGTAACTTGCACGATTCGGCGGCAAACGATTGCTGCTCTTGCGGTAACGTGACTGGGAATAGACGCGGATGAAGCCTTTTCGAACGTTGGAGGATTTGCCGCGCTCGCTGCGGAACGAACTGCCGGAGAGCGCGCAACGCATGTACCTCGCCGTCTACCAGAGGGTCTGGGAGACAACCGCGATGGGTGGAGAAACGTCCGGGGATGCGTTGGCGGAGACTGCGCACGAAGCGGCGACCCTGGAAGTAGAGCGGCGATTCGAGAAGAACGAAAAGGGGAAGTGGGTCCAGGCGCTGGTGGACGACGAGATCGACAGGGACAAGCTCGAAGGCGGTTCACCGGACACCGATTAGGGAGTGACATGGCAGAACGGCGGAACCGGTTCCCGCATCATTGTCAAACGAGGCAGGCTGGAACCTATCTCATAATTGTCCGTGGTCGCGTTGCAGTCAGGGATGTCGCGAGGCAGGCGCGAGGAGCGAAGGGTCGTTCCAAATGAGCGACGAGCAACGCGGCCTCGCGGCATCCGGGACCGCAACCCGTTGGGACAGCAACCATTTTCCGCAACTCGGCGTTGCCGCTCGCTTGTGTAGAATGACTACACGGCGCTTTGATTTGCGAAAATGGCAGCCGTCGCGGCCACGAACAATTATGAGATAGGTTCTAGTAACAATTACACCTGGTTGAAAAAACTGCCCTGTTCTGATCATGCGCCAAAGGAGGATAAGGAAATGACCCTGTCGAAAATGCCCCTGCTGCTTCTCCTCGTCGCGCTGGCCCGTCTGGGCTTCGCCCAGGACGACGAGGAACACGCGGACGATATCGAAGAGAGGAATCTCGACGCAGTGCAGTGCGTCCGGATCAACGACATCGACAACATCGACATCGTCGACTCCGATACGCTGATCTTTCGCATGCGCGGCGATACCGTGTATCGGAACGACCTGCCTCACCGCTGTCCAGGGCTCAGGTCGGACGACACCCTGATGTATCGCTCGTCGGTTGGCCGCTTGTGTAATATCGACATTGTGACGGTACTGGAAGACTGGGGCTTCGGCTTTGCGCCCGGCGCATCCTGCGGCCTCGGAATGTTTCAGCCGATCACCGAAGAGATCGCGGACGAGATGGTGCGGGCCGGGGAGTAAGCGGCTTCCAATACCTCTCGAGTCATGGGGCTGCTCAGTGGTGGATCAGGAAATAAAGCGATCCCAGCTGCCGTAGCTGTGCCTGATTTTTCCCCGCGGCAACGAAAACGCGATCTCCGCCAGGGCCGTCACCGAAACTGCAATCACGAGCGCTCCGATCACATGATCGACGTTGGCCATTTTCGCCACCATTGCCAAAGCTCAGCCGGGTGCACATGAGCCAGACGCCGGGAGCCTGTCGTCGGACTGCGGGCTTGCAGGTGGCCCGCATCTTGCAGTCGTAATGGGAACCAGTGGCGGTCGAAGTGCACATGAAAACCGGTCAACTAGTTGCAATCAATTTTGCGTCGCTGCCTCAAGCGGGGCTGATGCGACGTGCCCGGCAAGTCGCTGCCGCTTTGCGACTGGGACTATTCGTTTGCTGCCTTCTGGACGATGCAAGATTGCCGCCTGCGTTGCCGGGAAGCCAGGGGCGGGTTCGCTCAATTCGACGAAAGCTGGTTGCTCGCTGCAACGCTTCGCTGCAGAAGGTGCTGGAAGAAATGCGCGACGAAGGCATCGCCGCCGAAGGAGAAGTACAGACAACCAGTTCCGTGGCCGACGCGGTGCTGACGCTCGTGCGTCGGCGGTCGCCTTGCCTCGTCCTGATAACCCGCGGACGTCATTCCCGGCTGGAGAATGCGACGTTTTCGGGCAGTGATTTTGTAGTGATTCGCTGCTGCCCTGTTCCTGTCTGGGTGGTCAACAGCGAGCACCGATCTGGTGACAAGATTGTAGGGGCGATCGAGCAGTCTCGAACCAACGGATCGGACGGTAACGGAAGCGGCTCGCTTGACGCCCGTATTCTCGGTGCAGCATCAAGGCTCGCCCGGGAATTCGGCAAGGAACACCATGCTTTGCACACGTTCGGCCAGGCGGGGCTACCGCGAGCCGTCGAGCCTGCTGCGTCCGACCCGGATGATGATATGGGGACGAGCCGCTATGACCGCCGCATGCGGCGGGTGTTTGCGTTTGGCGCGAAGCACGGCCTGCCGCGGGAGCGCATTCACATCCATGAAGGGAAACTGGTCGAGACCCTCGAAGAACTGGCAGGACCCATGAACGCGGATCTCATAATCCTGGGTGCCAGCCGGCATGGACGTCTCGCGGACCTGTTCTCCGGCAGTGCGGTGGAACGCGTCGTACAGCGCGTGAAAGCAGATGTACTTATCCTGAAGAGCAGCGGCTCGCAGGCGGCGGAGGGACATCGCTGGTTTCACTGATTCAGGCAAATGAACGGTGAGGCAACCGTGCCGGATGCCGCCTGCGGGGGCCGGTGCGAGGACGCTGACGAGACGCCCGTTCTTTTCGTCGATCCGTGCTTGCTCGCGGATGACGTAGTTCGAAGACCAAAGGAGGAAATGATGCTAACCGTAACCGACACAGTACTTGAACAATTCGACAAGGCTATAGCCAACGCATCCGATGCGGACAGCGAGGAAAGGTGCCTCCGTATCGTGCGCAGCGAAAACGCCGGCGGCCTTTCGCTGGCGCTGCAGGAGCCTGCGCCGAACGACACGACTTACGAGTACGAAGGGCGAACGGTCCTCGCCGTCCCCGCAACCTACGCGGAATTTTGCGAGGACAAGACGCTGGATATAGACGAGGAGGGCAGGCTGACGCTGTCCTGAGAATCTACTCGCGGTCGGTGATGACGATTTCGTCGAGCGCGCCGTCCTGGTAGTCGAGCTCGGAATCCCCGGAGGGGTAACGGCTCAGGGAAAGTATGTAGGCGAGAATGTCGGCATAGTCTTTCCTCGCAAGCGCGCCCGGATTGCTCTCCGGCATCGAGGAACTCATTACCGTGTAGAGCAGCCCGAGCGGCTGTCCATTCCACGCTTTCAGCACAGGGCGGAAATACTTCTTGTCATGACAGGTGAGGCAATGCTCGGCGTACAGTTTTTCGCCGGACCCCGCCTGGGCTTCCGTATAGACGGCGTCGTTGATGGTCCGCGGGTCGGCCTGTGCCGTAAGACCCGCGGCCATCAGCAAGGCAGCAATAACAAGACCTGTCCTTGCCCGCACGTCAGTCACCCAGCGGGCTCGTGAGCGCCACTGTGGTCAGCTTGCTGCCCGTCTGCAGGAGCACGTACTGCTTGCCTTCGTGCACGTAGGTCATCATGCCGTACGAGCTCTGGTCGGGGACCTCGATCTTTCCCACCTGCCTCCCGCTGGCCTTGTCGACGGCAAAAAGATGCGGCGTGCCGTCAGTTGCGTCGGCTGCGTACATGAGCAGGGTCCTGGTGACCACCATGGGCGCTGCTCTCCCCGTGCCGGTGTTGGGTATGTCCATGCCCTTCAGTTGCGGATGGTTCAGCACCGCCTCCGGTGTCTCGCCCACGGGGATGTACCACAGGTGTTCGCCGGTATTCATGTCGATCGCCGTGATGCGGCTGTACGGGGGCTTGAACATGTTGAGGTCGTCAGGGCCGCGCACTCCGAAGCCGGTCAGGACGGCGTAGTCGGCAATCGTGGTTCCGGTCGGCTTTTCGATCCGTGCGTCGCGTTCCGCACCCGGCGCCATGACGCGCGTCGAACAGTGCTTGCGCGAGGTGACGTAAAGCACGCCACTCTCCGGGTCCGCGACCGGCGGGCCGTCGATGTTGACTCCGCCGATATCGCCCGGGCACCACAGCGCTCCTTTTAGCCCTTCGTCGTTGTCGCGGTGCAAGGGCGGGTTGAAGAGCGGACCAATGGCGTAGTCGGAAACGATCTCGATCGCGGCCTGCCGCAGTTCCGGCGTGAAATCGATAAGGTCGCCGTGCGTCAGTCCCTGGATGTCGTAGGGTGCCGGTTTCGTGGGGAACGGCTGGGTCTCGGACAGTTTTTCGCCCGGCATTTTGGACACGGGCACCGGCCGTTCCTCGATCGGCCAGATGGGTTCTCCGGTTTCGCGGTTGAACGTATAGGCGAACGACTGCTTCGTCACCTGTACCACGATCGGCACTTCCTTGCCGTCGACATTGACGTCAAGCAGTACGGGCGCCGTCGGCGTGTCATAGTTCCAGATATCGTGATGCACCAGCTGAAAATGCCACACACGCTTGCCGGTTTTTACGTCCAGTGCGATCAGGCTCGTACTGAAGAGGTTGTCGCCCGGACGAAATCCGCCGTAGAAGTCGAGCGTCGCGCCGTTCGTCGGAATGTAGACGATGCCGCGTTCCTGGTCGGCCGACAGGGGAGCCCATGAGGAAATGTCGCCGGTCCATTTCCAAGCATCGTTCTCCCAGGTCTCGTGACCGAATTCGCCTGAGCGCGGAAGCACGTTGAACTTCCAAAGAAACTTTCCGGTCTTCGCGTCGTAGCCGAGAATATCGCCGGGAATGTTCTCGACTCGAGACTGGTTGTAGCCCTGTTCGGCGGAATTCCCGATCACGATCACGCCATTCACCACGATCGGCGGCGAGGACGATGTGATGTAGCCCTTTTCCAGCGGAATCCCGTTGTAGGGGTCATATTCGTGGCCAAGATCGGCGAGGAGGTCCACCACCCCCGTCTCGGGAAAGCCGTCAAGCGGGACGGGTTTACCGAAGCCTTCCAGTGGTCGCCCTGTTTCCGCGTCGAGCGCTGTGAGGAAAAAGGCGGGCGAGATGATGTAAATGACGCCGCGGCCGTCGATTTCCGCATAGGCCACTCCCTTTCCGTAATCCTGGCGCATCGAATATTCCCAGCGCGCGGTGTTCGGTTCGCGATATGACCAGAGGGTTTCGCCGCTCGCGGGATCGATGGCGACGACGTGCCGACGCGGACCGGCAACGGTGTACAACCTGCGGTTGATGTAGCTGGGGGTGGAGCGACCGCTCTGCGCATTGAAGCTTGCGCCGTCCCAGACCCATGCTTCCTCGAGGTCACCGAAGTTCTTCTCATCGATCTGGTCGGCGGGCGAGTAACGTGTATGCGCGGAATCGCCGCCAAGGTAATGCCACTGGCCGTTTTCCGTTCCCGGCGCAGCAGCGGCAGCCTGGAGCCCGGCGCAGAGAATCACTGTGGATAACACCTGCACACCGCCGTTCCCGGCGAATAATGCGCGCCGTCCCGGCGCAGCGCTTCGATACTTCATACGATCTCCAGTAGTTCGCTAATCCTGCTCAGGCAGTGCCAGGGCGGTGAGAGTCGGACCGGTCTGCAGCAGCACGTACTGCCTGCCATCGTGAACGTAGGTCATTGTGCCGTAGCGGGTCGTGCCCGATATCTCCACTTTGCCGATTTTCGCTCCGGTCATTTTATCGAGGGCAAACAGATGCGGCGTACCGTCGCTGGCTTCGCTGGCATACATGAGCAGTGTTTTCGTCACTGTCATCGGTGCGAGTTCGCCGGTGCCGGTTTCCGGGATGTCCATGCCTTCGAGGTCAGGGTGGTTCAGTACCCGGTCTGGCGTTTCCCCTACGGGAATCCACCACAAGTGTTCGCCGGTATTCATGTCGATCGCCGTGATGCGGCTGTACGGTGGCTTGAACAACGGAAGGTCATCCGGTCCACGCACGCCATCCGGCCGCAACACCGCGTAGTCCGAAACAGTGCTGCCCGTGGGGGCCTCGATCAGTGCGTCGCGTTCGGCGCCCGGCGCGATAATGCGGGAAGTGCAGCCTTTCTTCGAAGTGACATAAAGAATGCCCGCTTCCGGATCCGCGGCCGACGGACCGTCGATGTTGGAGCCGCCGGAGTCGCCCGGGCACCAGAAAGCGGCCTTGTAACCGAGGTCGTTGTCGCGATGAAGCGGCGGATGGAACAACGGGCCAATCTGGTATTCCTCAAGGCCGTCGATCGCCGCCTGGCGCAGCTCAGGTGTGAAATCGATCAGGTCGTCGTGTGTCAGCCCCTGCATATCGTACGGCGCGGGCTTCGTCGGAAAAGGTTGCGTCTCCGAAAGCTTTTCGCCGGGGATGAGCGACTCAGGCACCGGGCGCTCTTCTATTGGCCACAGCGGTTCACCCGTAACCCGGTTGAACGCGTATACGAAAGACTGTTTCGTCGCCTGGGCGACCGCCGGCACGCTCTCTCCATTGATGTTGAGGTCCATCAAAACCGGAGCGGTAGGGGTGTCGTAATTCCAGATGTCATGATGCACGAGTTGGTAGTGCCAGATGCGTTCGCCGCTCTTGACGTCCAGCGCGATGAGGCTGGTGCTGAACAGGTTGTCGCCCGGACGGAACCCCCCGTAAAAATCCATGGTCGCGCCATTCGTCGGTACGTAGACGATGCCGCGTTCCTGGTCGGCCGATAACGGGGCCCAGGACGAGACATCCCCGGTCCAGCTCCAGGCATCGTTCTCCCAGGTGTCGTGACCGAACTCATCCGGCCGCGGGATGACATTGAATTTCCACAGGAACTCGCCGGTGCGCGCGTCGTACGCCAGGATGTCGCCAGGCACGTTTTCGACTCGCGACTGGTTGTAGCCCTGTTCCGCCGAGTTGCCGACGACGATGACGCCGTTGACAACGATCGGTGGAGAAGACGAGGTGATGTAGCCTTTTTCCAGCGGCAGGCCCTCATAAGGGTGGTACTCGTGTCCCAGGTCCGCCAGAAGATCGACCACACCCGTGTCCGGAAAACCTTCGATCGGGACCGGTTTACCGAAGCCTTCGAGCGGCTCTCCGGTGTCTGCATCGAGCGCCGTAAGAAAGAAGGCCGGCGAGACGATATAGATCACGCTACGACCGTCGACTTCCGCGTAGGCCACCCCCTTTCCGTAATCCTGGCGCATGGAGTACTCGAAGCGCGCAGTGTCCGGCTCGCGATATGACCACAGCAACTCGCCCGAGTCGGGATCCAGCGCGACTACATAGCGCCTCGGTCCGGCCACCGTATACAGCTTTCCGTTGATGTAGCTCGGGGTCGAGCGGCCGCTTTGGGCGTTGAAACTGGCGCCGTCCCATACCCAGGCTTCCTCCAGCTCCTCGAAGTTGGCCCGGTTGATCTGGTCGGCCGGCGAGTAGCGGGTGTGCGCGGAATCTCCGCCAAGGTATTGCCATTGGCCCCCGGTGGTGCCGGGGCCCTCGGCGATTCCAATCGGCGCAGGGGAGTCGCGTTCCTCGTTTGCCTCGGGTTGGCAGGCGCCAAGACAAAGCACTGCGGCGAGCATCGGACCCAGTTCCGCAACGGATACAATCCGCCGCCTCAGGGTGGTGGCGTGCTTCATTCGTTCCCCCTCGAAATGTGCAACAGCGCCGAGCCGTGAACTTCGATCGTGCAAGGTGAAGTTGTCGTTCTTCGATCTCGCAAAATGCAGGGCGGAAGGATACCTTAGGCCCTGTGACAGTAAAACCGTTTCACGGCAACCCATGATGAACAGATCAGAGCGGACGGCAGGAGTGACTGCTTTGAGCAATATGCTATTCGAGACAGAAATTAATCTGTCGAAATTCATCATGTGGAATTGGCGCAGCCGCATCCTGGCGGAACCGCCTTATTAGCGGGAGCGGCGAAAAGCGCGTAGCTGTGCTCGGCGCCGGTGTAGTCGGCGTGGTCACGGCGTGGTACCTGTCGCGGCAAGGCCATGCGGTGACCGTTATAGAGCAGGGCGAGAGTGTGGCAGCCGGCACCAGCCGCGCCAACGCGGGACAACTCTCCTACAGTTTCACCGATGCCCTCGCCCGTCCGGAATTTCTGAAAAAACTCCCCGGTGTGATGCTGGGCAGCGATCCCGGCATCCTTTTCCGCACCTGGCCGAGCGCCGCGTTGCTCCGCTGGGGACGCGTTTTCCTGAGCCAGTGCACAGCTCCCAGGGCGCGCGACAACACCGTCGCCGTCCTGCAACTTGCGATGCGGTCGTCACGCCTGATGGACCAGCTGTTGGAAGTAGTGCCGATCGAGTTCTGCTTTGCGCGCGCCGGCAAGCTGGTGCTGTTGTCGAACCCGGAGGACGTGACGAACTCTGGACAAAACGTGGTCCTGAAAAGCGAGCATGGGTGCGTCACCGAACTGCTGACGCGGTCCGAGGCGGTGGGTATCGAACCGGCGCTCGAGGAAATGCGCAGTCAGTTCGTCGCAGCGATCTACTCGAGAAACGATCACGTCGCCGATGCGCGTTTGTTCACCGAAGGCCTTGCGGAGCGGCTTCGTAGCGATCGTGCGGCCGAGTTCCGCCTGGGCGAGGCAGCCACAGGACTTGTGGTTGAGAAAAACCGTGTGCGCAAGGTGGTTACCGAAAGGAGCGAATACGCGGTGGATGCGGTCGTTGCATGTGTCGGAACAGGCAGTGCGAAACTGCTCCTGCCGCTGGGCATCGATCCGGAGATCTGCCCCGTGCGCGGATACAGTATCACGCTGCCGCAAGGCTCCGGCGCGCCTTCGGCCAGCATCTCCGACCTGAGAAACCGGATCGTGCTAAGCAGGCTGGGGCAGTCGATTCGCATCGCCGGTTTCGCGGACTTCGTCGACTTCCGTACGCGGCACGATGAAGCCCGGCTCGATGCCCTGCTGGCAATCGCGCGGCACGTCGCGCCGCTCGCCGCGGACTACGAAGCGGAGGACATGCAGCGTTGGGCCGGCTTCCGGCCAATGACTCCTGATGGGCGGCCGCGCGTCGGGCCGACCCGAATCGACGGGCTGTTCCTCAACACCGGCCACGGGATGCTCGGCTTCACGCTGGCCCTTGCCACCGGTGATGCCGTCGCCGAGTTTGTTTCCCGACACTCTTTGCGCAAGTCACATTGACAGCCGCAGGAGCGGCAGATAACCGCTCCCGCGTGATCTGCACGCCCGCCATCCATGGCGGTCGGGTTCCTGGATCGCCTCAATTCACGATTAATCGAGCGCTTTCCTCGTCGACGAGGTCCGACGGCAGCATCGGTGACGAAAGCATCTTTTCGAAGCGTTGCCAGCGCAGGCTTTGCACCGCTTGCCCACTCGCCTGACCGTCGGCGGAGGGCTCGCGCTCGACGTAATCCTTGACCAGGTCCTTTCCGAGGTTGTAGTTGATCACGTAGCTGCGGTAGGTGTCGAAAAAATCCACGCGCTGCCGTGCTCGCTCTGGCGAGGCAAGAGCGTAGTCGACCAGCCAGCGCACCGCCTGTTCGCGATCGATATCCCCATTCAGGTAGTCGCGGGCCGCCTCGTTGCCTGCGTAGCTCAGGAGCTCGAGCAGTTCCTGCAGCTCGTAATACCGGTCGGCCTCGCCTGAATCGAGCCGTGCCAGCGGAAACAGTTTCTGTTTCTCGAACTGCACGCGTTCGTCGCCCGGGAACGCGAGTTCTATGCCGTAGTTACCGCTGCCCTCGGCAATGAGCGACTCCGGGCTGAACAGGGGATAAAGCGTGAACTCGATCCAGCCTTCGCGCTCGACCAGGTTCTGCTCGAGCAGGACGTTGAAAGTGTGGTGCCCCGGATAACCCTCATGGCAGCCCAGGTCGACGGCACGGCTGATGAAGATCGGCAGGTCGGTGTTGATCTGGATCAGACTCTGCGACTGGCCCTGGTACCAGTTATAGCCAGACCAGGGCTTGTCGGCGACGTATTCCAGTCTGAACGATTCGTCCTCCGGGAGGGCGATGTGCTCGAGAGTGCGTCGCCGGCATTCGGCAATCGCGGCATCAAAGACGGCGGACAGCCGGTCCGGAGGGATGACGAACTGGTTCTGAAATGAGTTGACCCTCGACGACAGGCTGCCGCCGCCCGGGAGCAGGGCGTCGATGAGTTCGAGTATCTGCTCGAAGTGGGCAGCGTCGTGATCTGGCGCAGCAACGCCAAACAGCCGCCGGGATTCCTCGTCGAAAGAAAAAGCCTGCCCCTGGTTGATCGCAACTCGTGTGGAAAGGGCCGCCAGCCGGTGGCCCAGGCCGCCAATGCGCGCCAGCTGAAGCCTGTTGTTCCGGTTGCCCGGCCAATCAGCGACGCGGTCGGAAAGTTCGGCGGCCTCATCCGCGATTTGCTGCAGCGAGAGGCCGGCATCGACGGCCGCTTCCCGCAGTGCCTCGGGACCGTAATAGGCATCGACATGATTGGCGTCATGCAGTCCCATCGCCAACTCGAGAATGACGTAGTCGCGGGCAACATCGTCGAGGTCGGGAGCGATTTCCATGCGCAGCTCTTCACCGCAGCCGGCTCCGCCGAGCGCTGCGGCAATGCAGGCAACTGCGGTAACAGTACGCAGGCTCATCCCGAAATCCCGTCTTGCGACATGGCCGACAGGATAGCAGCCGGGGCGCTTACTTTTCCAAAAGATAAACCTGTTAGGATGATCGTTGTCCAATTGAGACTCGAAGCCGGACCTGCGCGTCGCACGCCGGTCCGATCCGGCCGATCCACGGAGTACCGCGGATGCGCAAAGACGTACTTCAATGGCTTGTTCCCGTAGTGCTGGCGGTCGTCCTGGCCGGGGCGCTCTGGTTCTATTGGCATAAGAGCAATCGCCCCGCCGAGGATATCGTACCCGAAGTCAGCACCGAGCCGAGCGAAGCCCCGGAGGAGGAAACGCCGGCAGGACCCGAGCATCCGCTCGAGGAGACCGGCGAGGTCGCTCAGGAGCAGCCGGCGGAGTTACGTCCGCTGCCCCCGCTCGAGGAGAGCGACCAGTACTTCAAGATGGAGCTTGCAGACCTCTTCGGCGGGCCGCTGGACGAGAAGCTTGTGGAAGACAGGCTGGTAGAACGCGTCGTGGCGACCATCGACAACCTTCCGCGAGAGAGGATCGCCGACCGGATCAAGCCGATGAGCGGCGTTTCCGGACCGCTTCTGGTAACCGAAGGCGATGCGGAAGACGAGTTCGTTCTCTCTCCTGAAAATTACCAGCGATACGACGCGGTCGTGGCACTGGTCGCGAACACCGATACTGCCGACATCGAAGGACTTTACCGCCGCTACTATCCACTGTTACAAAAGGCGTACGTCGATCTCGGTTATCCGGATGGCTATTTCAACGACCGTGTCATAGAAGTGATCGATCACCTGCTCGAAACGCCGGAAGTCGAAGAGCCGGTAACGCTCGTAAGGCCGCACGTCCTCTATGAGTACGCGGCCCCGGAGCTCGAACAGCTGTCGCCCGGCCAGAAGCTGTTGCTGCGCATGGGCAATGAGCATGCGGCCACGGTGAAGGAAAAACTGCGGGAGTTCCGCGGCCGCATCATCGCGACAAGCGATTGAGCAAGCGTTTGACCGACCGCTGATCTTCGAGCGGAATCTTATGGCCTCGAGCCAGGATTCCGCATAATCACGATAAACAACTTGTGCTTCACCTGATCTATTCAAACTGGGGATTTTCATGCGCTTTCTGCTAGTCGCGCTTTTTTTTTCAGGCGCTTTCGCTATCGCGGCCGATACGCCGGACGATCGTCTGCTCGGCTTCGACGACTCGGCGAGCACCACGCAACGCGATCTCGAAGTCCGCTTCGACGAACAACTGAGTCCCGCTGACCAGGACGAATGGCTGCGGCGGCTGTCCTCGAAGCCACATCACGTCGGCTCGGCTGCCGGGAGAGAAAATGCGCGGTTCATTGCAGAACTGTTCGAATCGTGGGGGTTCGATGTCGAGATCGAGGAGTACGAGATCCTTCTGCCCACGCCGAAAACCCGCGAACTGGAGCTTGTGGCGCCCCATGCTTTCGAAGCTTCGCTGGAAGAGGACTCGCTGCCCGAGGATCCGAGCACGTCGGTTCGCGACGAACTCCTGCCCCCCTACAACGCTTTTTCGATCGACGGCGAGGTGGAAGGCGAACTCGTTTACGTCAACTATGGCATCCCGGAAGACTATGAATTGCTGGAACGTTATGGAATCGACGTGCGGGGAAAAATCGCCATCGCGAAGTACGGCAAGTCGTGGCGGGGGATCAAGCCGAAGCTCGCCGGAGAAAAAGGCGCAATAGGCACCATCATCTATTCGGACCCTGCCGACGACGGTTACGCGCTTGGCGACCCGTACCCGAAGGGACCGTTCAAGCACGAGAGCGGTGTGCAGCGGGGCTCGGTGATGGACATGCCGACGTATCCCGGCGATGTGCTGACGCCCGGAGTCGGCGCCACCAAGGGAGCAAAACGGTTGGCGATAGAAGACGCACCGACCATTACACGCATTCCGGTCCTGCCGATTTCGCAACGCGATGCGCTGCCGCTATTGTCCGCGCTGGACGGCGAGGCAGTACCGCCGAAGTGGCGCGGCGCATTGCCGATAACTTACCACCTGGGTCCCGGCCCGGCACGTGTGAGGCTCAAGCTGGAGTTCGACTGGGAGCGGGTCACCGCCTATAACGTGATCGCCCGGCTCGAGGGCGAAACCTGGCCGGACGAGTGGGTCATCAGGGGAAACCACCACGACGGTTGGAACCACGGAGCTTCCGACCCCGTGTCGGGACTGGCCGCGATGCTCGCCGAGGCCAAGGCCGTCGCCGGGTTGGCGCGCGCCGGCGACCGCCCTGGGCGGACTATTGTCTACGCTGCGTGGGACGCGGAGGAACCCGGGCTGATCGGGTCGACGGAATGGGCAGAACATCATGCCGGCGAGCTTCGGGAACATGCAGTCGCATATCTCAACACCGACTCGAACAGCCGCGGCTTTATCGGCGTCGGCGGCAGCCACGTGCTGGAGCGTTTTCTGAACCAGGTAGTCGAGGATGTCACTGATCCCCAGGCGGGCGTTTCGTTGAAGGAGCGCAGGAAAAGCTACCTGCTGGTCAATGCGTCGGGTGAGACAGAAAGGGAGGAGGCTGAAAAACGGGAGGACCTGCGCATCTACCCCATGGGATCGGGGTCCGACTACACGCCTTTCCTGCAGCACCTGGGTATTGCTTCTGCGAACCTGGGTTTCGGCGGCGAGGGCGAAGGCGGCAGTTACCACACGCTTTACGATACCTACGAGCACTACACCACGTGGCGCGACCCCGGCTTGCGGTATGGCGTGGCCCTGTCCAAGGTCGCCGGACGCGCGACGCTGCGGCTCGCCAACGCGCCGCGCCTGCCGTTCGAGTTCAACGGCTTTGCCGACAACGTACGGCTGTATGTCACCGAACTCGAGGAACTCGCCAGGGACATGCGCGAGCAGACCGAGCGGAACAACCGCCTGCTCGAAGATGGAGCGTATGCGGCGGCCCTCGATCCGACGAAGACACTCGCTCCTCCCGCGCACCAAGAGCCGGTTCCTTACTTCAATTTCGCACCGTTAAAGAATGCCCTGGAGCGTTTGCAGAGGGCAGCAGCCGAATATGAAGGCGTGATGACCGGCGATTCTGACCCGTCGCGGGAACGGAACAGGCTCCTTTACACGAGCGAGCGGCTGCTGACGCGCGAGCAGGGGCTTTCAGGGCGGCCCTGGTACAAGCACTACATTTACGCGCCCGGTTTCTATACCGGTTATGGGGTCAAGACCATCCCCGGAGTGCGCGAGGCTATCGAACAACGCGAGTACGACGCGGTCGCGACGCAGGTCGCGTTGGCCGCCGAGGTCCTGAACGCCATGGCCGAACGCATCGAGACGATCGCGGCGAAAGGAATGGAATGATGCGTCGCTCCATCGTACTGCCTGTGCTGTTGTCCGCCTGCTTTTTCGTCTTTGCGCATTCGCATGCCGCCACGCGTGACGATGCCGCATTGCCCGACGGCGTGCAGGGTTATTCGCTGTCGGGGGAAGCGCTAGTTTCTCCTCCGCCGAACCGCGAAACATTCGGGAAACTGGAGGCGGCCAGGACGGAATACGAAAGAAATCCCGCCGATGCCGATGCCATAATCTGGTACGGCCGGCGGATGGCATATACCGGCGACTACCGCAGCGCCATCCGGATTTTTTCGGAAGGCATGGAAAAGCATCCGCTGGACGCGCGCATGTACCGGCACCGCGGACACCGGTATATTTCCGTACGCGAATTCGATCGGGCTATCGAAGATCTCGAGCATGCCTCGAAGCTCATCGAGGGCAAGGAGAACAGGATCGAGCCGGACGGATTGCCGAACGCGCTCAATATCCCGGTCAGCACGCTGCACGGGAACATCTGGTATCACTTAGGCCTCGCGTATTACCTGAAACACGACTGGACGAACGCCTGGAGGGCTTTCCAGGCCGGTTTCGAAACCGGAGGGAATGACGACAATCGCGTGTCCACGACACACTGGCGCTACATGATTCTGCGCCGTATGGGAAAACGCGGGGAGGCTGAAAGAATCCTGGACGACATAACCGCCAACATGAACGTGATCGAGAACACGGTGTACCACCGACTGTGCCTCTTCTATAAGGGCGAGGTATCGCTCGCGGAAATTACGGCGGAAGGTTCAGACAATCCTACCGGCGCCGCCGGAGCATATGGCGTGGCAAACTGGTTCTTCTACAACGGCGACGCGGCGCAGGCTCGCAGGCACCTGGAAGCGCTCACGGCTTCTCCGGGCTGGGATTCGTTCGGGTACATCGCCGCGGAGGCGGACCTGGCTTTCCTGGAGGCCCCTGCCTCATCCGTCGAGGCATCTCGCTGAGCCTGCTCAGCCCGCAAACGGTGGCGGAATCGGGGACGTTCATTCACCGTTCATAGAACAGGCCAGAAAGTTCAGCCTCGATTCATCGTCGCTGCCCTCTAATACGTACAGGCACCGGATGTGCGGAAAGGGGATCTCGACATGTGCATGAAAACACGAATCGGCCGTTCTGCCGCAACGTCGGCAGGCATAGCAATTCTCCTGCTCGGCAACGCTTCGTTTGCCGCTGCCGACATTGACGATCCGTCTGCCGAGACCGCCGTCCGGGAGTCGACGACGCTCTATTACGACAAGGGCGGGCGCGCCCGCACCTCCCTGAAAACCCGCACCGACGACCATTACGATCCGCTCGCGACCGACGGGCCGCGGACGAAGCCGCGTGAAGCGATCGGCAGCGCCAAGACGTCGACTTCGTCGGCCCAAGCCAAAGGATCGGATGATTTCTGGATCTTCTACGCGGACGTCCAGCTCTTTGCCGACGATGACAACGACGGCTACTTCTACGGTATCGACGTCCTGTTCGATGCGGATACCATTTACGAAGTTGCCGACGTATACGCCGTGCTCTACCTGAGCTATGAAGGCGGCCCCTGGAACGAATACGCGGCCACCGAAACCTTCAGTATTCACGGGGCAACGAGCGATGACGAATTCGTCGTGGTCACGGAACTCCGATCCGGCTATCCCACCGGTAGTTACGACCTCCTGATCGAGATTTACGATACCTTCGACGGCGCGTTCGTGGCCGAGATGGGCCCCGAACATAACTCGGGGCTCGGGTTCCTGCCGCTCGAGGATTTCAACCGAGACGACCCACGGCGGGGAGATGATCATCATCACCATCACGGCGGCGGGCCGGTGGATTGGCCATCTGCGGTGCTGCTGGGTTTGATCGCCGCAGCGTCGCGATTACGGCGACGGGGCGGACGCTCGTTCTGAGGCCGAAACCCTTGCCCAAGTGCCATAGCGACTAGACCGGTTTGCTGACCGAAGTCGCTGACGCGGGCCGACCCCGCGCGGTGCGCATCACTTTGCGTCCCCAGGCGGACAGCGTGTCGAAATAGGCGTAGAACGCCGGTACGACCAGCAACGATACGAAGGTCGAAAACAGGAGCCCGCCGATGATCGCGCGCGCCATCGGGAAGTAGGCGGGGCCATCTCCGCCGATCTGCGTCGTGCTGAACGCCAGGGGCGCAAGTCCGACGACGGTCGTCGCGACGGTCATCAGGATCGGGCGAAGGCGGTCGCGGCCCGCTTCGACGATCGCGGCATTACGAGGCAGTCCCTGCATGCGCAGGTTGTTGACGTGATCGATTAGCACAATGCCGTTGTTCACCACGACCCCGATGAGGATCATGATGCCTATGGACGCCATGAACGTGAACGTCGTACCCGTAGCCGCGAACAACAGGAATACGCCGAAGATCGAAAATAGGATCGAACCGAGAATAATCGAGAACGGGAACAGCAGCGACTCGAACAACGCGGCCATCACGAGGAAAATGCAGGCAATACCAAGGAGGATGTTCTGCAACATCATCTGCTGTGTTTCGTCCTGCCGTTCGAAACCCCGACCGAACTTCCAGCTGTAGCCCGGCGGTAACTCGAACTGACCCATCAGGCCCTCCACTTTCGGCCGCAAGTCCTCCAGGCTGGTATCGCCATCGAGGTTCGCGCTCAGCACGACGCTGGTCTGCCGGTCGGTCCTGCGGATCGCGTCCGGCGCAAAGCCCATCTGGAATTCCGCGACACTCCCCAGCGTGATCCGGCGGCCGTCGGAGGTGTAAAGCGGAAGGCCGCCGAGCTGGTCGATGCTTTGCTTGTCGCTTTCCCGAAATGCGAGTCTCACTTCCACCTCGCCGCGCTCGCCGCGAAATTCGCGGAGATTCTGCCCGCGCATCGCAATCGCAATGGAGTCCGCAATCTGGCGCGTCGTCAGCCCGGTTTGCGCGGCGCGAACGCGGTCGACCGAAACCCGGACTTCGCGCTCGCCGGACTCGGCGTCCGATCGAATGTCTTCCAGGCCTTCCACGGTCGCGAGCATGCGCCCGATGTCGACCGCAAGTTCGTTCAGGCGCGTTGTCGAATCCCCGGCGATCTGCAGACTGAATCCCTCACCTCCGCCTTGCTGGTCAAACTGAAAGTTGGGCTTCCCGATCGCTATGACCGGCAGATTCTTCTTGATGAGCTCGACAATCTCGCTGGTCGAACGAGTTGCCTGGTCCTCGTCAGTGAGCAATATGGTCGACTGCGCCTCGCGCTTGTCGTAATAACTGTATACGGCGCGGATGTTGAACTCTTCCTGGTTCTCGAACAGGTATTCCTCGACCCGGTCCACGGCTCGCTTCATGCTCTCCAGCGGATGCTGGCCTTCGATGTGGTAGGGCATGTAGAGCCTGCGCCCGGCATCCTGGGGAAAAGCATCGAACTTGACGAGATTCAGGAACAACGGCATGACGCCTATGACGCAAACCAGCGCCACCCCGAGACCGGTCCACCAGGGGTGCCGCAGAATCCAGCCGAGACTTCCGGCGTAGCGCGTGGTGAGCCTCGTGATCCAGGCGCCTTCTTTCGCCTGCGGCGGCGGCGGGACCCGTGCCGCGAGCATCGGCATGAGTGTCTGCGCAATGAACAGCGACGCAACGAGGGCGACGATAATTGTGACGCACACGTGCGTCATGAAAATCGAGATGTCGGTTTTCGTGCCGAACATCAGCGGCACGAAAACGATAATCGTCGTTGCCGTTCCCGCGATGACGGCCAGGCCGACCTCCCGCACGCCGGCGAGCGTGGCTTTGAACGGTTCGTCCGGGTTCAGGGCGCGCTGTCGGAAAATGCTTTCAGTGACGACAACGGCGTTGTCGACGAGCATGCCTATAGCCAGCATCAGCCCCATCATGCTCAGTATGTTGAGGCTCAGTCCGGCGAAGTACATGACGCCCAGGGTGATCGTGAGGGAGAACGGGACTGCGGTGATGACGATCAGGGTGGTGGTCACGTTGCGCAGGAACAGGTAAAGCACGACGACCGCCAGGAGAGCTCCGATCAGGCCGGCATCCAGGAGGTCTGAAAGCGATTTCCGCACGCTGTCGGCCTGGTTATCCAGGTCGAAAATGTTGATGCCCTGCATCTGGGGTAATTTGCCGATTTCCTCGATTTCCTCCATGACCCGATCGGAAACTTCGACCATGTTTGCGCCGGTCGCTTTGCTGACGGCCAGGCCGATCGCGTAGCTCCGGTCCAGGTGACGGCCGTATTCCCTGTCCGGGCTGCGAAGTTCGACGGACGCGACGTCGCGAAGCCGCAGATTGCTGCTGTCGATGACCAGGTTACGGATCTCTTCGACAGATCCGAACTCGCCGCGCGGACGCACGCTGAATCGCTGCCCGTTGTCCGTGATGCGTCCGGCGCTGACGGCGAAGTTGCTGCGTTCCAGGAGTTCCTTGAGCTGATCGATGTCGACGCCGTGCGCGGACATTCGGTCGGAATCGATTAATATCCGTATTTCCTTGGGATCGACGCCCTGCAACTCTACGCGCGACACGCCATCGACGCGTTCGATCCGTCGCTTCAAAAGCCGTTCCAGCAGTTCGTAGCTGTCGGACAGGTCGCGCTCGCTGGAAATTCTGAGCTGCAGCACCGGCTGGTCGCCGAGCGAACCCGTAAAAATAAAAACACGACGTACGTCTTCCGGCAGTTCGTGCCGGATGCCGTCGACCTTCGCGCGCGCCTCGATGCCTTTCGCGCCCATGCTCTGGTCCCAGCCAAACTCGAGGAAAATCTCTGCCTGGCCCTCGCTCGATGTTGAGACCATGCGTTCGACGCCGCTCAAGGTGGCCAGCGCTTCTTCGATCGGGCGGGTGATCAGCTTTTCGACTTCTTCCGGGGTCGATCCCTCGTAAGGAACCTGTATGAAAATGCCCGGGAATTCTATGTCGGGAAACTTTTCGAGCGGCAGCAGGCGTCCGGCGATCAGCCCGACCAGTGCGAGAGCCACGAAAATCACGACCGTCGTGACGGGCCTGCGCAGCGCGATTTCCGAATGCTTCATCGTCTTTAGCTTTGCGCCGTCGCGGGCAGCCCGACGGTCGAGATTCCGATTGCCGGGTACTTCTTGCGATCGACGAGCGAGTAAACCACGGGGATGACGACCAGCGTCAGCACGGTTGAAGTCAGCAGGCCGCCGATCACGGCAATTGCCATGGGCGTCCGCACCTCCGCGCCCTCGCCGAAGCCAATCGCCATCGGCAGCAGGCCCAGGACCGTCGTCAGGGTTGTCATGAGAATCGGGCGAAGCCTCGCTTTGCCGGCCGCAAGGATCGCCGTTGTTTTTTCCATGCCATCCGCGCGCAACTTGTTGATCAGGTCCACCAGCACGATCGCGTTGTTGACGACGATTCCGGCGAGCATGATCACGCCGATGAACGCGACGACGTTTACGGTGGTCCCGGTCAGGTACAGCGCCAGCACCGCCCCGACCAGGGCGAGCGGGATGGTGAACAGGATGACGAACGGGTGGATCAGCGATTCGAACTGCGAAGCCATCACGAGATAGACGAGAAACACCGCGAGGATCAGCGCGAACTGCATCGAGCGGAACGACTCCTGCATTTCCTCGTTCTGGCCGGCAACCATCGCCGTTACTCCCGACGGCATGGGTGTGCGGTTGATGATGTCGCGAGCTTCGGCCACGGCGGCGCCGAGGTCGCCGTGTGCAAGATTGGCCGTGATGACCGCCACGCGCTCCTGCGCAATGCGCCTGATCTCCGCGGGTCCCCGGGCAACGCCGACGGCAGCCACTGCCTCCAGCGTGACAGGCCGCTCGGCGGCGGGATTGACGATCAGGTTGCGAACTTCCCCTATGCTCGCATTCTGCCTGTCCACGCTGCGTACCAGCACGTCGATTTTCTTGTCTCGCCAGGTATAACGGGTCGCGAGCTCGCCGCGCACGTTGGCCACCACCCGATCGGCGATTTCCCTTACGGAAAGTCCGAGCGCCGCCGCCCGCTCCTGGTCGAAGACGATCTGGATTTCCGGATTGCCCATCTCGACGGTCGTCTTGATGTCCGTGAACCGGTCGGACTCCGCGAGGGCGGCGACGATATCCCGGTTCACCGATTCGAGAGCTTGCAGTTCGTAGCCCGAGATCTCGATTTGTAGCGGGCTGGAAAAACTCATGAGCGACGGGCGACTGAACTCGTACTGCACCCCGGCGAGGCGCGACAGCTCTTCGCGCATCGCATCCATCGCGCTGTTCTCGTCTGCGCGGCCGGCGCCGGGGACGAGCGTGACGCTCAACGTGCCGGTGTTTTCGCCCGCGTCTACAGGGCTTGCATCCAGCCTGTTGCCGGTGCCGGCTACCGAGTAATTGAGCGCGACGGCGTCGATGTCCTGGGTCACCCGTTCAGCAGTCTGGATTGCTTTGTCGGTTTCCGCCAGGGGCGCACCCGGCGCGAGTCGCAGGTCGACGTTGAACTCTCCCTGCGACAATTGCGGGATCAATTCGGTGCCCAGACCGGGTATCAGCAGCATGGTTGCCGCGAAGATTCCGCTTGCGCCGGCAACGATCGTCAGTCGGCGCTTCAGCGACCATTCCAGGATCGGCGCGTAGCGTTTTGCGCAGGCAGCATCCATTTTCTGGAAAATCCGAGTCGGTATCCACAGCAGAACCCAGAAGGCCCAGCGTAAGGCGGCGAAGAGGAAGCCGAAGCAGCGCACGATGAACGCGACTCCGCGGGTGAAGCGGTTCGGTGCGGATTCTTCACCTGTTTCGGCGTATCGACTTTCGCTACCCAGTGCGGCCAGCATGGGTATCAGGGTCAGGGCGACGACTAGTGAAAAGGTGAGCGAAAACGTGACGGTCAGAGCCTGGTCGCGGAAAAGCTGTCCTGCGATTCCGCTGATGAAGACCATCGGGAGGAACACCGCGATCGTCGTCAGAGTAGAGGCGATCACTGCACCGGATACTTCGCTGGTACCGTTTCTTGCGGCCTCCAGAACGCCCTGTCCCAGTTCTTTCTTGCGCACGATGTTCTCGAGTACTACGATCGAGTTGTCGACGAGCATGCCGACCGCCAGGGCGATTCCACCGAGGGACATGATGTTGAGAGACACGTCGTTCGTGTACATCAGCAGGAACGTGCCGATCACGGAGACGGGGATAGCCAGAGCAATGATGGTGGTCGCCTTGGCATCGCGGAGAAATCCGTAGAGAACGAGGATCGCGAGGAACCCGCCGGAGATCGCGGCCGAGGTCACCTGCCCGATGGCCGCCGAAATGAAGTGCGACTGGTCGTAGATCTTGATCAGCTCGAGATCGTCGGGGAGGGTCTCGCGCACTTTTTCAAGCCGCTGATCGATACGTTTTGCAACCTGCACCGTATTCGCGTCGCCTTCCTTGTAGACAGCAAGTTCCACCGACTCGCGGCCGTTCACGCGAGTGATCGCTTCGCGTTCCTTGTAGCCCCGTGTGACCGTGGCCACGTCCCTCAGATATACGGGCCGATCCGCAACATTGGCGACTATCGCGTTCGCGAACTCCTCGACTGTCTGGAACTCGTTGAGCGTTCGCACCAGGAATCGCTGCGCGCCTTCCTCCAGGCGCCCGCCAGACAGGTTCACGTTTTCGGCGCGGATTCGTTCCGCAATGAGTTCGATACTGATGCCGAGCTGTGACAGCTTCTGCTGGTCAACCTGGATCTGGATCTCGTCTTCCAGACCGCCGCTGACCTTGACGGCCGCCGTACCTTCCTCGGCCTCGAGGTCGTTTTTGATCCTGTCTTCCGCGAGCCTGCGCAACGCCTTCAGGGATCCTTCGGTCGCCTCTCTCGCAGTGACGGTTTCCTCGGTTTCTTTCTGCCACAGGCCGAGCCTGACGATTGGTTCGGAGGAGGGATCGAAACGCAGCAGTAACGGTCGCTCGGCTTCGAGAGGTAGCTCAATGATGTCGACTTTTTCGCGAACATCGACGCCGGCGATGTCCATATCGGTGCCCCATGCGAACTCGAGTGTCACATCGGACTGCCCGGCGCGGGATACCGACCGTACAAGCCGGACATTCCTGATGACGCCGACCGCTTCCTCGATCGGCTTGGTCAGGAGGCTTTCCACCTCGATCGGAGCGGCCCCGGTAAGCTCGGTGCGAATCGTAATCGTCGGATAGGAAATATCCGGCAGCAGCGTAACGTTGAGCCGTGACAGCGATACCAGCCCGAACAGCGCGATGGCTATCGTGAACATCACTATCGTGACGCGACGTTCGGTTGCGATCTCGATCAATCGGCGCATGTGGCGATGGTCCTGTTGTCTCTAGGAATTAGTCGGACGCGGGCGCATTCCTGGTCACCGCTCCCGGTGCCTCGCCATCGGTGTTGATAACCGACACTTTCGACCCTTCCTTGAGGCCGGTCTGGCCTACCAGGACGATCTGTTCGCTATCCTCGAGCCCGTCCAGAATTTCGATTCGGCTTCCCTCCACGTACCCGGTGCGGACTACCCGGCGGTGTGCGATATCGCCCTCGACAATGAAAACGGCCGGCTCTCCCGCCTCCTGGATGATCGCGTTACGCGGAATCTGCAGCGCATTCTCGTGCCGGTCGTAGACGATGCTGATGCGGCCGAACATGCCGGGTTTGAGGCGCCTGCTGGCATCCGACACCTCAATGGTGATCTTGAAGGTGCCGGTGAGCGGGTCAATGACCGGGCTGATGCGCGCAACGGTGCCCTCGAACAGGATCCCGTCCAGGGCGTCGACCGCGATGCTCGCAGTCTGGCCGGCTTCTATACGGCGATACTCGCGCTCTGGGACATGCAGGTACGAAACCAGCGGCTCGAGGCTCGTCACCTGGAACACAGGCACATTGACGTCGATCGTATTGCCGACTTTCACGTAGCGCTGCGATATGACCCCGTCAAGTGGCGCGCGAATTTCCGTGTAACTCAGTTCCAGTTTCGCAAGGCTTGCGGTTGCCTGTAGCGCCTCCATCTCGTACTGAATCTTTTCGAAATCGCCCGCGCTGATCAGGCTGCGCTCCTTGAGGTCGAGGTTGCGCTGAAAATCACGCTGGAGCTTCAGCAGGTTCGCTTCCGCCTGCTGCGCTTCGAATCGCAGCCTGTCGCCGTCGAGGCGCGCAAGGATCTGGCCCGCGGTTGCGTCGTCGCCTTCCTCGACGTAGATCTCGCGCACTTCTCCGCCGACCTTGGCGATAACCTGGGCGTCAGCGAAAGCTTCGATAGACGCGGTGCCGGAATACACGGCGACGATGTCGCCGCGCGATGGTGTCGAGGTTTCGACCGGTATTGTGGGCGCGTCGTCTTCCTTTTCTTCCTCGTCTTTGCTCGCTCCCTGCTGGCAGGCCCCGAGCAACAACGCGAGTAGCAGCACCGCACCTTTTTCCCGAGGAATTCTTGTTGTGTTCATGTCGTCCCTTGCGCTCTCCGAATCGTTAGCACAAAGCGTCCCGGTCCTGATCAGCCGGCGACGTTTTCGCCCGCTCGGTTGTTTGCGAACACCTTGCTGCCGTCCCGAAGGCTGGCCTGACCCGTGACAACGACCCGGTCGCCGGCCTCGAGCCCGCTCAAAATTTCCGTCATGCCCCCCGATTCGACGCCAATCTCAACGCTTCGCCGCGCCGCTGCGCCATCGTTAACGATGTACAGCACGTACTGGTTGTCTTCCCGCAGAAGCGCCCGGCTCGGTACGACCAGCGCGTCTTCATGCTCTTCGCAGTTGATGCTAAAGCGGCTGAACATCCCGGGGGCGAGCAAACCATTCTCGTTGTCGATGTACACCGTTGCGCGGAACGTCCCGTTCCGGGTATCGATCGTCGGACTGATCCGGGCGAGGAGTGCGCGAATTTCATAGCCTGGCATTGCGTCGGCGTGCGCGACCACTTCATCGCCGGTGCTGATCCTGCCGAGTTGCACCTGCGGAATGTGCAGGTAGGCGACCAGCTTCGACGTCTCCGTAATGCTGAAGAGGGGCGTGCCGGCCTCGACATGCGTCCCCGCCTTGACGACTCGATTCGAAATGACGCCCGCAATCGGAGCGCGAATCTTCGTGTACTCATAGTTCAGGCGCATCAACTCGTAGGACGCCGTGAGCGCTTCCACATCGTATTTCAGGTTCTCGGCGGCCGAAGCACTGACCAGGCCACGTTCCCGCAGGTTCACGAATCGTTCGTACTCCCGGGACGTCATATCGAGGCTGGCTTTTGCCTGCAGCATCTGCAGCCTGAGACGTTCGCCGTCGAGGCGGGCGAGGATCTGCCCTTCCTTGACCCGGTCGCCTTCCTCGACCAGAAGCTCGACGACTTCGCCGGCAACCCGGGCGAGGACCGGCGCTTCGGCGTCCGACTCGATGGTCGCCGTCGTCTCGAAGGTCTCGAAGATATCCATGGTCTCCGGCAGGGCGACGTCGACGGGCAGGGGCAGAGACGCCGTCGCTTCGAGAGGCTCCGCGACGCCGGCCTCACCGGTGCCGCAAGCGGGAAGTGTAGCCGCAAACAGAATGGACAGGAGCGCGACAGTTGTCTTGTTCGTCATTGTCAGTCACCGGGGCAGGGAAGGGCGTGCGTCGTCGAGGGCCAAACTTTGGTGTTATGGTGAAGTATAACACTAGCTGACCATAACACAAGAGTCGCGCGTACTGCCGTTATCGTCAATGTTTTCGGCAACTTGCCTCATGGTGCATTTCGCCGAACCCGCCCAAGCGGGGACGGCGTCCACGTATCCGGACGCGCGGCGCCGTTTCGCTCATCACGGTAGATGCGCGAAGCAGCCGTTTGGATTGTATCGGGCGAGCGTTTTCACGTTTTTCCCGGGGCTTTCGGGATCGCCGCAAACAGGGATGTTTTGCGCGAAGCCCCTAAGGACGGGTTCACGGCGTTCCTGAAACCCCCCGCTGCGGACCCTCGGCTCCGCTAGCCACCCCGCCTCGACTGTTCACGAAGAATGCAAGACGACCTGGAGAAGGTATTTCATCTCAAAGGAAGTACTGCATCAGGAATGGGTTCATCATCCTGTTGTCGGGATCGATGCGCCGGCGCATGCGGCGGAAGAAGTCCATACGGCTGCCGAAGATCTGGTTTGCATACTCAGGTAGCATCCCGCGCGTCTGATTGAAAAAGGGCATACCCCCCCAGTGCTGCGCGAACTCGCCGAAGTCGATCGCAAAATCTTCCCAGCCTTTGGTCTGCGTCGAAACGGCCGTCAGCACGAACATCGGCTCGTCGAATGAAGGCGACAACAGGGCAGACTGGTCGCGGCAGAGCCTGAAACCGGCCGTGGGCATGTCGCAGCGGAAGCCGGTCCGGTTCTTGATGCGTTGGCAGAATTCTTTGTAGGCCTGGACGACGATCGAGAAATCGGCGGCGGGGAAGATCCAGGTAGAATACTGCAGTGGCGCGCCATGCAGGGTCGCGTGGTCGGAACTGAGTTTGACGGTGGAGTTGCTGCCGGAGGTGACCAGCCTGTTGTTGACGATGCCCTGCGTCATTTTGCTGATCTCGTCGATGATCCGGTAGCGGACGCCGGCCACAGGAACGATGCGGTTGAGCGATTTGAACACCTGCGGCAGCACCGTGCTTTCTCCCCAGTCCTTGAGCTTCCAGGGAATTTTGTGGGTGGCGGTCGCCTCGGGGCTATAGCGCCTCAGGTCCAGGTAGACGCAATCACGAAACGGCAACAGGTAGAACTTGATTCCAATATCGGTTCTGGACAGTTTCTCCGCGGCAGAGGAGAACTGCGCGATGGAGCAGCGCCTGTGCGATACCGCGAACGGTGTGATCGGGCGCACCTTCAGTGTCACTTCGAATATGACCCCGAGCATGCCGTAGCTGAGACGGAATGCGTTGAGCAGATTTTGCTTGTCGCGGGAAAGCTCGAGCAATCGACCGGCAGGCGTGATCAGTTTCATGCTCAGCACCTGCGATGCAAAAAAAGCGCCGTCGTTCGAGATGGATGGGCCGATGCAACCGCCGGCAACTGCGCCTCCGACGGTACGGCTCATCACGTCATGGCTGCCGGCAAGCTCGAGGCCGTGTTCGGCCAGCGCGCTTGCAAGTCTCCCGATGCGAACGCCGGCCTGTACCACTGCGATATCGTTGTACGCATCGATGTTCACGATCTCATCGAATGCCGTCATGTCGATGACGGTGCCGGCGGTCGAGGACGTGCAGTCGGTGGACGAACTGTTGGCGCCTACGGGCCTGAACGGAGGCAGGTATGCAGAGTCGTGCGCGAGACATTGCCTCAGCTGCTTCAGGCTGGTGGGCCGTATTGTCGCCGGCAGCGGCTGTATCCGCCGGCCTATTCTTCCTGTTTCGCGTAGCCTGATCGCACTGACTGACATGGCGTACTCCCCATCCTGATCGTCACCGCCGGAATGGCGGAAACTGGCCGAAACCAGGACACTCGCAATTTGCGGCGGCGTGCGGGGAGTTCGAACTCAGGCCGAAATGCGGGCCAGCGTCGATTGAGAGCGGGTCGCCTGCGGCATGGATTTCGAGCCGCTTGGAACGGTCATGTCGGCAACCCCGCTGTCATAGGATAATCCCCTTAGACCGGTGGCTTTGCGGCCCTTTCTTTCGAAAGGTGTGCCTTTTTCAAACGAACGAAGATCGTTGCACATGGCCGTTGCGGATGTCAATTGATCGAAACGGAATTATCCGGAAATTGTCAAATTGGCGCGGTGGGCTGCGCCCGCGATCGTCGGCTGGTTTCGGCCAAGGTCAAAACAGCATGCGATTCGCTGACATAAACCAGAACCTATCTCAAAATTGTCCGTGGGACCGCAACCCGTTGGGAGGGCAGCCATTTTTCCGCAACTCGGCGTTGCCCCTCGCTTGTGTAGAATGACTACACGGCGCTCGCGGCGCCTTGATTTGCGAAAAAATGGCAGCCGTCGCGACCACGGACAATTATGAGATAGGTTCTAGAATGCGCGCTCTTCCGGACGCCCTTGCACGGCGTGTTGACTAGCCAGAACAACGAAGGAGCCAGAACGTGAATTCATCCCATTCAGCCCACAGGGTCACCGGGGTTGCCGCAACCGCGATCATCGCCTTGATGACAGTCGGCCTGGTCTCGTGCACGGACCAGCACAGTACTTTTGTGGATACCCGCAGCGTATCGGTGACAGGCATGGGCGAGGCGTCTGGCGTACCGGACCAGGCCGAGGTCAGCGCCGGGGTGCAGATCCTTGCGGATACCGTGCTGGAGGCGACGCAAGAGAACCAGTCCATCGTCGAAAGAATCATGGTGGCGCTCGAAAAACAGGGCATCCCCGAGGAAAAGATACAAACCTCGAACTACAGCATCTGGGCTGAACAGGATTACCAGGAACCGCGTCAGAACAGGATCAGCGGCTATCGCGTTTCCAATATCGTCAGTATCAGGATCGACGACGTAAGCAAGGTCGGTGACGTTCTCGCGGCTGTGACCAATGCCGGCGCCAATTCGATTCATGGCATCCAGTTCGGTGTGAAGGATACGGCAGCGCTCGAACAGGACGCTCGGAAAGCAGCGATGGAAGATGCCAGGGCGAGAGCCGAAGCCCTGGCAACTCTCGCCGGCGTGCAACTCGGCGAGGTGCTGTCCATATCCACGTCGTACGGCGCGGGCCCGCCCGGGCCGATGATGGCGCGGAGTTTCGAAATGACCGACGCGGCGGCGGCTCCCGGTATTTCGCCGGGACAGCAAAGCGTAAACGTCCAGGTTAATGTGTCGTTTGCAATCCGTTAACCTGCCCGGTACGGCTTGATGCCCGGCTGCGCGAGCACCTACCAGCGGCTCGCGTGGCAGGTTTCTTGCATCGCAAATGCAGGCCGCGCCGGTGCGTCTCGGCCGATGCATTCGCCATTGTTGTAACTCTTACCGTCAGCTTGCAGTGATGTTGCCACCATACCTTCTGGAGTTTCTCGCGTGACTCGATGCGCGGGCTCGCGTGCGTCGCTTGTCGCGATACTGATGCTGTCGCTGCCGGCAACGGCCGACGAACTTACGTTCGTGATCACCGGCGTGTCCGAACCGTTGCTGACCAACGTACGCAATCATGTCGAGGATTTCGGCATCGCCGGCAGAGCCAGGTTCTCGGCCGGGCGGTTCGATGAACTGGCCGAGCACGCGGAAACTCGCGCCCGCGAGGCGCTGAAGCCTTTCGGATATTACCGCCCCAACATTTCAACGAGCATCGTCTCGGCGGGCAACGAAAAGTGGCGGATGAACGTCCGCATAGAGGCGGGTCCGGCGATCAGGGTGAACGAAGTAACGGTGGAATTGCGCGGCGACGGCGCGAAACAGGAAGACCTGAGCGAGTGGCTCTCGAATTGGCCGTTGGGCAAAGGCGCGATTCTGAACCAGGGCGTCTGGGATGAGCAAAAACGGATCGCGCTCGCGCTGGCCAACGCCGAAGGTTATCTCAATGCGAAGCTTGTCAAACACAAGGTTGAACTCGACCTGGCCCGCAGCGAAGCCCGGCTGACACTGATACTGGATACCGGAGAGCAGGCGGTATTCGGCAGCGTCGAGTTCGTTCAGGACGCGGTAGAACCACACACATTGCAGAACGTCCCCCGGTTCCAGCCGGGCTCGCCATTCCGTCCGGATCTTGTCGAGAGTCTGCGTCTCGATCTGTGGACTACCGGCTACTTCACGGATATCGCAGTCGAGGAACAGCGCCTGCTCGAGCAGTCGCCGCCGAAGGTCAACATCGTCGCCACCATGGAAACGGAAACGAAGAACACTTACCAGGGGACTCTGGGTTTCGGGACCGATACAGGCTTCAGGACACAGGCGCTGTGGAGCCGTCATCCCCTGAGTGCTCGCGGAGACCGCCTCGATCTCGGTATCGGCTACCAGGAAATCGACGATCAGTTTACGCTGAGGGCCGACTACCGGATTCCCAGGCACGTCGACAATCGGCAATACTGGGTCTCGACACTTACACTCCGCAGGGACAAGCAGGACCTCGAAGTCAAGCGCAACGAGGACGACGAAAACTTCATACAGCTCGCGACCGGCAACATCGACGATCTGTTCCTACGTGTCGGCAGGCTTCACATACGCGATATCGACGAGGGAAAGATCCGCTACTTTGAAACAATGTTCGCGCAGTACCTGAGAGAGACGTTCTCGTATGATGCCGCTGCGGATGCGGATCCGGCGATCATCGAACTGCTGCGCAACCAACGACTCGGCGGCGTGTTCAACGACACTGTGCGGACGCTCGCCCTCGGTATCGAGTGGGACTGGCCGGCCGTGACGGGCAGCGGATTCGATATCGTCGGCCATCACGAGCGAGCCTGGATCTTTTCGTCGAGCGATCTGTGGGGTTCCGACGAGGATTTCACGCAGATCTATCTTTCGACCCGGCGCAACTTCATTCGGGCAGAGCGGTGGAAGCTGCTGCTGCGTGCGGAAGCCGGCTACACGGATGCAAAGGTTGACCGGCTTACGCTGGATGTCGAAGGAGAGCCACTGCCGCTGTCGCTTACTCGGCTGCCGGACCAGTATCGCTTCAAAGCCGGCGGAAGCGACAGTGTGCGCGGTTACGGCTTCGAGGAGCTGAGTAATAACGATATCGGCTCGAATCACATCATCACGGCAAGCGCGGAAATCGAAATGCGATTTCTCGCAAACTGGTCGGCCGCCGCGTTCGTCGACATCGGGAACGCGTTCAACGACTGGAACGACTTCGAGCTTCGCCGTGGAGCCGGCGTCGGGCTTCGCTGGTATACGGCTGCCGGCGCTTTGCGGCTCGACGTCGCGCAGGCTCTCGATTTCGAAGGCCGCCCGTGGCGGATTCACTTTACGATCGGCACACCACTCCTGTGATCGGCACCGCCGTCAAATATGCCGTACTTGCATTCGCGCTGGGGCTTTTCGCCCTGGTCTTCGCCGCTCTGTGGCTGACGGAAACGTCGGGGGGATCGCGCTGGCTCTGGGAGCGAGCGATCCCGTCGATTCCGGGCGAACTGAGGGCGGACTACATCAACGGATCGATCGGCGAAGGCTTCGACCTCGAAGGGGTCTCTTACCTCAGCGAGGGCGTGCACGTCAGCGTTGCAAAGGCCCGGGTGACGGCGGGATTCTCGCTGTTGCCGCTGACTGTCGAGCTTCGGGAACTTCGAGCCGAGCGAGTCGTCGTTCGTCTCAAGGAAACGGATGCCCGCGAGCAACCGGGCGAGCCGATACTCGAGAAACTGGCACTGCCTTTCGCGTTGGACATTCGGGATGTCGACGTGCGCGAACTTGAGGTGCGAAACAGTGCGGATGATCGCGTCCTAGCACTGCACAGGGCTGCACTGGCTGGACACTGGCACCAGGAAATCGTGCTCACGAGATTCGCGATCGAGTCCGACGTCGGCGATGCCGAGGGTACGTTGCGGCTGGGGCTCCGGAGCCCTCACG
>Ga0268386_10000202_pt1 | contig 36215 bp, 34 predicted proteins | sample RVTome_15_FD_200260 | JGI IMG/M metagenome (GOLD analysis project Ga0268386, IMG submission 200260) | Soil microbial communities from uranium-contaminated site in the Upper Colorado River Basin, Wyoming, United States - RVT150D86... ... | reverse complement strand
CCAGTCGCCGTTCGGCGTCACGGCGTGCGGCGATGTCTTCAAGCCCGTGATCGCGAGCGGAGGCGGGCCGGGAACGGGCAGGGTCGACGGCCTCACGGTCGGGCCGGCACTGATCCTGTACGTGTAGAAGGCGGCGGGAACAGCGCTTGCGTCCCACGTCCAGTCCACCGCCGTGCCGTTGCCGCTGCCCGAGTCGACCACGGACCCGGCGCCGTCCTTCACCTCGACCGTCCATGGCAGCGCTTCCGAGAGCCGGGCCGTGAAGCGAACGAGCCCTCCGACACTCCCTTCCGCCTCGGGCGTCCAGAGCTTCGGCAGTCCGATCCTCGTGGCCCTCCGGGCGATCGGCCCGAGCAGGCCGTAGATCCTTTTGCCAGGGCAGCTCGTGTAGCTCATGTCTCGATGACCGGAGATTGCGCGCAGACGGACCGAGGCCCCGACGGGCCAGCGCGAGCTTCCGCCGGAAACCGCGTCCCAGAAGCCGCGCGGGTACACGTGCCCCACGTCCAGCCGCCAGGCAAGCAGCTTTTGCAGCGCCTTTCTCGCCGCGTCCGAGAGGGACCTCGACTCGTAGATCCCGATCACCGCGATACCGACGCTGCCGGTGTTGAAGCCGCCCGCGTGGGCGCCGACCACGTTCTGCGCGATCCCGCCACCACGGCCCTCGAAGATCCTGCCGTACTTGTCGACGAGGAAGTTGTAGCCGATGTCGTCCCAGCCGTTCCCGACCACGTGGTAGCGCTGGATCCCGCGGACGATGGCCGCCGACTCGGCCGCCGAGTACCTGTTCGAGCCGGCCGTGTGATGGACGGCGGCGAAGCGGAGGCGCTCGGCGATCGTCGGGGCGCCGCGGACGATCGTCTCGTCCGCGCCCCACCCGGCGCGCCGGACGATCGTGGGCCGCGCCACCGGGCCCGCCCGTGCGACGGCCGAGGTCGCGGCGGTACGGGGCGACGCCGCCCGGACACGATCGGCGGAGGTGACAGGACTGTCCACGAAGTACGCGCGGAGGCGTCTCACCTCTCCGGAGACCCGGTACTGGATCCACCGTGCCGGGCCCGTCCACCAGGGATTGCCGATCCGCCAGCCGGCGCGCTCGTCGAGCTCGGCGTTCCCGACGTCGGGCACGTCCTCGGCCTCCGGCTGGGCCGGTCGCCACGGTCCGAACTGTCCCGGCTCCTCCGCAGTCCTGAACCAGACTCTCCCGGGCCCCTGCCAGTGGAGCCCGACCATTGTGAACGTCGTCGGCGCAGCGCGAGCGGCAGCCGGCCGCGCGACGTCCAGCGAGACGTCGCGCGCGACGACGCGGACGTCCTCGGCGGCGGCCGTGCCGGGCGCGAGAGCGGCCAGTGCGGCCGCGAGCATGAGGGTGCGGCGGAGGCTCATCAGGGCGGCGGGCTCCTTCGGTACCGAACCAGAGGACTCCTTCGTCCTCAAGGGCATCGGCACCACGCTGATAGAATCTTTACACCGAAGTGCCGCGCTTGCGGGGATTTTCTTACAGCTTTCTTCTCCTTGCGGCGGCGCTCGCGCTGGCAGGAAGCGCGGCCGCCCAGGAGACGGCGCCTCGCGTTCTCGCCGTCGAGTTCTCGAACGACATCAATCCGGTCACGCAGGAGTACCTCACCGACGCGATCGAGCGCGGTGAGCGCGAGGACTACGACGCCGTCGTGATCGAGCTGGACACGCCCGGCGGGCTCGACTCGGCGATGCGCGAGATCATCAAGAAGGAGCTCGACGCCGACGTTCCCGTCGTCGTCTACGTCGCACCTCCGGGCTCCCGCGCCGCGTCGGCGGGCGCCTTCATCACGCTGGCCGCGGACGTGGCCGCCATGGCTCCGGCGACCAACATCGGCTCCTCGACGCCGGTCGCGGTCGGCGGCGGCGAGATCCCGGACGACCTGCGCCGCAAGGTGGTGAACGACGCTGCGGCCTACGCGCGCGAGCTCGCCGAGACGCACGGGCGAAATGGCGACTGGGCCGAGCAGGCCGTTCGGTCGGCGTCCAACCTCGGGGCCCAGGAAGCGCTGGAGCAGAACGTCGTCGATGTCGTCGCGCCCGACCTCCCGACGCTCCTCGAGGAGATCGACGGCATGCGAACCGAGCCGAAGGGCTTCGTGCTGAACACCGCCGGCGCCACGGTCGACCGCGTCGAGATGTCCCTCTGGAAGCGCGTCCTCGACCTCCTGGTCGACCCGAACCTCATCGTCCTCCTCATGTCCATCGGCGTGCTCGGGATCACGATCGAGATCCTCAACCCCGGCCTCATCCTGCCCGGGACCGTAGGCGTCATCTCCCTGATCATCGGCCTCTTCGGCCTGCAGGTCCTCCCGGTGAGCTGGGCCGGCCTCCTGCTCATGCTCCTCGCGGTCGGCTTCTTCGGCGCCGAGGCGTTCGTGCCGAGCCACGGCGCGCTCGCGCTGGCCGGGGCGATCAGCTTCGTCGTGGGCGCGCTCATGCTCTTCGACCCTGCAGGCGAGGGCTACCAGGTCTCCATCTGGGTCGCGCTGGCCGTCGGGGGCACCCTCGCCCTCGTCACCGCGATCGTGGCGACCAAGGTGATTCGCGCACGTCGCGCCCCGACGAAGACCGGGCGGGAGGAAATGGTCGGCGAGATCGGCGTCGTCCGCAACGCGGTCGCTCCCTCCGGCCTCGTCAACGTCCACGGCGAGATCTGGAAGGCGCACACGGACGGCGAGCCGCTGGCGGTGGGCGAGTACGTGCGGGTGCAGGGAGTCGGGGAGGACCTCGTTCTCGAGGTGGCGCGGGCCGAGGAGCTCGCAGCCGTCGCGGCATCCTCGTAGGATGCGTCCAACCCGCCGGAAAGGAGCCCGATGAACGTCGCCTTCATCGCTATTGCCGCGGTAATCGTCGTCCTCGTGCTCTTGCTCGCACTCTCGGTGCGAGTGGCTCGCGAGTACGAGCGCGGTGTGATCTTCCGGCTCGGCCGGCTGCATTCCCCGCCCAAGGGTCCCGGCCTCTTCCTGCTCATTCCGATCATCGACAAGATGGTCAGGGTCGACCTGCGGACGGTGACGCTCAACATCCCGCCGCAGGAGGTGATCACGAAGGACAACGTCCCCGTCCGGGTGAACGCGGTCGCCTACTTCCGGATCATCGACCCCGAGCGGGCGATCGTCCAGGTTGAGAACTTCCTGGTGGCCACGTCGCAGATCGCGCAGACGACCCTGCGAAGCGTCCTCGGCCAGCATGTCCTCGACGAGCTCCTCTCGGAGCGCGACAAGATCAACTCGATCCTGCAGGAGATCATCGACGAGGCGACCTCGCCCTGGGGGATCAAGGTGTCCATCGTCGAGGTCAAGGACGTCGAGATCCCGACGGGGATGCAGCGGGCGATGGCGCGCCAGGCCGAGGCCGAGCGCGAGCGGCGGGCGAAGGTGATCGCGGCAGAAGGCGAGTTCCAGGCCTCCGAGCGCCTGAAGGATGCGGCCGACGTTCTGGCCGTCAATCCGATCTCGCTGCAGCTCCGCTTCCTACAGACGATGCTCGAGATCAGCGCCGAGCGGTCCTCGACGTTGATTCTCCCGCTCCCGATCGACCTGCTGACCCCATTCGTCAAGCGACTCGGCGAGGCCGAGACCGACAAGAGCTGACCGGCGGCCACACTCCCCCCGAGCTCCGCCACGACCCGGTCTCGGGTCGCTGGGTTGTGGTTGCGCCCTCACGGGCGAGCCGTCCGGGCGCTTCGCGGCCGCAGGTGGTCGAGGAGGACGGTGACCAGGAGGGTTGCCCGTTCGACGAGGGACGGGAGTCCGCCACCCCGCCCGAGACGTTTGCCGTCGGACCCCCCGGGCGGCCGCCGGACACGCCCGGATGGCGGGTGCGCGTCGTCCCCAACAAGTTCCCGGCCTTCGGGCCGTGGCCACGCAGCGGCGACCGGGTAGACGGGCTCTTCGCCCGCCGGGCCGCGGTCGGTCGGCAAGAGGTCGTGGTGCACTCTCCGCGCCACGTACGGACGATCGCCGACCTCGGAAGCAGGCAGCTCGAGCTCGTCGCCGGAGCCTGGCAGGCCCGCGCCGCGGCTGCGCGCGAAGCGGGATTCCCCTACGTCCATGCGCTCGTGAACGAAGGGGCCGCGGCGGGCGCAAGCCTCGTGCACAGCCACTCGCAGCTCGTGTGGCTCGAGCGCGAGCCGCCGCTCGTGGCGCAGGAGCGAGAAGCGAGCACCGCCGCCGGCGGCTGTCTCCTCTGCCGCGTTCTCGCCGAGGAGCGGGAGCAGCGCATCCGCGTGGTCGAGGAGCGGGAAGGCCTGATCCTGCTCTGTCCTTTCGCCGGCCGGCAACCGTACGAGCTGCTCGCGGCGCCGCTCGGGTGCGAGGCCGACCCGTTCACCAGCCAACTGCTCGCCGAGGCGCTGATCCTGGCCGCCGAGGGCATCCGCCGGCTCCGCGTCGCCGAGGGGGCGGTGGCGCTCAACCTCTGGCTCCACAGCAGTGGTCACTGGCACATCGAGGTGCTCCCGCGCCTGGGCGTCCTCGCCGGCATCGAGCTCGGCGCCGGCTACTTCGTCAACACGCTCGCGCCGGAGTCCGCGGCGGGAGTCCTCCGCGAGTCGTAGCTCAGTTCCGGCGCGGCACTCGGGGCGCCTTCGCAGCCTTGAAGCGCCCGGCGGCCTCGATGGCGGCCTGCAGTGAGAGGCCCCGGTCCTTTCCCTGCTTGATCAGCAGGACGGTCTCGAGCGCGTCGAGCGTGTAGAGACGCTGCTTCTCTCCCTTCGTGGGGATACGGGCCCGCGTCGTCCAGTAGTCGAGCTGCGTCTTGGAGACGCCTGCCGCACGGCAGACCTGTCCAAGCGAGAGCTCGAGCCTGCGCAGGTGGCGCATGACGTCCACCGGCTCGAGCAGGTCCTCCGGACGCGGCGCGGCCACGTCGGATCGCTACTCGGCCGGCTCGGGAGCGGCGCCGTTCTCGGTTACCGCCACCGTCAACGCGTCGGCGTCGTCCTCGTCCTGCTCGACAACGCGAGCGAGCGTCGAGACGCGCTCGCCCTCGCGCGGGCGCATGACGATCACGCCCTGGGTAGCGCGTCCGCTCTGCTTGATGTCCTCGGCGGAGATGCGGATGACGGTCCCGCCGGTGGAGATCAGCATCACCTGGTCGCCCTCCCGGACGACGAGCGCGCCGGCGAGCTGGCCGCGGGCCTCGGTGAGCTGGACGGTCTTCACGCCGAGCCCGCCCCTGCCCTTGACCGGATACTGATCGATCCGCGTCCGCTTGCCGAAGCCGTTCTCGGTCACCACGAGGAGGTCGGCGTCGTTCCTGGCGATGTCCGCGGCGATCACCTCGTCCCCCTTGCGCAGGCGCATGCCCGTGACGCCCGACGTCGCCCTGCCCATCGGGCGCGCGAGCTTCTCGTTGAAGCGGATCGCCTGCCCCTTACGGGAGACCATGAGGATGTCGTCGTCGCCCGAGGAGTGCAGGACACCGACCAGCTCGTCACCGTCGCGCAGCTTGATGGCGATGATCCCGTCTGCCTTGAGCGGCGTGTTGTACTCCTCGAAGCGCGTCTTCTTGACGAGCCCGCTCCGCGTGACGACTGTGAGGTACTCGGCGTCCTTGAAGTCGCGGGTGGCGATCACTGCCCTGATCGTCTCGCCCTGCTGGAACGGGAGCAGGTTGACGATCGCGCGCCCCTTCGACTGCCTGGACCCGAGTGGCAGCTCGTGCACCTTCAGGCGGTAGACCTTCCCGACCGAGGTGAAGAAGAGCAGGTAGTCGTGCGTCGAGGCGACGAAGAGGTGCTCGATGTAGTCCTCGTCCTTCAGCTCCATGCCCATGACGCCGATGCCGCCGCGCCGCTGCTCCCGGTACGTCGTCACGGGTAGGCGCTTGACGTAGCCGGAGCGAGTGATCGCGATGACCATGTCCTCCTCGGCGATCAGATCCTCGAGCTCGAGGTCGTCCTCGGCCGCCACGATCTCGGTTCGCCGGTCGTCGTTTCGGCCGTAGATCTGCTTGATCTCGAGCAGCTCCTCGCGAATGAGGCCGTCGATCCGGGCGGGGTCGCCGAGAATGGCACGCAGCTCGGCGATGCGCTCCTGCAGGTCCGAGAACTCGCCTTCGATCTCTTTGCGCGCGAGCCCGGTGAGACGCGCGAGGCGAAGGTCGAGGATTGCCTGTGCCTGGATCTCGGTGAGGCCGAAGCGCTCCATCAGCCCCTCGCGCGCCGAGTCCGTGTCGGCGGAGCCGCGGATCAGGGCAATGACCTCGTCGAGGTTGTCGAGCGCAGTCAGATAGCCCTGCAGGACGTGGGCCCGCTCCTCGGCACGTCGAAGCTCGTGCTTCGACCGCCTGGTGACGACCTCGCGCTGGTAGTCGAGGTAGTAGCGCACCAGCTCGAGAAGCGAGAGCGTACGAGGGACGCCGTCGACGAGCGCAACTGCGTTGTAGCCGAAGGTCGTCTGGAGCGGCGTGTGCTTGTAGAGCTTGTTGAGGACGACCTGAGGGATTGCGTCGCGCTTCAGCTCGATGACGACGCGTGTGCCTGTCTTGTCGATGAAGTCGTCGACGTTCGCGATCTCCGGGATGACCTTGTCGCGAACGAGATCGGCGATTCGCATGATCAGGCCCGTGTCGCCGCCGACACGCACTCCGAAGGGCAGCTCGGTGACGACGATCGCGGTCTTGCCGCCGCGCAGCTCCTCGACGTGGCCGCGGGCGCGCATGACGACCCGGCCGCGCCCCGTTCGGTAGGCGTCGCGGATGCCTCCCCTGCCGAGGATGATTCCGCCGCCGGGGAAGTCCGGTCCCTTGACGTGGCGCATGAGATCGTCGACGTTCGCGTCGGGCTTGTCGATCAGCTCGACGAGGGCGTCGACGACCTCCGCGAGCCGGTGCGAGGGCATGTTCGTCGCCATGCCCACCGCGATCCCGGCTGACCCGTTGAGGAGCAGGTTCGGGAACCGCGAGGGCAGCACCGACGGCTCGCGGCGCGACTCGTCGTAGTTCGGAACGAAGTCGACCGTGTCCGCGTCGATGTCCCTCAGCATCTCGGTGGCGATGCGTGAGAGACGGCACTCCGTGTAGCGCATCGCGGCGGCCGGCTCGACATCGAAGCCGAAGTTCCCCTGTCCGTCGACGAGGGGGTAGCGCAGCGAGAACGGCTGCGCCATGCGAACGAGGGTGTCGTAGATCGCCTGGTCGCCGTGTGGGTGATAGCTCCCCATCACGTCGCCGACGACGCGGGCGGACTTCTTGTACGGCCGGTTCGGCTGCATGCCGGCCTCGTGCATGCCGTACAGGACGCGACGATGCACCGGCTTCAGGCCGTCGCGCACGTCGGGCAGGGCCCGCCCGACGATGACCGACATCGCGTAGTCGAGGTAGCTCGAGCGGAGCTCCTGCTCCAGCTCGCGTGCCTCGATCCGTCCGGGTCCGAGAGCGCCGAGCTCAGACATCCAGGAAGCGAACGTCCTTTGCGTTCTGCTCGATGAACTGGCGGCGGGGCTCGACCTGATCGCCCATGAGCACCGAGAACATCTGGTCGGCGGCCGAGGCGTCCTCGACGTCGACGCGGATCAGCAGGCGCCGCTGGGGGTCCATGGTCGTTTCCCAGAGCTGCTCCGGGTTCATCTCCCCGAGACCCTTGAACCTGCTCAGGTGAAGCCCGTCCTTGGCGAGCTCGAGCAGCCGGGCACGAAGATCGTCGAAGGTCGACGCGGTGGCGCTCTTCTTGCCGTGGCGAAGCGTGAAGGGTGGCAGCCCACTTGCCGAAGCCGTCCGCGCGTACGCGGCGCGCAGACGCTCGTACGTGGGCGATGCGACGAGGTCGCCGGGAAGGCGGAGTAGGCTGGCCGCGCTCGATTCCCGCTCGACCACCTGCAGCCCGAGACTCCCGTCGGTCCGATCGAGCACGCTCAGGTCGTAGCCGTTCGGCGGCAGGGCCGCTATGGCCTTCTCGGCCTCGTCGATGGTGCTCGCCTCGTGCTCCACGAGGCGGTGGGCAACGACGAACGTCGCGGCCTCGCCGAACTCGGCCTGGAGCTTCGCGCGGTAGCCGTCGAAGGCGGTCAGCTCCTTCACGAAGCGGCCGTACCTGTGCTCCGTCAGCTGCACCGGCGAGCCGTCGCGGTCCGTGATCTCGATGTCCTTGACGCGCTCGCGCACGAGCAGGTCCTCGAGCTGGGCGTCCTTCTCGAAGTAGAACTCCTGGTTGCCCACCTTCACGTGGTAGAGCGGCGGCACCGCAATGTAGACGTGCCCGCGGTCGATCAGCTCGGGCATGTTCCGGAAGAGGAACGTGAGGATGAGCGTGCGGATGTGCGAGCCGTCCACGTCGGCGTCCGTCATCACGATCACGCGGCCGTAGCGGAGGTTGGCGATGTCGAACTCATCACCGATGCCGGTACCGATCGCGGTGATCATCGCCTGGATCTCCGTATTCGAGAGCACCTTGTTGATCCGGTTCTTCTCGGAGTTGATGATCTTGCCCCGCAGGGGGAGGATCGCCTGGTACGTCCGGTCCCGCGCCTGCTTCGCCGAGCCGCCGGCGGAGTCGCCCTCGACGATGTACAGCTCGGCCAGGTCGGGATCGCGCACGGTGCAGTCCGCGAGCTTCCCGGGCAGGGACGAGTTCTCGAGCGCGCTCTTCCGGCGGGTTAGCTCGCGCGCCTTGCGGGCGGCCTGGCGCGCACGCGAGGCGGAGATCGCCTTCTGGACGATCTGGCGCGCGTCCGTCGGGCTCTCCTCGAGAAACTCGGCCAGGCGGGCGTTCACGGTTTGCTCCACGAGCCCGCGGACCCACGGGTTTCCGAGCTTCGTCTTCGTCTGCCCCTCGAACTGCGGATCCCGGAGCTTGACGGAGATGACCGCGGCCAGTCCCTCGCGGACGTCCTCGCCGTCGAGGTTCTCCTCCTTTTCCTTCAGCAGGCCCTTGTCGCGGGCGTACTTGTTCAGCGTCCCGGTCAAGGCGGCCTTGAACCCCGAGAGGTGCGTGCCGCCCTCATGCGTGTTGATGTTGTTCGCGAACGAGAAGACCGATTCGACGTAGGAGCTGTTCCACTGCATTGCCACCTCGACGGTTCCTTGGCCGTTCCCGCCCTCGAAATAGACGATGTGCTTGTGGACAGCGTCCTTCGCCTCGTTGACAAAGGCGACGAAGTCCTTGATGCCGCCTTCTGCATGGAACTCGAGCGTCTCCTCGCCCTCCCGCTCGTCCACGAAGACGATGCGGAGGCCGCGGGTGAGAAAAGCCGTCTCCCGGAACCGCTGGGCGAGAGTCTGCGCGGAGAGCTCGAGCTCCTCGAAGACCTCCGCGTCCGGGAGGTACGAGATCGTCGTCCCGGTGTCATCCTTGCCGGTCTTGCCGACCTCCTCGACCTCGGTGGTCGCCTCTCCGCGTGAGAACTCCTGCCGGTAGATCTTCCCGTCCCGCCGCACCTCGGCGACCAGCGACTCCGAGAGCGCGTTCACGACGGAGACGCCCACCCCGTGCAGGCCGCCGGAGACCTTGTAGCCCTCGCCGCCGAACTTCCCGCCCGCATGGAGCTTCGTCAGGACGACCGTGAGCGCGGGCAGTCCCTGGTCCTCCATGACCCCGACCGGGATGCCCGAGCCCCAGTCGCGCACGGTGACGGAGTTGTCCGGATGGAGGCGCACCTCGATGCGCTCGTTACGTCCCGCGAGGGCCTCGTCGACCGAGTTGTCGACGACCTCGTAGACGAGATGGTGGAGCCCTCGCGCCCCGGTCGAACCGATGTACATGCCGGGTCGTAGGCGAACAGGCTCGAGGCCCTCGAGAACGGTGATGTCCTTGGCGTCGTAACTGGTTTCGGCCATAAAAAATCCCTGCTAAGAGGGAATTTTTCTGTCAGAACCAGTCTATCAGAACGACCGGTCGTCCGGGCGCGTATCCGCACCCGCCAAGCCGGCCGCGGCGGCCCGCGCCGCCGCCTCCCGCAGGCCGGGATCGCGAATGATCGCGGCGATCTCCCCCGCAGCGACGAGAGCACGCTGAGACGGAATCCGCACGGTCCGCCTCGGAGCCTCCACATCCTCCGCGCCGGCCTCCGGAAGCCGCCCCGGCGTGAAGCGGAGGCGCGGTGGAGCCTCTCCGCCGAGTCGCTCGCGCAGCCGTCCGCGGACGGTGCCCTCGAGGTGCGTGAGCTCGAACGCCCAGGCGCTCGAGCTGGTGGCCACATGGAGAGTGCCGTCGCGGCCGATCCGTGCCGGCCAGGCGTTGGCGGCGATCGCCGGCCCGACAGCGTCGGGCCACGCCGCGACCACGTCCGCGATCGCTCCGCCCGGGCCGAGCCGGTCGAGCTCGCGGCGGAAGTCCGGCCCCAGCGGCTCGAGGCTCACACTGGCTCCGCCACGCTGGCGTTTCCCTCGCGCCTGACGGCGACGACGAGCGCAGGCGCAGGTCCGCCTTCCGGAAGCGCATCGGGCGACGTCGCCGTCACGATCGTCTGTCCTCCCGCCGGCAGCGAAGCCAGGAGCGACCGGCGGCGGCCGGCGTCGAGCTCCGAGAAGACGTCGTCGAGGAGCAGGAGCGGCGGCGACCCCCGACGCTCGGCGAGGAAGGCTGCCTCCGCGAGCACCAAGGCCAGGACGGCCGTGCGCTGCTCTCCCTGGGAGCCGAAGCCGCGCAGGTCGCGCCCGCCGGCGCGGATCTCGACGTCCCGCAGATGGGGGCCGAGCCCTGTCGTCCCCCGGCTGAGGTCGCGCTCGAGCCGTGCTCCCAGCTCCGTGAGCGGGAGTCCGTGCTCCTCGTACGTCAGCGTCGCACCTTCGAGGCCGAGCGCATCCGCGGCGGCCGCAAAGCCAGGCCGCAAGGCCGCTACGAGCCTGGCGCGCGCCGCGTCGAGCTCGGCGCCGAGCGTTGCCACCTGCTCGGTCCAGGGATCCAGAGCGTCCCGGTCGGAGACGCCCGCGCGCACGCGGCGGAGGGCTTCGTTCCGCTGCGCGAGGACGCGGCCGTACTCGCCCGAAAGCCCTGCCTGGGACGGCGTAAGGCGGCCCAGCATGCGGTCGAAGTAGGCGCGGCGAACGGCAGGGCCGCCTTTCACGATCGCGAGCCGGTCGGGGACGAACGCGAGAGCGGCAAGGCGCGTCCGAAGCTCCTCGGCCGACGCGAGCGCTGCGCCGTTCAGAAGCAGCCGCTTCCCCTCCCCGGGGGCAATCGTCACTTCGGTCTCGGCGGGAGCGCCCCCTTCCCTTCCCTCGAGCCGCACCCGGGCCGCCGGCTCGCCGAAGCGCACCAGCCGGGGCTCGGCACGCGTGCGGGGCGAGAACCCCTGGGTGCCCACGTGGAGTGCCTCGAGCAGGTTCGTCTTGCCCGCGCCGTTGCGGCCGACGACGAGCACGAGCCCGGCCTGCAAGCCCAGGTCGAGCGCGGCGTACGAGCGGAAGCTCCGAAGCGTGGCGTGCGCGACGATCAGCCGGCCAGCCTGATCGGCATGATCAGGTAGAGGAAGTCGTCGCTCTCGCCGTGCAGCAGCCCCGGCCGCAGGGGGCTGATGAGCTTCAGCCGGGCGGTCTCGTCGGTGACCGACTCGAGCCCGTCGCGCAGGAATTCGGCGTTGAAGCCGATGTCCAGCGTCTCGCCCGCGTAGGCGACGGGGAGCGACTCGCGGGCCTCGCCGACGTCCTGCGTCTGGGCGGAAACCGTCAGCTCGCCTTCCTCGAAGCGGAGTCGCAGCGGCGACTTGCGCTGAGCCAGGAGACCGGTCCGGCGGACGACGTCGAGGAGCTCCTCGCGCGGAAGCTGTACCTCCGCTTCGAACTGCTCGGGGAGGAGCTGCTTGTAGTTCGGGAACTGGCCGTCGATCCGGCGGGCGGTCAACCAGACGCCGTCCACCCCAAAGACCACCTGGTTCTCCTGGACGCCGACCTCGATCGTCTCGGCCTCCGCTCCCTGCCCGATCCGCGCGAGCTCCTGCAGCGCGCGGGCGGGCACGATCGCCTCGAGCTCGCGGCCCGGTCCTCCCGTCAGCGACGTCTCCTTGACGCTGAGCCGGTACGAGTCTGTCGCCGCCATCACCAGCTTGTCTCCCTCGAACCGTACGAGGATCCCGGTAAGCACAGGCCGGGACTCGTCCCTCGAGGCGGAGCGGCCTACACGGCCGATCGTGTCGAGAAACGCCTCTCGCTCGACCGAGAAGGCGTTGTCCGGCTCGACCTCCGGCAGGCGCGGGAAATCCTCCGGCCCGTACGTGTTCAGCGAGTAGGACGCCGTGCCGCAGGTCAGCCGCACCATCCCTTCGTCGGCACGGTGCTCGAGCGTGACCTCCCCGGCCGGCAGGAGCCGCACGATGTCCACGAGAAGCCGGCCCGGCACGACGACCGCGCCTTCCTCCTCGACCTGGGCCTCCAACGAGTCGCGGATGGAGATCTCCATGTCGGTCGCGCTGAGGTGGAGGCGGCCGCCGGCGGCACGCAGCATGATGCCGGCCAGGATCTGCACGGTCGTGCGGGTGGACACTCCACGGCCGACTACCTGGAGCGTCTCCGTCAGCCCGTCCTTTCCGCACACAACCCGCATGGTCGTGGCGGCAACGGTATCTACGAATGTCATTTAAAGAAAACCTCTCGTAGTAGTCGTAGAGAGTGTGGATGTCGGGGAAGACGGTGCGGAGCCGTGTCGTAGTGCGCTCTCGGGCCTGAGGACGGGCCTGTGGACGACCTTGGCTCTCTCAACAGCGAGGACGACGTGCGGGAAAAGCCCACAGATCGGGGGAGCCGTCCCCAGCCTTGTCAACGGGCCTGCTTGATGCGGGCGGTGAGCTCCTGCACCAGCTCGTAGACGTTGCGATCCTCGCGGATGAGCTTCGCGATCTTCGAGGTCGCGTGGATCACCGTTGTGTGGTCGCGCCCGCCGAACTGCTTTCCGATCTTCGGCAGCGAGCTGTCGGTGAGCTCGCGGCAGAGGTACATGGCAACCTGCCGTGGGTAGACGATCTGCTGCGAGCGGCGGTCCCCGGTCAGCTCCTGCATGGACATCCCGAAGCGCTCGACGACCGTGCGCTGGATCCCCTCGACGGAGATCTCGGGCATCTCGCCCTGCGGGAAGACGTCCTTCAGCACTTCCTGCGCGAGCTCTACCGTCATCGGGCGACCCGTAAGCGACGAGAAGGCGACGACGCGTGTCAACGCGCCTTCGAGCTCCCGGATGTTCGTCGAGATCCGACTGGCGATGAAGGTCAGCACCTGCGTGTCCGGCACGTGGATCGCGTCCGTCTTCACCTTCTTGCGCAGGATGGCGATGCGGGTCTCGAGATCGGGTGGCTGGATGTCGGTGATCAGCCCCCACTCGAAGCGGCTGCGCAGCCGCGACTCGAGGGTGGCGATCGCCCGCGGCGGCCGGTCGGACGAGATCACGATCTGCCGGCGGGCCTCGTAGAGGCTGTTGAAGGTGTGGAAGAACTCCTCCTGGATCCGCTCCTTGTGCTCGAAGAACTGGATGTCGTCGATCAGGAGGACGTCGTAGTGGCGGTAGCGTTGCTTGAACCCCTCGATGCGCTTGTCGCGCAGCGAGTTGATGAAGTCGTTCATGAAGGTCTCGCTGGTGACGTACCGGGCCGTGAGGTCACCGGTGTGCTCGGTGACGTACGCGGCGATGGCCTGCAGCAGGTGCGTCTTCCCCAACCCGGTTCCGCCGTAGATGAAGAGCGGGTTGTACGCCTGCGCGGGCGCTTCCGCGACGGCCAGCGCGGCCGCGTGCGCGAAGCGGTTCGACGAGCCGATCACGAACGAGTCGAACGTGTACTTCGGGTTCAGCCCGTCGAGAGATCGCCCCGGCCGCAGCGGGGCATGGAGCTCGTGGCCGGCGGCCGGCGCCGCCGGAATCTCGCGCACGGCGATCCGTACCGCGCGCTCGTCACCGAGCGCGTCCCGCACGATCGCCTCGAGCAGCCCGCGGAAGTGCCCCTCGATCCAGTCGCGCGTGAAGTCGTTGGGAACGAGGAGGACGAAGGCCTGGTCGTCGAGCGACCCGGGGTCGGCGTCGGCGAACCACGTGGTGAACGTCGCGTCGTTCAGCGCGTCGCGCAACCGGGACGTGATCTCGCCCCAAAGTGCGTCCGCACTTAGCTCTGACGCCCGTTGCACGCCGTTGTTCCGCCCCTCCGCCGGTCTACGAGAAGCGGCGACTATAGCAGCGGCGCCGAGCCCGGTTCAATGCCTTCTCCTGGGGAAATCGCCACGAGCAAAAAGTCCGGTTTTGCAGGCGTTTCAACCCTCTCCACACGCTTATCCACAGGTGTGGAAAGGTGGTCGCTTGCGTCCTTTCATGCGCCTTCGCGCCTGTGGATTTCACTCGTGCGCGAAAGCTCTTGCTCGATCGGGCGGGGCGCTGATCTATACTGGTCGCCCGGCCGCCCGAGCGGCCGTTTCGACACCCTCATCTCTCGTGAAGCGAACGTATCAGCCGAATGTGCGCCGGCGGAAGCGTCGGCACGGATTCCGGGCGCGGATGTCGACGCGCGCGGGTCGTGCGATCCTCAAGCGCCGTCGTGCCAAGGGCCGGAAGCGCCTCTCAGCGTGAGCCGGCGCCAGCATCGGCTCTCCCGCTCCCGCGACTTCGACACCGTCTACCGGAAGGGCCGGTCGGTCTCGACCCGGTTCCTCGTCCTCTACTCCTTTCCGCGTGAGGACGATCCCGACGGATCGCCGAGGCTCGGCCTGGCGGTGTCGCGGCAGCTCGGAGGCGCCGTAGAGCGGAACCGGCTGAAGCGCCGGCTGCGAGCCTCGTTCGAGGAGCTCGCGGCCGGGCTGCCCGCCGGCCACGACTACGTCTTGATCGCGAGGCCGGGCCTGGCCGAGGCCGTGGAGAGCCGTAGGTTTCCGTGGTTGACGGAGCGTGTGGACGAGGTCTTCCGCCTCGCCCAGGGGACGGTCGCGTGAAGCACGTCGTCGCGCTTCCGATCCACGCGTACCGCGCTCTCCTCAGCCCCCTGCTCGGGGCGCGGTGCAAGTACCACCCGAGCTGCTCGCGCTACGCGCTCGACGCGCTGTCGGAGTACGGCGTCTTCCGCGGGCTCGTGCTGGCGGGCTGGCGCCTGCTCCGGTGCAACCCCTGGAGCCGCGGCGGCGCCGACTACGCTCGCGACCAGACCCTATTCAAGGCGCGATGAACCCGCTCACCCCGATCGAGAACGTCCTCACCGCCGTCCTCGAGTGGCTGCACACGGCGATCGGCCTCCCCTGGGCGTGGGCGATCATCGCCCTCACGCTGATCGTGCGGATGGTGATCCTGCCGCTCACGATCAAGCAGATCCGCTCGATGCAGCGGCTGCAGGTGCACGCGCCGGAACTGAAGGCGATCCAGCAGAAGTACAAGCACGACAAGCAGAAGATGAACGAAGAGGTCATGAAGTTCTATCGGGAGAACAACGTCAACCCGCTGGCCTCCTGCCTTCCGCTCGTCCTCCAGATCCCGATCTTCATCTCGCTCTACTTCGTCCTCAGGGACTTCAGGACGGAGATCTTCCCGACGTACGAGGCCCAGGGCGAGACCGTCGTCGACCTCGGCTGGCTCGGGATCGTCCCGAACATCGACGCGAGCATCACGACCCACTGGAGCGGGTGGCTCCTGCTCGCGATCGCCACGGTCAGCACGTTCGCCTCGATCTACTTCATGCCGACCGGGACGAACCCTCAGCAGCGCTGGATCATGCTGGTGCTGCTGCCCGTCTCGCTCCCGGCGTTCGTCCTCTTCTTCGCGCCCAGCGAGGGCTTCCCGATCGGCCTCATGCTCTACTGGTCGACGACGAACCTCTGGACCGTCGGCCAGGGGCTCGTCACTCGCAGGCTCGTGCCGAAGCCCCAGCCGGCGCCCAAGCGGACGTCTCGGACGCCTCCCAAGGCTGCGCCGGCGGCCGAGGATGGAGCGCCTGCAGCCGCCTCCGGCGAGGCTCCTCCGAAGCCGGCCGGCGGCGGTCAGCAGCGCGTGAAGCGGCGGAAGAAGAAAGGTCCCAGGGCCAGGCGATGAGCGAGCCGGAGCGCCAATCCGTGGACGACGGCGTCGTCGAGAGCGAAGGCGAGACCGTCGGCGAGGCGAAGTGGACGGCTCTGCGCGAGCTCGAGCGGCGCTTTCCCGGCCTCGACAAGGCGCGGGTCCGCTTCACCGTCCTCTCGGAGGGCGAGCGCGGCCTGCTCGGCGTCGGGCAGGTCCCGGCCCGGGTGCTGGCCAAGGTGGACGAGGTCGGGCGGCCGGCGCCGCCGGCCGCCGAGGAGCTGGGGTCGCCGTCCGCCAAGCTTCGCGAGGTCCTCGAGCAGGTTTGCGCGGCCCTCGGTGCCCCCTGCCGGATCGACATCACCGAGGACGAGGAGTCCATCACGGCCACGTTGACGGGCCCGGACCTCGGCTTGGTGATCGGCAAGCGCGGCCACACGATCGATGCGATCCAGTACCTCGCGAACACCATCCTCTGGCGCGGTTCCGAGGGGGAGCGCAAGGAAGTCGTCGTCGACGCGGCGGGATACCGCGAGCGGCGCCGGGGCGCTCTCGAGGACATGGCCGAACGAGCGGCCACCGACGTGCTGCAAAGCGGCCGCTCGGTCGCGCTCGAGCCGATGACCGCCGTCGAGCGGAAGATCGTCCACGTCCACCTCGCCGAGCGGGAGGACGTCGCCACCTCGAGCGAGGGGACGGAGCCGAACCGCCGCGTCCTGATAGCACCGGCCTCTCGGGATTGACGGCCGGGGACCCGCGGCTCGGCCACTGGCTCGAGGCGCTGCTCGCCGAGCCGGGCCTGACTGCGGTTCGCGACCCCGACGAAGCCCGCCGGGTCCACCTCGAGGACGCTCTCGCCGCCGCCGAGCTCGTCGAGTCGGGCCCGGTCGTGGACGTGGGCTCGGGCGGAGGGTCTCCGGGCATTCCGATCGCCGCCGCCAGGCCTGAGCTCCGGGTCGACCTGGTCGAGGCGCAGCGACGGAAGTGCGCCTTTTTGGAGTCGGCGTCAGGGGCCTTCCCGAACGTCCGGGTGGTCTGCGCGCGAGCCGAAGAGCACGGCCGGGGCGACGGGCGTGACGCCTACGGCGCCGCGGTGGCACAGGCCCTGGCTTCGCCGCCCGTCGCGCTGGAATGGTGCCTCCCGCTCACGTGCCCCGGGGGCCGCGTCGTGCTGCTCACCGGCGAGGCCGATCTCGACCGCTTGGCCGCGGTCGCCGCCGTCGTCGGGGGCGGGCGGCCCAAGGTGGTGCCCCTGGCAGGCTCCGAACGGCGCTCGCTCGTGGTCGTCCCGAAGGTGGCACCGACCCCCGAGCGCTTCCCGCGCCGCCCTGGGATGGCCCGGAAACGTCCTCTCGCCTGACTAGCATCGGCGTCATGGGGACGGTCTTCGCGCTCGCGAACCAGAAGGGCGGCGTCGGCAAGACCACGACGGCCGTGAACGTCGCCGCGTGCCTCGCCGAGGCCGGCGCCACGACGCTCGTCGTCGATCTCGACCCGCAGGCGAACGCGACGTCGGGTCTCGGCGAGCGGGCGAACGGCACCTCGACCTACGACCTCCTCGACGGGGCGCCGCTCGAGGAGCTCGCGCACGAGACGGGCGTCCCCAACCTCCACCTCGTCCCGTCGCGCCCGGAGCTCGCGGGGGCCGTCGTGGAGCTCGCGCGCCGCGACGACGGCGAGACGTTCCTCCCGGATGCGCTCGCCCCGGCGCGCGGCCTCTACGACTTCGTCTTCATCGACTGCCCGCCGTCGCTCGGCCCGCTCACCGTGAACGCGCTCGCGGCGACCGACCGGGTGCTCGTGCCCGTGCAGTGCGAGTACTACGCGCTCGAAGGTCTCGCCCAGCTCCTGCACTCGATCGAGCTCGTGCGAACCAGGCTGAACCCGAGGCTGGAGCTCGCCGGGATGATCCTGACCATGGTCGACGGTCGCACGCGCCTCGCCGCCGACGTCTCGGCGGAGGTACGCCGGCACTTCGGCGGCCTCGTCTTCGACGCCGTCGTCCCGCGGAGCGTTCGCCTCGCCGAGGCCCCGAGCCACGGCCTGCCGATCACCGTCTACGACCGCGGCTCCGCGGGAGCCGACGCCTACTACCGGGTGGCGAGCGAGCTTGTCGGCCGCGGCTAACCCCAGTCCACGGCGCGGCCTCGGCCGCGGCCTCGAGGTGCTCATGGGCGGCGCTGCGGCCACCTCGGAGCTCGTCCAGGTTCCCGTCGGCTCGATCCGTCCGAACTCGCGCCAGCCTCGCCGCCGGCTCGACGGCGAGGGCATCGACGAGCTGGCCGAGTCGATTCGCGCCCAGGGTCTTGTCCAGCCGGTGGTCGTCAGGGCCTCGGCCGAAGGTGGCTACGAGCTCATCGCCGGCGAGCGGCGCTGGCGGGCGGCGCGCGCGGCGGGCCTGGCCACGGTGCCGGCGCTCGTGCGCGAGACCGACGACCGCGACTCCCTGCTTCTGGCGCTCGTCGAGAACGTCGCCCGCGAGGATCTGTCGCCGGTGGACGAAGCCAGGGCGTACGCCGTCCTGATGGACGAGTTCGGGCTCGGCCTCGGCGAAGTCGCCGAGCAGGTGGGGCGCTCGAAGCCGACGGTCTCGAACCGGGTGCGCCTGCTCGAGCTTCCCGACGACGTCCTCGGGCTCGTCGAGCGGGGACAGCTCTCCGAGGGCCACGCACGGGCCGTGCTGGCCGTTCCCGACGACGAGGAGCGTCGCCGGCTTGCCAGGCGCATCGTCCGCGGCGGCATGTCGGTTCGAGCGGCGGAGCGGGCGGCGCGCTGGGCGGGCGCGAGGACGAAGCCGCGCCGCCGACAGCCCGTCCATCCGGCTCTCGCCGAGCGGGCGCGCGAGGTCCTCCGCCGCCTGACCGAGGCCGACGCGAAGGTCGTCACGGGCCGTGTCGAGCTCTACTTCGAGGACGAGGTCGAGCTCGAAGAGATCGTCGAGGCGCTCGAGCGCGCCTCGCTACAATCTTCCGGCGCGGGCGATTAGCTCAGTCGGTTAGAGCGCCGCTCTGATAAGGCGGAGGTCCCTGGTTCGAATCCAGGATCGCCCACTTTCGCGCGCCGTCGTTTGCCGGGTCGGACCGAGGTTCCGGTTCCGGAGGGCGCGGCTATGATCAGTCGAAGCCCCGCCCATGCAGGAGATGGTCATCTACGGCGTGAGCTTCGACATGGTCGGCAAGCAGCCGATCGTCTTGCTGAAGACCGCCGACGGGAACAAGTTCTTGCCGATCTGGATCGGTCATCCGGAGGCGGCTGCGATCCTCATGAAGCTGCAGGGCGCCGCGACCCCGCGGCCGATGAGCCACGACCTCTTCACGGACATCCTCTCCCAGCTCGAGGCCCGCGTCGTCAAGATCGCGGTCACGGAGCTCCGCGAGAACACGTTCTACGCGCAGATCACGGTCGCCGTCGACGGCACCGAGATCGAGATCGACTCCCGGCCCAGCGACGCCATCGCCCTCGCCGTCCGGGCGGACGCGCCGATCTTCGCCGCCGAGTCCGTCATCGAGGAGAGCGCGATCGAGTTCGAGCACGAGGACGTGAACGAGGAGGAGGTCGTCGAGGAGTTCAAGAAGTTCCTCGACGAGGTCAAGCCGGAGGACTTCGGGACGGACTAGGGCTCGAGCTCGCGCTTCGTGAGGGCGAGCAGGCTCGTGAAGAGCTCGCGGAGGCCGGCCTCGGAGAGCGGGCCTGGGTTCTCGGCGGCAAGCGCGTCCAGGAGGCGCTCCTCACGGTTGCGGTCGACGAAGTCCCATCCCTGCGCCAGCTTGTGCTCCCGCAGCTCCCGGACGAGCTCGAGGCGGCGGTTCACGGTCGCGAGGACGGCCAGGTCGGCCTCGTTGATGCGCTCGCGGAGCTTGCCCACGAGCGGGTCGTGATCAGGGCCGCTCGGCCGCATGGCTCCAAGGATAGGCGGTCACGGGCCCGCGGACCAGGAGAGAACGAGCACGAGAAGCGCGAGACCGTTGTACGCCGAGTGTCCGATGACGGACGGCCAGAGGCTCGCCGAGCGCAGCCGGACCCAGGCGAGGCCGATGCCGAAGAAGACGAGCGGCGGGAGCGCCCCGAGCACGCCGTGGACGAGGCCGAAGATGGCGCCGGTGACGAGAATGGCGACGAGCCCTCCGTAGAGCATGAGCACGCGGACGCCGAGCCCGCGAAAGAAGAGCTCCTCGGCGAAGGGCCCCAGCAGGACGAGCACGAGGGAGTTCGCCACGAAGGCGCCGGCGTGCTCGGGCTGCCACCGGTCGGCGCCGTAGCCCTGGTCCTCGCCCCCGTGGAGGAACGGCTCGACGGCGACGGCGATGATGGTCGTGGCGATGACGACGGCCACCACGATGCCGAGCCAGCGGAGCCGAAACCGGCGGAAGCCGAGCGCATTCGGCGCGCTGGGATACGCGCTCGCGATCGCGAACGAGACGCCGATCATCAGCCCGTAGAAGATCAGGCCCCCGATCGCCAGGTCGGCGTCGAAGAGGACGTCTTCCTCATCCGAGCCCGCGCCTTCGGCCGCACCGTAGAAGCCGAGGAGGACGAGGAGGCTTGCGAGTCCCAGCCAGGTGACTGCGGGCCAGGTCTTATGCCTGCGCAAGCGCCTGCTCGAAATCGGCGACGATGTCCTCGGCGTCCTCGCAGCCGACGGAGAGGCGCAGGAGGCCGGGCGAGATGCCGGCTGCAGCCAGCTGCTCCTGCGAGTACTGGCGATGGCTCGTCGAGGCCGGGTGATGGAGCACCGTGTCCACACCGCCGAGGCTCGTCGCTCTCCCGCAGAGCTCGAGTGCGTCGAGGAATCGCTCGCCCGCCTCGCGCCCGCCGGCGAGCTCGAAGGCGAGCATGCCTCCGAACCCGTCGAGCTGCCGCCGGGCGAGCTCGTGCTGCGAGAAGCTGTCGAGGCCCGCGTAGTAGACGCCGGCGACCTCCGGCCGGCTCTCGAGGAAGCGGGCGACGGCGAGCGCGTTTGCACTCGCGCGCTCCAACCGGAGCGCTAGCGTCTTCAGGCCCCGCCTGACCAGGAAGGCCGGGAAGGGATCGAGCACCGAGCCGACCTCGATCTGGTGGGCCCGCGCGGCGGCGACGAGGTCGCCTCGCCCGGCGACGACGCCCGCCATGACGTCGTGGTGCCCGTTCAGGTACTTCGTCGCCGACTCGCAGACGAGGTCGGCGCCGTGCTCGAGCGGCCGGCAGAGGACAGGCGAGGCGAACGTGTTGTCGACGATCAGGAGCCCGTCTCCCTTCGTCGCGGCGATCGCCGCGAGATCGGCGAGCGGGAAGCCGGGATTCGCCATGGTCTCGACGTAGCGCACGCGCGCCGGCCGCGCCCAGGCGGCCGGGTCGGTGGCGTCCAGGTAGGCGATCTCCACGCCGCGCGGGCGGAGCTGGGACTCGGCGAGCTGGTACGTCGTCCCGTAGAGCTGCTGCGGCAGGAGCAGCGTGTCGCCGGGAGCGAGCGCAGAGTGGAGCGCCGCGCTGATGGCCCCCATGCCCGATGCGAAGCACTGCGCCGCCTCGGCTCCCTCGAGCTCGGCCATGACCGCATTGAGCTCCTCGACCGTCGGGTTGCGGAGGCGCGAATAGGTGAAGCCGTACTCCTCCTCGGCGATGACGGCTCCGAGCTCGGCGACGCGCTCGAAGGAGAACGTCGTCGAGGCCACGATCGGGCCGACCACCGGCGTGCCGGAGCCTTCCGGCAAAGCCGGCGTGTGGATGGCGCGCGTCGAGAGGCCGAGCCTGCGCTTGCTCATGGTCGCCGGCCCAGTCCGAGCCGTTCCGGGAGCGTAGCGAGCGGCACGGGCTCGAAGGCCATCCCTGCGGCGGCTGCGCCCTCGCGGTCGCCGTCTCCGTCGCCGATGTGGAGCGCCCGCCCTGGTGCGACACCCAGGCGCTCGAGCGCGACGACGAATACGCGCGGGTCCGGCTTCGCGGCGCCGGCTTCGGCGGAGCTGACGATCTCGGCGAAGTAGCCGGTCAGCCCCGCCCGCTCGAGATGAGCGCTGAGGGACACGTCCCAGTTGGAGACGCAGGCGAGGACGAGGCCGGCCTGTCGGAGGCGGTCGAGCGCGGTCGCAGCTTCGGGCAGGGGCCGGAAGACGATGGCGGCGAGAAACGCCGGAGCGAACTCGGCCGGGTCGAGCTCGGCGCGAGCGTGCTCCAGGAAGACGGCGGTGCACCGCGTGCCGAGGTCGGCGAGGCTCTCGGCGTCCCGGCCCTCGAGCGTGCGCGGAAGGTAGTACGCGACCTCGGCCTGGAACGCAGCCGCGACCTCGTCCAGCTCGCGGTCGACGCCCCGCTCGGCGAGGGACGTCTGCAGGCGCGGCGCCGGGTCGTCGAGCTCGACGAGCGTCCCCATCGCGTCGACGGTGATCGCGTCGAGCGCGCTAGCCGTCGTTTTGGAAGGCATCCGGGTGCAGGGCCTTGGCGACCCGCTCCAGGGCCTGCGCGACGTTGGGGCCGGCCCGCTGGACGAGGTCCGACGGGAGCACGCGGACGCGCCCCTCCTCGACGGCCGTGAGCTTGCGGGTCCGCGGGTCGTCCCGCAGGCTCCGCAGGGTCACGCGGCTGTCCGAGGTTGCGAGGTAGACGTCCGGGTCGAGCCGCAGGATGCGGCTGAGCGGGACCGGGTCGACGCCTGGCGTCTCGCCGGCGATGCTCTCGCCGTTCGCCCGCACGATCAGGTCCCCGAGCAGGGACCGCAGCGGGACCGTGACGAAGAAGCCCGTGTCCACGAAGGTCGTCACCGGCTCGTCGGCGATGCGGTCCTCGACGACCGCGATGTCCGACCGGATCCTGGAGGCGAGGGCCCTGGCGTTGACCGGCTCACCGACGAGGAAGCCGAGCTCGAGGGTCGCGCGGAGAACGTCGTCGACCGACGAGCCCGGCTGGACGTAGAGCGGCGCCTCGGTCTCCCGGCGAATCCGTGAGACGTCGAGCTGGTCGGTGGTCGGCGCCGCGACGAGCAGGTCCGGCTCGAGTTCGACGACCTCGTCGGTGCGGATGCGAAGGTTGGGCGAGACGACCTCGACCGCCGCGGGCGGAGCCTGCCTCGGCCCGTCGCCCTTGGGAATCCCCGCAGGGATGCCCACTAGCCGATCGCGGGCTCCGAGGGCGATGATCAGCTCCGCAGCTCCCGCGTCGAGCGCGACGATGCGCTCGGGCCGGCTCGGGACGACGGCGGGCTCCTCTCCGGCTCCACGCACGGTGACGGGGTATGGCTGCTCGAGCTCTCCAAGCGGCTCCGATCGCTCGCCGCAGGCAGCGGCCCCCAGGAGCAGGGCCAGCGCGAGAGGGAGCAGGAGGCACGTTCTCATGTCGGTTGGCACTATGGCGAAGATGCGGCTGTTCACGCAGGAGGAGGCGAATGCGCTGCTCCCGGATGTGCGAGCCCTGGTCGAGCGCCTGGTCCAGGAGCGGCGCGCGCTCGTCGCGCTCGGCGAGGAGCTGGAGGCGATGCAGGCGCTGATCGGCGGGAACGGCGGTAGTCTCGATCCGAGCCGCATCGGCGAGCTCCAGGAGGCTGTGGCGCAGGCGGCCGCCGGACTCACTGCGCTCGTCGACGAGCTGCACGAGCTCGGCGTGCAGGTGAAGGACCTCGATCGGGGCCTCGTCGACTTCCCCGCCCGTCATCCTGAGCGCGGCGACACCGTCCTGCTCTGCTGGGAGTTCGGCGAGGCCGAGGTCGCCCACTGGCACGACATAGACGCCGGGTTCGCCGGCAGGAAGCCGCTCCCCTTCTAGAGAACTCCGTGCCGATGGACACCGAGTGGATCGAGCGGCTGGCAGTCGCCGGAGTCGTGCTGCTCGCGACCCTGGTCGCCGCCCGCATGGCCGACCGGATGATCGCGAGACGGTTCGAGCTGCGCCCCGAGACGCTGACCGTCTACCGCGTCGTCCGCCGGAGCGTGCTGGCGGTCATCGTGGGCGTCGGCGTGCTGAGCGCGCTGCTCGTCATCCCGCAGGTGCGCGCCGTGGCCGGGAGCATTCTCGCCTCCTCCGCCGTGATCGCGCTCGTCGTGGGCCTGGCCGCGCAGACGACGCTGTCGAACTTCGTCGCCGGGATCCTCGTGGCGTTCGCCCGGCCGCTCCGGCTCGGCGACAACGTCGCCGTCGCGGGCGCGTCAGGCACAGTTCAGCAGATCGGGCTCACGTACACGGTCATCCGCGCTGCCGACGGCGCGCGGTACTACGTCCCGAACACGAAGCTTGCCTCGGATACCATCAGAAATGCGACCATCGCGGATGCGGAGCATCTGGTTGCGGTGAAGGTCGCCCTGCCACTCAGCGCCGACCTCGATCGTGTGCTCGAACTCCTCCTCGCGGAGGCAAAACAACTTCCCGATGACGTGATCGTGCGAGAACCGAATGTCTACGTGAGCCAAGTGGATCAGGCCGAGGCGGTGGTGACGGTAGAGGCCTGGGCCAGGCGGGCGTCACAGGCGACCGAGCTCGCCTCGACGCTTCGCCGGGCGATCGTCGAGCGGCTCAAGGCCGAGGGGATCTACGGATGACCGGCAACGGCCGAAACGGGCCGAGGAACGGCCGGAACGGCAACGGCAAAAGCGGCAACGGCTACCGGGCGGTGGACAACCGCAACCGCCGCCGCCGCCGCAACCGCCGCCGCCGCGACAAGATCCAGTCGCGGCGTTTCGTGCTCGTCACGATCATCGCGCTCGTCCTCACCGGTGGCGGGGTCCTCACGGCAGCCGCCTTCACGGGCGCGCAGGCCTTCCTCAACAGCTGCTCGCTGGCCTCGCTGAAGCCGGTGTCGATCGGTGAGAACTCCTTCGTCTATGCGGCAGACGGCTCCGTACTCGGCTCGATTCCGGCGGAGCAGAACCGCCAGCCGATCGCGCTGGACCAGATGTCGCCGGTGCTCGCGCAGGCCACCGTCGCCATCGAGGACAAGCGCTTCTACTCGCACTCCGGCATCGACTTCGAGGGCATTGCCCGCGCCGCCTTCGAGAACATCCAGCAAGGCGAGATCGTCCAGGGCGGCTCGACGCTGACCCAGCAACTCGTCCGAAACCTCTACATCGGGCGCGACGTCTCCTGGGAGCGAAAGACCAAGGAAGCATGCCTCGCCCTGAAGATCGAGGACGAGGGCCTGCCGAACATCTGGGGCAGGGCGCCGGCCGGGCTGACCCCCGACGAGCTGAAGCGATGGCGCAAGGAAAGGATCCTCGAGACCTACCTGAACCAGGTCTATTTCGGCGCTCACGCCTACGGCGCCGAGGCGGCCGCGCAGACCTACTTCTCGAAGCCTGCAGCGAGGCTGAACCTCCAGGAGGCGGCTCTGCTCGCCGGGCTTCCGCAGGCGCCGTCCCTCTTCGACCCGTTCCAGGACCCCGAGTCGGCGCTGGCGCGCCGGAACGACGTCTTGCGGGCGATGCGGGACGACGACTACATCAGCGAGTCGGCCTATCAGGCCGCCGTCGCGCAGCCGCTCGAGCTCAAGCGGGGGAGGATCTACACGAGGATCCGGGAGCCGTTCTTCTTCAGCTACGTGCGCGAGCTGCTGATCGACGAGTACGGAGCAACGACCGTCCGGGGCGGGGGCCTGAAGGTCTACACGACGATCGACCCGCGCTACCAGAAGATCGCCATCGAGTCGATGAAGTCCGTGCTGAACCAGCGGAGCGACCCCGCCTCCGCGATCGTCTCCATCAACCCCGCGAACGGCGCGATCCGGGCGATGACCGGCGTCGTCCCCGGCAAGAAGGAGATCCAGTTCAACCTGGCGGCCCAGGGGCGGCGGCAGTCCGGGTCCGCGTTCAAGACCTTCGTGCTGACCGAGGCGATCCGGCAGGGGATCAACCCGTACTCCACGAGGTACCTGTCGGCACCGTTCCACTGGCAGCCGGACCCGAACTCCGAGCCGTGGGACGTGGCGACCTACAGCCACTCGTACATCGGGGCCGTGCCGATCGCGACCGCCACGCTCAGCTCCGACAACACCGTCTTCGCGCGCCTGACGCTGGACGTGGGGCCCGAGAACGTCGTCAGGATCGCCAAGCGGATGGGCATCCAGACGGAGCTGCTCCCGGTGGCGTCCATCGGCCTCGGGTCGAACGCCGTCTCGCCGCTCGAGATGGCTTCGGCGTACGCCACCCTCGCGGCCGGGGGCGTCCACTCCGAGCCGATGGCGATCCGCCGCGTCGTGCTGGCGGACGGCACCGTCGACAGGGACGCCGGCTGGGGAGTCTCGAAGCGCAAGCGCGTCATGCCCGACGGGGTCGCCTACGAGGTGACGCAGATCCTGCAGAACAACGTCACCGGTGGCACCGGCACGGGCGCGTACTACGGCGATCCGGCGGCGGCCGGAAAGACCGGTACTACGGACAACTCGGCCGACGCATGGTTCGCGGGCTACACGCCGAAGGCGTCCACCGTGGTCTGGGTCGGCTATCCGAACGCCCAGATCTCCATGACGAGCGTGCACGGGATCACGGTCACCGGCGGCTCGTTCCCGGCGTCCATCTGGCGGGCCTTCATGTCCCGCGCGCTGCGTCACACGCGGCAGGTCGGCTGGTCCCAGCCGAAGCATCCCGCGGTCTGGCTGTCGTTCCAGGGCGAGTTCGCCTTCGTCGGTGCGCCGGCCGAGCCGAAGAAGGACAAGGACAAGGACGAGGGAACGGACGGGGACTCGCCCCCGACGACGACGGCGCCCCCGCCGACGACGACTGAGCCACCCCCCACCACCACCGAAGGCCGGTAGCCGCACCGCGGGCCGGGCGCTCGTCGCAGGAGCGCTCGTCCTGGCGCTCACGGCCGCGGCCGTCGCCTTCGCCTTCCCCTCCGCGTCGCCCCTCGTGCCCGAGCACGACGGGGGCGACTCGACCTGGGCGTGGCTCTACCTCGGCGCGCTGACCGCCGCGTTCGCCGCGTACCTCGCCGGCCTCGCCCTCCTGAGCAGGGCCGGGGGCATCGCGCGCCGGAACGCCGTCGTCGCGCTCGCCTGCGCGCTCCAGCTCCTTCCTCTCGCGGGCCCCGTGCTCCTGTCCACGGACGTCTACACGTACTGGGACTACGCCCGCATCTCGACCGAGCACGGCGGCAACCCGTACGTGGACGTACCGAGCGACTACCCCGACGACGTCGCGTACCCGCTCATGGGCTCCTACTGGTACGACACCTCGTCGGTCTACGGTCCGGGGTTCACGCTCGCATCCGAGGCTCACGCGGTGGCCGTGGGCGAGTCGGCGGACGCCGCGTCGTGGACGTACCGGGTGCTGGCTGCGGCGGCGATGGTCGCTCTCGTCCTGCTCGCCACGCGGCTCTCGGCGCGACCCGCCTTCGCCGCGGCGTTCGTCGGCTGGAACCCGCTGCTCGCCGTCCACTTCGCGGGAGGCGGCCACAACGACGCCTGGATGATGGCCTTCGTCCTCGCGGCGCTTGCTCTCGCCGCCGCGGGAAGGACGGCGCTGGCCGGTGTCTCCTGGGCGCTGGCGATCGCGATCAAGTGGGTGCCGCTCGTCTTCCTGCCCCTCCGCCTGCTCGAGGCGCGGAGGACCGGGCGGCGGATCGACCACCGCGGCCTGGCGCTGGGGCTGGCCGTAATCGTGGCGATTGCCACATGGCGGTACGGCCTCTCGTGGCTGGGGGCTGTCGGGCCGCTGGCGTCGAACCTCGCCGAGGACCGCGCCCGCTACGCGATTCCGATGCGGGTGGCGTCGATCGGGCTTCCGGAAGCAGGAGTTGCGGCCGCCTTTGCAGTGGCGTTCGTCGTCGCCTACGGCTGGCTTCTGCGGGAGGCCTGGCGTGGGCGGGCGCGGCTGGCGCTCACGGCGGGGCTCCTGCTCGTGGGCACGTCGTGGCTCGTGCCGTGGTACGCGGTCTGGGCCGTGCCGCTTGCCGCCGTGGAGGAGGATCGAACGGCCCGCGCGCTCGCGCTCGCGCTGTCCGCCTATCTCCTTCGCGACGCTGTGCCGTTGTAGCGCAGTACGGTACGGGCGTCGTGGGAGCGTTGATCTCCGTCGCCGAGGCGCAGCGGCTCATTCTCGAGCGGGCGAAGCCGCTCGGGGCCGAGCGGGTGCCGATCGAGCGCGCGTCCGGGCGGGTACTCGCGGAGGGCGCCGCCGCCGCCGTCGACCTGCCGCCCTTCCCCAGCTCGGCCATGGACGGCTATGCGGTTCGCTCCGCCGACACCGAGGGCGCGCCGGTGACGCTCCCCGTCGTCGCCAGGATCCCTGCGGGCAGCCCGGCCCCGCGCCCGCTGGCCCCGGGCGAGACGATGGCCATCGCTACGGGTGGCGCCGTCCCCGAAGGCGCGGACGCCGTCGTTCCGATCGAGATGGTAGAGGAGAGCGAGCGCGGGCTGACCGTCTCGAAGCCCGTGCCGGCCGGCGCGAACGTTCGCGAGCGCGGCGGCGACGTCAGGGTGGGCGAGAGCGTTCTCGAGGCGGGGGTCGTGCTCGGCCCCGGTCAGGTAGGGGCGCTAGCGGCCGCGGGCGTCGCGGAGGTGCAGTGCACGAAGCGTCCGCGCGTCGGCATCCTCGTCACCGGCTCCGAGCTGCGCCAGCCCGGTGAGGAGCTCGAGCCCGGGCAGATCTACGAGTCGAACGGGCTCCTGCTCGCGACGGCGCTGCAGCTTGCGGGCGCCGTGCCGGCGCAGCTCGGGGTCGTCGCGGACACGGAGGAGGAGCACCGGCGCACGATGGAGCGGGCGCTGCTCGGGTTCGACATGCTCGTGACCACCGGCGGTGCCTCGGTCGGGCCGCACGACCTCGTGCGGAAGGTGCAGGAGGGCCTCCGGGTCGAGGAGGTCTTCTGGGGCGTCGCGATGAAGCCTGGAAAGCCCGTTGCCTTCGGCGTTCGTCGCGACCACCTCGTGTTCAACCTTCCGGGCAATCCCGTGTCGGCGCTCGCCACGTTCGAGCTCCTCGTGCGGCCCGCCGTCAACGCCCTTCTGGGCGTCCCCCGGCCGCTGCCCGTCTTCCGGCCGGGCAGGCTTGCCACGGCTGTCGGCCGGAATCCCGACCGCGACGAGTTCGTCAGGGCGACGCTGACGTGGGACGCGGACGAGCCGCTGCTGAGCCCCGTGCTCGGCCAGGAGTCGCACATGATCGTGAGGACGGGTCGTGCCGCGGCTTTGGCCTGGATCCCGGCCGGCGATGGGGAGCTTCCCGCCGGCTCGGCCGTCCGCTTCCTGGGGCTCTAGCCCGCGTCACGGGTTCTTCGCCCGGTCTTCCTGCGAGTCGACGGCGACGAGATGCCGCCGGCGTGATCGCCGAACGGCGAGAACGACCTGGCGGCCGGCTTCCCTGAACGGTCCCGGTGTCCGCTCGCCCACGTCCGGATAAGGCGCGTACGTCCGGAGCGCGACCGCCCCGACCTGGCTGGCCGCCGCCCCCCAGGCCAGGAACGCGACGACGAGCGGCACCGGCACGTAGCCGACGGCCGTGAGGGCGATCAGGTACCAGATGGCGTCGAGCCCCATCCCGAAGCGGACGGCGAAGGACGCGAGCAGGAGCAGCGGCCCGGCGAAGCCGAGCGCGTAGACCGCGATCTGGACGAGGCGTCCGCGATCTCGCACCTGGGGAAGCCAGAGCCAGGCGTGCAGCGAGGGGAGCACGAAGAGCAACGAGTAGGGGTTGACGGCGGTGACGACGAGCGCCACGACCGCCAGGACGAGCATTGCCGCCAGATGGCCGCCGAGCTCCTCTTGCCGCGCTATGGAGCGCGTGGGCGCGAGGCGCGGCCTGACGACCAGCCAGGCGAGAGCCGAGATCCCGAGCAAGGTGGCAAGCGCGGCAACCGGCCAGTCGCCGGCCGCCGCCGTCTCGGGCCCGATCGGCCTGTTCTCGCCGTTGGGCAGGATGCCGACCGCCACGAAGAGCGCGAAGAGGAGCCCCATCCAGATCCAGACAGCCAGGCGGCTGAGGTAGCTGCGCAGCGCGGGCAGGAGCGCGATGTGGCGGCGGCGGCAGCGTGCGAAGAGATCGACGGTCGCGGCGAGGAAGGGAATGAGCGCGGCGACGAGCAGGAGCTGGAGGGTCCAGCCGTAGAGGAGGCGGGTCCCGAAGTAGAGGTACGACTGCGTGCCGCTTGCGACCTCGGCGGACTCGTCGAGCGACGTGACGAGCATCTGGGTCGCACGCCCGAGCTCTCCGAGGCGGTTCTCGTTGAGGTCGCCGAGCGTGTCGCCGTCGGCCGGGCGGGGGCGGCTGCCCCCTGTCGTCACGGTCACGGCCGGCATGCCGCGCGAGACGAACGGCGCCTGCTCGTAGAAGCTGAACGGAAAGGCGAGGTCGACCAGCTGCGCGAGTGCCCCGGGCCGGTTCGGCTCTCCGCCTGCCTGCGCGGCGATCGACTCGTCGACGGTGGCGAGGAGGGTCGGGCTCGGGACCCGCGGCGTGTCTCCGGCGAACTCGATCCGCGGATGGCCGCCGCTTCCGATCGCGTCGAGGTTCACCAGGGCGGCGATCCGGTCGGCGTAGAGCTCGCTCTCCGCGAAGTAGGCCGCCCCCAGCCCGCCGTATGCGCCGCCGTCCGTCGAGACGAGGACGATCGGGTGCGCGTGCGCCCCGCTGCCGAGATCCCGCGCCAGCTCGAGGAGCGCGCCCGTTCCCGACGCGTTGTCGTCGGCCCCCGGCGAGACGCCGGTGTTGTCCCGGTGCGCGAGCACGACGATCGCGCGCTGGGCCTGGGCGGCGGCGGGCCCGCTGCGGGGCGCGAGCGCGACGAGGTTGACGAGCTCTTCCGTCCCGAGGCCCGGGATCTCCGCCGAGAACGTCTGGCGCTCGACCATGAAGCCGTAGCCTTCGAGCTGTTCCTCGACCCAGTCGGCCGCCTGCTGCTGCCCCTCCGTGCCCGGGGAGCGGTCCGGAAACCGTGTGAGCTCCGTGGTGAACTGCACCGCGGTCTCCTGGTCGAAGAAGGGCTGTGCCCGGGGTGGCGGGAGCGCGTCGGGCCTGCCGACGCTGAAGGCGGCCACGAGCACGGGAACGGCGACGACGAGCCACGCGGCGCGATAGATGCGCGTCGAGACCGGCCGCTCCAGGGACCCGCGCCGCGGCCGATGGCGTGGCGCTTCTGCGGCCATGAGCCCGCCAAGTCTAGCCCGTACGGATGCGGCCCCTATCCTGTACCTGAGCCATGGAAGCGCGACCCACGGTGCTCCTCGTCGACGACGAGGAGTCGGTTCAGAAGCTCCTCACCTACCCGCTCGAGCGCGAGGGCTACCGCGTCGTGCAGGCGCGGGACGGCGAGGAGGCGTTGCGGCGCTACCGGGAAGGTCCCGTCGACCTCGTCGTCCTCGACCTCATGCTCCCCCGTCTCGACGGCCTTGCCGTGTGCCGCCGGCTGCGGGAGGAGCGGAGCACGGTTCCCATCGTCATGCTGACGGCCAGAGGCGACGAGGGGGACAAGGTTCTCGGCCTGGAGCTCGGCGCCGACGACTACATCACGAAGCCCTTCTCGATCAGGGAGTTCATGAGCCGGGTGCGGGCGCTCCTCCGGCGCGCGCAGCTGCCTCCGGCCGGCTCGCCTGCCCAGATGCTCGAGGTGGACGGCGTCAGGATCGACACCGCCAGGCGCACGGTCGAGGCGCGGGGCGCGCCGGTCCAGCTCACGTATCTGGAGTTCGAGCTCCTGCGCTTGCTGGCGGCGAGCCCCGGGCGCGTTTTCACGCGAAAAGCGCTGCTGGACGAGCTCTGGGGCGGCTCGGAGTTCCGCGATCCGCGGACGATCGACGTCCATGTCAGGCACCTGCGGGAGAAGATCGAGCGGGATCCCAGCGAGCCCGAGCTGATCTTCACCGTTCGCGGTGCCGGCTATCGCTTTCGCGACGTCCGATGAGGAGCCCCCCGCTCGTCAGCCTGAGCGTCAAGGTCGGCCTCGTCCTCTTCGCCGTCGTGGCCGGAGCGCTGGCGATCGTCTATCTGGCCGTCGTCCCCCAGCTCGAGAACCGGCTGGTGGACGCGAAGATCGACGAGCTCGAGCAGGACGCCGGCGGAGTCGGCCAGGAGGTGCGCGGCCTGGGGGACTACTTCTCCATGCAGCAGGTCGTGCGGGACCAGAGCGAGAGCGTCGGCGCGCGGGTCGTCGTGCTGGAGCGGCTGACCGACGACCAGCTCCAGGAAGTCGCGGACTCGCGCGACAGCCCGTTCGGAGACTTCTCGGCCGACCGGCTGGCGCTCGAAGCCATGGCGACCCAGAGGCCCGTCTCGGGCCGGACCGAGCACGAAGGCGCGCAGTACGCCGAGGTCGCGAGGCCGGTGAACGACCTCGTCGTCATCCTCGCGGCCCCGCTCGACGACGTCCTCGCGAACGTTCGCCTCATGCGTAGGAGCCTCGTCGTCGCGGGCGCCGTCTCGCTGGCGGTGTCCTGGCTCGTCGGCTACCTGCTCGCCTGGCGCTTCACGCGCCGGATCCGCCGACTCGAGGCCGCCGCCGAGCGCCTCGCCGAGGGAGACTTCGAGACCCCTGTCGCCGACGGCGGGCGCGACGAGGTCGGCCAGCTCGCCGACGCCTTCGACAGCATGCGCGTGCGCCTCGCGGTGCTCGACCGCGCGCGAAGCGAGTTCATCGCCAATGCGTCGCACGAGCTGCGGACGCCGCTGTTCTCTCTGGGCGGCTTCGTCGAGCTGCTCGACGACGAGGAGATCACGCCCGAGGTCAGACGGGAGTTTCTCGCGGAGATGCGCGACCAGATCGACCGGCTGACGCGGTTGGCGACCGACCTGCTCGACCTCTCGCGCCTCGACGCCGGTCAGCTCGTGGTCGAGATCGGGCCGTTCGACCTCGCGACGACGGCTCGGCTCGTCGCCGACGAGTTTCGGGCCGTCGCGGAGGCGACCGAGCACGAGGTCCTCGTGGAGGCCGACGCGCCCGTCGAGGCGCTCGGCGACGAGCTGCGGGTGCAGCAGATCGTGCGGGCGCTCATGGAGAACGCCATTCGCCACACGCCGGCGGGCACGACGGTCGTCGTCCGCGTCGTCCGTCGCGGGCGGGATGCCGTCCTCGAGGTCCGCGACGACGGGCCCGGCATTCCCGCGGAGGACCGGAAGCACCTGTTCCAGCGCTTCTACCGTGCTGCCGGGGGCAAGGCCTCTGGCAGCGGCCTAGGGCTCGCGATCGCCTCGGAGCTGGCCTCGCGCCTCGACGGCACGATCGAGCTGTCCTCGCGGCCCGGCGCCACCGTTTTCACGTTGAATCTCCCTCCGGCCGACCCCGACCGGCCGCAGGCGCCGCTCGTGGCGGATGTAGCAAGCTGACGGCTGTCGTGCAGACCGGCTCGCCGTCACTACGATGAGGCGAACGTGACCCGCCCCGGGGCCATCGCCGCGATCGCCGTCGTCTCCGCCCTCCTCGGCGGGACGTTCGCGCTCACGCTCGGGAAGACCGTCGGCTGGATCGACGACGACGAGCGGGTGCAGACGGTGGTCGTCCCGGCGCCGGGCGAGGCGACGCCCGCGGCCCAGAGCGGCCCGAGCGACGCCGCCAAGCCCCTGGTCGGGAACGGCTTCGACGCTGCCGAGCTCTACCGCAAGCGCGCCGCCGGGGTCGTCACGATCTTTGCGCTGTTCGAGGGCGAGGGGACCGGCGCCGGCGCCTCGCAGGGCTCGGGCTTCGTCGTCTCCGACGACGGCTACATCCTCACCAACTCCCACGTCGTCACCACGGCGGGGGAGTCCGACGCGGACGCCGATCCGGTTGCGGCGGACACCGTCTACGTCCAGTTCCGCGACGGCGAGCGGGTTCCCGCCAAGATCGTCGGCTGGGACCTGTTCGACGACGTTGGCCTCCTGAAGGTCGATCCGGGCGACCACGCCGTCAGCCCGGTGCCGCTGGGCGATTCGAGCACGGTCGTGGTCGGCGAGCCCGTGGCGGCGATCGGAAGTCCCTTCGGCCAGGAGAGCTCTCTGAGCGTGGGCGTGGTCTCGGCGACGGAGCGGTCGATCGAGTCGATCACCTCCGACTTCAACCTCGTGGACGCCATCCAGACCGACGCGCCCATCAACCGGGGCAACTCGGGGGGTCCGCTGTTCAACGCCGCCGGCGCTGTCATCGGCGTCAACGCACAGATCAGGAGCGTGTCCGGCACGGCTGAAGGCGTCGGCTTCGCCGTCCCGATCAACGCGGCGAAGCGCTCGATGGAGCAGCTGATCCAGACCGGCGAGGTGCGCTATGCGTGGCTCGGCGTGACCACGCAGACGGTCACGCCCAGAATCGCGGAGCGCCTCGGTTTCGCGGAGCCGAGGGGCGCCGCAGTCCAGGGCGTGGCCTGCGGGAGCCCGGCCGACCGGGCCGGCCTCGTTGGCGGCGGCGCCGAGCGGGAGGTCGACGGCCTCCCGTTCCGTCCCGGGGGCGATCTGATCGTGGAGATCGACGGCGCTCCGGTACGCTCGGCCGAGGACGTCGTCAGGGCGGTCAACCAGCGGCGGCTGCCCGGAGCTGAGATCAGTCTCATCGTCCTGCGCAAGAGCCAGAGGCTCGAGCTCGTGGCGACGCTCGGCGAGCGGCCGACGAGCCCGCCGGACCTCGCGTGCTAGCCCTCCTCGCACGGCCCTAGACTGGGAGGCGTGCTGGCCAGCGAGGATCAGATCCTCCTCGGGGACAACCTCGACGTCCTGCCCCGCTTCGACGACGGCTCTTTCCAGCTGGTCTACGCGGACCCGCCCTTCAACACGGGCCGGCGGCAGCGACGGGTCACCGTCGCGACCGTGCCGAGCCCGGACGGCGACCGCACCGGCTTCGGCGGCAGACGGTACGCGACGAGGGTTCTCGCCGAATCGTCCTTCGGCGACACCTTCGACGACTACCTCGGCTTCCTGGAGCCGCGCCTGCGCGAGCTCCGCCGCCTGCTGGCTCCGACCGGAACCCTCTACCTCCATCTCGACTACCGCGAGGCGCACTACGCGAAGGTGCTCCTCGACGGGCTGTTCGGTCGGGAGTGCTTCCTCAACGAGATCGTCTGGGCGTACGACTACGGCGCCCGCCCGCGTCGTCGCTGGCCCGCGAAGCACGACACGATTCTCGTCTACGTGAAGGACCCCCGGCGCTACTGGTTCGACGCCGAGGCGGTGGAGCGCGAGCCGTACATGGCGCCCGGGCTCGTGACCGCGGAGAAGGCGAGACGGGGAAAGCTTCCGACCGACGTCTGGTGGCATACGATCGTCTCGCCGACCGGGAGGGAGAAGACGGGTTACCCCACTCAGAAGCCCGAAGGTGTCGTTCGCCGCATCGTGCAGGCCTCGTCCCGACCGGGCGACTGGTGCCTCGACCCCTTTGCCGGCTCGGGCACCCTCGGCGCCGTCTGCGCGCAGCTCGGGCGGCGCTACGTCCTCGTCGACTCGAGCCCGGAGGCGGTCGAGGTCGCCCGGGAACGCCTTGGAGGCGCTAGATTTCACGGCGGACGGACGCGTCTGCGGCAGCTTCGCGCGTGAGGAAAAGGAACGGAATCTCAGCAAACGTGGTCTCCCTCGTCATCCCGGCCAAGGCCGAGTACATCGCTCTGGGCCGTCTTGCGCTCACCGGCCTCCTGCGGCCGCGAGCGGTGGAGCCGGAAGTCATCGCGGACGTGAAGCTGGCGCTGACCGAAGCCTGCTCGAACTCGATCCGGCATGCCTACGCGGACGGCAGGGAGGGCGAGGTCGAGATCCGCTACGAGCTCGCCGACTCCAGCCTGGTCGTCGAGGTCTCCGACGCGGGCGGCGGGTTCGACCCGGCACTCCTCGAGCCGGGCGCGAACGCGCTCGACGAGGGCGGCCTCGGCATCGCCATCATCCGCGCGCTCGCCGACGACATGAGCGTGGGGCCCCGCTCGGGCAGGAAGGGCTACAGCGTCCGGTTCACCAAGGCCCTGAGTTAGCCCTACTGGGCCGGAAGCGCCCGCCGCGCGCGGTATCGTCCGCGTCCGTGCCGCTTCATCAGGTCAACGTCGGGACGAAGCTCCTGACCGACTACGCGTCCATCGCCACGCGCGGGCTCATGGCCCAGATCAAGGAGCTCGCCGAGCCGCTTCAGGGGAGGCGGGTTCTCCATCTCTCGGCGACCGCGTTCGGGGGCGGCGTGGCCGAGATCCTGTACACGCTCGTGCCGCTGATGCGGGACGCCGGGCTCGACGTCGAGTGGCGCATCATCCAGGGCCAGGACGAGTTCTTCGACGTCACGAAGACCATTCACAACGCCCTGCAGGGAGATCCAACCGGCCTCACGCCCGAGCAGAAGGAGGTCTTCGACGCCTACCAGCTGCTGAACGCCGAGGCGCTCGAGGGGAGTTACGACTTCGTCATCGTCCACGACCCGCAGCCGCTGGGGGTAATCGAGCACGCGCGCCAGGTCGGCCGCCACTGGACGTGGCGCTGTC